>Ga0335085_10002598_pt1 | contig 33349 bp, 28 predicted proteins | sample Lox_Sample_45_FD_206712 | JGI IMG/M metagenome (GOLD analysis project Ga0335085, IMG submission 206712) | Soil microbial communities from Loxahatchee National Wildlife Refuge, Florida, United States - Lox_Sample_4.5 | ecosystem: Environmental > Terrestrial > Soil > Wetlands | place: USA... | reverse complement strand
CTTCGCGAAGCCCGCCGCGGCGAGCGAAGGCAGGTCCGAAAAGATCATGCTCCAGCGACGAATCTGGACCGCGATCCGATTCAACCTCCTCGGATCATGATCCAATTCCGCCTCGCCTCGCGCATGCCCGTTTGACACAGGTTGCGAAGAATAGGTAGCAGAAGCGCACAAAGGGAGTTGGCGGGACGCAATGGGCAAGGATTTGGCGTGCTCGAGCGGCGCCCTCAGAGCAAGGCCTTGCCCACAGTTTTTATAAGACAATGAGCATTGTTGGCGTCGACATCGGCGGTACTTTCACCGACCTCGTGGGCTACCGCGACGGTACCATCATAACGTCCAAGACCTCGACGGTGCCGGCCGATCCGACCGAGGGCGTCGCGACCGCGCTTGATCTCGCCGGTTGCGATCTCGCCGCCATGGACGAATTGATCCACGGCTCGACGATCGCGATCAATACCGTGTTGGAGCACAAGGGCGCCAAGACCGCGCTCCTCACCACGCAGGGCATGCGTGACGTTTATGCGGTAGGGCGCGGCAATCGTCCCGACGCCTTCAATCTGTTCTTCCACCGCCCGCGCCCGCTGGTGCCTCGCGAGCTGACATTCGAGCTTGCCGAGCGCATGAACGCGGCCGGCGAGGTGCTGATCCCGCTCGATGCCAAGGACGTCGCCGAGCTGGCGCGAAAGCTCGAGGCGCTCGGCATCGAAGCCGTCGCGGTGTGCTTGCTTCATTCCTATGCCAATCCGGCGCACGAGATTCTTGCCGGCGAGGTGTTGCGGCGCGAGCAGCCCGGATTGTTCGTCACGTTGAGCCACGAGATTCTGCGCGAGTTCCGCGAATACGAGCGCACCTCGACGACGGTGCTCAATGCGTTCGTCGGTCCCCGCGTCAGCCGGTATCTGAGCCGCTTCGAGGGGTTTGCGCAAAGCGCGAAGTTTGGCGGCCAGGCCGCCATCATGCGCTCGAACGGCGGCACCATGTCGGTCGGCGAGGCGCGGCGCGCGCCGGTGGCGATGATGGAGTCGGGCCCCGTCGCCGGCATGATCGGCGCCGGCCGTCTGGCCAAGCTCCTCGGCATCGAGCGCGCCATCGGCTTCGACATGGGCGGCACCACGGCGAAGACCTCGCTGATCACCGGCGGCATTCCGCCGATTGAGGAAGGCTACGTCATCGGCGATGCGTTCAGCGGCCAGCCCATGCAATTGCCGGTGGTCGATATCGTCGAGGTCGGCACCGGCGGCGGCTCGATCGCCTGGTGCGACGAGCGCGGCGGGCTTCATGTCGGCCCGATCAGCGCCGGCGCCGATCCGGGGCCGGCCTGTTATGGGCGCAGCGGTGTCGAACCCACCGTCACTGACGCCGATCTGATGCTCGGCCGGCTCAACGATGCGCGGTTTCTTGGCGGCCACATGCGGCTCGACCGCCCGCGCGCCGAAGCGGCGATCGGCAGGATCGGCAAAACGCTCGGCCTCGACACCATGCGGGCGGCGCTCGGTATCGCTGTGATCTCCGACAGCGCCATGTCGCTTGCGGTCCGCGCCGTCTCGGTCAAGCGCGGCATCGACCCGCGCGACACCACGATGATCGCCTTCGGCGGCGCCGGTCCGCTCCACGCCGTCGCTATTGCGCGCGAGATCGCCATCCCTACGGTCGTGATTCCGAAGCTGCCCGGCGCGTTCTCGGCGCTCGGCATGCTGATGGCGGAGTGGCGCCAGGATTTCGTGCGCACGTTGATCGGCGAACTGGGCAAGGTCGCCGAGCCTGCCGCCAAGACGGCGTTCGCTGAGCTTCACCAAGCCGGCAAGGCGGCGCTGGCGCGCGATCGCCTCGCCGGCGGTCAATTCAACTTCGCCGCCGATCTGCGTTATCGCGGGCAAGAGCACACGATTCCGATCGCCGTGTCGGAGCCGCGTGATCTGACAACCGCGACCGAGGGTACCCGCGCACGCTTCAACGCCCAGCACGACAGCCGCTACGGCCACGCGGCGCCGGATCAATCGATCGAGATCGTCAACCTGCGCCTCGTCGTCACCGTGCCGCGCATGGAAGACATCATCGGGCGCTGGATGTCGGAGGCCTGGACACCGGACGGAGCGAGCCCCGAGCAGCGCCGGCCGGTGGTGTTCGACGATGCCGAGCATCCCGTCGAGACGCGCATCCTGTGGCGGCCGCATCTGCTGGCGGGCGCCGAGATCGCCGGCCCCGCCTTGATCGAGGAGCCCAATTCCACCACGCTCATCCCGCCGGGCGACCGGGCGGTGATTGACCGTTACGGCAATGTCGCCATCACGTTGAAGCAAGCCGGAAGCCAATGATGAAAGTCGATCCGATCACCGTCGAGGTCGTGCGCAACGCCGTCAACGCCTATGCGGACGAGATGGCGACCGCGCTGTGCAAGTCCGCCTACAATATGATGATCTACGAGGTGCGCGACTTCTGCTGCGGCCTCGTTGACGGCGAAGGCCGCATGATTTCGCAGAACCAGGGCGGCCTGCCGATCTTCCTGGCCGATCTCGGCGTCGCGGTGAAGGACGGCATCGAACGCTACGGGCTGGATGGCTTTGCGCCAGGCGACGTGGTGATCATGAATCACGGCCAGGTCTGCGGCCAGCACCTCAACAATATCGTGATCTACGCGCCGTGCTTCCACGACGGCAAGGTCGTGGCCTTTGCCGCCACCCGCGCCCATTGGGTCGATATCGGTGGCATGCGCGTCGGCTTCGGCTCGGTCGAGACCACCGAGATCTATCAGGAGGGGATCCAGTTCCGCTCGCTGAAAATCTACGAAGCCGGCAAGCGCAACGAGACGCTGTGGCAGATCATCAACGACAATGTCCGCTTCCCGGAGGCGGCGCTCGGCGACTTGCGGGCGCAGATCGCCTGCTGCCAGCTCGGCATCCGGCGGTTCGGCGAATTGCTGCTGCGCTATGGTCGCGACACCGTCGAGGCCTGCATCCACGCGGTGTGGGACGCGACCGAACAGGAGGCGAGGAGTTTCATCGCCAAGGTGCCGGATGGCACCTACGAGGCGGAGAGCTTCCTCGACAATGACGGCCGCTCGCTCGACGTGAAGCTGCGCATCAAGGTCAAGGTGACGATCAAGGGCGACCGCATGATCGTCGATTTCTCCGAGATGAACGATCAGGCGCCAGGCCCGACCAATTCCGGCTATTCGGGCGGCCTCGCCGCCGCGCGCGTCGCCTTCAAATGCCTGACCCAGCCGCAGGCGCCGGTGAACGAAGGCTGCTTCCGGCCGCTCGAGCTGATCCTGCCGGAAGGCAAGATCATCAACGCCAAGTCGCCGGCCGCGCTCGGATTGTGGAGCATCCCGCTGCCGACCGTCATCGACACAATCCTCAAGGCGCTGGCGCCGGTGCTGCCGGACAAAATTCCGGCTGCGCATAAGGGCGACATGGGCGGCTGCTCGATCGGCGGCTACAAGCCCGACGGCCGGCGCTTCCTGCTGATGAATATTTTCGGCGGCGGCTGGGGCGGCCGCCCGCACGAGGATGGCGAGTCGGCTTCGGTGTCGATCTGCCAGGGCGATGTGCGCAGCGCGCCCATCGAGTTGCAGGAAATCCAGTATCCATTCCTGATCGAGCGCTACGCCTTGCGCACGGATTCCGGCGGCGCCGGACAATATCGCGGCGGCCTCGGCGTCGATCTCACCTACAAAGCGCTGCAGCACTGCGTCGCCAACGTCAACAACGAGCGCACCAAGGACCCGCCCTGGGGTCTTGGCGGCGGCAAGCCCGGCGCTGTCAACGATGCGACGCTCATCAAGCGCGACGGCAGCGCGCGCAAGCTCAAGAAGGCGACCGGCGTGGTGCTGGAGGCCGGCGACCGGCTCACCTTCTCGACCGCGGGCGGCGGCGGCTGGGGCGACCCGCGCCGGCGCGAGCGGCAGGCCGTCGCTGACGACGTGCGCGCCGGCTACGTCTCGGCGGAAGCGGCGCGACGCGATTACGGCTACGAGGCGCAGTAGCCATGCTCGCGGATGACAGGCGGCAACGGCTGGCAGCGGCTATGCGGGACGCCGGCATCGCGCACCTTATGCTCTACGGTAACGCTTGGCAGGGTGACTATCTGCGCTACGGCACGGACTTCGGCATTCTCGAGGGCCACGGCATTGCACTCATCGGCGCGGACGGTGAGGTCGAGCTCTTTCTCGACAGCGCCACCGACGCCGAGCGCGCGGAAGTCGAGGTGCCGGCGGTGCGCGTGCACTTCGCCGCCGACATTGCGCGCGCGGTGGGGGCGCGGCTCGATCGCGTCGCCAACGAACATCTGGCGGCGGCGCCGCGGCGCTTCATGCCGCAATGGCTCGCCGACAAGACGCGTCATTTCTCGCTCGATGACGGCACGGCGCTGGTCGACAAGCTGCTCATGCACAAGACCTTCGGCGAGATCGCCGCCGTTCGGCGCGCGGCGCAGATCGCGGACGACGGCTACGCCGAGTTTCTGCGCGTGGTGCGGCCCGGCCGGAGCCAATACGAGATCGTCGCCGACATCGAGGCGTATCTGCGCCGCCGCGGCTGCCCGGACAATTTCATGATCATCGGTTCCGGCGGCAGGGACGTTTTGGGCATGACGCCGCCGTCGGAGCGCCGCGTCGCCAAAGGCGATCTCGTCACTACCGAATTGACGCCCGCGGTCGACGGCTACTTCGCGCAGATCTGCCGCACCCTCGTCGTCGGAAAAGCGACCGAGACGCAGCGGCGCGCCTTCGGCGTTTATGCCGAGGCGCTAGAAGCGGGCATCGCCGCGGTGCGTCCCGGCGCGCGCGCCGCCGACGTCGCCAAGGCCGAGAACGACGTCTTCCGCAAATACGGCCTTGGCGAATACACCACCAGCCAGTGGACGCGGGTGCGCGGTCACGGCATGGGGCTATTCGCCGATTCCAAGCCCCACATTCTCGAAGACGTGGACACCGTGCTCGAGCCGGGCATGACGCTGATCGTGCATCCCAACACCTATCATCCGGAGGCCGGCTACATCGTTCTCGGCGACGCCATCGTGGTGACGGAGCAGGGCGCCGAAGTCTTATGCAAGACGCCGCGTGAATTGTTCGAAGTGGTGGCATGAGGACGCGGAGATCATGACATGCGCCGCGGCCTGATTTCGCGCTCGCCGGTGGAACTGCCCGACGCGGCGTTCGACGCGCGGCTTGATCGCGTGCGCGCGGCGATGGCGAAGGCCGGTTTCGACGTGATCGTCGCCTATACCAACAATACGCGCACCGCGGCGGTGTCGTGGCTCGTCGGCTTCGTGCCGTATTGGTCGGAGGCGCTGCTGGTGGTGCCGGGGCAGGGCGCGCCTTATCTCGTCGCGGCGTTGAGCTTTCGCGTCAAACCCTGGATCGAGCGCGTCAGCCGGATCGGCGAAGTGCTGCATACGCCGCGCGTCGGTCTCAAGGCGGCACAACAAATTGCGGCGGCGAAAGCCGACGCCGCGGTCGGCATCGTCGATTTCGACGGCCTGCCGGCCGGCATTGCCGGCGACATGCGCGAGGGCGGCCCGGCGTTGGCGCTTCGTGATGCCGGCGCCTTGTTCGCGGCGCTTCGCGCTAAAGCCGATCCCCCGGAAATCGCGCTGGCGACGAAAGCCGCCGCAATCGCTCATCGGGCGCTTGCGGCTCTGGACGGCGCAACGCTCGGCGAGATGATCGGCAGCGTCGAGCTCGAGGCGCGCAGTCTCGGCGCGGAGGAAATCTATATCGCCGCGGCGCCCGATCTCGATCGCGACATCCGCCTGATGCGCGTCGAAGGATCGGCAACGCCGGGCCGGTGTTTTGCGCTCCGTGCTACCGTTGCCTACAAGGGGTCATGGGTGCGGCTTGTGCGCACCATCGGCGATGACGACGCGGCGAAGCAAGGTGCAGCGCGGTTCGCCCAGGCGGTCGCGCAGTTGCCCGGTGATCGCGGATTTGCGGATTTCCGAACCTGGCTGGTCGAGGGATGCCGGATGGCGCAGCCGCTCGATCCATTGATGGGCTCGCGGCTTGACGAATCAAATGCGCCGCCGCCCGGCGCTCTGGTTTCGGTGCAAGGCGCGTTGGCGATCGACGGCCGTGCCGTGCTGGTCGGCGCGCCTGCGCTGATCGGACAGCCCGGCGAAGCCGCAAGCCTGATTGCCGATCCGCTGTTTTGCTGAAGCGCCCGGGCCTAAGTCATTGCGGGAGGGTGTAGCCGAGTGTCTAAAGCGAACGACTCTTGCGACTTCACCTTGTAAGCCCCTGCAGCCTTCGACGCGACGAAAACAAGATTCCAACTCCGCGTCGAGACGACGCTGGGAATGACGATGAATTTATGTTTGGCCAGCAAGCCATCGCCGAAAGCCTGTTGTCCGGCACTGGGAATGCCAGGGCGCAACCAGTTGGCGTTTGGAACCGTTGATGGCTGCACGACGAACACTTGTGTTGCGTCGACATCAATTGCAGTGAGAACATGCGGAACAGTATCCAGGGTCTTGAAGCCTTTGTGCACCGCGACCTCAAGTATTGCCGTCGATGAATCAAGCGCGCAATAGACCGCGCGAACGCCCCTGCTGTTCCAGCGCCCCCCGACCAGGTAAGCTCCTTCGCCGTTGTCCCATTTTTCCTTATATTTTTCTTGATCTAGGCGCCACGCCACTAACTCGGTACCGCCGAGCGCAGCGGGTAATGGCGTCATGTATAGACACCATAGTCAAGGCGAACCAGGAAATCATCCACCAGTTCGGTTCCCGCTGGCGTTGCCAGTAGATCTATCGGTTTTCGTTGATTGAGGCCGATAGCCGGCCGTTCTAACCATTGTTCCGCTTCTTGCTTGGAGCCAAAGATGGACGTCGCCTTCGCCAAAATTTCAGCGAGCTTCCAAGTACGCCCACTCTGCTCGGGATTAAGGTGTCTTGCGGTCGTAGACGTATGCCGTTGGTAGGTTCGTAAGCTCATTCCAATGGCTTTCGAGAACGATTCGTCCCAGCGAAGGACCACGAAATTGTCCACGAGGTACGTCAAGGCTCTCGCCGGCAGTCCTCGCGAAAGCATCTCATGCGCTTCAAGCGGATTTTGCGGAACCCGCCGCAGCGTATGCGGGGCACCAAGCAAGCCAGCTATTTCGGACAGCTTCCGTTCTCGCGCCACGATGCCGTGATCTCGGTTTCCATTGCTCATCAAAGTCGTCCCGTCATCTGTCGCTATAAATACGACATTTGACGTCGAATTTCAATCCCCCTCTCCAGATCTGCCAGAGAAGCTTTACGAACAGGCACCCGCGTCCCGTGCGGCTCAAAGCCACCCCCGCTTCGCTCAAGCCGCGGCGATTCAACCCTGTCTCTCCCCAAGGGCCGCTTTAATCAAAGCCCGAGTCCGCTCCTGCCATTTGTAAGCAACGACCAAATCAGATCGCGGCTTGATGCAGCATCACGACATCCCGGTGCCGTCCCGGTGCAGCTCGCGCAGCCGCATATTCTCGGTCCGGCGGCGCTGTGCCTCGGCGTCGATGACGCGCGCCAGGTCGGGATGGTGCGCCGTGAAGGTGCGGAAGTCGGCGAGGTCGAGGATGAGCAGCGTCGAATGCTGCGTGGTGGAGACGTTGGCGGTGCGGATCGAATCGCCGAGCAAAGCGAGCTCGCCGAAGAACGCGCCGGCGCCAAGGCGCACCGGCGAGGGTTTGACGTCCACCTGGACTTCGCCGTCGGCGATGAAATACATGCAATCGCCGATCCGGCCGCGCCGGACCACCGCGGTGTTGCGCGGCACTTCGAGGCGCCGCAGCCTATGGGTGATCTCGGCAATGGCCGACGGGTCGAGCGACTGGAAGAACGGCACCTTGCTTACCAGGTCCCAAGTCTGAATGAAGTTTCGGCGCCGGCTTTCGGCGGCAAAGCCGGTCGCCAGGATACCGGTCCACAGGCCGAACGTGGCGATGCCGCAGATCATGACAAAAGACCCGAGCAGGTGGCCCAAATAGGTTTGCGGCACCTCGTCGCCGTAGCCGGTGGTCGTCAAGGTCACCACCGCCCACCACAAAGCCGCCGGCAGGGTGCCGAACGCCTCGGCCTGATTGCCGCGCTCCAAGAGGTGCATGGCGGCCGAGGAGAGAAACAGCACGATCAGGAACAGCGCCAGCACGCTCGCCAGCGGCTTGGCTTCGAGCACGAAGACGCGGCCGAGCTGTGCAAAGCCCGGTGAATTCTGCGCGAGCTTGAGGATCCACAGCGACGCGAACAGCCAGGCCGACGGCTGCGACACGCCGCATGCGAGCGCGATCGGGACCGGGAATACCGCGACCAGATCGACCATGCCTGACGGCGACAGCACATAGCGGCGCAGTCGTCCCTCGCGATGGGCCGCCTGCGCGCGAACCAGACATTCGACCGCGAAATAGGCGAGGCAGCACCACAGGCACGTGCCGAGCCAGATCCGCGCCGCTTTCGCGAGCTCCGGCATCGTGAATGCCGTCATGGCGGAAAGGCCGATGACGAGCACGACGATGCGCCCGAGCGATGACGCGCCGAAGCGGCGCACCGGCGCCGTATATTGCGCAAGCTTCGTCAATGCGTCCTTCAAGTCTTCGGCCGCCTCGCAGCCGACCCGGGCGAACGTTCGATGGCCGTGCTTTCATTAAATTACGCCGCGGGGTTGTGCGCGGCCAGCCGAAATTGCATGTGGGGCCACAAGGTCGCGGGCTGGTTAACGCAAGCGCCTGTTTCGGGTGCCAAACGGCGTGGCTGCCGCGGTCTTCGCCCGACAATTAGAGCATGTTCCGCTCATTCCCGCGCAAGCGGGAATCCAGATGGAATGGCAAAGAGCTGGGTCCCCGCTTTCGCGGGGACGAGCGGATTATGATGCCGACCTGATTCGACCGGAACATGCCCCAGGCGCCGGGTTCGCTTAATTTCGCAGCCGGGGCCAATTACACTCTATTCCCGATTTGCTACTACCTCATTCCGCGGCCCGGGAGCGTCATGACGCAAAAGCAGATTTCGCGCTACACGCTGGCGAGTTTCCTGATCTGCCCGGCGCTGTTCGTGATGCTGGTCCTGATGGTGGTCGAGGCCATGCTCGCGGCCGCCACCACGTGGCTCGTCATCAATGCCGGCGAAAAGGTGGCGGTCGGCCGCTTTCTGCTCAGCGATCTGATCTGGATTCTCACCGCGCAGTCGGCGTCGTACGTGGTCGGCATGATCAGCTGGGTGTTTGCCGAACAGGCCGGCTATCGCGGCTTCGGCAAATACATGCTGCGCTTCGCGCGCGAGAACCACGGCAAGGTCAAGCTGCTCAACGACAAGCCGGCGCGCGAGCAGGTCGAGCCGTTCCTGACCGGCGAGACGTTCCAGTGCTTCTTCAACGTGATGTATGAGCTTGAATACGTCCTCAAGCTCTTTCTCGGCCTCGTCTTCAATGCGCTGGTGCTCGGCGCCGAGATCGATATCAGCCTGCCGTTCGCCTATGTGGGCGCATTCGGCACGCTCTTGTTGATGCAATGGATCCTGCAGAAGCCGGTGGCGCACGCTTATCTCGAAAACCAGCGCATGAACAACCGCATCACCGCGCAGGGCTACACCGCCTGGGACAACATTTTCAGCGGCAACCGCTATAATCTCAGGCTGTGGCTGGCGGGCTTCAAGAGCCGGCTGCGCGACGGCCTGTTCGCCCAGGTTCGCGCCATCGTGGCGCGCGAGGGCATCAGCGCCATGAGCGGCATCGTCAGCCTCGCCATCGTATTTGCCACCATCACGGTGGTCGCGGTGCAGAAGGCGGGCGACGCCGCCATGCTGATCGCGCTGGCGACGACGCTGCCGCGGCAGATCGAGATGACCTACGAGCTCAATCTCCTCGCCAACGGCTGGAACGATTTCGTCGCCATCTGGGTGCGCTTCGGCGGTGTCGCTGCCAACATGCTGCCGCAACCCGACGCGGCGTTCGACGACCGCATCAAGTTCGACCGCCTGGTGCTGCGCGAAGGCGACCATTCCAATGTCGTATCCTCGGTCGGCGACGCCGTGCGCGTCGCGCTGGCGCAGCCCACCGGCCGCATCAATGTTCGCGGCGGCAACGGCGCCGGCAAGTCGTCGCTCCTGGCAAGCCTCAAGACCGAGTTGAAACGCAAGGCCTATTACTGGCCGACCTCGGACCGGCTCGCCTTTCAATTTGCCGGCGGCGTCGACCCGGTCGACGTCGAGGAGGACGACGACGGCGAGCCCGTGGTCGTCGCCGGATCCATGGACAAGAAGCTCGGCTTCTCCTCCGGCGAGCGGCAGCTCAAATCGCTCGAGGAGATCGTAAATGCGACCGACGCGCAGGTCTATCTGCTCGACGAATGGGACGCCAATCTCGACGCGGCGAACAAGGCCAAGGCGGATGCGCTGGTGGACGAACTCGCAAGGCGCGCGCGCGTCGTCGAGATTTCGCACCGCGACCGGCCGGACGCCTGAGACCAACGGCGAATTCTGACTCGTCATGCCCGCGCACATCGCGAGCATCCCGATAAATTGGGCACTGTGCCCGCTGTAATGGGATGGCCGGGACAAGCCCGGCCATGACGACGCTCGCTATTAAATGTTGCCCGGCTTACGCCCCCAGCGCCCCGCGCACGCGTTCGGGCGAGAACGGCAGTTCGCGCAGCCGCGTGCCAGTGAGCGTGGCGATGGCGTTGCCGACCGCGCAGGCGACCAGCGGCACGCCTTCCTCGCCGCCGCCGGTCGGATGGTTGTCGGTCGAGATCACCTTGATCTCGATGTTCGGTACGTCCGACATGCGCGCAACCTCGTAGTCGCTGTAGTTCGATTGCAGGACGCGGCCGTCGGCGATGGTGATCTTCTCGCGCAACACGTGGCCGAGCGCATAGATCACGCTGCCCTCGGTCTGCGCCGCGAGATTGCGCGGCTGCACAGCGATGCCGGCATCGACCGCGGCCCAGAAGTTGAGGACCTTGATCTTGCCGGTCTTGCGGTCGAGCGACACTTCGGCGACGCCTGCCGCCAGCGTGTCGTCCTTCACCATGGTGCCGACGCCGAGCGCCGTGCCTTCGCGCTTGCGCGTCCAGTCCGACATGTCCGAGACGACGCGCAACAGGTGCTGCATGCGCGGCACGCCCTGCGACAGTTCGAGCCGGAACGCGATCGGGTCCTTGCCGAAATCCTTCGCCATGTCGTCGACGAAGCTTTCGATGGCGAAGGCGTTGTGGCCATTGCCGACGCCGCGCCACGGCGATAGCCGTGCGCCGCGGTTCTCGATCACGTGCTCGGCGAGCTTGTTGGCGATCGGATATTGCGGGATCGGCGAGCCCTTCATGACGATGCGGTCCTGCCGTGGCTTCGGATCGCCGGACGCGTAAGCGACGACCGATTCGGCGACGACGCGGTGATGCCAGGCGATGAGCTTATTGTCGGCGTCGAAGCCGGCCTCGATATGGTGCGCCGTCATCGGCCGGAATTTGCCGAAGGTCAGGTCGTCCTCGCGGGTCCAGATCAGCTTCACCGGCTTGCCGACTGCCTTGGCGAGGCGCACGGCGTCGTAGACGGTCTCGTGGTTGCCGCGGCGGCCGAAGCCGCCGCCCATGAAGTGCTGGTTGAGCGTGATCTTCGAGCGCTCGGTGCCGAGAAGCTTGGCGACGCCGTTGAGCAGGCTCGATGCCGCTTGCGTACCGGCCCATATCTCGGCCGACTTGCCGTCGGCGCTGACCGTGGCCGTGGCATTCATCGGCTCCATCTGTGCGTGATAGACGTAACGGGTGCGGTATTCGCCGCGGAACACGCGCTTGGCGCTCGCCATCGCGGCTTTGGCGTCGCCAGCTTTCTCGAAGGGGATGCCCTCGCGGGTCTTGTCGCGACCGATTGCGGCGAAATCCTCGAGCGCATGCTCGCTGTCGAGATGGGCGCCCGTCGCGTCGCCCCAGCTCACCTTGAGCAGGTTCTTTGCCGCCTGCGTGCCCTCGACCGTCGTGCCGATGATGCCGACGCCTTCGGGCAGCTTCACGATGTCGGTGACGCCCGGCACCTTGCGTGCTTTGGCGTCGTCGATCGCGATCGGTGCGCCGCCCGCATAGGGCGATTGCAGCACCGCGGCATAGACCATGCCGGGCACTTCGACATCCATGCCGTATTTGGCCTTGCCGGTGACTTTGAGCGGCAGTTCGATGCGGGCGATGTCCTTGCCGATCAGGCGGAAGCTCGCCGTCGGTTTGAGGTCGGCTTCCACGATCTTCGGCAGCGCGGCCGGGGCCTTGGCGAAGCTCGCAATCTCGCCGTAGCCGAGGCGCCGTCCCGACGCCTTGTGTACGACGACGCTGGGCTCGGTCGAAAGCTCGGCGACCGGCACGTTCCATTTCGCTGCGGCCGTATCGAGCAGCACGCGCCGCGCCTGCGCGCCGGCGATGCGCAGAGAGGTGAAATAGCCGGTCACCGAGGCGCTGGCCGAGGTCTGGAAGGTGTGGTTGTAGCTTGGGTTGCCGTAGGTCTTGTCGTCCCAGTCGGTCGGGAACACAGGCTTGACCTTGGCCCAGTCGGCATCGAGCTCTTCGGCGATGATGATGGGCAGGCTCGTGAACGAGCCCTGTCCCATCTCGGCCGCCGGCGACACCACCGTGATGGTGCCGTCCGGTGCGATGGTCAGCCAGACGCTCGGCGCGTAAGGCGCCGCCGCATCGGGCGCATCGGCAAAGGCATCCCCGACGACGGACAGCGCGTCGGGTGCAATCGTCAGAGCAAAGGTGAGGCCGGCGCCGGCCTTGAGCAGGTTGCGGCGGTTCACCGATGGAAATTTCGCTTGCTGGTTCATGGCTCAGCCCTCCCGCGCCGCGCGTTGGATCGCGCTGATGATTCGCAGATAGGTGCCGCAGCGACAGATATTGCCGTCCATGTGCTCGACGATGTCGTCGCGGCTCGGATTTTTATTCTGCGCGAGCAGCGTCGCCGCCTGCATGATCTGGCCTGACTGACAGTAGCCGCATTGCGGCACCTGCTCGGCGATCCAGGCTTTCTGCAGCGGGTGGCTGCCGTCGGGCGACAGGCCCTCGATGGTGGTGATCGACTTGCCGTCGATGAGCGAGATCGGCATGGCGCAGGAGCGCACCGCCTCGCCGTCGATGTGCACCGTGCAGGCGCCGCAGGCCGCGATGCCGCAGCCGAATTTCGTGCCGGTCAGCTTGAGGTGCTCGCGCAGGACCCACAGCAACGGCGTATCGGGCGCGGCACTGACCTCGTGCCGCTCTCCGTTGACGGTAATGGCGACCATCGGGCTCTCCTTGCTCTCGAATGCGTTCCCGGTGCGGCGGCATTGGTCTGATTTTTGTTGCCGGCGACCCTGCGACATTATTGCGCAAAACCATCCCGCTGTCATTCCGCGCCGACGCCTGCCGACCGCACGGGGATTGCGCGGCCGCGGCCTTCCGGATTTGCTGTGCGCGCCGAAGGCAGCCGGCCGGCGCTGCCGCAACACGAGGTTCGATTGTGGCTGCGAAACTGACCGACATCATCGCCGAATTGGCGCTCGCCAACCGTATCCTGGCGCATGAAGGCGTGCTCGACGCTTTCGGCCATGTCAGCGTGCGTCATCCGGGCGATCCCAACCGGTACCTGCTGTCGCGCTCGCGCTCGCCGCTTCTGATCGAGCCCGGCGACATCCTCGAGTACACGCTCGATTCGCAGCCGGTGAAGCCGCCGAAGGCGCACCTCTACGCCGAGCGCGTCATTCACGGCTGCATCTATCAGGCGCGCGACGACGTCATGGCGGTGTGCCACCACCACGCGCCGGCGGTGATGCCGTTCTGCATCGCCGGCAAGCCGATCCAGCCGGTTTTCCATCTCGGCGCGGCGATGGGCGAGGACGCGCCGTTCTGGGACCAGTACGACGAGTTCGGCGACACCAATCTCCTGGTGGTGAAGCCGGAGGAGGGGCAGTCGCTGGCGCGGACGCTCGGCAAGCATAACGCCGTGCTGATGAACCGCCATGGCGCCACGGTGGTCGGCGGCGGATTGAAGGAGCTTGTCTCGCGCTCGATCTTCATGTGCCAGAACGCCGACTATCAGTTGCGCGCGCTGGCGCTCGGCACGCCGGAGCGTCTCCATTCCGGCGAGGTCAAGCTCGCCGGCGCGCTGAGCCTGCTGCCGACCGTGGTGACAAGAACCTGGGAATACTGGAGCATGCGGCTCAAGGCGAGCGGCGCCATGCCGCCGCGCGGTCGGGCGGCGAGATCGGCGCCATCGCGGGCCAGATCAAGGAGGAGACGATGATGCGGCACCGCCTTGCCACCGGCGTCCTCGCGGCATCGCTTGCGGCTGCTGAGCTCTCGATCGGCATTCAGATTCCACCCGGACCTTGCACCAATATGGTCGCTTTCGGACGATGCCGATAATATCGCGCCGACGCGTGCTCGGCGGCATCGCGGGCTTGCTCCCCTTGGCCAAGCCGCCGCAGGCGAGCCGGGCGGCTTCCGAGCCGGACGAATTTCCCAAAGACTTTGTCTGGGGCGCGTCGACATCGAGCTATCAGATCGAAGGCGCCGTCAATGCGGACGGCCGCGGCAAGAGCATCTGGGACACGTTTTGTCACACGCCCGGCCACGTGAAGGGCAACGATACCGGCGATGTCGCCTGCGACCATTATCACCGCTGGGGCGAGGATATCGACCTGCTCGCACGCGGCGGCTTTAATGCTTACCGCTTCTCGATCGCGTGGCCGCGCGTCCTGCCCGCGGGCGGTGGCGCCGTCGAGCATCGCGGCCTCGACTTCTACGATCGTCTGGTCGACGGGCTGTTGCAGCGCCAAGTTACGCCGTGGATCTGTCTTTATCATTGGGACTTGCCGCAGGCGTTGCAGGACGCCGGCGGCTGGCTCAATCGCGATACATCCGAAAAATTCGCCAACTATGCGCGCATCGTGGCGAAGCGGCTCGGCGATCGCGTCCGGCATTGGGCGACCTTCAACGAGCCCAACGTGCATGCGCTGTTCGGCTACGGCATGGGCAATCACGCGCCCGGGGTTTCCGGCCTGCCGAACATGGTGGCGGCGGCGCACCACCAGAACCTGGCGCACGGCCGCGCGCTGCAGGTGCTGCGCGCGGAGCGGGCCGATCTGCGCCTCGGCACGGTGATGTCACTGCAACCGGTGCGGCCGTCCTCCGATAGCGGCGCCGACCGCCGCGCCGCCGAGCGGTTCGACGCCATGTGGAACGGCGCCTGCCTCGATCCGTTGCTGAAGGGCTCCTATCCGGCGGCGGCCACGGCCGATTTTGACCCGCTGGTGGCTAGCGCCGATCTCGCGACCATCCATCAGAAGATGGATTTTGTCGGCGTGAACTATTACGCGCCGATGTATGTGGCCGACGCGCCGAATACGCTGTTCGGAGCATGGTTCGGCGCGGTGCCGCAGGGTACGAAGTTCACCGCCATGGGTTGGCCGATCGATCCGGGCGGGCTGACCGATGAGCTGATCGATCTACGCGCGCGCTACGGCGACCTCGAAATCTACGTCACCGAAAACGGCGCCTGCTACGACGACCCGGTCGCTGCCGACGGCATCGTCCACGACGAGGACCGCATCGCCTATTTGCGCGATCATCTTGCCGCGGCACAGCGCGCGCTCGCCGCCGGCGTCAGGCTGCGCGGCTATTTCGTCTGGTCGCTGCTCGATAATTTCGAATGGGCCGAAGGCTACGGCCGGCGCTTCGGCGTGGTTCACGTCGATTTCGCGACGCTCAAACGCACGCCGAAGGCCTCGTTCAATTTCCTTGCTGGCGAGATGCGGCGCACGTGACGCGCGCCGCCGCCAGACGGCTCAACGCTTGACCTTGCACGCGCCTTGGTGGAGCCAGGTCGCCCTGGCGTATTCGGCCGCGCAGTTGTTGGAATAGGTCATCATCTGGTGATTGAGCGGGTCGCGTCCGCACATCGGCTCTCCGCCCATCAGCAGGGCGACCGTAGGATACAGGCACTGTAACGGCATGCACGGTCCGAGATGCTCGACGCGCGCGCCGTCCGCCGTGGCGAGGCACGAATTGTTATAGGTCTGCGGCCCATCCGGCTTCACCCCGCATACCGGTTGCATCGTGGCGCGGCAGCTTTTGGCTGCTTCGGCAGTGCCGCCGGCGGCCAGCGACATCGCGGCAAGTCCGGCAACGACCGCGAGACATGAAACACTCGTCTTTACAATCCGCATCATTTCAACCCCTCCTCCTCGGCTGTACTCCCGTTAGCAGCCCGCGGGAACTTAGCATAAACAACCGGACGGGGTAGTCCCGAATCCGCCGAACGGCAGTCACGCACCCGAACATCAGTGCCGGTCGCGCGCGGCCGCGCTGATAGCGCCAAGCATCGTCGCGCGGTCCTTGTTGAGCACGCCGCGCACCGGCGCTTGCTTGCCGAGCTGTCCCATCTCGCGCTGGCGCTTGACGGTCGCGTTCGTCATCAGCGGCTCGACGCCGAGTTCGCGCAGCGTGTCGGCGACTTCTTCCATCTCGGCGGCGCGGCGCTCGCCGTGATTGGCCATGCGTTCGAGGTTGTAGGGCACCATCTTTCCCCAATCGAGCCCCGGATAATTGTTCTTCATCGAGGTGGCGACTTCATCGATGACGCCGGCGCGCGACGCCGCGAGGAAACACTCCAACGTCAGCGCTTCGATGCCCTTGATCATGACGCTGCGCACCATCTTGATCGCCGCCGCCGCGCCGGTTTCCGGCCCGGCGAAGCTGACGCGCATGCCGAGCGCAATGAGCGCCGGCGCAAGCTTCTGGGCGTGCGGGCCGGCCAGCAGCATCGGCGTTTGATGCCGCGCTGGATGTATGGGAGCGAGCACCGCGACATCGACGTAGCGGCCGGCGTCGCCGAGAAGCTTTGCAGTCTCCTGCTTGCGGCCGGGAGAGACCGAGTTGATGTCGAGGAAGAACGGTTCGCCTGCGACATGCGCCTTGACCGACCGCGCCGCTTCGACGCTTGAAGCGGCGGTGACCGCCGAGACGATCATATCGGCGCCACGGACGGCATCCGCCGCCGATACGGCACAGCGCACGCCGCTTGCCGTTGCGGCATGCCGCAGCCTTTCGCCGCCCGGCCGCGGCAACAGAATGTCCCACGCCGACATCCTTTCAATGCCCGCCTCGCGCAGCCCGGCAGCGATGGCTTGGCCTGCTTCGCCGAAGCCGATGAACGCGATGGCTGGCCTCACCTCCGGCATCTGGCACGTTCCTTTGATGGTCCTGCGGCGCGCGCATGATGGCAGCTTGGCGGCGCGCATTGCAATGGTGCGGACGCCCGTTAGGATGCTCACCAACGATGAACAAGCGGGCGACCGCAATCGTATCGGGAGGAATATCCTTATGACGCCGATCGTCGATCAAGCGACCAGCCGCCGCCGTTTCCTGAAGTTTCTCGCCGCGAGCCCGCTGTTCGCCGGCACGCCGCTGGCGGCGCTCGCTGGCGAGGAGCCCGGCCCGCAGCGGCCGGCCGATCCTTACGTGTGGGCGCCGCGCGACTACGACCACCTGATCTCAAGCCCCAAGGACGCGCTCGACGTGTTCGACTTCGAGCCGGTCATGCACAAGAACGTGCCGCCGGCGCATTTCGGCTACATGGCCTCGGGCGTCGACGACGACGTGACGCTGCGCGCCAATCGCGAAGGCTTTCTGAAGTTCCAGCTTCGCCCGCGCCGGTTGGTCGATGTCAGCAAGATCGACATGAGCACCGAGATCCTCGGCCAGAAATATCAGTCGCCGATCATCATCGATCCGACCGGCGGCCATAAGGGTTATCATCCGGACGGCGAAGAAGGCGTCGCCCGTGCCGCCAAGGTCGGCGATCATTTGATGATTCTCTCGACGCAGGCTTCGACATCGGTGGCGGACGTCATTGCCGCGCGCGGCCGGCCGATCTGGTCGCAGCTCTACGCCACCAACAAGTTCGAGGTCGCCCAGCATCACGTCCAGAGCATGGAGCGCCAGGGCTCGATCGCGGTCGCCGTTACCGTCGACCGCAACGGCGGTCGCAATCAGGAAACCGCATTGCGCATGGCCAAGCTCGACACGCGACAATGTTCGGCCTGCCATGACAACAGCAGCATCGCGGCGTCGAACCGCGACAAGCCCATGTACGAGGGCGCCGACTTGTCGGGTCTCAAGAACATCCAATCGTCGGCGATGTCGTGGGACTACATCAAGCGGTTGCGCGATCAGACCAAGATGAAGATGGTGCTCAAAGGTATTTTGGCCTGGGAGGACGCGCAAATCGCCGCGCAGACCGGTATCGACGCGATCATCGTGTCCAACCACGGCGGCCGTGCCGACGAGTCCGGCCGATCGACCATCGAGAGCCTGCCTGAGATCATACAAGCATCAGGCAACATGCCGGTGCTGATCGATTCCGGTTTCCGCCGCGGCACCGACTTCGTCAAGGCGCTCTGCATGGGCGCTAAGGGCGTCGCGATCGGCCGGCCGTATCTGTGGGGGCTCGGTGCCTTCGGCCAGCCGGGCGTCGAGCGCGTGCTGCAGATCCTGCGCACCGAACTCATGGTCGCCATGCAGCAGGTCGGCGCGCCGTCGCTCAAGGACCTCAAGCCGTCGATGGTGGTCAAGGCTTGAGCTGCCGCGACCGTCTCGAACAGGCGCTGGCGCGCATCGCCGATCCCAAAGGCGAAGGTGCGCGCGCCTGTCTGACGGTTTATGCGGCTGCGGCGCGGGCGGCAGCCGACGCGGCCGATGCGCGCGCGGCTGCGGGCATCTCGCTGGGGCCGCTCGATGGCGCCATCGTCACCATCAAGGACTTATTCGACGTCGCCGGCGAACCGACGCGGGCGGGCTCGAAGATTCTGGCCGATGAGGCCGCGCCGGCCAAAGCCGACGCGGCGATCGTGCGGCGGCTGCGCGCCGCAGGCGCGGTGATCGTTGCCAAGACCAACATGACAGAATTCGCGTTTTCGGGCGTCGGCGCTAATCCGCATTTCGGTACGCCCGGCAATCCGCATGACCGCACGCGCGTTCCCGGCGGCTCGTCCGCCGGCGCGCCGGTCGCCGTCGCGGACGGCATGTGCGAGATCGCGATCGGCACCGACACCGGCGGCTCGGTGCGGATTCCGGCGTCGCTGTGCGGCCTCGTCGGCTTCAAGCCGAGCCGGCAGCGGGTGCCGACCGAGGGCGCCTTTCCGTTGAGCTATACGCTCGATTCGATCGGGCCGATCGCACGCAGCGTTGCCGATTGCGCCAGGGCCGACGCGGTCATGGCCGGCGATGATTATTCGCCGCCTGAGCCGATCTCGCTCGATGGCCTTCGAATCGGCGTTGTCGAGGGCGTTCCGCTCGACCGGCTCGACGATACAGTCGCCGCGGGCTTCGCATTGGCGGTCAAGCGTCTCGACGACGCCGGCGCGCGCGTGAGCCATGAAGCCTTTTCATTATTCGACGACATGGCGGCGGCCAATGCCAAGGGCGGCATCGCGCCGGCCGAGGCCTGCGCCATTCATCGCGACCGGCTCAAGCGGCGCGCGGCCGATTTCGACCCCAATGTGCGCGTGCGCATCGAACGCGGCTGCGCCATAGCGGCAGCCGACTATGTCGACATGATGCGCGAGCGCGACCGGCTGGTGCGCGCCATGGATGCGCGGCTCGCCGGGCTTGACGTCCTGGTCATGCCGACGACCGCGATCGTCGCGCCCACCATCGCCGAAGTGGCGGACGAGAAGGTCTTTGCCGCACGCAATGCGGCGCTGCTGCGCAATACCAGCATCGTCAATTTCTTTGATCTATGCGCCGTCACGCTGCCTGTGAAGCCTGCCGCCAAGCTCCCGGCCGGCCTGATGCTGGCCGCGCGCAATGGGCAGGATCATGGGCTGTTTCGCATCGCCGCGACAATCGCGCCGCTGCTGCCGGCGTGATCGGCGCTTGCCGCCGGAGCCGCAGTCTCCTAGCATTTCGCCAACTCCTGGGAGGAGACCTCGCATGACACGCACTCGCGCGTTACTTCATCGCCGCCATGTGCTCGCCGGTACTGCCGCCACCGCCGCCACGCTTGCCGCACCCGCCATCGTGCGCGCCCAAGGCGGTCCGCTTAAAGTCGGCGTGCTGCTGCCGCGCTCGGGCTTCGAGGCCGGCATCGGTCAGGATTGCCAGCGCGGCGTCGACATCACGTCTCCTATTTTGAAATCGCTGGGTCTGCCGGAACTCGCCATCATGAACGGCGACACTGAGTCGAATGTCGACACCGCACGCGAGCACGCCGAAAAGCTGATCGGCGACGGCGCGCAGCTTCTGGTCGGTGCATTCGATTCCGGCCAGACCACCGCGATCGCCCAGGTCGCCGAGCAGAAGGGCATCCCGCTCGTCATCAACATCGCCGGCGCACCCGACATCACCGAGCAAGGCTACAAGTTCGTTTTCAGGAATTTCCCGACGGCCGTCACTATCACGGCAGACGCCTTCACCAACCAAAAAGAAATCTTTGAAATCGTCGGCAAGGCGCCGAAGACAGCGGTCTTTATGCGCGTCAACGACACCTACGGCACCGCCATGTCGAAGGGCGTTGCCGCGTTGATGCCGAAGTTCAATATGCCCTACTCGATCGCCGAGGAAATTTCCTACGATCCCGCGGCACGCGATCTATCCGTCGAGGTGGCGAAAGCCAAAGCCACCAAGGCCGAAATCCTGCTCGTCGTCGGCCGCCTCAACGACGCGATGCTGTTGACGCGCGAATTGGTCAAACAGCGCTGGACGCCGGAAGCGATTCTCAGCATGGGACCCGGCTGGTACGAGGACCAATATACCAAGACACTCGGCAAGCTTTCCGACGGGCCGATCAGCTTCGTGCCGTGGTACGACCCGAACAAGAAGATGAGCGGGACGCTCGAGGCCGCGCTGGCCAAGGCTTATCCCGGCATCAACCTGAATACCAACCATGTTTTCACGTTCGAGGCTTTGCTTGTCGCGGCCGACGCTTACAAGCGCGCCGGCTCGGCCGATCCCAAGGCGCTCGCGCAAGCGCTGCGCACCACCAACATCACCGATAATGCCAGCATCGGGCCCGGCATCCAGTTCGACGCCAAGGGTCAGAACACCAAGGTCAAGGACGGCGCCATCCAGAATCGCGGCGGCAAGCAGGTGACCGTCGCGCCGAGGGAAGCCGCCAATGCCAAGCCTGAGTGGCCGATGGCACCATATCAGAGCCGCGCGTGAGGCGGCTTCGCCGGTCTTTTCGAACCCTGGGGGAGAATGTCGTCATGGCCCATAACCGCGTGTTGCCCAATCGCCGTCACGTACTCGGCGGCGCCGCCGCGAGTGCTGCATTTCTTGCCGCACCCGCCATCGTGCGCGCCCAGGGCGGACCGCTCAAAGTCGGCGTTCTCTTGCCACGCTCCGGCTTCGAGGCCGGCATCGGCCAGGATTGCCAGCGCGGCGTCGACATCGCGCCGCCGATTTTCAAGTCGCTCGGCCTGCCCGATCTCACCATCATGAACGGCGACACCGAATCGAACGTCGACACCGCGCGCGAGCACGCGGAAAAGCTGATCAGTGACGGTGCGCAGATTCTGGTCGGCTCCTTCGATTCCGGCCAAACCGCCGCCATCGCGCAGGTTGCCGAGCAGAAGGGCATTCCTTTCGTCATCAATATCGCCGCCGCTCCGGACATCACCGAGCAGGGCTACAAATTCGTGTTCCGGAATTTCCCGACCGCGCCGACGATCCTTGGCGACGCATTCGCCAACCAGAAAGAGCTGTTCGCCACGGTCGGCGATGCGCCGAAGTCCGTCGTCTATATGCACGTCAACGATACGTTCGGCACCGCCATGGCCAAGGGCATCGGCGCGGTGATGCCGAAATTCGACATGCCGTACAAGATCGTCGAAGAGATTCCCTACGATCCGCAGGCGCACGACCTCTCCGTCGAGGTGGCAAAGGCCAAGGCCGCCAATCCCGATGCTTTGCTGGTCACCAGCCGCCTCAATGACTCGATTCTGATCACGCGTGAACTCGTCAAGCAGCGCTGGACGCCGAAGGCGATCCTGAGCATGGGGCCGGGCTGGTACGAGGATCAGTACCTCAAGACGCTCGGCAAGCTCTCCGACGGGCCGTTCGGCTTCAATCCGTGGGGCGATCCGAACAAGAAACTCACGCCGGTTCTGGCGGCGGCGCTGGCCAAGGCCTATCCGGGCGTCAATCTGAACACCAACCACGTGTGCACGTTCGAGGCGCTGTGGGTCGCCGCCGACGCCTATAAGCGCGCGGGCTCGGCCGATCCGCACGCGCTCGCCGACGCCATCCGCAAGACCAACATCACCGAGAATGTCGCGATCGGCGGCGGCATCCAGTTCAACGCCAAGGGCCAGAACGACAAGATCAGGGACGGCGTCACCCAGAACCGCGACGGGAAGCAGGTGGTCGTGGCGCCGAAGGCTTCCGCGAATGCCAAGCCGGAATGGCCGATGAAGCCTTATCAGAACCGCGCCTGAGTCCAGCTCTGTGCCGCTGGACGTCTATCTCAACGTCGCCGCGGCCGGAGTTCTGACCGGCCTGGTCTATGGCCTGATGGCGCTCGGCCTCTCGGTCATCTTCGGCGTCATCCGCGTGGTCAATTTCGCTCACGGCGAAATGATGTCGATCGCGATGTATCTCGCGGTCGTGCTGTTCGCCGGTCTTCATCTCGACCCGCTGGTGATGCTGGTGCCGATCGCGGCGGTGATGTTCGCGTTCGGCTATGCGCTGCAGGCCGGCTTGATCAACCCGTTCGTCACCCGGCCGGAACACAGTCAGTTCCTGCTGGTGGTCGCGATCGCGCTCATCATCGTCAACGTGCTGCTCATCATCTTCGGACCGGACGCGCGCAGCGTGCAGACGTCTTACGCCTACGACAGCTTCGCGCTGGGCCCGGTGATCGTCGATGCTTCGAAGGCTTATGCGGCCGCGGCCGCGATCGTCTTCACCGTCGCCTTGTTCGCCTTTTTCAGATTCACGCTGGTCGGCAAGGCGATCCGCGCCTGCGCCGACAACTACACCGGCGCGCTCGTGGTCGGGCTCAACGTCAGGCGGCTCTACGCGCTCACGTTCGGAATCGGCGCGGCGTGCGTCGGCGCGGCAGGAGCGATGATGACGCTCATCGTCGACGTCACCCCGCTCATCGGCCCGAGCTACACGCTGCTCGCCTTCGTCATCGTCATCACCGGAGGCCTCGGCTCGATGCCCGGGGCGCTGATCGGCGGCATCCTGATCGGGGTCACCGAGGCAATGGCCGGGTTGCTGTTCACGCCGTCGGCCAAGAGCATGTTCGCCTTCGCTATTCTGGTCGTCGTGCTGTTGTTCCGCCCGCAGGGCATTCTCGGCAGAAGATTGACATGATCGCCCGTCTTGCCGGTGGCGTGACGCCAAGGACGGCGATGCTCCTCATGCTCCTGCTTGCGGCTCTGCTCGCGGCGCCGTGGATCGTCAACGACTACTTGCTGACGGTCCTCATCGTCATTCTTTATTTCGCCTATACCGGGCAGGCCTGGAACATCATGATGGGATTTGCCGGGCAGCTTTCGCTCGGCCACGCCATCTATGTGGGTCTTGGCGCCTATGTTGCGGCCGTGTTGTTCACGCGCTTCGGCATCGCGCCGTGGCTCGGATTTCTGGCCGCCATACCGGTCACCGCGGCTTGCGGCGCCGTCATCGGCTTTCTGGCGTTCCGCTTTGGCGTCGCCGGCGTCTATTTTGCCATCCTGACGATCGCCTTTGCCGAATTCGCCCGCATCGGCTTCGATCATCTCGACATCGTCAATGCGTCCGCGGGCCTGTTCCTGCCGGTCGCGCAATACGCGCACAACGACCTATGGCGCCTGCGCGGCAGTCCGACCATGTTCTACTACGTCATGCTCGCAGCGGCGCTCGCGGCCTTCATGCTCTGCCGTGCGCTGCTCAACAGCCGCATGGGCTATTTCTGGCTGGCGATCCGCGAGGACGAGCAGGCGGCGCGCGCCGCCGGCATCAATACGTTCAGGTACAAGATGTACGCCGTCATGATTTCCGCCGCCGTTACGTCCTTCGCCGGCGTGTTCTACGCGTTCTTTTACAACAACCTTTTTCCCGAGCAGGTTTTCAACATCTCGCGCTCGATCGAGATGATTTTGGGACCCGTCATCGGCGGCATCGGCACCTTGTTCGGCCCCGTCCTCGGCGCCTTCGTGCTTACCGGACTTGCTGAATCGGTCAATTCCGCGATGCTCGCGCTCGGCTTCGATCTGCCCGGCGCCAAGCAGGTCTTCTACGGCATCTGCCTGCTCTTGGTCGTCGTGGCGCTGCCGGAGGGCGTGTGGCCGTGGCTGGCGCGGCGCATCGGCGTGGCGGAGGACAAGCCGTGACGGTGCTGCTTTCGCTTCAGGGAGTCAGCAAGCGTTTCCGCGGCCTCGTGGCAGTCGATCATGTCTCGTTCGACGTGCCCGAAGGCACGATCTTCGGCGTGATCGGCCCGAACGGCGCCGGCAAGACCACTTTGTTCAACATGATCGCCGGGGCGATGGCGCCGAACGACGGGACCATCGTTTTTGCCGGCGAGCCGATCAACGGCCTGACGCCCGACGCGGTGTGCCGGCGCGGCATCGCACGCACGTTCCAGCTGGTGCGCCCGTTTCCGGCGCTGAGCGTCGAGGATAATGTCGTCGTCGGCGCCTTGCTGCATCGGCACGACGTCAGCGCGGCGCGCCAGCATGCGCGGGAGCTGCTGCGCCGTCTCGACTTGTTCGACAAGCGCCGGCAAACCGCCTCGACCCTGACATTGCCGGACCGCAAGCGGCTCGAAGTCGCGCGCGCCTTGGCGACGCGGCCGCGGCTGTTGCTGCTCGACGAGGTGATGGCAGGCCTGCGGCCCACCGAAACCGACCGAATGGTCGCGATCCTCAAAGAACTCAACCGCGAAAGCGGATTGACGATTCTCCTGATCGAGCACGTGATGCGCGCCGTGATGGCGCTGGCGGCAACCGTCGTGGTGCTCGATCACGGCACCAGGATCGCGCAGGGTTCGCCGGAGACCGTGGTGCGCGATCCGGCGGTCGTGGAATCCTATCTCGGCGCCGAGGCGGTGTGATGCTGCGGGTCGAAGAGCTCGACGTTTACTACGGCGACCTGCAGGCGCTCGACGGTGTGACGCTCGACGTTCCGGAAGGGGCGATCGTCGCGATCATCGGCGCCAACGGTGCCGGCAAGACGACGCTGATCAGGACGATTGCCGGCATGCTGCAACCGGGGCGCGGGCAAATTCTCTATCGCGAGCGGAATATCGCAAGCTGGCCGAGCTACCGCGTCTGCGATCTCGGCATCGGCCAGGTGGCCGAGGGCCGGCAAGTGTTTCCGAGCCTGTCGGTCGAGGAAAATCTCGATCTCGGCGCCATGCTGCCGCGCGCCCGCGCCGCGCGAACCAAAAACCGCGAGCGGGTGCTCGCAATGTTTCCGGTGCTCGCCGAGCGGTCGCGGCAGGCCGCCGGCACGCTGTCGGGCGGCGAGCAGCAAATGCTCGCCATCGGCCGCTGCCTCATGGGCGCGCCTGATCTCATCATGTTCGACGAACCTTCGCTCGGGCTCGCCCCCGCCGTCGTCCACACCGTGCTCGACGCCATCCGCGAGCTCAATCGCGGCGGCCTCACCTGCGTGCTGGTCGAGCAAAATGTGGCGCAGTCGCTCAAGCTCGCGAGCCACGCTTATGTTTTGGAAAACGGCCGGGTGACGCTTTCCGGCAGCGGCACCGCGCTGCTCGCCGATGACCGCGTACGCAGCGCCTATCTGGGACTTTGATGCAGCTAAAAAGTCCGTCGCAGGCGCTCCATGATCTCGCCGAGCGCGGTGACCCGCGCGCCGAGTGGGGCACCCGGAAATGCCTGGCGCAGCCGGCACAACACGTCGGCCGCCGTCGGCGCCTCGATGTCGGCAAGTGCGACCGCCACGGCGCGGCCCATGTCGGATTCGCTGCGACCGCTTAGCGGCGCCGGCACCAATGTGACTTCACCGAATGGAATAGGCGGCTGAACGCGAAAGGTGATGCGGCGGGCGGCCATGGTGAGCTCCAGTCGGGCGACGGTGGTTCCCCAACGCGCGACCGCCACCCAAGTTCCGTCCCCGTCCGGTCTCCCGCTGTGCTATACGGCCTGCTCATTGGTTCAATGTGAACGGCGTCAAGGCCGTGTCTGTCAGGAGGATCTCGTCATGAAACTGTATTTTTCGCCCGGCGCGTGTTCGCTTTCGCCCCACATCGTGTCGCGCGAAGCCGGCATCAATCTCGATCTCGAACAAGTCGACAACCGCGAGAAGAAGACCAAGAGCGGCAAGGATTATTGGACTATCAACGCCAAGGGTTATGTGCCGGTTCTCGAGCTCGACGACGGTCAGCGCCTCACCGAGGGCCCGGTGATCGTGCAATATCTGGCCGACCAGAAGCCCGGCTCCGGCCTGGTGCCGCCGGCAGGCTCGATCGACCGCTATCGGGTGCAGGAATGGCTGAACTTCGTCACGTCCGAGCTACACAAGTCGTACGGTCCGATCTTCCGGCCGACGACGCCGGACGAATACAAGAAGATTTCCAAGGAAAATCTCGGCAAGCGCTTCGACTGGCTCGACAAGCAGCTCGCCGGCAAGCAGTACCTGATGGGCGATAAGTTCACCGTCGCAGACGCCTACCTGTTCACGGTGCTGCGCTGGTCGCCACGCATCGAGGTCGATCTCGCCAAGTGGCCGAACCTCAAAGCCTATGTGGAGCGCGTCGCCGCACGCCCGAAGGTGCAGGAAGCGCTCAAGGCCGAGGGGTTGCAGTAATCGGAGGACGGATGCCAGATGACGGATGTCAGATGACGGATAAAGATTAATCTGACATCTGACATCTGACGTCTGTCCTCTGTCCTCTGTCCCTCTGTCCTCTGTCATCCGCTACAGCGGCTTGCCGATCGTCACGCTGAGCTTCCCCACGCCCTCGACCTCGCACTCGATCTTGTCGCCTGCAACCGTGGCGGCAACGCCTGACGGTGTTCCGGTCATGATGATGTCGCCGGCGGCGAGCTCGACCATCTCGGAGAGCTTGGCGATGGTCTCGGGCACGTTCCAGATCATCTGACTGAGGTCGCCGTCCTGGCGCACCTTGCCGTTGACCTTGAGCACGATGCGGCCCTTCGACGGATGTCCGGTCTCGGACGCGGGCTTGAGCGGCCCGCACGGCGCCGAATGGTCGAACGCCTTGCCGATCTCCCACGGCCGCTTGATGTCGCGCGAGGCGATCTGCAAATCGCGGCGGGTGAGGTCGATGCCGACGCCGTAGCCGTAGATGCAATCGAGCGCCCTCTCGGTCTTGATGTTGCGTCCGCCGCTTTTCAGCGCCACCACGAGCTCGACCTCGTGGTGCATGTCCTTGGTCAGTGAGGGATAAGGCACCGTGCCGCCGTCGGCGACGATGGCGTCGGCCGGCTTGGCGAAAAAGAACGGCGGCTCGCGCACGTCCTGTCCCATCTCCTTGATGTGTTCCTCATAGTTGCGGCCGACGCACCACAGGCGGCGGACCGGAAAATATTTGTTGGTGCCGGCGACCGCGATGGCGGGCTGCGCCGGCGGCGGAATGACATAGCTCTTGGTATCGGTGCTCATGATGACGTTTTGTGTTGGAGGGGAAGCGAGGATGCGGGCTTATAGCCTACGCATCGGCACGGTCAAAGCACGGCTTAGGCGGACGATGCGGCGATGGCGATCGGCTCGAGCGCCGGCGCCTTGAGCTGCAGCCGGTAGAACGAGGCATAGCGGCCGCTCTTGCGCAACAACTCGTCGTGGCGGCCGGATTCGACGACAACGCCGTCCTCGACGACAAGGATGGAGTCGGCATGGGTAATGGTCGACAAGCGATGCGCGATGACGAGCGTAGTGCGGCCCTTGCTGAGTTCCGCGAGCGCTTCCTGGACGTGGTGCTCGGATTCCGAATCAAGCGACGCCGTCGCTTCGTCGAGCAGAATGATCGGCACGTTGCGCACCAACGCGCGGGCAATGGCGATGCGCTGGCGCTCGCCGCCGGAAAGCTGCAAGCCGTGCTCGCCGACCGGCGTGTCGTAGCCCGCCGGCATGTTGCGGATGAAATCGTGCGCGTGCGCGGCCTTGGCGGCGGCGATGATCTCCGCCTCGCCGGCGCCAAGCTTGCCGAGCGCGATGTTGTCGCGGATCGTGCCGCGGAACAAATGCACGATCTGGCCCACATAGGCGATCTCGTCGCGCAGTGAGCCGCGGGAAACCTCCGCGATATCCTGCCCGTCGATCAGGACGCGCCCGGAATCGGCGTCATAGAACCGCAGGATCAGGTTGAGCACCGTGGTCTTGCCGCCGCCCGACGGCCCGACCAGCGCGGTGACCCGGCCGGGCTGTGCCACGAAGCTCATGCCGCGCAGCACTGGCGCTTCGGCGTGATAGGCGAATCGCACGTCGGCGAATTCGACCCTCCCCGAGGTCACGGCGAGCGCCGGCCGATCGGCGTCGGCCGGCTCGCCGGCGGGACTGTCGATGATTTCGTAGAGCACGCGCACGCCGACGAGGTTGTTGTTGAGATCGATGTTGAGCCGCGCCAGCCGCTTGGCGGGTTCATAGGCCAACAGGAACGCCGCCATGAACGAGACGAATTCTCCGGGCGCGGCGCCGGTTTCGATGACGCGGTAGCCGCCGTAGATGATCGCAATCGAGATCGCGAGGCCGCCGAGCGTCTCCATCAACGGGCTGGCGCGGTTGGCGACGCGCGCCAGCTTGTTGGATTCGTTCTGAACCGAGGCGACGCTCACCGCCAGCCGGCGCCGCATTTCGTTCTCGAGCCCGAAGGCCTTGACCATGCGGATGCCTTGCAGCGCCTCCTGCATCGTCTCGATGATGCGCGTGCCGCCGGTGAATTGGGTGCGGGCGATGCCGCGGACGCGGCGGATCAGCTTGCGCAGAACGAGGAAGGCCGGCGGCACGGTCACGAGCCCGATCAGCGCCATCGTCGGATCCTGGATCACCATGACGGCGCACAGGCCGATGAGCGACAGGAGATCGCGCCCGACGGCATTGATCAGCAAGGCGATCACCTGGCTGACGGCCTGTGCTCCAGCGGTAAGCCGGGCGATGAATTCCGAGGAATGACGATCGGCAAAATAGCCGATATCCTGCGCGAGCAGCTTGTCGAACATGCGCTGTTGGTTCTCGGCAACGATCTGGTTGCCGATCGACGACAGCATCACGGCGGACGCGTAGGTGGCCAGCCCCTTGGTCGTGAACATTACCATCGTCGACAGGCCGACGATGACGATGGCGTGGAAATCGTGGCTCACATAGGACGCATTGGTCATGGTGCCGAGCAGATAGGCGCTCAGCGCGGTCGCGCCGGCGCCGACGCCCATCAGCGCGAAAGCCGCCAGGTAGCGCGGCCAGTGTCCGAGCGCCTCGTCCAGCAATAGCCGGCGCACCAGAGCAAACGTCGAATAGTCGTCGACGGAACCGGCCGTGGCAGCGTTCATCGTGACCCGTTCTTGCTCCGCTGCGCCGCGTGCGCGCCAACATCCGTTCCATGCCCGGACGGGGCCGGATGTTCAAGTCATTTCAGAGCGATCAGTGCTCGTTTGGTCCGGCGGCCGGAACCGCGGACGGCGATGGCACCACGGCCGGGCGGCTGCGCGGGCGGGCGAATTCTTGCTCGTCGCCGCGTGCCGCGCGGCGCGACTGCAACTCGCGTTCCCAGGAAATGGCATGCGACACGATGGTCGGAAGGTCGTCGAAGCGAGGCTGCCAGCCGAGCACCGCGCGGGCGCGCGAGCAGTCCGCCACGATCATCGCCGGGTCGCCCGCCCGTCGCGGCGCGGTCTCGACGGTGAAATCTGCGCCGGAGACGCGTTTGACCGTTTCGATCACTTCGACCACCGAAAAGCCGTGGCCATATCCGCAGTTGACCGTCAGCGACGGTGCGCCGGACCGCAGCCGGCGCAGCGCATCGGAATGCGCGCGCACCAGGTCGCTGACGTGAATGTAATCGCGCACGCAGGTGCCGTCCGGCGTCGGATAATCGTTGCCGAAGACCTGGACCTTGTCGCGCAGACCGATCGCCGCCTCGGCCGCAATCTTGATCAGGTGTGTCATGTTCTTGCCCGACTGTCCGGAGCGCAGATGCGGATCGGCCCCGGCAACGTTGAAGTAGCGCAGTATGCCATGGCGGAGACCGTACGCGGCGCTCGCGTCCCGCAGCATGGTTTCCGTCATCAGCTTCGATGAACCGTAAGGCGAGATCGGTTGCGTCGGCGCAGCCTCGTTCACCACTGCGCTGACGGGATTGCCGTAGACGGCGGCAGTCGATGAAAAAATGAAGTCGCGCACGCCGCCTTGCACGGCGCACTCGATCAGTGCGCGCGAATTCGAGGTGTTGTTGCGGTAGTAGCCGAGCGGATCGCGCACCGAATCGGGGACGACGATTGACGCCGCGAAATGGATGATCGCCTTGACGCCGTGGTCGCGAATGACGCGCGAGATCAATGCCTGATCGCCGGTCTCTCCGACGATGAGCGGCACGTCCTCGGCGACCGCCCAGGCAAAGCCGGTCGAGAGATTGTCGAGCACCACGACCGGCTCGCCGGCGTCGACGAGCTCGAGCACCATGTGGCTGCCGATGTAACCGGCTCCGCCGGTGACCAGAACAGTCATATTCCTAATCTCGCTTCCCAGGCCGCTTGGCCTACTCCGAATTGATGAATCCGGCGTTATGTCGTGTGCTCTCCGTGGGCAGCCGCGGCAGAGCGAGCGCTTGCCGGGTCGCCGTCAGAACCGTCTCGACGCTGATCTCGCGCATGCAGCGATGGTGGCCGAGCCGGCACACCGGCTTGTGACACGGCCGGCAGGCAAGCTCGCCCATGATCTCGATGGTCGCCGCCAGCGGATTGAGCGGTGCCCAATGCCACGGGCTGGTCGGTCCGAAAATTCCGATCGAAGGCGTGCCCAGCGCCGCGCCAACGTGCAGCAGGCCGGAATCGTTTGAGACCAGCGCGGCGGCCGACGCCAGCGCCATGATGGCATTGCGCAAGTCGTCGCCGGTGAGGTCGCGCGCGCGGGTGTCGCCGACGATTTCGGCGGCGAGAGATTTCTCGGCCGGGCCGCCCAACACCCACACCGCAAAGCCGTCGGCAAGGAGGCGGCGAGTCAATTCGGCATAGGCGGTGCTTGGCCAACGCTTTGACGGCCCGACGGCGCCGGGCGCCAGCGCCACCACAGGGGCGCTGACGCCGCCGAGGCCGCGCTTGTCGCGCCACGCGGCCGCTTGCGCCGTCGGCACGATGAGCTGGGGCGCCGGCCATTGCGACGGCGGCACTTCGCCCGCCGGCAAAGCCAACGCGCCGCAACGGTCAATCATGCGCGGCAATCTGCGCTCGCCGAAGCGCAAGTCGTTGAGCAGGACAAAACGCGCTTCGCCGAAAAAGCCGGTGCGCTTGGCGATGCCCGCGAGGAACGGCGCGAGCGCCGCTTTCCAGGTGCGCGGCATGACGAGCGAGGTGCCGTAGCCTTCGCGCTTGAGCCGCGCCGCAAGCCTTTTCTGCTCACCAAGGGCGATGCGGCCGCGCGGCAGATCGACAGTGATCGCTTTGCGCAGGCCGGGCATGTAATCGGCCAGCGGCGCGCACAGCGTCGTCGTCAGCATGTCGATCGGCCGGCCAGGATGGCGCCCGCGAAGCAGCGTCACGACCGAATGGCAGCGAACGAAATCGCCGATCCACATGTAGGGGACGATGAGGATGGGACTCTCGTCCTGCCAAGGGGCGGCATCCAGCGTGGTGGTGCTTTGATATGAATTAAGATTCATTCTTAAATCTGTCGATCGTCCGCGCGGCTTAATGGAAGGCACGCACGTTTTTTGGTCGTTGCGGACCCGCCAGTCGAGTTAGCCCGCACTTTATGCGATTATTCCGCCTGCATCGTGAGTTCACATCAACAATAGAATTCACGCAACGCGGAGGCCCCGCCGGTGTCCAGTGCCAAACTATCATATCCGCGCCAAGAGGCTTCCTTTGAATCGCCTTCTCATTGAAAGAATCATCATTCATAAATTAGAAGGCCGTGTCTCTTATCGTTGTTCCATGGCCTTGTTGCGCGTCAGTCGCCACTAAGGCAAAGGAACGGGATTGTCGGCGACCGCCGGCGTCCCTTCAACGGCTCACACGGCGCCCATGCTGCTGGTTACCGGCGCGGCCGGCTTCATCGGATCGAACGTGGTCGCGAGCCTCAACGACGCCGGGCGCGCCGACATTGCCGTGAACGATACGCTCGGCAGCGACGGCAAGTGGCGCAATCTCGCCGGCCGTCAGTTTGCCGATTTTGTGCCGCCGGCCGATCTGTTGCGCTGGCTCGAAGGCCGCAAGCTTGAGGCGGTGCTGCATCTCGGCGCCATCTCATCGACCACCGCGACAGATGCCGACGCCGTCATGGAGACGAATTTCCGGCTGTCGCTGCGCCTGTTCGACTGGTGTGCGGCAACCCGCACGCCCTTCATCTACGCATCATCGGCCGCGACTTACGGCGACGGCGATCAGGGATTTTCCGACGACTGGTCGCTCGCCGCGCTCAAGCGGCTCAAGCCGAAGAACCTTTATGGCTGGAGCAAGCACGTTTTCGATCTGGCGGTGGCCGCGCGGGCGACGCGCAACGGCCCGGTGCCGCCGCAATGGGCCGGGCTCAAGTTCTTCAACGTGTTCGGCGCCAACGAATACCACAAGGGCGAGATGATGAGCCTCGTCGCCAAGCGCTTCGATGAAGCGAAGGCGGGTAAGACCATCAAGCTGTTCAAGTCGCACCGCGCCGGCATTGCCGATGGCGAGCAGAAGCGCGATTTCATCTCTGTGGACGACGCGGTTGCGGTCCTGCGCTGGCTGATGGACAATCCGCCCATCTCCGGCATCTTCAACGTCGGCACCGGCAAGGCGCGCAGCTTCCGCGACCTGATGACGGCGATGTTTGCGGCGCTCGGGCGGCCACCGGCCATCGAATATGTCGACATGCCGGTTTCGATCCGCGACAGCTATCAGTATTTCACTCAAGCGGAGACCGGAAATCTGCGGCGCGCGGGCTATAATGCGGAGTTCACCGCGCTTGAAGACGCGGTGCGGGGTTACGTGACGTCATACCTCGATCGTGCCGATCGCTATCGGTGAGGGCTTGGGGCGGGCAACACCACGCATGTTCGATTTCGAGGAAATCCTGAAGCTGGTGCCGCAGCAGACCGTGCTCTGTATCGGCGATCTCATGCTCGACGATTTCGTTTACGGCGATGTCGCGCGCATATCGCCGGAGGCGCCGACGCCGGTCCTCAGGGTGAGCCACAACGAAGTCGAGATCGGCGGTGCCGGCAATGTCGCGCGCAACATTGCCGCACTCGGCGCCCGCTGCATTTTCGTCGG
>Ga0335085_10002597_pt1 | contig 33351 bp, 31 predicted proteins | sample Lox_Sample_45_FD_206712 | JGI IMG/M metagenome (GOLD analysis project Ga0335085, IMG submission 206712) | Soil microbial communities from Loxahatchee National Wildlife Refuge, Florida, United States - Lox_Sample_4.5 | ecosystem: Environmental > Terrestrial > Soil > Wetlands | place: USA... | reverse complement strand
CGGGCGCGCCAGGGGGAGCCGGGCCGTGCCAACTAAGGCGAGGGCGAAGGCCAAGGCGGGCGCCAGGACGACCGGCGGCAAGCTGCGCGTCGAGCAGGTCCGGAGCGGCATCGGCCACCCGGCCGCGCACCGCCGGACGCTGCGGGCGATCGGCCTCAAGCACCACCAGGACGTGGTGGTGGTGACGGACTCGCCGTCGCTGCGCGGGATGCTGAACCAGGTGCGGCACCTCGTCGAGGTGACGCCGGCGCGGGAGGGCTGATGGCCGACAAGGTCGAGAGGGTCGGTCTCGACACGCTGCAGCCGCCGCCGGGCTCGGCGCACCCGCCCAAGCGGCGCGGCCGCGGCCCCGGGTCGGGGCACGGCAAGACGTCGGGGCACGGGCACAAGGGCCAGAAGGCGCGCACCGGCGGGCACGTGCGCCCCGGCTTCGAGGGCGGGCAGATGCCGCTGGTGCGGCGCGTCCCCAAGCGCGGGTTCACCAACCCGTTCAAGCGGGACGCGCAGCCGGTGAACCTCAAGGCGCTGGGCGCGTTCGCCGGCCGCGAGGTGACCGCGGCGTCGCTGGCCGAGGCGGGCGTGGTGGTCGACGCCGACCGGCCGATCAAGATCCTGGGCGACGGCGAGGCGCCCAAGGGGCTGGTGATCAAGGGACTCGCCGTCTCCGCCCCGGCGCGGACCAAGATCGAGGCCGCCGGCGGGAGAATCGAGGAGTAGCCGGTGACCGCGCCGCGCATCCCGAACCTGTTCAAGATCCCCGAGCTCAAAGAGAAGATCCTCTTCACGCTCCTGTGCCTGCTGCTGTACCGCATCGGCGCGCACATCACCGTCCCGGGCGTCGACGTCAACGCGCTCACCCAGTTCTTCCGCCAGTCGGGCGGCGGCCTGCTGGGGATGTACGACATGTTCGTGGGCGGCGGCCTGTCGCGCGCGACGGTGTTCGCCCTCGGCATCATGCCGTACATCTCGGCCAGCATCTTCTGGCAGCTGATGGGCGCCGTCTTCCCGACCGTCGAGAAGCTCCAGCGGGAGGAGGAGGGGCGGAAGAAGATCACCCAGTGGACGCGCTACCTCACCGTGGGCCTCGCGGCCGGCCAGGCGTGGGGCATCGCCATCTTCATCGAGGGCGTGGTGCAGGGGGCGGTGGCGGTGCCGGGCTGGGGCTTCCGGATCACCACCGCGTTCGTGCTCACCGTGGGCGGCGTGTTCGTGATGTGGCTCGGCGAGCAGATCACCGAGCGCGGCCTCGGCAACGGCATGAGCCTGCTGATCTTCTTCTCGATCGTGCAGGGCGGCTGGCCGGCGATCGGCAAGACGATGGAGTACCTGCGCACCGGCGCCGTGGACTGGCCGCGTCTCATCGTGCTCGGCTTCATCATGCTGGTGGTGGTGTGGGTGACGGTGGCCATCACCGTGGCCGCGCGCCGCATCCCGATCCAGATCCCGCGCAAGGTGATGGGGCGGGGACGGATCCGCGAGGGACAGAAGTCGTTCATCCCGCTCCGGATCAACTCGGCCGGCGTGATGCCGATCGTGTTCGCCCAGTCGATCATCATCGTGCCGGGCACCCTGGCGCAGTTCTCGAACGTGCAGGCCCTCAAGGACCTGTCCGAGTACTTCCAGCCGGGCTCGTGGGTGTACTACGTGCTGTATGCGGTGCTGATCGTGTTCTTCACGTACTTCTACACGGCGATCATCTTCAACCCGGTGGACCTGGCCGAGAACCTCAAGAAGCAGGGCGGCTTCATCCCCGGGGTGAAGCCCGGCTCGCGCACGGCCGAGTACATCGACCACGTGCTGTCGCGGGTGACGCTGCCGGGCGCCATCTTCCTCACCGCGATCGCCGTGATGCCGATCCTCATCTTCGACGCCTTCAACGTTCCGTTCCGGTTCGGCGGCACGGCGCTGCTGATCGTGGTGGGCGTCGCGCTCGACACGGTCCAGCAGATGCAGCAGCACATGATCCTGAGGCAGTACGACGGGTTCATGAAGGAAGGGCGGGTGAGGTTCAGGGGGCGGCAGAGGTACATGTGAGCGGGGACGTGATGGGGTGACGGCGTGACGGGGGGGATCTGCAGACTCTGGCTGTGGACCCCCCGCATCACATCCTGCCACCGCATGGCTTCCATCACCGCATCGCCTCACGGCTTGACCGGGCACGGCACTTGCTGGCAGTGTTCGTGTCGTGCCACCCGGAGAGGCGATGCACCTCATGATTCTCGGAGCCCCCGGCTCCGGCAAAGGCACTCAGGGCAAGCTGCTGGCCGAGCACCTCGGGATCCCGCAGGTCTCGAGCGGCGAGCTGCTGCGCTCCGCCGTCAGCCAGCGCACGCCGCTCGGCCTCGAGGCCAAGGCGTACATGGACCGGGGTGACCTGGTGCCCGACCGGGTGATCGTGGGCCTCATCCGCGAGATCCTCGACACCAACGGCGCGCGCGGCATCCTGATGGATGGATTCCCCCGCACCGTGCCTCAGGCGGAGGCGGTGGACGGCTTCCTCGCCGAGCGCGGCGAGCAGGTGGACTTGGTCCTGCTGCTGGACGTGGAGGAAGGCGAGCTGGTGAAGCGGCTGCTGGCGCGGGCGTCCAAGGAGGGTCGCAGCGACGACAACCCGGAGTCCATCCGCCAGCGGCTGCGGGTGTATCATCAGCAGACGGCGCCGCTGATCGAGTACTACGAGAGGCAGGGCGTGGTGAAGCGCGTGGCCGGCACCGGCGTCGTGGACCAGATCCAGGCGCGGGTGCGGGACGCCGTGAGGGGGGAAGCTCTGGCGTGATCACGATCAAGTCGCCGCGCGAGATCGAGCTGATGGGGCGGGCCGGCCGCATCGTGGCCGACGTGCTGGCCCTGGTGCGCTCGCGCGTCGCCCCCGGCGTGACGACCTGGGACCTCGACCGGCTCGCCGAGGAGTTCATCCGCTCGCACGACGGCGCGACGCCGTCGTTCAAGGGCTTGTACGGCTTCCCCGCCACGTTGTGCACGTCGATCAACGCCGAGGTGGTGCACGGGATCCCCAGTCGCAAGCGGGTGCTCGCCGAGGGCGACATCCTCAGCGTGGACGTGGGGGCGTGCGTCGGGGGCCTCCACGGCGACGGCGCGGTGACGGCGCCCGTGGGCGAGGTGTCGCCGGAGGCGCGCAGGCTGCTCGAGACCACGGAGCGGGCGCTCGCGGCCGGCGTCGCCGCCGCGCACGCGGGTGGCCACGTGGGCGACATCGGGAGCGCGGTGCAGCGGGTGGCCGAAGCGGAGCGCTACGGCGTGGTGCGCGAGCTGGTGGGGCACGGGATCGGCAGCCAGTTCCACGAGGAGCCGCAGATCCCGAACTACGGCATGCCGCACCGCGGCCCCCGGCTGCTGGCGGGGATGACCCTGGCGATCGAGCCGATGATCAACCTCGGCCGGCCCGAGGTGCGCACCCTGCCCGACAAGTGGACGGTGGTGACGATGGACGGCTCGCTCTCGGCCCACTTCGAGCACACCGTGCTGCTGACCGAGGACGGGGCGCGGATCCTGACGGTGCCGACGGCGGTGCCGGTGGGGTAGAGCCGGCCCGACGCCGTACGGCTGAGTCTGTCTGCAGGCTGCATCCGAAGTCAGCGCTTCCCACCAATCTTTCGTCGAGTCACCGCCGTCGCGCCTTGGCCAGGACGCGCTCCGACTCCACCCGCAAGGCCTGAATGCGCGGGTCGTCGCCTAGCGGCACCAGAAACGGAGACCGCAGCCACCATCGCGTGCTGTAGAGTGACGGTCCACAGCCGAGCAGCTGCTCCACCGCCTGCTCACGTCGGCCGGTCCACAACAGGTAGGTGGCGCCCTGGGAGCTGCACCCTTGCTGCCCGATCCGCGCCTCCATGGCCCGCGCGGCGGCGCTGTCGTGCGCGAAGACGGCGAGGACAGCCGGGCCCCAGCCCTGGTCCGGCGTCAGCCGCGCATCCGCGACCGCGCCCAGGGTGTCGCCGGCCGTGAGTCGGTACAGCGTCCGCTGGGAGTGGAACGGGCCGTCGGGTTCGAGGGCCACCGCGCTGTCGATCGTCGCGAGCGCACGGTCGTTGCGGCCCATGAGCTCATAGGTCAACGACAGCTCGAAGTACGTGACGCCCCGCGCGGGGTCGAGCCTCAGCGCCCGGCGCAGCGCGTCGAGACTCGCCGAGTCGTTCACCGTCCGCAGCAGGGCCCCGAACTGGTGCCACGCTTCGGCATTGCGCGGATTCAGGTCGACGGCCCGGCGGAACCCCGACAGGGCCGCCAGCAGCGAGTCGTTGCTGGCGGCAGGCGTGAGCTGTGACCAGACCGCGAGCATCAGCGCCCGACCCATCCACGCATCGGAGGAGCGGGAATTGAGCTGCAGCGATCGCGCAGCCGCCTGCCGCGACTGCGCCAGGACCGAATCCATCCGGCCGCACACACCCCACCATGCGCACAGGGCGTAGACGTAGGCCAGGCGGCCGTAAGCGTCGGCAAACCCGGAATCGGCGACCGTCGCCGCGCGGTACGCGGCGACCGCACCTGCCAACGACGCAGGGCTCCGCCGGGCCATGAGCACGTTGCCGCGCAGGAACTGCTCGTAGGCGCGGCTGTCGGCGGTCACCCGGCTGCCCAGGGCGCGCCGCTCCTGCGGGCTGAGGCGCCCCGCCACGCCTGCGGCGACCTCCGTGGCGATGGCCTCCTCGAGGCCGATGAGGTCGTCGCTGGCGCGGTCGTACGCCTCGGACCACACCGCTTCTCCGGTGGCCGCCCGCACCGCCTCGACGTTCACGCGGACCCGGCCGTTCGCCGCGCGGATCGTACCGTTCACTAGGTAGACCGTGTTGAGCGTCCGGCCGATCTGCTGGATCGACAGTTGTTGAGGATTGCGCAGCCGGCGCACCACCGACCGGGAGATCATCGTCAGTCGCGCGACGCCGCCCAGACGCGTGGCGATCTGGTCGGAGAGCCCCTCGGCGAGGTACTGCGTCGAGGTGTCGCGGGTAATGTTCTCGAAGGTGAGGACGGCGATGCTGCTCGGAGCGGGGCGCGCTTGAGCGGCCGCCCCTGCGCACGGCGGCGGGGTGCCGTCGGGGCACTGGCCGCGAAGAGTGGCGGTGAGGCAGAGCGACAGAATCGGCAAGGCGACCACGGGACGGCGCATACGGCCCCCGTACTGCACGGGGCTAACGTGCGCCTCATGGAGATCCTGCGCTAGCCCGTCCAATCTCCGAGTGACGCGTTCGTGTATGATGACGGTCAGATAGCTGGCCACGTGTCAAAGGCCGTCCTATTGTAGAGCCGCTTCGCTCAGGGCGGCGGCCTTGGCCGATCTCCTCGCACGGCTGCAGAGCGCGCTCGCCGATCGCTACACGATCGAGCGCGAGCTCGGCGCGGGTGGGATGGCCACGGTCTATCTCGCCCACGACCTGCGCCACGATCGCTCCGTGGCGCTCAAGGTCCTGCGGCCCGACCTCGCCGCCACGCTCGGCCCGGACCGCTTCCTCCGCGAAGTCCGCATTGCCGCCAACCTGCAGCACCCCAACATCCTCGCCGTCTACGACTCAGGTGAGGCCGCGGGCTTCCTCTACTACGTCATGCCGTACATCGAGGGTCCCTCGCTGCGTGAGAGCCTGACCCAGCATGGGGAGCTGCCGCTGGCCGAGGCCGCGCGGATCCTGCGGGACGTGGCGGATGCGCTGGCCGCGGCGCACGCCAAGGGGGTGGTGCATCGGGACATCAAGCCCGAGAACATCATGCTCTCGGGACGGCACGCGCTCGTAGCGGACTTCGGCGTGGCGAAGGCGGTGCATGAGGCGACGGGCCGGCAGACGCTGACGACGGCGGGCGTGGCGCTGGGGACGCCGACCTACATGGCGCCGGAGCAGGGGGCGGCCGATCCGCACACGGATCATCGGGCGGACCTCTACGCCTTCGGGGTGATGGCGTACGAAATGCTGACGGGGCAGCCGCCGTTCGTGGGGGCGACGCCGCAGGCGGTACTCTCGGCGCACGTGACGGAGCCGCCGGTGCCGGTGACGCAGCGGCGCTCGACGATCCCGCCGCCCTTGGCGCAGTTGGTGATGCGGTGCCTGGCGAAGAAGCCGGCGGATCGGCCGCAGACGGCCGAGGAGTTGCTGCCGGTGCTGGAGGTGCTCTCGACGCCCTCGGGCGGGATCACGCCGACGGACACGCAGCCGGTGCAGGCGATGCCCGGTGCGCACAGCGGCCGGCGCGCACTTGTCGCAGCCGGTGTTGCAGTCGCCCTGATCGCGCTCGGGGTCTTGGCCGCCCAGGTCTTCAAGAGTCGGCCGCTCGACATCACCATCTCGGACATCACGCAGATCACGACCGAGCCGGGCCTCGAGTTCCAGCCGGCGATCTCCCCGGACGGGAAGGAGGTGGCTTATCTCGCCGGACGGTTTGCGACCGGGACGGCATTGGTCATCCGGAGCACCGTGAACGTCGCTGGTAGCGGCGAGATCCGGCTCGCGGACACGTCGCTCAGGGGGGAGGCTTATCCCGCGTGGAGCCCCGACGGGGAGTTCGTGCGATTCCTGGGCTGCCCCCACCTCCCATGGGATGTTTGCGCATGGAGTGAGGTTGCCAAGCTGGGAGGCGCGGTGCGGCCGCAGACGCTGCCTTCGAAGGCTCAGCTTTTGCCGGTCATTGGCTCGTTGGGATGGGGGTGGCCAACGTGGTCCCCGGACGGCACCCGGGTCGCGTTCGTGGTGGCGGACTCGATCTACGTCTCCTCGGCTGCCGATACCGCCGGGCGCCGCATAGCGGTTCACCCGGCCCCCTGCTTGGGGCTTCACTCGCTGGCGTGGTCGCCGGACGGACAGCGGATCGCGTACGTCAACGGCAACGTCGAGTGGCTGGCCAGCGGCACCGTCGCCGGATCCTCCGTCTGGACCGTCGATGCCGAAGGAGGCGCTCCGCGGCAGGTCGCCGGCGAAGCGTTCCTCAACGTCAGCCCGGCGTGGCTCGATGCACGGCATCTACTCTTCGTGTCCAACCGCGACGGGCCGCGAGGCGTGTACGTCGTCGCGGTCGGCCCGGACGGAGCTCCGGGGGCCCCGCGAGCCATCCCCGGCGTGGCAGATCCGCACTCGATCTCCTACTCCATCAGCGCCCAGAAGCTCGCTTGGGCGAAGTTCACGCTACGCCAGAACATCCGCTCGTACCCGCTCGGACGCTCCGGCGCCGTGTCCATCCGGGAGGGCCGCCCCGAGACGAGCGGCAACTTGGTGATCGAGGAGCACGATGTCTCGCCCGACGGGCGGTGGCTGGTGTTCGACAGCGACCGTCGAGGGAATATGGACCTCTACAAGGTGCCCGTCGGGGGCGGGGACCCGGTCCAGTTGACCAACCTGGCGGGCAATGAGTTTCGGCCTCGCTGGTCGCCCGACGGGAGGGAGATCGCGTTCTTCGCCATCGGCGCCGGCCAACAGCACGCTACGATCATGGTGATGTCGGCTGGGGGTGGTGTTCCCACGGCCGTCACCAGCAGCCGGGCGAACAGCGTCAACCCGAGTTGGTCACCGAACGGCCTTGCTCTCACGTTCACGTCGAACCGGGCGATCCCGTCGCCAATCTGGCTCCTTTCGCGTGACAGCATCGGCGGGGCTTGGCACGAGGCGGTTCCGCTCACCGATTTCGCGTGCGGCGCCCCCGCTTGGGCGCCCGACGGCAGCGGCATCCTGTGCGACGCCGGGAATGACCTCGTCTTCGTCTCGCCCAGGGGGCACGAGATCTGGCGCCGCAACCTCATCCCGGGGAGCGGTCTAAGCGGCTATGGAGCGCCGGCCTATTCGCGGGACGGTAGGACGATCTACCTGTGGGGATACGACCCGGACCGTGCCGGAGGGGTATGGGCGATTCCGGTGGCGGGAGGACCACCTCGCCGCATCGTTCGCTCGGATGACCCGGCTCTCACCGTTCCCGGTGTGGGCGAGCCCGCCCGGCCGGATATCGGCCCCGACCGTCTCTATCTCACGGTGTCGCAGTACGAGAGCGACATCTGGGTGGCGAACCTGCGGTGGTGAACGCAGCCGCGTCGTGACCGACGCCTGGACCGCCTGAAGACCACCGCCATCACCCCCCGATAGCCGCCTCCACCGCGCCCGTCGCCCGGGTCACGTCGGCCTCGGCCTCCGCAATCAGGCGCTTCGCCTCCTCCACCAGCGGCGCCGCCTCGGCCGGGTTCGGCATGCCCGAGACGTTGATCCGCACGTTGTAGGCGGCGCCCTTCGCCGCCGCGCCCGCGAGCATGGCCCCCACGCCCGCGTCGCTCACCGCGTTCCTGTTCCCCGCCTCGGCCGCCCGCGCGGCCAGCGCCGCCACGTCGCGCGCGGCCCGCAGGGTTTCTAGCGGCACCCTCGCCGCACCCATCAGCGCCTTCTGGATCGCGTCCTTCCTCGGCGCCTCGGGCTCCTTGGGCAGCGCGTAGGCCGCGCTCACCGCGTTGAAGGCCGCGGCGTCCTCGTCACCCAGGCGCATCAGTCGCACGCGCAGCGACTCCGCGCGCTCGACCAGCCCGCGGAACTCGCCGTCGACGGCCGCATACTTCTTCCGCCCCACCGTGAGGCGCCCCACCATCGCCGCCAGCGCGGCCGCCATCGCGCCCGCCACCGCCGACACCGTGCCACCGCCCGGCGCCGGGCTCGACGAGGCCACGGCGTCCATCCAGTCGCCCAGCGTCGGGCCGGCCGTCGAGCGGACCTTGGCCTCGAGCACGTGCGCGGCGACCGGCTCCCTCAGCAGCAGGTGCTGCTCGGTCGCGGCGTGCAGGCAACGCTCCGGCACCATCCCCACGATCTCGCTCCACGTGGCCTTGGTCCCCAGCTCGCGCGCGGCCGCCGCCACCGCCTCGAACGCCACGTGCGGGGGCGTGACGTCGACGTCCACCAGGTTCATCGAGACCTGCGCCTCGCCCCCCACCAGCATCCCCAGCGCCTTCACCGCCGGCAGCCCGCCGGTCGCCGTCCGCACCGTCTTGGCGATCGCCTTCGCCACCGCCTGGTCGTGGGTCTCGAGGTACACGTTGTACGCCACCAGGAAGGGGCGCGCCCCCACCGCCACCGCGCCCGCCGACTCGTGGATCTTCGCCGGCCCGAAGTCGGGCGCGTGCCCGGGGTCGGTCCCGATCAGCTCGCGCAGACCCTCGAACTCGCCCTTCCGCACGTCGGCCAGGTTCGCCCGCTCGGGCCGCGTCGCCGCCTTCTCGTAGAGGAAGACGGGGATCGCCAGCTCGGAGCCGATCCGCTCGCCGAGCCGCCTGGCCAGCGCCACGCAATCGTCCATGGTCACGCCCTCGAGCGGGATGAACGGCACCACGTCGGCCGCGCCCATCCGCGGATGCTCGCCCTTGTGCGTCCGGAGGTCGATCCGCTCCGCGGCGAGCTTCACGCCCCGGAAGGCGGCCTCGACCGCCGCATCGGGCGGCGCCACGAAGGTGAAGACCGAGCGGTTGTGGCTCGCGTCGGCCTGCGCGTCGAGGAGGCGGACGCCGGGCACGGAGGTGAGGGCTGCGCGGAGGAGATCCAGGACCGCCGCGTTTCGACCCTCGCTGAAGTTCGGAACACACTCGACGAGTGGCATGGCCGGGTCAAAGTGAGAGGTGAGGGATGAGAAGTGAGAGGTTCAAGTGAGAGGTGAGAGGTCTAAGTGAGAGGTGGGGCATCCGTGTCCTTCAACAGCTTCAATAGCCACGCATGAATCGCCGGATTCCCCGCCACGATCGGGCCCTGGCGCACGACGTCGGTTTCGCCGGCCAGGCCCGTGACGATGCCGCCGGCCTCGCGCACGATCAGCGTCCCGGCCGCCACGTCCCACGGCGCGAGCGACAGCTCCCAGAAGCCGTCGAACCGCCCGGCCGCGACGTCGCAGAAGTCGAGCGCCGCCGAGCCGGGCCGCCTCACGCCGCCGGCGCTGCCCAGCACCGCCGCGAACTGCTCCCGGTAGCGCGGCCACTCGTTCATGAACCGGTACGGGAAGCCGGTGCCGATCAGCGCCTGCCGCGGCTCGGTCACGGTCGAGACGTGGAGCCGCGTCTCGCCCTGCCAGGCGCCGCCGCCCTCGAGCGCGTGGTAACGGATGCCCGTCGTCACGTGGTGCACGACTCCCGCCACGTGCCGCCGGTCCACCAGCGCGCCGATCGAGACCGCGTACCAGGGAAAGCGGTGCAGGAAGTTGGTCGTGCCGTCGAGCGGATCGACGACCCAGGCGAGCCCGGTGGGCAGACCCGCCGCCCCCGCGCCGGCGGCGGCCGGCGTCAGCTCCTCGCCGACGACCGCGCTCCCGGGGAAGGCGCGCGTCAGGCTCTCGGCGATCAGCCGCTCCGCCTCCCGGTCCACCTCGGTCACGAAGTCGGCGCGCCCCTTCTCCGACCACGCCTCGGGCCCGAGCCGGCCCTCCTCGCGGCGCAGGTACGCGGCGGCCCGATCGGCCGCAAGTTGCGCTGCCGCCAGCAGTTGGCGCGCCTCGAGTTTCACGTGCCACACCTCCCGCCGCTCCTTACCTTGCGCTGATGCACCGGGTCTTCAGCGGCATCCAGCCCTCGGGCGAGCTGCACATCGGCAACTACCTCGGGGCGGTGAGGAACTGGGTCGCCCTCCAGGCCGATCACGAATGCATCTTCTCCATCGTGGACCTCCACGCCATCACCCAGCCGTACGAGCCGAAGGAGCTGGCCGCACGGACGATGGAGATGGCTGTCGGGCTCCTCGCCGCCGGCATCGACCCCGAGCGGGCCACGCTGTTCGTCCAGTCGCACGTGCCACAGCACACGGAGCTGGCGTGGGCCCTCGGCGCGGTCACGCCGCTGGGCGAGCTGGAGCGGATGACGCAGTTCAAGGACAAGTCCGCGCGCGAGGAGACCGTCCCCGCCGGACTGCTGAACTACCCCGTGCTCCAGGCCGCCGACATTCTGCTCTACCTGGCCGACCGCGTCCCCGTGGGCGAGGACCAGCTCCAGCACCTCGAGCTGGCGCGGGAAATCGCCCGGCGTTGGAACGCGCGCTACGGCGTCGAGTTCTTCCCCGAGCCCCAGCCGCTGCTCTCCAGGGCCCGCCGCATCGCCGGGCTCGACGGCAAGGCGAAGATGTCCAAGAGCCTGGGCAACACCATCGGCGTCCTGGACACGCCCGAGACGATCTGGGAGAAGCTGCGGCCGGCGATGACCGACCCGGCGCGCAAGACCAGGCGCGACCCCGGCACGCCCGAGATCTGCAACATCTATTCCCTGCATCAGCACCTCTCGACGCCTGCCCAGGTCGAGCACGTCGCGGCGCAGTGCCGGTCGGCGGGATGGGGATGCCTCGACTGCAAGCGCCTGCTCGCGGACAATATGATAGCGGCCCTCGCCCCCATCCGGGAGCGAGCGCTGGAGCTGAAGGCACGGCCCGAGCGGGTGCGCGAGATCCTGGCCGCCGGCGCCGGGCGGTGCCGGAAGCTGGCCGAGGAGACGCTGCGGAAGGTGCGTGACATCATGGGCTTCGCGCCCGGGTACGCGCCGTCGGCGTGACGGCGATCCGTCGGCGGAGGGCCCCGGCGTGCGCCGCCGGCCGGCTGCACGGCGGCTGACGTGACGCCTCGCCGGCTGGTCCTCGACCTCGAGTCGCAGCGGCCGCTGTGGCGGCCCCCGGAGTCGTTCCTGACGGCGCTCGCCGCCGCCGGCGGCAGCGAGTGGCGGGTGGAGTCGGTGGCCGCCGCGAGCGACAGCGACGGGGACGGCGCCGGCGGCTCGCCGGAGGCCGCGGCTGTTGCCGCCGGGGCGGAGATATACATTGGGTGGGGCATTCCCGAGGCGGTTCTCGCGGCCGGGCGCGGCAGCCTGCGCTGGGTGCACAGCGCGGCCGCCGGCGTGAGCGCGAGCCTCACGGCGTCCCTGCGCGAGTCGGGCGCGGTCTTCACCAACTCGGCCGGCGTGCACGCCGAGCCGATCGCCGAGTGGGTGGTCGCCGCGGTGCTCCACTTCTTCCGGGGCATGGACCTCAGCGCGGCCGCGCAGCGCGAGCGCCGCTGGACGAAGGGGGAGTTGACCGGGCTCCCGACGCCGTTCCGGGAGCTGGCCGGGAGCCGCGTGGCGGTGTACGGGCTCGGCGGGATCGGGCGCGCCGTGGCGGCGCGGCTCGTGGCGCTGGGAGCGCAGGTGCGCGGCGTGCGGCGCCGCCCGGCGCTGGGCGGGCCCGCCGGCGTCTCGGTCGTGGGGCCGGGCCAGGCGGCGTGGGCGCTGGAGGGTGCGGCGGCGCTGGTGGTGGCGGCGCCACTCACCGGCCACACGCGCGCGGCCATCGGCGCGGCGGAGCTGGAGCAGCTCGCCGACGGCGCGGTCGTGGTGAACGTGTCGCGGGGCGCGGTGGCGGACGAGGCGGCGCTGCTCTCGGCGCTGGAGTCCGGCAAGCTGCGGGGCGTGGCGCTGGACGTGTTCGAGCGCGAGCCGCTGCCTACGGAGCACGCGTTCTGGGGCCACCCGCGGGTGCTGGTGCACCCGCACGTCGCGGCGGCGACGACGGCCTTCTGGCCCCGCGAGCAGGCGCTGGTGCTCGAGAACTGGGCGCGCTACCGGGACGGACGGGAGTTGCTGAACGTGGTGGACACGGGCGCGGGGTACTGAATGGAGAAGATCATCAAGGCGGCGGTCGATCGCGGGGCGTCGGACCTGCACATCAAGGCGGGCGACGTGTTCCGCGCCCGGATCGACGGGAAGCTCGTTCCCCTCACCAAGCAGCGGCTCACGCCGGAGCAGACCAAGGCCATCGCGCTCCAGTTCATCCCCAACGTCGAGGACCAGGCGCGGATCGACCGCATCCAGGACTACGACTGCTCGTGGGGCGCGCCGGGCATCGGCCGGTTCCGGGTGAACATCCTGCGGCAGCGCTCGTCGTTCATGATCGTGATGCGGGTGATCCCGTTCGAGGTGCCGACCTTCGAGTCGCTGCGCCTGCCGCCGGTGCTGGCCACGGTGTCCGCCGCCGAGCGCGGCATGATCCTGGTGACCGGCGTGACCGGCAGCGGCAAGAGCAGCACGATGGCGGCGATGATCGACTGCATCAACCGCACCCAGCAGAAGCACGTGGTGACGCTGGAGAACCCGATCGAGTTCCTGCACCGCGACATCAACTGCAGCCTCACCCAGCGCGAGGTCGGCACCGACACCGAGAGCTTCCGCACCGGCCTCAGGGCGGCGCTGCGCCAGGACCCGGACGTGATCCTGATCGGCGAGATGCGCGACGCCGAGACCGTGGACACGGCGATGAAGGCGGCCGAGACCGGCCACCTGCTGGTCTCGACGCTGCACACCCCCGACGCGACCACCACCATCTCCCGCATCGTGGCGATGTTCCCGCCGGAGGAGCAGGAGATCGTCCGCGTCCGGCTGGCCGACACGCTGCACGCGGTGGTCTCCCAGCGGCTCCTCAGGCGCAAGGACGGCCACGGGCGGGTGGCGGCGGTGGAGATCATGCTGGTCACCGCCACGATCAAGGACCTGATCCTCGACAAGAACCGCACCGGCGAGATCCGGGAGTTCATCGCCGAGGGCCGCGAGCAGTACGGGATGCAGACGTTCGACCAGCACCTCATGGAGCTGGTGCAGGACGACGTGGTGGACTACGACGTGGCGGTGGCGCATGCGTCGAACCCATCGGACTTCGAGCTCCAGATGAAGACCTTCCGCCGCCGCAGCCGGATGTCCACCAAGGCCAAGGCGCCGGCCGAGCGGGGCTCGGGGAGCAAGGCCGCGCCGGTCGCTCCCGAGCGGCCCGAGGGCTTCACCGACGACCTGTCGAGCATGCTGCCGTCGTGAAGATCGAGGAGCTGCACGGCGTCATCGCGCCGGTCACCACGCCGTTCGACCGGGAGACCGGGGACGTCGCGCCGGTGGCGCTGCGCACGGCCGCGCGCGAGCTGCTGGCGCGCGGGCTCCACGGCGTCGTGGTGGGCGGCACGACCGGGGAAGGGCCGCTCCTGGACGGCGACGAGCAGGCCCACCTGGTCGAGTGGCTGCGCGACGTGGTTCCCGACGACCGCTGGCTGATCGCCGGCACGGGCGCGGAGTCCACCCGCGCGACCATCCGCGCCACCGAGCGCGCGGCGGCGGCGGGCGCCGACGCGGCGCTGGTGCGGCCGCCCGCCTATTTCGGGCCGGCGCTCTCGCCCGCGGCGCTGGTGGCGCACTTCACCCGGGTCGCCGACGCCAGCCCGATCCCGCTCCTGGTCTACAACATCCCCAAGCACACCCACGTGATGCTGCAGGACGGCGTGCTGCGGGCGCTGGCCGACCACGAGCGGATCGCCGGCTTCAAGGACTCCTCCGGCGACCTCAAGCTGCTGGCGGCCTACCGGGCCGCGGCGCCGCGGCTCCGGGCGCTGGTGGGCTCGGGCACGCTGTTCTACCCGGCGCTCGAGCTGGGCGCCGACGGCGGCATCCTCGCGGTCGCGTGCTTCGCCGCGGAGGCCTGCGTGCGACTGTACCGCGCCTTCCGGGCCGACGACCGCCGCGCGGCCGGCGCCGAGCAGGAGCGGCTGGTGCCGCTGGCGCGCGAGATCGTCGGCGAGCTGGGCGTGCCCGGCGTGAAGGCGGCGATGGATCTGGTGGGCCTCGCGGGCGGCCCGGTGCGGCCGCCCCTGGCGCCGCTCGACGCGCGCCAGAAGGCGCGGGTGGCCGAGCTGCTGGCCGGCGCCGGCCTCAAGGCCGCGGCGTAGGACGCCTTCCCCAGAACCCCAACCCCCAGGCCCAACCCCCGGCACGATGTTCTCGCCCGACACCCGCTGCATCGTCGTCGTCGGCGCCCAGTGGGGCGACGAGGGGAAGGGCAAGGTGGTGGACGCCCTCGCCGAGCGCGCGCAACTGGTGGTGCGCTACCAGGGCGGGGCGAACGCGGGCCACACGGTGGACGCGCCGGGCGGCGAGTTCGTCCTCCACCAGATTCCGGCCGGCATCCTGCACCCCGGCACGGGGTGCGTCATCGGCAACGGCGTGGTGCTCGACGCCGAGACGCTGTTCCACGAGATCGACGCGCTGGTGGCGCGCGGCGTGGCGATCGAGGGACGACTCACCGTCAGCGACCGCGCCCACCTGGTGCTGCCGTACCACAAGCTGCTCGACGCCGAGAGCGCGCGCAGCAAGAAGATCGGCACCACCGCCCGCGGAATCGGGCCCGCCTACGAGGACAAGTACGGCCGGCGCGGCGTCCGGGTGGGCGACCTCCGCCATCCCGGGATCGTCGCCAAGCTGGTCCGGGCCGGTTGCGAGCGCGCCAACGCGATGCTGGCGATGTCCGGCTCGCCGAAGCGGTGCGAGCCCGCGGACGTCGAGGGCCCGCTGCTGGAGCTGGCGCCGCGGCTGCTGCCGTTCGTGGGCGACGCCGGCAAGCTGGTCTCGGATACCCTGGCCCGCGGCGGCCACGTGCTGCTCGAGGGCGCGCAGGGCGCGCTGCTCGACGTGGACCACGGCACCTACCCGTTCGTCACCTCGTCGCACACCACGGCGGGTGGCGCGGCGGCGGGCGCGGGCATCGGGCCCACGGCGATCGACGCGGTGCTGGGCATCGTGAAGGCCTACACCACCCGGGTGGGCAACGGCCCGCTCCCGACCGAGGCCGCGGCCGAGGAAGGCGAGCGCCTCCGCTCGCTCGGGGACGAGTTCGGAGCGACCACCGGGCGGCCGCGCCGCTGCGGCTGGTTCGACGCGGTGGTGGTGCGCTACGCGGCGCGCGTGAACGGCCTCTCGGGCCTCGCCGTGACCAAGCTGGACGTGCTGGACAGCTTCGAGACCGTCCCGGTGTGCACCCACTACCGGCTGGAGCACCGGCGGCTGGACGACCTGCCCGACAACGTGGCGACGCTGGACTGCGTGGAGCCGGTGTACGAGCTGATGCCGGGGTGGCGGCGCGCGACCGGTGGGGCGCGACGGTTGCCGGACCTGCCGTCCGAGGCCAGGAAGTACCTCGACCGCATCCAGGAGCTGGCCGGGACCCCGATCCGCTACGTCGGCGTCGGGACCAGGCGCGAGCAGCTGATCGCGGTCGAGTAGCTAGACGCCCAGCCTGCCCCTCAGCGCCGCCAGCCGGCCCGGCGGACCCGCCGGGTGCCCGTAGTCGTAGTAGTAGTAGCGGTCGCGGGCCTTCTCGACGCCGTTGAGGACCGTGCCGGCCACCCGGGCCTGCACCCGCCGGAACAGCTCGACCGTGCGCTGCGCCGCGGTCTCCTCCGTCTCTCCCGCCCTGAGCACCAGGATCACCGCGTCGGCGCTCGCGCCGAGGACCGTCGCGTCGGTCACGGCCAGCGCCGGCGGGGTGTCGAAGATCACGTAGTCGAACTGCCCGCGCAGCTCGGTGAGCACCCGCTGCATCGCCTCGGAGCCCAGCAGCTCGGACGGGTTGGGCGGCAGCGCGCCGCCCGGGAGGACGTCGAGCCCGGCGAGGACGTTGGGCCGCACCGCCTCGCGCAGCGTGGCGGTGCCGACCAGCACGTCGGTGAGCCCCGGCTCCTGGACCAGGTTGAAGGCGCGGTGCACCAGCGGCCGGCGCAGGTCGGCGTCGGCCAGCAGCGTGTGGGCGCCCTGCTGGGCGAGCGTGATGGCGAGGTTGGCGGCGGTGGTGCTCTTGCCCTCGCCCGGCCCCGGGCTGGTGACGCAGATGATCTGCAGGTTGCGCTGCTCGGCGCGCACGAAGGTGACGTTGGTCCGGAGCGCCCGGTAGGCCTCGCTGGTGGGGTCGTCCGGCGCCGCGCGCGAGATCAGCGGGATCGAGGCGCGGCGGCCGTTGCGGCGGTCGTGCCCGCCGCGGGCGTCGATCGGGATCAGGCCCAGCACCGGCACCTCGAGCGCGCGCTCGATGTCCGCCGACGACTTGATCGTCTGGTCGAGGTACTCGAGGAAGAACGCGGTCACCACCCCGAGGAACAGGCCGATCAGCAGGCCGATCGTCACCTTCTGGCGCGTGCCGATGCCGATCCGCGAGGCCACGGTCGCGGTCTCCACGATGTCCACGTACGGCGCGATGGTGGCCGACGAGATCTGCGCCGCCTGCAGCTGGGTCAGCAGGTAGCGGTAGGTGTCGTTGTACAGCGACGCGTCCAGCTCCAGCTGCCCGATCCGCGTCTCCTTGCCGGGGTAGGCGGCCAGCTGCGCGCGCAGGTCGGCGATGCGCGCGTCCTCCGCCGCCACGTCGGCCTGCAGGCTCTGCTCCGTCGCCAGGGCCGCCTGGCGCAGCGCGCGCCCCGCCTGCTGGATCCGCTGGTCCAGCGCCTGCACCGTCGGGTTGTCCTCCTTGAGCCCCAGCACCCCCGCGGTCAGGCTGCGCCGGTCGTCGTACAGCTTGAGCAGGTTCTGCATCTGGAAGGCGATCGCCGCGTTCTTGTCGATGTCCGGCGTCGCCGCCAGCCGGTTCAGCATGTCCAGCGTCACGTTGGCGTCGGACGTCGGCCCGAGGACGCCCTGGAGCATCGCCAGGTCCTCGCGCCGCTGCTGCTTCTCTCGCTCGAACATCTGCAGCGAGTTCAGCAGCGACTGCTCCTCGGCGCTGAGATCGGTGGCGTGCTGCGACTCCTTGTACTGCTGCAGTGCGCCGAGCGCCTGGCGGTACTGGCCGCCCGCCTCGTCCAGCGAGGTCTTGAGGAAGTTTTCCCGCTGGTCCGACATCTGGCGCAGCCGCGCGACGCCGTTCCAGCGCAGGATCGCCAGCGCCTGGTTCAGGATGTCGGGGGCGAGGGAGGGGTCCGCACCCTCGTACCACGCGCCCACCACCGTCGTGCCCGATTGCACGTCGAAGCCCATCCCGGCGCGCACCTCGGCCGACGCCGTCACCGGCGCCACGATCGCGAACCGGAGGGTCCGCGGCGCCTCGGAGGGCCGCACCCGGAAGGCGAATCCGTGCACCGAGTCCACCACCGGCACCGCGTAGCCGCCCGCGTCGATCACCTGGCCGCGCGCGTCGCGCACCTCGTAGCCCGTCGGGCCCTTGAGGACCAGGGCGAACGTGTCGTTGGGCGCGGCGAGCGCGACCCGCACGTCGTCGAGGACGTCGGCGCGGCCGATGCGGTCCTCCAGCAGCTGCAGCTGGAGGCCCAGCGAGTCCACCACCGCGAGGGCGAGGTTCTGGGTCTTGAGGAACAGCGCCTCGCTCAGCACCGGGTCGGTCTTGATGTCGAGCTCGTTGACCTGCGGCTCCTCGAGCCGCGTGGCCCCGTACTTCTTGGAGCCGACCTGGAACGACGCGTCCGAGCGGTAGCGCGGCACCGCGCGCCGCGCCGAGGTGTACGCCGCGACGACCGCGACCAGGGTGACGATGCCGACGACCTTCCAGTGCATCGCCAGCACGCGCAGGACGTCGCGCAGGTGGACCTGACGCTCCGCGGCCAGGCCGCTCGGCCGGCTGCTCGGTGACGGGCTCAGAAAGGCCTCCGCTGGTCAGAGCGCAAGCGGTCGTAGAGGCTGCCCCGCGACTGCAGCGTGGAATCGCGCAGCGAGCCCAGCGGCTGCCTGCCGTAGGGGCTCCGGTTGAAGGGCGACGCCTGGAACGGCGACCGGTAGAGCGGGTTGAGGTCGTACGGCGGGCTGGTCTGGGGGTTGCGGCCGAGCGGCGCCGCCTGGGCGCCCTGCAGGCCGGCCGTCGGCGCGCGGGCGCCGCCGGAGCAGTACGGCGCTCCCAGGCAGGGCTCGCACTGGCAATTGAGGATCTGGTTCATCGTGCAGGCGCGGCACCGGCCGCCGCTCTTCCTGGTGCACGGCGGGCACGAGGCCGCCGCGGCCGTGCGGCTGGCCAGCGCGATGGTGAGCACGGTCGGCACCGTCCAGCGGGCGAGCGATTCCAGCATCGCGCGCCGGGTGACGTCGCCGGGGCGGGAGGGGAGCGGTGCGCCGCTCATCGCAGGGCCTCGCGCTCCAGGGCGGCCGCCACCGCGGCGGGGTCGCTGCCCACGGCGCGGTACGCCGTCACGTCGGCCAGCACTTCGAGTAGACGCACCGTCGTTTCCTCCTGCCGCGGCGCACCGTCCGCGCCGGCGCCCAGCACCTGCTGCGTCACGGACACCACGGCCTCGCCCTCGCTCGCCCGCTCCAGCCCCGGCTCACCCGTCCGGCGGGCCGCGTCGAGCAGGATCACCGCCCAGGGCCGCCCGTCGCCCGCCTGCCAGCTACGGCGAATCGCCGCAGGGCTCACGTAATAGCAGCCAGCGGCAAGAAGCGTTCCGACCGTCGCCGCCGCGCAACGGCTCGCGATCAACGGCATGGCGCGCAACGAGTTCGGATCGAGCTTCATCGAGCGGCCGACCGCGGAGAACCTTCCCGACGCTGGTGCGAACCGCACCACGTCGTCGCCCAGCGTGCAGTGCCCGCGGAGCATCAGGTGCGCGACCAGCGTGGACTTCCCGGCTCCCGACTCGCCGACGATGAGCGCGAGCCTGCCGCCGATCTCCGCTCCGGCCGCGTGCAGGAACACGGCGTCCGTGCCCGGGGCGTTGAGCAGGTCCTCGGTCGCGCGCCACTCGAGGAACGACCACGCGTCGCCGAGCGCCGCGGGCCCGAACGCCGGCCGTCCGGGACACGTCGCCACCCACCGACCCGCGTCCGGAGCCGGGCGCCGCAGCGCGTAGCGCAGCGTCGGCACGGCCGTCGTGGGCGGCGCGGCGTGATACAGCGCGGCCAGCGCGCGGGCGGCGATGGGGTCGTCGCTCGCGAACTCCAGGACCTGGGGCGCGACGGCGATCCGCCGTGCGCCCACTAGCGCAGCAGGCCCTCGTCGGCGAACCGGCGGAGCACGTCGTCGATGTCGTCCCTGATACGGGTGAGGTCGAGGCCGGGGACGTCCCGCGCGATCGCGTCGGCGATCGCCGACCGCTCGAAGGTCCCGTCACAGTAGGTCCAGATGACGGCGGCGGTGAGGTTGAGGACGTGGGCCTTGGCCCGCGTCGCGTCGTAGAGCACCCACTCGGAGCCGACCCGCCTCAGCAACAGGTCGGGCCGGGCCGCGGGGCGCGAGAGGACGCCCGCTTCGGTCATGAACGGCCAAGATAGGAACCGGCGGCGGATTGCACAACCCTCGCGCGGACTTTCGGTTACGCCGCTCGCGGGCCGGCGGCGCCCCGGATGGGTGCCGGGGCGGCCTCCCGGCCGGCCGCGGTGCGGGTCGCGGCGCGGCGTCGCTTGCTCGCACCGTTCGGCCGAGGGTAATTTCCTCCACCCCTCCAACTCTCACCTCGGGTTCAGCAGGGCTCATGGCGGACAACGACCGGATGGAGAAGCTGGTGTCGCTGGCGAAGCGGCGCGGCTTCGTGTTCCAGTCCTCGGAGATCTACGGCGGCCTCGGCTCGGTGTGGGACTACGGCCCGCTCGGCGTCGAGCTCAAGCGCAACATCAAGGACCGGTGGTGGCGCGCGATGGTCCACGCCCGCGACGACATCGAGGGCCTCGACGCCGGGATCCTGATGTCGCCGAAGGTGTGGGAGGCGTCGGGCCACGTGGCGGGATTCACGGACCCGCTGGTGGACTGCAAGCACTGCAAGCAGCGGTTCCGCGGCGACGATCCGCGCATCAAGGGCACGCCCGGGCAGCCGGACGCGCAGTGCCCGGCGTGCGGCACCCGGGGCTCGCTCACCGCGCCGCGGATGTTCAACCTGATGTTCAAGACCTTCATGGGGCCGGTGGAGGAAGACGCGGCGGTCGTGTACCTGCGGCCCGAGACGGCGCAGGGCATCTACGTCAACTACCTCAACGTGCTCCAGGGCTCGCGGCAGAAGGTGCCGTTCGGCATCGCGCAGATCGGCAAGGCGTTCCGCAACGAGATCACGCCGGGGAACTTCATCTTCCGGACCCGCGAGTTCGAGCAGATGGAGATGCAGTTCTTCGTGCGGCCGGGCGAGGACGAGCGGTGGTTCGAGTATTGGCGCGGGCAGCGGATGGCGTGGCAGCAGGCGCTGGTGCGCGACCCGGCGAAGCTGCGCTGGCACCAGCACGGGCCGCAGGAGCTGGCGCACTACGCGAAGGCGGCGTACGACATCGAGTTCGAGTTCCCGTTCGGCTGGCAGGAATTCGAGGGCATCCACAACCGCACCGACTTCGACCTGTCGCGGCACCAGCAGGCGTCGGGGAAGAAGCTGGAGTACTTCGACCAGGAGCGGAACGAGCGCTATCTCCCCTACATCATCGAGACGTCGCTGGGCGCGGACCGCCTGGCGCTGGTCGCGCTGTGCGACGCCTACGACGAGGACACGGTCGAGGGGGAGTCGCGGGTGGTGCTGCGGTTCCGGCCCGAGATCGCGCCGATCAAGGCGGCGGTGCTGCCGCTGGTGAAGAAGGACGGGATGCCGGAGATCGCGCACCGCATCTACGACGAGCTGCGCGGCCGCTACACGGCGTTCTACGACGACGGCGGCTCGATCGGGCGCCGCTACCGCCGCCAGGACGAGGCGGGCACCCCGTTCGCGATCACCGTGGACGGCCAGACCACCCAGGACCAGACCGTCACGGTCCGGCACCGCGACACGCTGGCGCAGGACCGGGTGGCGGCGGCGAGCCTGGTGGCCTGGCTGGCCGAGCGGCTGGCGTCGTGACCGTCGAGGAGCTGCGGCGCCGCGGCGAGGCGATGTGCGGCGAGCTGGGGCGGGAGAGCTACCGCACCGGCGCCGGCCTGGTGGCGGAGTCGCACTTCGCGGAGATCTTCGGCCGCTACCCCGACCTGGCCGACGATCGGGCCGTCGCGGCCGCGCGCGGCCATCGCGAGCTGCTCGAGTGGGTGGTGGACAACCGGGTGGGACGCGCGGTGGCCGCGCTCGACGACCGACTGCACGCCTGGGAGGCGCAGGCGGTGCTGCCGCTGGAGGACGGCGAGACGCTGCCCTACCAGCGGGCGGCGATCGAGATCGCCAACGAGCCGAACCGCGCGCGCCGGCTGGCGGTCGACGCGGTGCGCCGCTCGCTGCTCGGCGCGCCCACCGCGATCCGCCGCGAGCGGCTCGAGACCGAGCGCGACCTGCTGGCCGGCCTCGGCCTCGGCGACGTGGTCACGGCGCGCTCCCGCCTCTCCGGCGTGGACCTGGCGGCCCTGGGCGAGTCGTGCGCCGGCTTCCTCGCCGCCACCGAGGCCGTCTACCGCGACAGCCTGCGCGAGGCGCTGCGCCGCGAGCTGGGCCTCGATCCCGAGGACGCCGACCGCGCGGACGCCGCCTTCCTGTTCCGGGGCGCGGGCTTCGACGAGTTCTTCCCGGGCGCCGAGCTGGTCGCGACCGCGCGCGCGCAGCTGGGCGAGATGGGCCTCGACGCCGAGGCGGGCGGCCGGATCCGCTACGACGCCGACGACCGCGAGCGCAAGCGCTCGCGCGCGTTCTGCTCGCCGGTGCGGGTGCCCGACGAGGTGTACCTCGTGATCCGGCCGTTCGGCGGGCAGACCGACTACCGGGCGTTCTGGCACGAGCTGGGCCACGCGCAGCACTTCGCCAACATCGCCCGCCGGCTGCCGTTCGAGCACCGCTGGCTCGGCGACAACTCGGTGACCGAGGCGTTCGCCATGCTGTTCGAGCACATGGTCGTGGCGCCGGGCTGGCTGGCCCGCTACACGCCGCTGGCGGGCGAGCGGCGGCGCGCGTTCCAGCGCGCGCAGGCGTTCGCGCTGCTGGCGATCCTCCGGCGCTACGCGGCCAAGCTCCGCTACGAGCTGGCGCTGCACGGGGCGGCGGACCTCGGCGCGGGCGCCGCGGCCTACGAGCCGCTGCTGACCACCGCGACCGGGTTCCGCTACGCCGGCGAGGACGCGCTGCTGGATCTCGACGACGGGTTCTACGCGGCCCGCTACCTCCGGGCCTGGCAGCTGGAGGCGCTGCTCGCCGCGTCGCTGCGGGAGCGGTTCGACGAGGACTGGTACCGGAACCCGCGCTGCGGCGCGTGGCTGCTCGAGCTGTTCTCGCGCGGGCAGCGCGACGACGCCGTGGCCCTGGCCACGGGCGTGCTCGGCGCCCGCCTCGACTTCGGTCCGCTGGTCGAGCGCGCCGAGGCGGCCCTGGCCTAGCCCCGGACTCCGGCCCGGGGCGACGGCGGCGGATGCGGCGGCGCGACTTCGAGGCGATGGTCCGCGGCATGATCGGCGAGCTGCCGCCCGAGTTCCGCGAGGGGATCGTCGACATCGAGGTGACGGCGAAGCGGGTGCCGCACCCGGCCCGCGCCGGCATCTACACCATGGGCGAGTGCGTCCCGCACGCCTTCGGCGCGCCGGGCGACGAGGGCGCCCAGCTCCGCTCCACGGTCTACCTCCACCACGGATCGTTCGCGGCGCTGGCCGCCGGCGACCCGGGCTTCGACTGGCGCCACGAGGCATGGGAGACGCTCACCCACGAGGTGCGCCACCACCTCGAGTGGCGCGCCAACCAAGCCGCGCTCGAGGCGTTCGACGACGCGGTGGAGGCCAACTACGCCCGCCAGGAAGGCGAGCCGTTCGACCCGCTGTTCTTCCACGGCGGCGAGCGGATCGCGCCCGGCGTCACCAAGGTGGAAGACGACGTGTTCGTGGACCGGCCGCTCGGCCGCGGCGCCTGGCGGCGCGCCGGGCGCTCCACGGTGGCGTTCGGCTGGCACGGCCGGTCCTACGGCGTCACGCTGCCGGCGCGCGTGCCCGACGTGCTGTTCGTGACCGTGGACGGGGTCGATCCCGAGCCGGCGGGGGAGCTGGTAGTGGTCGTGAGACGGAAGCCCGGATGGCGGGATCTGTTCGGGCGGCCTGTCGTGGGGCAGGTGGAGCTGAGGGCTGAGACGGTTGGTGGGTTGTAGGTTGTGGGTTGTCGTCCCTACCACCCACAACCCACAACCCACCACCTGTCTTACTTCGCCTCCACCTTCACTTCGATCTGCCGCGGCTTGGCCCGCTCCGCCTTGGGCAGGCGCACCGTCAGCACGCCGAGGTCGTAGCCGGCCTTGATGTGGTCGGCGTCCACCGTGGACGGGACCGTGAACGAGCGCTCGAACACGCCGTAGTACCGCTCGTAGCGGTGCACGCGGTCGGTCTTCTCCTCGGCCGACTGGCGCTTCTCGCCCCGGATCGTGAGCAGGTTGTTCTCCAGCGAGATCTTCACGTCCTCCGGCTTCACGCCCGGCAGCTCGGCCACGATCTGGACGCCGTCCTTGTCCTCGAAGACGTCCACGGGCGGGACCCACTGGCCCACCAGCGAGTTGCCGTCCTCCTGGCCCACGACCGGCCAGCCGCGGAACGCCTCGTCGAACAGCCGGCCGAGCCGGCTCTGGAGCGAGGAGACGTCGGCGTACACGGGGTTGGTGGAACGGGTGATCGCGAACATGGTGCAGCCTCCTTTCCCTGAGCTTACCTTTGCTGGTGTCGTGCCGGCCCCTCGCCGGCCTCCGCGGGCGGGGAAAGCAAGCGGCGTGCCGGTTTCCGGGCGCCGGAGTCGGCCACGGCGGCGGAGTCGCCCGGTCATTTCTGCAACCCGGCGGTCACGGCGGCAGTCCGCCGGCGGCCGCCACTCGAGGAGTGGGGCATGACGTACGAGACGTCCACGTCGCTGCCGCCGGAGGAGGTGCTCCGGCGCGCCAAGGAGTTCTTCACCACGCGCGTGCCGGCCACCGGCGCGTTCCTGGAGCGCGAGAGCGCGAGCCACGTCGCGTTCCGCGGCCAGGGCGGCGAGGAGATCGTGATCGCGGCGTCCCCGGCGGCCTCCGGATCGGCGGTGCGCGGCTCGACCCTGCTGTTCGACCAGCAGGTGCGCCGCTTCTTCTCGACGCTGGGCGAGGCGCCCGCCGCGGCGGCCGCGCCGTGAGCCCGGTCCCGACGACCCTGCGGCTGCGGGTCACGGTGGTCGACGCCTGGCGGGTGTGCCCGCTCGAGGCGAAGGCGAACGAGAAGATCGGGGCGGTGAAGCAGCGCTCGCTGGCGGCGGCGCACATCGCGCCGGCCCGCGCTCCCGACTACGTGGTGAAGTTCGGCGGCGCCCTGGTGGCGGACGAGGCCAGCTCCCTCGCGGACCTGGCGGTGCCGGACGGGGCCGCGCTGGTCGTGCTGCCGGCGCGGCGGCGCGCGGTGCGGTGACGGTCAGCCTCCTCACCCACCGGGCCTGCCTCGAGCACTGCAATCCGCCCTGGCACCCGGAGTCGCCGGCGCGGCTCGAGGCGGTGAGCGCCGCGCTCTCGGCCGGTCCGGTGGAGCGGGGCATCGCCCACTGGATCGAGGCGCCGCGCGCCGCGCGCGAGGACGTGCTGAGGGTGCACGCGGCCGACCACGTCGAGCGGCTCGAGGCGCTCGACCGCGCGGGCGGCGGGGCGCTCGACCCCGACACCTACCTCGGCACCGGCTCGCTGGAGGCGGCGTGGCGGGCCGCGGGCGCGGCGGTGCGCGCCGCCGAGCTGGCGCTCTCGGGCGGCGCCGCCGCCTTCTGCCCGGTGCGGCCGCCCGGCCACCACGCGACGCCGGCGCGCGCGATGGGCTTCTGCCTGTTCAACAATGCCGCGGTCGCGGCGCGCGTCGCGCTGGAGCGGCTGGACGCGGCGCGGGTGCTGGTCGTGGACTGGGACGTGCACCACGGCAACGGCACGGCCGACGCGGTCCGCACGGAGCCGCGGGTCCGCTACGTGTCGCTGCACCAGTGGCCGTACTACCCGGGCACCGGCGCCGAGGACGACACCGGGGCGGGCAACCTGTTCCACGTGCCGCGTCCGCCGGGCCTGCCGCGCGAGCGCTACGTGGCCGACCTGCTCGCCGCCGTGGACCGCGCCGTCGCCGGCTTCGTGCCCTCGCTGGTGATCGTCTCCGCCGGCTTCGACGCGCTGGCCGGCGACCCGCTCGGCGGCTTCACGCTCGAGCCCGACGACTACCACGACCTCACCCAGGCGATCCGCCGCCGCGCGTCCGGCGCGCCCATGGTGTCGGTGCTCGAGGGCGGCTACGATCCCGCGCGGCTGGCGGCGGCGGTGGTGCGGCACGTCGAGGCGCTTGCCACGCCCCGCGGCTGAGCTATGTTCGCCCCGATGAGCGTCCCCCGGCGGAGCGGCGGATGACCGGCCTCGCGGCGGCGCCCCAGCGCGGGGTCCCCTACAGCGCGCACCGGGACGCCGCCGGCACGGTGGAGCTGGACCTCCCGCCGGCGCGACTGCTGCGGGCCGTCGCGGACGGCGGCGAGCTGTGGGTGGACATCGACGCCAACGACCGCGCCCAGCACGCCCTCCTGGAGAAGGTGTTCGGCTTCCATCCGCTCGCCGTCGAGGACACCCTCAGCCCGAAGACGCGCGTCAAGCTCGAGGAGTACGGGTCGTACCTGTTCCTGGTGATCCGCACGGCGCGGCTCGACCAGAGCACCGCCGACCCGTACGACCTGCGCACCGCGAACCTGTACTGCTTCCTGGGGCCGCGCTCCCTGGTCACGGTGCACAGCGAGCCGGTGCGCGCCGTCGAGGAGATGCAGCACCGCCTGGCCACGAGCCCCGACCTCCTCGGCCGCGGCACCGAGATGATCGCGCACGGCGTGATCGACTACGCGGTGGACGAGTACCTGCCGATGGTGGACCAGGTCGACGACCTGGTGGACCGGCTGGAGGAGCGGCTGTTCGAGCGGTACGACGAGCGCGCCATCCAGGAGATCTTCGCCCTCAAGCGGCTGGTGGTGCAGCTGCGGCGCCACCTCGGGCCGCTGCGCGAGGTGCTGAACGTCCTCACCAACCGGCCGCACGCCTGCATCCCGGCCGCGTCGCAGCTGTACTTCCGCGACGTGTACGACCACACCATCCGGATCGTCGAGTCGCTGGAGTCGGTGCGCGACCTGCTGTCGAGCGTGCTCGACACCTACCTGACCCAGGCGTCCAACCGGATGAACCGCGTGATGAAGCAGCTCACCGTGGTCACCACGGTCGCGCTGCCGCTGGTGGTGATCGGCGGCATCTTCGGGATGAACTTCGACCGGATCCCGATGTCCCACCAGCCGTACGGGTTCTTCTGGGCCATGGGCCTGATGGCCGCGCTGGCCGGCGTCCTGTACTGGTTCCTCAGGACCAGGCGCTGGATCTGATCGTGGCGCTGCGGCTGTCGTTCGAGGTCCTGGAGGTCCGGCCGCGGCATCCGTTCACCATCGCGCGCGGCACCAACCTGTCCTACGGCCGCGTGTGGGTGCGCCTGCGCGACGCGGACGGCGTCGAGGGCTGGGGCGAGGCGGCGCCTTCGGCGTACTACGGCGAGACGGTGGAGACCGTGGTCGCGTCGCTGCGCCGCTTGGAGCCGGCGCTGCCTCCGGATCCGTTCGACCTCGAGGCCGCGGAGGCCGCGATGGCGCGCGCCGTCGCGGGCAACGCCTCGGCGCGGGTCGCGCTGTCGGCGGCGCTGCACGACCTCGTGGGCAAGCGGTTGGGCGTGCCGCTGTGGCAGCTGTGGGGCCTCGACCCGGCGCAGGCGCCGCCGTCGTCGTTCACCATCGGCATCGCCGAGCCGGAGCTGGTGCGCGACAAGGTGCGCGAGGCGGCCGGCTGGCCGATCCTCAAGATCAAGGTCGGCACCCCGGACGACGAGCGGACGCTGCGCGCGGTGCGGGACGTGACCGACAAGCCGCTGCGGGTGGACGCGAACGCGGGGTGGACCGCCGCCGAGGCGGTGGCGCACCTCCCGCTGCTCGAGGAGATGGGCGTGGAGCTGATCGAGCAGCCGGTGGCGCCCGGCGACCTCGAGGGCCTCGCCGCCGTACACCGTGCCTCGCGGATCCCGATCGTCGCCGACGAGTCGTGCCGGGTGGCCGCGGACATCCCGCCCTTGGCCGGGGCGGTGGACGCCGTCAGCATCAAGCTGGCCAAGTGCGGCTCGCTGCGCGAGGCGCTGCGGATGATCGCCGTGGCCCGCGCTCACCGGCTGCGGGTGATGGTGGGCTGCATGGTCGAGACGTCGCTCGGCATCACCGCGGCCGCGCACCTGACGCCGCTGCTGGACCTGGTGGACCTCGACGGAGCCGCGCTGCTGGCGCAGGACCCGTTCGCGGGTGCCTCGATCGACGGGGGCCGGGTCGCGCTCCCCACCGCACCGGGGCTCGGCGTCACGCGCCGATGACCAGTCCGTACGTCGACGTCGCCCTGCCGCTCGCCCTCTCCACACCGCTGACCTACGCCGTGCCGGCGGGCCTCGGGCCGGTCGCCCCCGGCTGCCGGGTGGTCGTGCCGGTGCTGCGGCGCGAGACGATCGGCATCGTCACGGCGGTGGACCGGCCCGCGCCCGAGGTGCGGGCGCGCGACGTGCTCGCCGCGCCGGATCCCGACCCGGTGCTCGGCCCGGACCTGATGGCGCTGGCGCGGTACGTCGGCCACCGCTACGCGGCGCCGCCGGGGCTGGTGCTGCGCGCGATGCTGCCCGCGGCGCTGTTCTCGGTGGGCCAGCCGGTGGTGATCGTGGCGGAAGGGGCTCTGGAGAGCGCCGGCGCCGCGGCGCTGCGCCGCGCGCGCGGCCCGGCCGCGCAGTCGCTGGCGCGCCTGCTGGCCCGGCCCGGCCGCGCGATCCCGCTCGCCGCCGTCCGCCGCGCCGGCGGCGGGGCGGGCCTCAGGCTGGTGCGGCGGCTCGCCGCGGAGGGACTGGCGCAGCTCGTGACCCGCCCGCCGCGCACGGCGCCGCGGGAGCGCGGCGAGCGGATGTTCGAGCTGGCGGCGCGCTACGACCACCTGCTGGACCTCGACCGGCGGTTCGCGCGCGCCCCGAAGCAGCGCGAGGCCTACGAGGTGCTTCTCGCGCTCGGCGGCCGGGCGAGCGCGGCGGCGCTGGAGCGGCGCGGGCTGTCGCGGCCGGCGCTCGCCGCGCTGGTCGAGCGCGGCGACGCGCGCCGCGTGGTCGAGGCGCGGGTCTTGGACCCGTTCGCGAGCCTGGCGCCGTCGCTCCCGCCGGCCGAACCCACCGGGGCGCAGCGCGCGGCGGTCGCGGCCCTGGGGGCGCTGCCGGCCGGCGGTGCGGCGCTGCTGTTCGGGGTCACCGGCTCCGGCAAGACGCTGGTCTACCTCGAGTACCTCCGCGGCGTGGTGGCCTCGGGGCGCGGCGCGATCGTGCTGGTGCCGGAGATCGCGCTCACGCCGCAGACGGTGGCGCGCCTCAAGGGCGTGTTCGGCGACGCCGTGGCCGTGCTGCACAGCGGCCTCACGGACGGCGAGCGCTACGACGCGTGGCGCGCGCTCCGGGAGGGCCGGCGGCGGGTCGCCATCGGCGCGCGTTCGGCGCTGTTCGCGCCCGTCCCGCGGCTCGGCGCCGTCGTGCTCGACGAGGAGCACGACGCCTCCTACAAGCAGGGCGAGGCGCCCCGCTACCACGCGCGCGAGGTCGCCCTGAAGCGCGCGGCGCTGGCCGGCGCCACGGTCGTCCTGGGCAGCGCCACGCCTTCGCTCGAGAGCTGGGCGGCCGCGCAGGCCGGCGCCCTGCGGCTGGTCGAGCTGCCCGAGCGCGTGGGCGCCCGCCCGCTCCCGCCGGTGCAGGTCGTGGACCTCCGCACCGCGCCGCGGGTCTCGGGCTCGGCCGCGGTGCCGTGGAGCGAGGCGCTGGATGTGGCCGTGCGGGGCGCGCTCGAGCGCGGCGAGCAGGCGATGGTGCTCCTGAACCGCCGCGGCTTCAGCCGGTTCGTGCAGTGCCCGTCGTGCGGGCGCGTGTGGGAATGCCCCAACTGCAGCATCGCCCTCACCTACCACCGCTCGCCCGAGTCGCTCCGCTGCCACCACTGCGGCCACCGCGAGAGCCCGCCGGCGGCCTGCCCCGACTGCGGCGCCGCCGTCCACCGCTACCGCGGGGCCGGGACGCAGCAGGTCGAGGACTTCATCGCCGAGCGGTTCCCGGCGGCGCGGATCGCGCGCATGGACCTCGACACCACCGGACAGCGCTGGGCGCACCAGAAGATCCTGGACCGGGTGGAGGCCGGGACGGTGGACGTCCTGGTGGGGACGCAGATGATCGCCAAGGGCCTCGACTTCCCGCGTGTGACGGCCGTGGGCGTGGTGGATGCGGATGTCGCACTCAACCTGCCGGACTTCCGGGCGGCCGAGCGCACCTTCGACCTCCTGACCCAGGTGGCGGGCCGGGCCGGCCGGGGCCCGCTGGGCGGGCGGGTGATCGTGCAGACGTGGGCGCCCGGCCACCACGCCATCACCCACGCCGCCCGGCACGACGTGCGCGGCTTCCTGGCGGCCGAGCTGGCCGAGCGGGAGAACCCGCCCTATCCGCCGCACGTGCGGCTGGCCAACGTGGTGCTGAGCGGCCGGGACGAGCGGGTCGTGGCCCGGGCCGCCGAGCGGGTGGGGGAGTGGCTGCGGAACCTGCTCGCGGCGCGGGCCGACGTGCAGGCGACGGTGCTCGGGCCGGCGCCCTGTCCCGTGGAGCGGGTGCGCGAGCGGTGGCGCTGGCACCTGCTGGTGAAGACGGCGGACGACGGCGTGCTGACGCGGCTCGCGGGTTATCTGGCGGCGCGCGCGCCGGTGCCGGCGGGCGCCCGGCTGGTCGTGGATCGCGACCCGGCGTCCCTGCTCTAGCCGCGGTGATTCCCCGAGGGCCGGGGCGGATCGTGGTGGCGGCGCGAAGAACGGTCACGGGTGGGGCCGGCAGCTCGAGGCGCGGTATTGAACTCGCCTCCCCCGGTTCGTATTATTCGCGCCGCTCATGGCCTGTCTCGGTCGTTCGCGTCCCGTTCCACTGGCAGGCCCACCCCGGTGAAGGCGGATCGAGGCGGAGCGCGCCAGGTGCCGGCCGATGGGGAGTTCCCCGGCGGCCGGCTTCTTCTTGGGAGCATCGCATGGTGACCGTGCCCGCGGCGACCGACCCGGTGGCGCGGCTGCTGGAGGCGCTGGCCGAGCGGATGCCGCGCGAGGAAGTGGAGGCGGTGTACGCCTTCCCGCCGGTGCGCCGCGAGGGGCGCGAGCACGGGGTGGCGGTGATCAGCCGGGTGGTCGCCGGCGACCGGCGCCTGGTGTACCGCGCGCGCTACGTGGTCACGGTGAAGGGTCCGGAGCGGGGCCGGGTGACGGTGACGGTGGAAGAGACGGCCGAGGCCCCCGCCGGGCTGCTGCCCGAGGTGCTCGAGGGGGTGCGGCGCCGGGCGGACGAGGCGGGCGACGCCGAGCCCGTGGATCTCACCGCGTGGAAGGCGGAGCAGGGTGAGCGGTCCACCGCCGGGTGAACCGTCGCAGCTGGACGAGTTCCGCCGCTACCTGCGGGAGCACAGCCTGCCGGTGACCGCGCAGCGCGAGCAGGTGGCGGAAGTGGTGCTCGACGCGCACGGGCACCTGTCGGTGGAGGACATCGAGCAGCGGCTGCGCGAGCGCGGACTCCACGTCGGCAAGGCGACGGTGTATCGCACGCTCGACATCCTGGCCCGCAGCGGGATGATCAGCGAGCGGGACTTCGGCGAAGGGTTCCGCCGCTACGAGCGCGTGCCGGGGCATCCGCACCACGAGCACCTGATCTGCACCCGGTGCGGCAAGGTCATCGAGTTCACCAACGACCGGCTGGAGCGCCTCAAGGCGCTGGTGGCCGAGGAGTACGGGTTTCAGCATCACCACCACCGGCTGGACATCTACGGCATCTGCCGGGAGTGCCAGCTCAAGGACGCCGCGGCGCCCTCCCCCTCAACCCCGTCGCAGTCCGAGCCGAGGTAGCGGTGTTCGATCCCATGCATTTCGTGCCGACCAAGGGGTTCCTGACCCGCGGTGTGGGCCGCCACAAGGAGAAGCTCACCAGCTTCGAGATGGCGCTGCGCGATGCCGGCATCGAGAAGTGCAACCTGGTGCGCGTCAGCTCGATCTTCCCGCCGCACGGCAAGCTGATCACGCGGCAGGAGGGGGTCCAGATGCTGCGGCCGGGCCAGGTGGTGTTCGCCGTGCTGGCCGAGATGTCGACCAACGAGCCGAGCCGCATGGTGGCGGCTTCGATCGGCCTGGCGATCCCCGCCGACCCGAACCACTACGGCTACATCTCCGAGCACCACGCGTACGGGCAGAAGGAGGAGCTCGCCGGGGACTACGCCGAGGACCTCGCGGCGTCGATGCTGGCGACGACCCTCGGCGTGCCCTTCGACCCCAACCAGGCGTGGGACGAGCGCCGCGCCGTGTACCTGATGTCGGGCGACATCGTGAAGACGCGCAACGTGACCCAGACCGCGGAGTGCGGGCCCGACGGGCTGTGGACCACGGTGGTGGCCTCGTGCGTGTACGTCGAGTTCAACCAGGTGGGCGAGGCGCCGCCGCCGCCCCCGCCGCCCCCGCCGCCCGCCCCGCCGCCGCCCAAGCCCGCGGGCTGACCGCCGCCGGCCGCGCGTGGCCGTCGCCTTCCTCGCCGGGCTGCTGTCGTTCCTGTCGCCCTGCGTGCTGCCGCTGGTGCCGAGCTACCTGTCGTTCGTCACGGGCGCGAGCGGCGTCGCCGAGCTGAGCTCGCGCCGCCACCTCGCGCTGCTGCACGCGGCGCTGTTCGTCGCCGGCTTCTCCCTCATCTTCATCGTGCTCGGCGCCACGGCGACCGAGCTGGGCCTGCTGCTCAAGAGCTACCAGCGCTGGGTCGAGCGCGTCGGGGGGGTCCTGGTCGTGGGGTTCGGCCTGTACACGCTCGGCGTGCTGCGGATCGGCGTTCTGTCCCGCGAGGCGCGGATCCGGCTGTCGGACAAGCCGCTCGGCTTCCTCGGTTCGGTCCTGGTGGGCGTCGCGTTCGGGGCCGGCTGGACGCCGTGCATCGGACCGATCCTGGGCTCGATCCTGCTGTACACCTCGAGCCGCGCCGACCTGTCGCAGGGCCTGGCGCTGCTCGCCGCGTACTCGCTCGGGCTGGCGATCCCGTTCCTCGTGGCGGCGTGGGCGCTGGAGGGCTTCCTGCGCTGGTTCCAGCGGTTCCGGCGCTACGTGCGCTGGGTGGAGCGGGTGGCGGGCGCGCTGCTGATCCTCGTCGGCGTCCTGATGCTGACGGGAAGCTTCACGCTGCTGTCGGGGTGGCTGCAGGGACTCACCCCGGAAGTCCTCAGATCGAAGTTGTGAGACGGTCGGTGGACCGTCTTCTTCATCCTGCCTTCTCCAGCGATTCTTCGAGTTGCTGCCTGCGCAGCAGCTGCCAGTACCGCCCCCGCCGCTCGAACAGGTCGTCGTGCCGGCCGGTCTCGACGACCCGTCCCTGGTCGAGCACGACGATCAGGTCGGCGTCGCGGATCGCGGTGATGCGGTGCGAGACCACCAGCGTCGTCACGCCCGCCAGGCTGCGCTTCAGCTCCCGCAGGATCGCGGCCTCGGTGTCGGTGTCCACGGCGCTCAGGGCGTCGTCGAGCACCACCACCTCCGGCCGGCGGGCGAGCGCCCGGGCGAGCGCCGCGCGCTGCTTCTGGCCGCCCGAGAGGTTGATGCCGCGCTCCCCGAGCATCGTCTCGTAGCCGGCCGGGAAGGCGACCACCGTGTCGTGCAGCTGGGCCACCCGGGCC
>Ga0335085_10002596_pt1 | contig 33354 bp, 27 predicted proteins | sample Lox_Sample_45_FD_206712 | JGI IMG/M metagenome (GOLD analysis project Ga0335085, IMG submission 206712) | Soil microbial communities from Loxahatchee National Wildlife Refuge, Florida, United States - Lox_Sample_4.5 | ecosystem: Environmental > Terrestrial > Soil > Wetlands | place: USA... | reverse complement strand
GACCTTTCGTCGCTGAAGGGAACCGGCCCGGACGGCATGATCGTGCTGCACGATGTCGAACAGGCGAGCGCCGCGCCGGCGCGCCACGGACTTGATCTCGACAAGATGCGCCAGGCCATCGCAGCAGCGATGGCTCGCTCGAAGCGGGAGATTCCGCACTACTATCTTGCGACCGACATCGACATGTCGGCGTCGCTGAAATGGCTGGAGGAGCAGAATGCCGGCCGTACACCGGACAACCGCCTGCTGGCGACGGTGCTTACGCTCAAGGCGGTCGCCCTCGCCGTCAAGAAGTATCCGAGTTTCAACGGCTTTTACGATGCAACTGCAGGCTTCCTGCCAAGCTCGGCAGCACACATTGGCACCGCCATCGCAATTCGGGGCGGCGGTCTCGTGTCGCCGGCCATCCATGATTGCGACCAGCTTGCGCCGGACCAATTGATGGAGCGGCTGCGGGATTTGGCGGGACGCGCGCGCGAAGGCCGGTTGCGCAGTTCGGAGATGTCGGATGGCACGATCACGGTGTCCAGTTTGGGCGATCGTGGCGTCGAAAGCCTTTACGGGATCATCTATCCACCCCAGGTGGCCATCGTCGGCTTCGGTCGCGTGACGAAAAAGCCGGTGGCCATTGGAGACAAGATTGAATTGCGCTCGATCATGACGGCGACGCTCGCGGCCGATCATCGCGTGAGCGACGGTCATTTGGGAAGCAGGTTCCTCAGAGAAATCGATGCGCTGCTGCAGGAGCCGTCCAAGCTATGACGCTTGACGAAATCAGAGCGCTGATCATTGCGGAGCTGGGCAACGTCGCGCCGGAGAGCGACGCGGCTCAGATCGACCCACGCGCCGATCTCCGCGACGCCCTGGACATCGACTCCCTGGACTTCCTGAACGTCCTGACGGCGCTGCACAAGAAAACCGGCGTGAATGTGCCGGAAGCAGATTATGCAAAATTGCTCACATTGGAGCATGCCGTCTCGTATTTGGCGAGCAAGCTGGGCGCACGCTAGTCAAGGTTTCGTCCTTTCATGATCCTGATCAACGTTTCAGGCCGCGCCGTCGGCCATATTTGCCGACCCATCGATGGAGAGTGGCAATGATGAGCTCCTGGAGTGCAGAGGACCTGGCCGAAGTGCGCCGCATGGTTGGCGACATCAGTGATGGTCGTTTCAATGCGATCTTGTCGCTGAATCCCGGTTTCAAGGAGATCGAGGAAGCTGTCTTTTGGGCGGATGGCCGTCCCGATCGCGAAGGAAACGGCGAATGGCCTCTCACCGGCAAAAGCGGCGAGATTTTCGAGATTCTGACCGCGGATGTCGAGGAAGAGATAGGGCCTCACTGACCTCTGATGTCGAAGACGTGTGGTGTTCGTGGCCCGCCAGCCCGCTCTGGACACGCTCTTATGACCAAGCGCCCCCAGCGGCCGGTATTGATTGTTGTCAATGTTGTTCGTGAGCAAGCGGGGAGAGGATGAGAAAAATGGGAGGATTGCATGAACGCGAACCACCTGGAGACATTGGATCACTCATTTCACCTCGCACATGAGTGGATCAATGACTTGGACGAGGCTCTGGGCTGGAATGACAAGCACCGGTCTTACCGGCTTCTGCGTGCGGTGTTGCAAACGCTTCGTGACTGCCTGCCGATCGCCGAGGCCGCGGATTTCTCGGCACAGCTTCCGCTGGTGTTCCGCGGCGTATTTTTCGAGGGTTGGCATCCTGCCGCGATGAAGCCTCGGCATTGGGACCTGGACCATTTCTGCGCCCGGATCGACGAATATTTCGCACGCGATCCTCTTGAAGACAGCGGCGATGTTGTCTCTGAAGCGTTTGGTATTCTTCGCAGGAGAATCAGCGCCGGCGAGATCGAAGATGTCGTCGGCTGCCTGCCAGCCGAAATTCGGGCCCTGTGGCCCGCGTGACGGAAGCCAATTGCCCGCCAGCGCGATCAGAGCCCTCCGCATTGTGGCCGGGGCCGAGCGGACAGAACCGGTCGCGCGTCGTGGTGCAGCGATCCTTCGACGACACGGCTGCGATTTGCCGCCAGTCCGACGGGTGAGCCGTTCATAACAGAACTTTAAGTGACGATGACGGCACTCCGTTGCGCTTTGTCAATGGCCGCTCGCGATGGCCGGCCGATCCTGCCCCAGAACATGTGAAGGAGTATCATCATGCGCAGGATAACACTTGGCACAGTCGCCGCCTTGGTCGCGAGTTTGGCTGTTCCGGCCCTGGCTGCCGGTCCGCATGGCGGCGCTGCCGGCGGGTTTCACGGAGCATCCGGCTTTCACGGTCCGGCCAGTTTCCATGGCGCAATGCCCCCGCACGGCTTCCACGGCACACCACCGACATTCCATGGCTCACTGCCGCATGCCGGCAAAGGGCCCAGCATTGGCGGGATCACCGCCATGCATCACAGGATCGGAGGACCGGGCAACGATCTCGGCCGATTCAACGGCCGCGATTTCGCACATCTTACCGCGCAGGACCGCGCAGCATGGCAGCACGGGCACTGGCACCATGGGTGGCGTCATGGCCACTGGGGATGGTGGTGGGGTGTCGGCGATTTCTGGTTCTTCTACCCCGAACCAATTTATCCGTACCCCGACTATATCGGATCGGCGGAGTACTATGACTACTACGACGAGTACGGGACGCCCCAATACTACTGGTACCATTGCGACGACCCGGAGGGGTATTATCCCTACGTCCAGCAATGCAATGGCGACTGGGAACCTGTCCCGCCAGTGCCGAGCGAGTGAGAAGCCGCAGCGCGGCGCGGCCTCTGAAGTGGCTGCGTCGCGCTGACGCCAGCCTCTTGCAGTGGATGGTCTCGCCGAGCGCATGCAACGCGATCGCGTGGAAATCTGGGCGTACTGCCTGATGCCCAACACGTGCATCCAGCGCGGCTCCCAAAATGTGCACGGCCTCCGCGCCGTCCGCGGGGACGCAACTTACCTCTCCATCGACCGCCAATTCTTTGAATTCCGTACGAAATCAACAGCGAAGATAAATCTGCTCACCACTGCTGAATCGGCCTTAGACTCGGGACGGATGAAGAGAGCGACGGAGGCAGATCGGAATGAACTTCCTTGCCGGAACACGCGATGAAACAACGGCGCGCGACCCGCGCGGAATACCCGAACAAAACGAACAATTCGGATTGCGCGGCAGATCCTCAATTCAAATGCCGTGCGCAACTTGAAGCACAAGATGTTGTGGCCGGAGGCTGAGGAGGAGATCGATACAGAGCAACCACTCAGGGAGTCTGCGGGAAACAGCGCGTCACCAAGCCGACCAACCGGTCAGTCAGCACCCAGGGGGACCCCTCCCCCCACAAAATGAAAAACGAATGGGCGGTGGATCCGAATTGCGCGGCGCAAACGTCAAACAACGATCAGGCCGTTGTGGATCGCGAGCCGCCGGGACATAGGGATGAGAGGTGCGAATGGTACAGGTGGCAAACTCGCTAAACTATGCTCGTCCTGCCGACAGACGAGGCGGAGCATATTGCTCCGCAACAACCGCGCGACCCCGCTGAATACCGGCCGCCCGCCAATGCGGTGTTTGTCGCGGCCTCGTAGTGAATTCTCGACTTGCCCAATCCGCGTGTCGAAGGCATGCGACGAGCCGCGGTCAAGACCAGCCGTAATGGGGGGCCCGTCGCCGGACTTCTAGAACCTCATTAGGCGCGGACGAACCAGAGCGATCTTTTCGTCGGCGCTTATGAGTAACGATCATTCATGATCGAAGGAACACCACCGAATCGCACCATGCGGGGGCCATCAGACCGGACACCGAGGCCGGATATTGCGTTGGATCATTCTATGATTGTGTGACTCTGCATGTTTCGCACTACCACAAGAACGATCTTAGGAGGGAGTTGGGGGTCTTCTCGGACGGTCTGCGCGTACGGGATCAGTATGGTAAGATCCGTTTCGCCCGGCGCCCTTTCGAAGGTCACCATCATCTTGTCTATTATGGGGTCCTTGATTGACCGGAGTTCGCCTCCTCTAACTTGGTAGACTTTGCCACCGAGTAGTACCGAAAGATGATCTATGCGGGAGGACGGCGAAGGCCACACGGTAATAAGCGCCTCTGTGTTATTGTCCAGTTGAAAGTGCAAATTAATTTGCTGAGCCGGTCTCGGCTTGGGTTCTTCAGCGTCTCGCTTTCCAGCTACAGCGGGAGTACCGGACGCCAGACTGGGCGGCACCTCACCAAACGCATACAGTCCAAGCGCCGTCGCCGTCACCGCAGCAAGAATTGCAATTCGGTCCATGGAATTTCTCCAAGGGTCAGGGTCCGGTATGTCGTGGCCAGGATACCTGAGAGCCAGAAAGAATCGGTACCCCCGAAGATGGATTGGTGGTTGAGGTTAAGGATCTTAGGTCATAGTAGTACGCGGCAGTTGGGCCGAATACTATTGCTCCTGTTATCCCATGGGCCAAGAAATCAAACTTGCCCTGTGTATTCGTCCACCTTTGGATATCCATGTAACGACCCGAGGACGCGTAATCCTGCACGGTGTTTGTTATGTCATTGATCGACCACCCATTTTCTGGCGGATGTGAGTGGTATTGAGCAAATGCGCCCAATGGGACATCCATCACAGCTGCCTGGGCGAGACTTCCTTCAACTGGAGGCGTGTAAGCGATCGTTCCTGCATTATCCGTAAGCCAGCCGGAGTATTCGGGTGGATAGTTCTGAGGACCAGCAACGGAGACGTTGGCTATGTCTTGCTGAAGCTGTTCGAGCAACGATATCGGAACGTTGTGCCCCCCAATATCTACGTATTGCGGATGGGACGCCAAGTTAAACAAGTACCCGAAAGCGCCCGTCGCAGCCCCATTTCCGAATTTCCCCCCGCCCAGCATGGAGCCCACTCCGCCAGCGACTGCATGGATAACAAGATCGCCCGCCGGGCCACTGTGTATCTCGTCCGCGAGGCTGGCCATGCCGGCAGCAAGGAAGCCAGATACGAATCCGCCTTTCTGGCCGATGCTGAATAGGCCACCTACTGCTCCGTGCGCGACGAAGACTGCAGCGGTATGTGAGCCGAAGAGAGTCAATCCGGTCTTGGCATCACCAAGGCCTTGCCCAACGCCGAAAAAGGCCTCCGCTTCGAGACCGCCCATCAGCGCTCCCTTGGCAGTGCCTGTCGAAATCGCACCAGACGCTCCACCTGCTATTCCAGCGTTGAGCGCAAGTTGGCCCGTCGTCAGAGCCGTTGAACCGCCTGTGAGCCCTCCCACAGAGAAAACACTTATGCCCGCCTCAAGCTCTGGCAACAGGACACCGTCGAGTAGGAATGCCACTGCAGTTGCTGCCAGTTCCCGAAACAGGGCGGACCGGAAGAAACCGCCCTTGCTGCCGAGACCGGAGGGATCGGTGAACGAGAGAGGGTTGTTGTGAACGTAGGAGTAACGATTCAGGTCCTGCGGATTTAACGGCTCCTGGACAGTAGGATCGGCCGAAAGGAACCGGCCGATCGTGGGATTGTAGATGCGGGCATTGGCATTGACGAGACAAACGCTCGTCATCTCCTCGTGACCGGTGAAGCCACGATCGCCCATCGTCGTGCTTTGTGTCGGGAAAGACGTGCAGCTCGTGTCGTCGGTACCGTTGGAATTGCGCGATTTGCCCCACGGGTCGTAGGACAGGTGGCCCCAGCTTGGCACCACGCCATTGTTCGCGATGACGGCGACCGAACCCAGATGATCGGTGATGTAGGCATCGTAACGTGCCGACGAGCCCGTAACCGATCGCAGGCCCACGAGGTGCCCGTCCGCCATGAGATAGGTGCGCCACGTTGGCGTGCTCGATCCCGTCGCAATGAAATATTCGCTGGTCACGCCCGAAGCCGGGTCGTTGAAGTAGAGTGTCGTGCCTTCCGGAGCACTCTGGCTGATGCGTTGGTGGTCCGGGCCATAACCGAGAGTAACGATAGCCGGGTGTGTTCCGGGCGCAATGCTCGCCGTCATGTTGAACGAGGTATATCCAAATGACCGCGCCGCCGTGGGGCCGCATTGCCCGGCAGCCGTCACGCACAGCATGTTACCATTTGCGTCATAGTAGTAGTTTGGACTTGTAATCACATCTAGGAAGCAGTGCGGCGACGGCGTGCAACTCGAAATCGATGACACCGCATGCGGGCCCGCACCGCCATAGTGATAACCACCGGTGGTCGAAACGTCGCTCTTGCTGGTGATGTTGCCGATAGCATCGTAGGCAACCGTTTTGGTGACACCGCCCGTCCCGTTGCCTGAGGTGCAGGTCGAGGTGCTGTCGCCAATGGCGTAGTTCGTCAGGCGGTTGAGGGCGTCGTAACAGAACGCCTCGCTGACATTCGTGGCAAGGAGATCCGTACGGTTAAGCAGGTTGCCGTTGGAATCAAAGCCGTAAGTATAATTGGCAAGGTCGCAACCGCCGCTACTATCCTGCCCACAAATACTTTCGATCCGTCCGGAATTGGGATCATAGACGCTATTGACGACAACGGGCGTCGCGCCAGTCAACACTTGCTGAAGCGCATGCAACTCCGCATCACGCGTCGCGACCGTCCAGTAGTCCTGACTGGCTGTGCAGCCAGTATGCATGTCGCTCGCGGAGTCGACGATCTGACACTGGTAACCGTAGGCGTTGTACAGATTGACCACGACAAATCCGCTGAACGATCGCACGGAGGTCGGCTTGCCGCTGATCGGATCGAAACTGGTCTGGGAGTAGACCGGTGTCAGCGAACCGGTCGCGACCTGAAGTTCATATTGTCGGCCGGAAACATCGTAGTAGTGCGTCTTGGTGATGCTGCCCGTGCCGCAGGCATTGCCGCTTGCTCCCGCAGCGCAGGTTTCGGTGATGAGTTTGTCGATGCTGTTGGGATTGGTGCCCTGGTTGGACGTCGTGCCATAGGCCCAAGTGCTGACCATGTCTGTTTCGGTACGGCCGGTCAGACGGCCGAGACCGTCGTAGGTCATTGTCGTGATTTGGCTCTTTGCGTCTGTCTGCTTGTAGAGTTCGCCGAACGAGTCGTAGGCGTAACTCCAGGAACCCATGTCCGGATCGGCGGACGCGGTCTTGCGCCCGCGCAGATCGTAAGTGTTGTGAATGTCGTTGGTATTTTGGTCGACGGTGTCGGTCAGATTGTCGAAGGCGTCGTAGGTGTAGGTCGTCGTGTAATTCTTGGCATCCTTGATTGTCCAAATCAGCCCTTGCGCGTTCTTGGTTGTGGTCGCCGTTTGTGTTGTCGCGGACGCCGCCAGATATTCGGTAACGGTTTTCTGCAAACCATGATACGCGAACGTCGTGTAGCCGCCGTCGGGCCTAGTCTCTTTGCACACCCTGCCGAAGGCATCCTGGCGCGAGCCGCTCGTGATGTAGCTGTTGACGGTCCAGACCGGCGTTTGTGCAGAGCACGTCCCGCCTCCCAAGAAGAATGGCCGGCTGGTTTGACCGATACGCCCGCGCACGTCGTATTGGGTTTCCGATCTGATCCAGCAACCGTTGAATCCCTGCACGTCGGCGTAGGCTGCGCGCGAAAGCATGTCGTAGTAGGTACGGCCATTGGGAGCAATCTGGGTTCCCGTCGTACTGCTGGTCGAGTCTGTTCCCTTGCTCACCGTGTTCACGGCGAAGACCGTCGCAATCGGCGAATAACTGTCGGTGCAGGTGGTATCTGTGCCGCCGCCCGTGCCGGAACAGTACCCGTAGCTCGTGTAGACTTTCGTCCAGGCGGTGACGAGACTGCCGCCCGAATCGAGGTAATTGCTTGGATCGTCCTCTTCGATCACGCGTCCGAAACCGTCATAGACCCATTTTGTGGCGAGAGCATTCGGACCGGTATGCAAAGTAGGCAGCCCAAACCGCGCGTCGTAACCGGGCGCGCTAACCGTTCCCCAAGTTTCGGTTTCGTTGAGATTGTTCTTCACCGTAACGGCGAACTGAGCCTTGTTGTCGAACGTCGTTGTGGTCGTGTGGCTCGTCGAGGTGCATGTGAAGCTCGGCGGCAGATAAGTGCAGCCGCTCACCTTCACTTGCGTCTTGTTGCCGTAGGTGTCGTAGGTGTAGTCGGTGGTAAGCGTCAGTGACGCATCGCTGGCGCCAGGCTCAACCACTTCTTCCATCAGCAAGCCGCCCGGCGTTGTTCGCGTGGCATCGCGACAGTAACCGGCGCCGGAACCGGGAAGATCGTAGCAATAGGACGTGTGTCGAGTGAGATCGGACGACGCCACCACGCTTTCGACACTTGCCGTGAACAGGCGGCCAAGTAGCCAATCAGCGGAATCCTCTAGATACTGATTGGCAGTAGTCTTCGTCGAATGGACGCCGCTGGTATCGGTTGTATCCACGAGAATGGTCGTGGGGTCACCGAAACAGGTATTGAGTGTGTTGAGATCTGCGGAATCGCAATCATAGGTGTAGGTCGTCGTGACCGAGGGCATTGCGGTGCCATCAAGATCCTTGCCGGTCACCGTGCTTGACTGCAGCTCAACGAAATAGCGCTTCGCAGTTGTCGGCTGCAGTGTTCGTACGAGATATTGGTTCGTCGTTGTGTTCGTGATGACGTCAGTGTTGCAGTGGCCCGCCGAGACGATCGCGCACTCCTTTTGCTGCGTCAGGACAAGGCCGGTTAGCGGGAAATCTGTGCCGTATGTCGTCGTTTGAACGATGCCGGTTTGGGGATCGGTGACCGCGACGGTCGTAAATCCTTCGAAGCCGCGTCCGGTGAGGTTCATCTTGGCGCCAGCATAAGTGTACGTGGATTTGTAAATGCTGGTATCGGTTCGGGCCGTACTCGAGTCGACCTCTTTGACAACATACATCGGCCCGGTTACGTCTTGGGTCGGCCACTGCGCACCAGTTCCCTTCGTGTAGAGTCCGGTTGCTGCAGGATTGTTGATCCGATCGTAGATTACTGTCGTCGTCGCGCCGAGGCCGTTGTGAACTGCCTGGATGGAGATCGGTGTGTAGGTGAAGAGGTAGACATCGCTGCGGTTGACATTGCCGCTATCCGGCAGGAACTGTACCCAGAGATCGGGGCCGCCGTCACCGTTGTAGTCGCTGGTTGCGATGCTCGGATTGTTCGCCGGACTGACCAGACCGGTCTTGAAATAGGCCGCGGTCGTGCTCCAGTCACTTGAGGTACCAGCGACGGTGCCGGTCGAAAGATACACATAAAGGGAATAGGAACTGCAGCTGGACTCGCAGGGAACGACAGCGATGTCCGCCTTTCCATCTCCGTTGAAGTCGGCGGCCGTGACATGGCTGGAGAAATTCCAGCCCGCCGACTGCGCGAAGTGTTGACCGAGGATGAAGCCGGTACCCACAGAATAATAGAGGTAGGCATCGTTGTTGTGCTTGCTGATGAAAATGTCGGTTTTGCCGTCGCCGTTGAAGTCGGCGAACGTCACTGTCCATTGATTGGCGATGAGCTCCTTGATCGGCAAGACGTGAACGATGTTGTTGCACTGAAAGGCGATGTCGCGCGGGTCGACGCCCTGGCTCATGATGTCGACGCAGCCGTTACCGGCAAAGTCCGCTGTAAACCAGCCCGTGCTGCTGGTGCTCAGCCCGATGCCACTGACCACGGACGATAGCCAATTTCCACTGCCATCCAGGCCTAGGCTGAAATAAATCTTGTCGCCCGTTGGACTGTAGACGTCAGTACGGCCATCACCATCAAAGTCGCCCGTGACCGCCCAATGGCCAAAGAAAATGTGCCCGACGCCGACTGCATCGCCAGCAATCGTCAATCCCGTGGACCCGTTATTGCGGAGCACGTTCCAGTAGGTCGGTTGCCCGCTTGAGAAGTCGCTCTGATCGGCTTCCAAGACGTCGGATATGCCGTCGCCATCCCAGTCCGCCGTCTTGGTAAAGCCGCCGTAGAAGGTTGGCGGAGCGGCGTTGCAGCTGTATGTGTCGCCATCCGCACCATAATTGGCGACCCAGTCCGGACTTGGCCTTGTGAAATTCGAACCCGACCCATCGCCGAGATAGAGTGACTGCACACCTTTGGTCGTGTTCCACCAGGAACAGACCTGCGTATTCGAAAAAAGCACCGTGAGGTCAATGAGGCCGTCGCCATTGTAATCGGCCGGCACCAGATTGGCCTTATCCCAGTATCCCTGCCCCAAAGAGCTTGTGATGGGATTGCCCGTGGGCCCCGCCACGCCCCCGCCCTGCCAGTCAAATGTCGTCGGCACCAGGCACACTTGCGTCGCCGAGCCGTCACACAGCGTGACCGAAGTTAGCTCGAACACATCGGTCGCGCTCGAAAGCGGCGCATATGCGAGCTTGTAATCGCTGACCAGATGCCCGCCAGATGTTGTGCAGGTAGATGTGGAGATCGTCGTGCAGGTCTTGATTTCGGTGAGTAGCTTCGTCGACTGGTTGACCGAACCGGCCTGGTAATTCGGCACATAGATCGGATTGCTGTTAAATTGGCGATCGTTATAGACGAACTGGATGGAATTGTAGGGCGTCAGACTCGTATTAGTGTTGCCGGTGTATTTGATGAGTGTCGGGTACACTTGGCCGTTGGCCGTGTCGGGTGTGCCGCTGTTGTAAACGACATCGACGTAGTTACCGACCGTGTCCGATATCCGGTTCACGGCCCAGCTGCGCACTGTTCCCGCAAGTGGAACCGCGCATTCGGTGTCGCTGATGTAGGTGCCGACACAGGTATAACCAATGTCGGTCACCCGCACTGCCAGCGACCGCGAATCCGTGGTGTTGCCAAACTCCATAATTTGCCCGGACTTCGTCCAGACCTTGAAGTATTGCGGGCCGCTCCCAGCCGTTCCGTAAGCGATAATTTTGCTGAAGCCTTCAACCTCAGTTCGATATTCTGAGCCTGCGACGCCATAAGTTCCGCCAACCAAGATTAATCGCTGTCCCTCGAGACAAAAGCGGTCGTAGGAATCGAAGTTCACGCTTCCATGCACACTGTCCTGTGCAAGGGTGCGCGGACAGCGCGTGATGGAGGGCAACCCGGACAGGTTCCAACCCCAGCCCTCGAGCCCATTCGTCGTACTCTGGTTCGAATAACCAAGAGACAGAGACGGCACCATGCCGGCTGTTCCGGGCGGCACGACAATCGGAATCGTGTACGTGAAGGCGCCGCTTCCCGTGACGTTGAACTGGCCGGGAACCACCATGGCGGGAGCACCGGCATTCGAGAACTCAAGCTGGGCGAGTAGTCCGACAACGGCGCAACAAAAAACCGCGACAGCTTTCACTGACGCGGCTCGAAACTTTGACGATTGTCTCGGCTCTTCTCGACCAGCTATGTGATGCCTATCGCTCGATCTGCCTGCACAGCGAAAACTGCGCGCGCGCGCGCGCGAAAAGCCGTTGGACACACCCACCCCCCGTAAAAGTGCCCTGACGAGTTCACAGCTATCAAACAAGTCACGCGGCTGCAATCATGAGTTCAGTTTGTCCACGATATTTCTCGCGGCGGTATTCCAAATATCGCGACACGAAATTGTTACGGAATTGCAATGTGCTCTAACTCGTCTTGAATGCGACTGCGACAGTCGTCCAATCCTGCACCGCGCGACCAAGATAAGCTGCTGGCTGAAAACGCCAATTCGCTTTCACAAAAGCGATCGCGAGTCTGTCGAGTTCGGGATTGCCGCTGGATTTTGCGATTTGTGCATCGCCGATCTCTCCATTAGCGAGCACAAGGACCCGCAATAGAGCCGAAGCTTTCTCTGCCAGCTGCCGAAGCGGAGCGGGAATCCCGACCGGAGGATTTGCATGCGTTGGATCGGGACGCGGTGGCAGGATTTGTGATGCGACAACGCCACTGATCTCGGTGAGTGCGGCCGGCGTAGGCGGTTCTTCGATTTCGATTTCAGGCAGCTCGACCAAATCGGCTGCTGGTTTCAAGAGCTTAGGTTGGGCTGCAGGCGTTCGCGCAGGCTGGATTATCGATAGTTCGAGCTCTCGCTCATCAGAGGGGGATGAGCTGAACGGCGTCACGCTCAAGAATATCCATAAGAACCCAATGTGCGCGCAGACAACAAGTGCAACACTCGCAACCTGCCAGCGATTGATTTCAAGTCCGCGCCAAGATGGCGGAAGAAAGTCTTTGAGCTTACACGAAATGCGGGCAGCCGCGCTGGCGAATGTCTGCCAAAAGCCAATAAAAACGCGAGCGCTGGGGCCTTGTAGCAAACGCAGGCGGATGAACTCGGAAGCGGCAACGCCGTGGCGTCCAGCTGGACTCGACATCCTCTGCCCTTCCCGCTCGCGTCACACAGTTCCAAGATCAACGGAGGCCTGGATTTCCGTTGCCGCCGTTATTTTCGTTCTGTTGCTCTTGCTGTTCTGTGGGCTGCACCTGATCAGCGGGGTTCCCATCCCCGTTTCCGTCATCGCTGTTGCCGCCGTTATTTTCCTGCGCAAAGCGATTGACATGGCCCGGCGCTCTCGCCGGTGCAATGTGCGAAGCGACGGTCAGCGCTGGACGTTGCAGATGGTCAAGAAATGCTGCGGTCGAGACCGCTGCAACCACAACGCCGGCAAGAATGATCCAAGAATAACGCATGATCGCCCCCTCAAACCCCGCATTACTCTATATCAGACGCGCGGATACTGACCAGTACAAATTCACAGAGTTCCGCACTCTTGCGGCAATGGCGTCAAAGACGTGCTGGCAAACCCGATGTCATTTTTCTGCCATTGAGGCATAATGGCGAAGGCAGGGGGAAAATGCTGGGTCAAGACTCTCGCGTCGAATCCGATGCAGATGAACGCGCGGCGAACAATGCCTCAGCATTTGTTCGCTTCTTGAAAGCGCGAGGCAAACTCGCGGACGCTGCGCTGGAACGAGCCAAACGGCTCTCGTTAGAAAGCGGCGAGCGCATCGAGATCGTCTTGCCGCGACTTGGATTGATCTCGGAACGCGAGCTTGCCGAGGCGATGGCCGAGTTCCTCGGGTTACCGCTGGTCGACGGTTTGGCACTGCCACATGCTCCCGTTCTCGAAGAACGGCTGGGTCGGCAGTTCCTGCGAGAACGCCGACTGATCCCGATTTCGGACGGCAGCGAAAGTATCGTGGTCGCAATGGCGAACCCTCTCGATGATTTCGCGGCGGAAGCCGTACGATTTGCCGTGGGGAAACCGGTCACGCGACACGTCATTTACCCCGCCGATCTGGAAGCTGCCTTTGAGACCCTGTACGGCACTGGCAAATCACACATCCTGCAGACATTCGAACTCGCATCAGAACGCCGCCGAGATGCGGGGGCCGAGGACGCCCAACGATTAAAAGACAGCGGAAGCGATGCGCCCGTTATTCGGCTTGTGAACCTCCTTGTCACACACGCCGTCGAGTTGCGCGCTTCAGACATTCACCTCGAACCGGGCCCTGATGCGCTCAGGGTCCGATACCGTATCGATGGCGTGCTACGGCAGATGGAGTCGCCGCCACCACAATTGTCCTCGGCCATCCTCTCCCGCATCAAGGTCATGGCGAAACTCAATATTGCAGAACGAAGGCTGCCGCAGGACGGCCGCATCGCAACAGCAGTGCGCGGACAAGACGTCGATATTCGTGTGGCGATCTCTCCGACCATTCATGGTGAGCGCGCGACCTTGCGCATCCTCGACCGTAATCAGGTGAAACTTGATTTCGACGAGCTCGGCTTCGATGACATCGTATCCGGACGGCTACGCGAAGTGCTGGCGAAGCCGCACGGCATCTTCCTGGTGACCGGCCCCACTGGTAGCGGCAAGACCACAACTCTCTATGCGGCGTTGTGCGAACTCAACCGGACCGAGACAAACATCCTCACGATCGAAGATCCGATCGAATACCAGCTCGGCGGCATCAACCAGGTCCAGGTCAAGCCGCAGATTGGACTCAGCTTTGCGACCGCGTTGCGGTCCTTTCTGCGCCAAGACCCCGACATCATGATGGTCGGGGAAATTCGCGATCTCGAAACTGCTCAAATCGCGGTGCAGGCGGCGCTAACCGGTCACCTGATCCTGTCGACGGTGCATACCAACGATGCGGCGAGCACGATCACACGCCTGCTCGACATGGGGGTCGAAGATTATCTCATCACCTCCACACTGAACGGTGTGGCCGCACAACGCCTGATCCGGACCCTTTGTTCGTCGTGCCGTGAGCCATACGCACCGGTCCAGGAACTCGTGGTGCGTTTTGGACTCGATGCGCACGACCAGCCTCTTACGCTTTATCGTGCAAAGGGTTGCGAGGCCTGTGGCCAAACCGGCTACCGAGGCCGCTCCGCCATTGTCGAAGTTCTGAGCGTGACGGACCAAATACGGCAGGCCATCCTGCGCAACGCCGATGCAAACGAGTTGCAAGCGCTCGCCTTACAGTCTGGTATGCAAAACCTCCGTGCCCATGGACTCCAGAAAGCCCTGCTGGGTCTGACCAGCATCGAGGAAGTCCTGCGCGTCACCAAGGTGGCGACATGAATACGTATCGCTATCGCGCAGTCGCGACGGGAGGCACAATTGTAAGCGGCGTACTTGAAGCGGCCGACCAGTCTTCGGCCATCGAGCGCGTGCGCGAGCTTGGCCAGTATCCGATTTCTGCCACTCTTGCGCCTACGAACTCGCTTGCGTGGCTGACAGCAGCATTTGCTTTATCGCGGCAAATCTCGCATCGCCGACTCAGCCTCGCTATACAGGAACTTGCGACGCTTCTGAAGTCAGGCCTCGATCTTGACCGTGCGCTCGGTATCCTCGAACGGTTGGGCGATCTCGGGGCTCTACAAGAGCGCTTTGCGGCGGTTCGCGCTCGCGTCGTAGACGGCGCAAGCCTTGCGGATGCCTTGGACGCCGAGCCAGCATTTCCGAAATTTGTGGTCAGCACAGTTCGGGCCGGTGAATTTGGAGGCACGCTCGAAGAAACGTTGGGCCGCCTCTCCGAATATCTCGCACGTTCTGTCGCCGTGCGCGAAGCAGTTGCCTCGGCCCTCCTCTATCCGATTGTCTTGATGGTCACAGCCGGGCTGTCGATCATTTGTATTCTTGTGTTCGTGCTGCCCGAGTTCCGGCCATTGTTCGCAGAAGCCGGCAAAGCCATGCCGTGGTCAGCGCGCGCCATCATGGCGGCAGGGGATTTCGTCCGTGGCTTCTGGTGGGCAATTGCCCTCGTCGGACTGCTCTCTCTGCTGACAATACATCGTTTGCTGCAAAGGCCGCGTATGCGTTCCCGGCTCGATCGCCAACTTCTGTCATTACCGATCCTTGGAAGGCTGCTCGCCGCCATCGACATTGAACGCTTCAGCCGAACGCTCGGCACGCTTCTTTCGAATGGGGTCCCGCTTCCAAACGCCCTGCCTATCGCAAAGGGCGTAATCGCCAATCGTATTCTTGCGGCGGCTGTCGAGGATAGCGCGACCGGATTGCGGGAAGGCGATGGTTTCGCGGAGCGGGTCGGACGCACAGGCGCCTTCCCGGCAGTTACCGTCGATCTAATCCGCGTTGGCGAAGAAACCGGCAAGCTCGATGAGATGCTGCTGAGGCAAGCTGACCTTGATGAGCAGCGCATTCGGCACACCATCGATCGGCTGCTCGCATTGCTGGTTCCTGCTCTCACCATCGTACTTGGCCTCCTTGTCGGAGGACTTATCGCTACGCTCTTATCTGCAATCCTGAGCGTGAACAGCTTGGCGTTACCATCATGAGCCGCAAATGCCATGGCCAATTCGAATGGGGCTACACGCTGATTGAGCTTCTGGTGGTGCTTGCCATTTTGGGGTTGCTTGTTGGCATCGCCGCGCCTGAGGTGGAGCGCTACCTTAGTCACGGTCAGAAGAGCGCAGCAATCACGCAAACAGCAACCCTGAGATCGAGCCTGCATCTCTTCCGCGCGGATATGGGCCGCTATCCGACTACAGCGGAGGGTCTTGGCGCATTACTGAAAGCCCCGCCGGGCGCTGAAAATTGGAGCGGGCCCTACGTCAAGAATGGGACTGCGCTCAACGATCCGTGGGGACGCCCCTTTGTCTATCGTGCGCCAGGGGCGCAAGCGGACTTTGACCTCTATAGTCGGGTGCCCGCTCAAAATTCGCCTGACGGCGATGGACATCGGCAATGACACGTCGTCGGAACCATGCGTTGCGACTGGCAAACAACGGACGTCCAATCCGGGACGACGGGTTCACGCTGGTCGAAGTTCTGGTCGCGCTCACAATTCTTGGCCTATCGGTCGCAGTGCTATTTGCGATTTTCAGCCAGGGGCTGGAGCGTACAAGAGAAGATCGACGCGCAATGGAGGCACGTGTTTTTGCTCAATCCCTTTTGACGCGCGTCGAGGCCGCACCGCCAATCACAGACAGCCGGGGAACCGAACAGTCGGGTTTGACCTGGCAAATCCATGTGGAGCCCGCTGACGAGACCGGCCGCAAACAGACTGGCCTCAGCGCGGAACTTGTCTCGGTGAGTGTGCGTTGGTCCGTTGGCGAACAAGGAAAGTCACTCCGGCTTGCAACGCTTGCGATCGCGCCGAAGGAGGCTCGGCCGTGAGCGTCGGAAGCAACCACGGCAGGGCGCAAGCGGGATTCACCCTGCTGGAGCTCCTGATCGCGCTGGCATTGTTGAGCCTATTGACCCTTGCTCTTTACGGCAGTCTCCACAACGGCACTCGGGTCTGGGAGGCTACGAACGCCAGCACCGCCGATGCAGAGACGATCCGCGCCGCGCAGGAGCAAATTACTGAAATTATCGCAAGTGCCTATCCCAAGCGCGTGGCGGAGGATGCTACTCACACAAGTCTTGCCTTCGATGGCGAGCCGGGCGCCTTACACCTCCTTGCCCCAGATCCAAGCCTGAATGGTGCGCTGGCCGACACGACGATCGAAGCGCATGCGAGCGACGGCAAACTGATTCTGGTCGTCACGCGTGCGTTAGAACTCGCCGACACCCCAAAGATGCAGCCGCACATTCTCCTCGCAAATCTCAACGCGTTTTCCTTTCGGTATTTTGGTCCCGACAAGCCCGACGGCAAACCCGTCTGGCATGATCGCTGGGCAAGAAGGCTAAGCCTACCTTTGCTCGTCCAAGTGAATGCGTCCTTCATTGGCCATCATGCCACATGGCCTGATCTGATCGTGCGGCCGCAAATCACGGGGAGCGTGGGCTGTACATTCGATGCGCTCACCAAATCGTGTCAGGTTCGGGGATGAGCGTGCAAGAGACCAATTCCAGCTTCGAACGCGCCCGTGATGCGATCGGCGAAGTGGGGGCGTTCTGGTTTACAGAGTGGCGCAGCCTCGCGGCCAGTGGCAAAGCCCGCTTGGCTCCGGGTTCGGTAGCACTCACGACCGTCCTTTTCGGCGCAACCGACATTGTTGTGACGCGACCAGAGGGGTCAGGATCTACGATCCAGCCGCGTGGTGACAGCGACGGCCGATCGCCTATCGCAATTCTCGCCAATGACCTTGCCGGCGAGTCCTCTGTGGCAGTCGTCTTGCCAACAGACGACGTGCTGCGGCCAGTCCTGCGCCTTCCCAGGGCCTCGAAATCTGTTATGCGCAATGCACTCCAGTTCGAATTGCCAAGATTCATCCCGCTGCCGGCAGATCAGCTCTATTTCGATTTTAAAACCTACCCCGCTACTGCAGATCCAAGTGAAGCCGATTACCGCCTGCGCGTCGTGCGCAAATCAACTGTCGATGCTGCGATGGCCAAGTGCCATGCCGCCGGCGTCGCAGTCGCCCAAATCGGGTTCGCGGGCGACCCAAATCCCGCCGATTGGCGCACGTTTCCGGTTGACCGCAGAGCCTATATTCTTGCGCAAGCGCTCCGCTGGAGCCTTGCTGGCCTTCTTGGTGTTGCCACGCTGCTCGCTGCACTCCTGCTAATTGCGATCTATTCTCGTGGTCAGGCCACTCTCGCGGCACTTGGCCAGCAGATCGAAGCGGCTCGTGTGAGTGCGGCTGTCAGTCAGCATTTGCGCGCAAATATTGAGACGTTGGGGCGACAACGGTCATTTCTGGTTGCCGCGAAACAAAAGCCCTTGTTGATCGCCACACTTGCTGAGCTGTCGGAGCTCTTGCCGTCCGATACCTGGATCACCAATTTTCAGGTAAACGGCCGGAAAGTACGGATTGAAGGCTCGTCACCATCTGCCGCCAGGCTCATTGGCCTGATCGACTCGTCGAAGCTGTTCACAAACGCCCAATTCGAGGCCCCTCTTACGCGCGACACCGAGAACAAGTCCGAGCGCTTCGATCTCACCTTTGTGGTTGGACGATGAGCCGGCTTGCAGGAGTTGCAGGAGCTCTCAAGTCAAGGCACGGGGCGCTTGGCGCACTGGCTGTCACCGCGATCCTGGGTCTTGCGCTCGTTGCACTGGCGATCATGGCTTTGTTCCGGACACAGGATGATCAGACTGATCAGTCCTTGCGCGAACTTGCTTTGTTGAGGGCCGAGGCCGCTACAGCTCCGGCGTTACATGCCCAGTTGGCCACGCTTCGGCAGGATATAGCCTCGTCCCCAGGCGCGCTGTCCACCTCGCCTGCAACGCTGGCGCAGTCCCAGCTCCAACAAAGCCTTGAGAGCTTGATCAGCGGAAATGGAGGTTCGATCCGAAGCACTCAATTGCAACCGGTCGACCCCGGCGGCGGCTTTGCACCAATTGCCATCCAACACGATTTGATCGTGCCCATGAGCAAGCTTCAAACCCTCGTCTATGCGATCGAGAGCCATTCGCCCTATCTGTTCCTGGACAATGTCCAGATCGCGGCAAACCAGGCTTGGCAGGCCAGCAACACGATACAGGATCCGCAGCTGACAGTGCACTGGACCATTCGCGCCTACCGCTTCGGGGCTATCCGATGAGCGCTAAGATCGGCAAAGCCCAATTGGTCCTGTCCGCGGCATGTGCCGTGCTCATCCTCGCCATCGCTTATGAGCTGATGGCACCCATTCCGACCTACGCAGTCCCGTCGGTTCATGTCGCGGGAGCGGTCGTGCTTCCTGCCTTGCCCGGCGCATTTGTCCCGCCGTCAGAGAATGCGTTCGCTTCCGTCACCGACCGACCACTGTTCGACATCTCGCGAAAAAAATATGTACCATCATCGACACCCGCGGAGGACAAGGCAGCACCTCCTCCCCTCCCAAATCTGCTCTTGGTCGGAGTCATTCTCGGCTCTGACCGCAAGCTCGCAATGCTCAAGCCGAGCGAGGCCGCGCTCGCCATGAGCTATGCAGTCGGTGACCAAATTGGCGGTTGGCAAGTTACCGAAATCGACCCTGATCATATCGTCCTCAAATCAGGAGCGACCGAACACGAGATAACGATGGATGCGAATAAGGCGCCGCAAGTGACATTGCCTTCGGCATCCTCGACGCGGCAAACTACATCGCGCAACGACCAAACAGGACAACAAAATACACCGTAAGGGGTAAGGGGCTGGGCGAATGATACGGGTTCTTGGTGGGCGCATTTCGATTGCGCTCGCACTGATGCTTGCAACTATCGCGCACGGTGCGCTGGCCGCTTCCAAATCGGAGCAACAGGCTATCAAGGCGGCCATCGCGGACGACGGCCCCAAAACGCTTGTGCCGACCGCCAACACCGGTTCGCAGGCACCGGATGATAGAACTCAAATCATCCCGGCCACGGGCGGTTTGCTCGGCCATTCTGTGAAATCGAGCTCTTCAAGAACGATCGTGACCAATGACGGCGACATCGCCCTCAATTTCATCAACGCCGACGTCAAGGACATCGCGAAAGCGGTTCTAGGGGACTATCTCAGACTGAACTACGAAATTGCCGCCAACGTGCAGGGCCCGGTCACCATCCAGACAAGCAGACCTCTCCCGCGCTCCAAGGTCCTCTCTATTCTCGACCAGACGCTGCGATTGAACGGAATGGCAATCGTCTTCTCGAACGATATCTACAAAGTTGTGACCGCTGACGACGCCGCACGGGAGAGCACCGCGGTCAACCCGGTAGGCTCCGTCCATAGCAGGGTCCCCGGTTACGGTGTGGAAGTCGCGCCAGTCAAATACATCAGCGCCACGGAAATGCAGAAGCTGCTGGAGCCACTTGCGCCCTCGAAAGCGATTGTTCATGTCGACACTGCGCGCAACGTACTTCTGATCGCAGGCACCGAACAAGAGCGCGAAGCGCTTCTCGATGACATTGCTCTCTTTGATTCTGACTGGCTGTCCGGCATGTCGTTTGCGCTCTACACGCCAAACCACACCGATGCCGAGCAGCTCGTCAAAGAGCTATCGGAGGTTATGGGAGGACCCAACAGCCCGATGGCCGGGGTGGTTCGCCTTGTTCCAATCGACCGGCTCAATGCCGTCCTCGCAGTCTCGCCGCAGCGGCGCTATCTCGATCAGTTGCGAGCCTGGGTAAACCGCCTAGATCGTCCCGGACAGGGAACCGACAAACATTTCTATGTCTATTATGTGCAGCACGGCCGCGCCGCCGACCTAGCCGCGACGCTTGCCAAGACTCTCTTCGGTTCGGGCGGCAGTCCCGAGGCGGTTGCCGCTGGGCCAAACTTCGCAGCACCTGCGCCCAACCCGGGTCCCGCTACCCCGGCCCCGGCAGGCGCCGGGGCCGTCAGTATGGCTGCGGAAACGGCGCCTCTGACTGATCGTGGTGGCGATTTCGTGGCCGGCAGCAGCGCTGGCGGATTTGCCGGCATCCACATCAATCCGGATGATACCAACAATGCGCTCGTGATCCTCGCCACACCGCAGCAATACGCAAGCATCCAGGACGCGTTGCAATTGCTGGACGTGCGTCCGCTTCAGGTCTTTCTGGAGGCCGCGATCGCCGAAGTCACTCTAAACGACAAGCTGCAGTTCGGCGTACAATATTTCATCAATGGGGGCGGCAATGGACAGGTGACTCTCGCCGACAACAGCGCCGGCGTCGTCGGGCCAACCTTTCCAGGCTTCTCTTACCTCTTGGCAGCGAGCAACATCAAAATCGCCCTCAATGCACTATCCACGGTCAGCCATGTCGAAGTCCTGTCTTCGCCGGAACTCATGGTACTCAACAATCAGCCCGCCACACTTCAGGTCGGCGACCAAGTCCCGATCCTTACGCAGCAGTCGCAAAGCACCATCGATTCGAACGCCCCGCTCGTCAACACGATTCAGTATCAGAATACGGGCGTGATCCTGAAAGTGACTCCGCGTGTCAACCGCAGCGGAGAAGTCATGATGGATATCAGTCAGGAGGTAAGCGGTGTCAGCACCGAAACCAGCTCGAGCATCCAGTCCCCCACCATCGCGGAGCGCAAGATCGCCAGTTCGGTAGTCGTGCAAGATGGCGAGACAATTGCTCTTGGCGGGCTGATTAGCCACAACATCGACCAGACAAGGTCGGGGATTCCGTTTCTTTCCCAATTGCCGCTCCTCGGGCAGTTTTTCGGCGATACCGACAACAGCCGACAGAAGACAGAATTGATCGTGCTGCTGACACCCCATGTCGTGGACAATCTTGAAAAGGCGCGAGCGGTCACCGAAGAACTGCGCCGCAAACTGCCGAGCGTCCAGTCAGTTCTCGATGATGCCCATTGACCGAAAGTCCGGCCGGCAATGCGAGAGCGGTTGGGCGCTCGTCTCGGTGCTTTGGGCAGTCACCATGCTGTCTTTGATGGCCGCTGCGATCGAGCAGTTGACCCTGACGGCTCATTGGACGGAGCGGCGTGCGTGGGATAAGGCGCGCGCGGACGCAGCGTTCCAGGCAGCGATTTGCGAGGCAGTGCTCGGTATCACGTCGCCGGACGTGTCACAGCGCTGGCGTGTCGACGGAACCCCGCGAAAATGGGTGTTCGAAGAGTTCAAACTCAAAATCACAATTCAGGATGAGAGCGGCCGCTTTGACCTGAATACCATCGATGGAGGCACACTGACCGCACTGCTGCACACTGCCGGAGAGCTACCGGCGGACCAGTCTGAAGCGCTGTCCAATTCCATTCTCAATTGGCGAAACGCTGAACGAACCTTGCATTTGCTCGACGGTGCAACCGATGACGACTACCACGCGGCCGGCCTCGGCTATCTGCCGCGGCATGGTCCTTTTCAAAGCGTCGACGAACTGCGGCTAGTGCTCGGTATGACCCCCGCATTGTTCAAGAAGGTTCGCCCTGCCCTCACCGTCTATACGCACCGCACTCTAGTCGATCCCAATTTGGCGCCAAGAGAATCATTGCTGGCGCTAGATAACGGCAACGAAACCCTGGTCGACGCGACGCTCATGGCACGCAACAGTGCAGAGCAAGTCGCGTCTCCTCTCAGTCTCGGCTCGGCAACAGGAGTGATCGGAATGGGGGTCTCAACCGCAGGAAGGATTTTCAGCATCGAAATTGAGACCCGGATCGACCGTCGCATTTATCGGCAGCGAACGACGATCGAACTCACGGGGACCGATATCCAGCCTTATGTGACGCTCGACTGGAGCCGAAGTTAGGGCATCAGCGCTACCATGGCTTCGCCCGGGAGTGTTGAATGGACTCGGGTCGTGCTTTGAACGCTGCGACACGGTAGAGCCACACCAAAGTAAGGCAAGAACAACCAACGATAATTACGAATTATCGCTAGTTAGGCCGCAAGGACCGCCTCGGATTCGAACATAGCCATACCTTGACGGCGAAGAGGGTCAATCTTTGGGAGATAACATCACTCCGACAGCCCGTGTGAACAGAATGCTGTATTCCGTTCATATCGTTCGGTGCACCGGACCGAATTGCGTCTATGACAGCTCCAAGTCAGCACATTAAATTGAAATGATTCGCACTTAGGCGGCATCGATGTCGTCAGCTGAAGACCTTGCTCACAAACAAAGCCACCTAGCGCGTTGGACCCTCCCAATCTATTCGCTTGCGTTCGTCAGTATCGTTCTCGTTGGCGTATTGAACTCGATCTCAGATCAATGGCGTCAGCAGCAGAGCTATGAGCGCGCCGTGGCCGCCCTTTTGAATGCAACCTCAGCCCTCCTTACCGACTCTGAGACGAAATCGCCGAGATTCTTTCAAACCGCTGTCGCGCAGTTCGCATACTTTCAATTGCAGCTATGCGAGTTGCGAGCAATAGGTCATTCAAAGAAGGATTGCTCGCAGACAACGAGCCTCCTCTACTGCCGCGAAAGCAAATCGATGCCGTCGTACCGCACATTGGCGTTGGGTGTCGTTGATTTCGCGATGTCCGCTTTAGTTTCCTTGTCCACGCCCGTCGTGGGCTCGAACGTCACCTTCAGCGAATTCAACGCGGCACCGCCTGCGCCGAGGGTATTCAGCGCATCGGTAACGTCGAGCACGATGTCCCGGCCCATGTTCGGCATGCCCTTGTGTTGCGAACCGATCGTGAAGAAATCGATCGTCTGCACAAAAACGCGCTTGGAGCCCATGGTGAGATAGACCTTGTAGCTGACGCCGGGTGCGGCGTCGTATTTGATTCCGTGGATGCGGATTAGCTCGCTGTGTAGCTTAGCGGCCAAGAGCGGAGTACGGCGCACGGCTCTTTCCGCGGCGGGTGGAAGGGTCAGGCTCTCGGCCGTCGATGTATCCATCCGTCCCGGTCCGCCGACCGGATAGGTTTTCGTGATCGATGCAGCCAAGACCCTTCCTCCCAGGGCGGCGACCCGCGGCGCACTCGGACATTCCTCTGGCAGTGAGTAGCGCACGTGCAGCTGCGCGGAGGTTAGCATGTCGCGCACCACCCGCGTCACGACTTTGCCAGTGCCATCCGGAAAGTTATAGCGTTTATTGAGCCAGTTCGGATCGTTCGGTAAGCGCGACGTCGGCGCCGGTGCCAGCCAGCAATCGTAGAGCTTATCGAGGACAGCGTGATGCAGATAAAAGATCGGATCGCCGGCCGCGATCGGGACCGAGCCCATGATACCAGTCGGACATCCAGCGACGCCGATCGCGCAATGCACAGAACCGTGGGGCACCTGCTCCAGCGCTGGATTGAATCCGTAATTGCCGTCGAAATAAACCGTCTGCTGGAACGCCGCCGCCGGTGACACCGTGGTCGGCGACATTCGGCCACCGGCAGCGAGCACCGGCCTTCTCTGCGTGTCGCCGACGTAGAGCGGATTGGGTTTCGTCGCGCCATGATCGTCGACATAAGTCTTGTCCCGGAACTCCTGGGGAATGGTCGGACTATGCGTGTAGTCCCAATAGGGGAGAGTTAGCTTCTCATCGCCCGATGCGGCGCGGATCACTTGCTCAAAATAGTAGAGATACATGCGATGCCAGAGCAGGAAGCCGTATGTTCCGTGCTCGCAGGTACACCAGGTGAGTTTCTCGTCCGGTGTCTTCGCGGTCACTGCGACCTGGCCTTGCATGCCGCGAATCTGGGGCACCGGACCGGCGCAGTCATCGCCGAAATGCAGATGGATGTTCTGCCAGAACTTCCAGCTACGCGCGTAGTTCTTGGGATCGGTCGACGTGTCCCAGTCCATCATTTGCTGAACACCACGGCGATAGGCGTTTTTCTCTGTGGTCGACAGTTCTGACCACTCCTTGCGTACCGAGACGGTTTGCGCCGAATCTGGAAGTGCTGAGCTCGACAACGCAACTAAGAACGTGGCGCCTAAGATAAGCGTTTGAAAATGCTTGGCAGAACGAAAAGCCATAATCGCCCCCTTCAGTTGAATCGCAGTTAGTGCTGTCGCTTTCTCCGCGCTCAGTATTTCACGCCAACTCCAATGGTAATGTCATTCTGATGAACAAGCGACGTCGGATCCTGGCCAATCACATACTTTAGAGTGATTGTGATGTTTTGGGTGGCCGATGGATCGGGATTCGGAAATGGAACAAAGTTCAGCGACGCCTGAAAATTTGTGAAGTCTCCCGTGTTGCCATCTATGGCGTGATAAAATCGGTAACTGGCTCCAGCACTGAATCGCGAAAAAAACGTGCCTGCCGCGCCATACAGGTGAGCATCGAGCCCCGGAACTAAACGCAGGTAACCGGGGTGCGTTGCAAGCGCCAGGTTTCTTCCAGCGCTCAGAACATCAACGTACGAAAGGTTCGCGCTCGGCACAAACCCCAAGAAGATAAAGTCATCGCCAATCGCATGCGGAGCTGCAAGGAATGGGATCGTCCCGGGCTCGGGCAGGTACGTTGCCGAAAAGGTAAGGGTCTGCGCGCCGTCGTATAAGCTCCTTGTGTATTCGGGGTACAAGCGAAGTTCTTGATAGAAACCCGCATGAAAGAACGCCCTGGCCAAAACGCCAGCACTTGCATTGTCAATGTTGCCTGGCGGTGTGGGCGTTGCGTTCACGCTTTTTAGCGAATAGGCGACGAACGGGTAAAAGTCCAGAAAACCGTCACCGTACGAAGCTTGACCAACGTCATAGCCAAGGACTGCCGTCGCACTGAACGTGCGCGTATGCGCAATATCGTTATCATCGAAGCCTATTGTTGCAGGTGTCAACCCTGCAAACCAGGAAGACGAGCTATCTATCGACAAGTCGTCAATGGCCGATCGGACTTCGATTCTTTGTAGTGGTGTCTTGTCTTCTGAGCCAGCGCTCGAGACCACCGCTGGCACATCGTTGGCCACAACATGGCAAACAATGTGAAGGCGATTCGTGTCAAACGCATGGATCAGCCTCGCCTGATCATCGGCCGTGAGCGACGAAACCAGCTCAAATTGTTTTTCGCGACCTTCGGCAACCGAAACAATGAAAGACTTAAGTTGCCCGGCGGCCGTCTGCAACTTTTGCGCCGTATCCTTGCTGCAAGAACTGCCCACACATCGCAAATTCTCCAGCGCGTCGGCGCGCAGTTCAGGCGTGACCTGTCCTCCGCTGGGATCCAATCCCCAATCGGAAATCGAATTTACGTCGAACAATTTCGCTATCGTGCGAACCGCAGATAGATCACCCGGAACTGCGCGACAAACATCCTTCGGGTCTGGCGCAAATGGCTTAGCTTGCGCGACTTGAGGAGAAACCGACAAAACAACGAAAAAGGTTGCGAACACAGCCTCGCGTGAAATGACCCCAAAACGGCTAGCCATGTTGGCCCCCGCTCACTACGAGATCGGTCACGTCGCTTACGAATTGGTCAATAGTCCCGTTGATGTGCGCGGAGCGCCAATCTCCCGTTAGGGTGATTGTCGTTCCGTAAGCCTCATTCGTTTGTTCTTGGCAAGCATCACAAAGCGCATAGTAGCCGCCGGTCGAAAGTCCGATGCCGGCAGGTGGCGCGGCGGTCAGTTTGTTGCCAGTATCAATACGATCTGCCGACACTCCTATTATCGGCGACAACCAATTTGTGACGATCTCGTATATTGCCTGAAGGATTTCGTCCCGCGGCGGGCGAGGCCCGGGCGAAGCTACAAGCGCTTTTAATTGTCCATGCAGGTCGGGAGAACTCTTGGCGGTCAAGCTCTGAAGGGTCGAAAACGTGTCATCGTGCCTTGCTCGGAGACGCTGCAATCGAGCCACCAAGCCCGTCTTCTCAGCTTGTTCGCGAAATAGCGCCGCCTTCGCAGATTCAACTGCAGCATCGGATCGCTTGGCATTCGACGCAGCGGACTCAGCTACTGAGCCAGCAATCTTCGCGGTTTCATTCGCCGATTTGGCAGTCTCGGTGGCTGCCTGGACAGCCGAACCCAGCTGGGCCTTCCCTGCTTGGCCAACATTGATACCGAAGAAAAGGCCGACTGCGCTTCCGAGGAAGGTCGTTATGGCCCCAAGGACAGCGACTACATCTCCCGCATTTTTCTGCTGAAGCGACTTGGCAAAACCGATCGCTTCGTTGAGAGAAAAATAGACGAGGACCATGCTGGCGATGACCAAAATTCCGCCAGTTATCGTCCTCAAGCTATCCTGCTTTTCCGCTGATTCCTGCCCCAGTAAACTTGGCATTAGTGCCCCCTAAGAAAATTAGCCGCGGAAACCCCCACGGCGAGTCGTTCTTCGGGTAGGGCGCGCGCTCGGGCGCGCCAAAGACTTCAGGAAATTGCTGTAGCGCTGCCCCGACGCTCAATCCCCACCCCGGCCCAGCTTGCACTCTGGGTTGTAAAAAGCAACTATAAATTGTCGTAACCTTGTGGAGCCGGCCATGTGGAACGGCAATCGATCGACGGCCAACCGCAATCGAAGTGGAATGAGGACCCGTTGTGAGCGGCTGCACGAGTCCTCGCGAGGTCACGAATGATCGCCGTTGCAAGTCGCCCGGTCCGGCTCGGGCTACCGTGCCATGTGCTGAAGCGAAACGCGCGGTCAACGTTCGTTGCGATCGTGTTGCGACAACTCCCGATTGGGCGCTTCCCTGCCAACTTTGACGGTGTTATGGCGCAAACGCCACAACGCGATAGCGGGAAAGCGTGGGATTTAGCTGGAAGTAGCGAGTCTCATTAGACGAAGCGGGCCGCTACGATCATTGCCGTCATTGCTGATATGAATACGACCAGCGGGATTAGGCAGCCGGTTGCCCGGCCGATCTTCCGCTGTCTTCCAGACCACGTGAGAGGAATGCCGATCTTACGCGAAATCCGGCCCTTCGCAGCGGATAAGCCAATGGCGCGTTTCCACGAGAAAGACAGTCCTGGAATTCCACGGCGCTTCGCCATGCAAGCCCTCGCCCGTCAGAGCGTCCTAGCGACTCCGCCATGGTGCGAGCAGCGGCCGGAAGCGGTCTTGCTCATCGAATAGGTGCCATCCTTGCACGCGGCTGTTGCGCCCGCCGGGATCGCGCTTTCGTTTGCCGGGACCGTGTAGCCTTTGGCGAGGCACTTCGTGGACCATGCCTTGTAGGTCATGGCCTTCTGTTGGTCCGGCGTCATGCCTTTCCAAGCGGCGGCGCAATTTTTCATCGTATCGGCATGTGCGGCGGTAACGGCTAGGGCCGCAATCGCGGCAGCAAGTATCAGGCGCATGGCAATCTCCCCCTGTTGGTAGATGGATTATAGCAAGTGCCCTCGGGCGCTGGCGACGGGCGCATTCGACCATGGCGGGCATGAGCATACTAGGCCCGGCTCTTGATGCACGCTAGAGTGGCGCAGGCGAAGGAGGGGCGCGCCGTGAACTACAGGACACTTTCCATTGGGATTTTCATTCTTGCGGTTGTTGGTTTCGCAATAGCCGCCTACTGGGCCGGCCATCCGTCGCAGGAACTTAGAACCTTACACCATTGGGGTCCGCCACAACTCCCGACCGAGAATCCCTACGGTCTAAAGGATTTATTCGCGTTCGATCCAGAGCATTTCAAGATGCTCCTGTCTCTCGTGGTTGCTTTGGTTGCGTTGGCGGTCATCGTGGCAAAACAAGGAGCCAGCCAAGACAAGCATTGGGCTTACGGGGCGATTGGAACGATTATCGGATTCTGGCTGAATTCACACTAGGTCCGCACAGGGGATTCCCCGGTCGGGGTGAACTTGTGGCGTTTGCGCCATAAGTTCGGAAGTATGCATGTAGCCCCTGGCTATAGTTTCGCCATCACCCGTGAGGCGACCGAGCTCACGTTTCTCCGTTTACCACAAAGAAACTGGTAGATTGGCCAGCTCCGAGTTTTGAAAAATCAGTGCTCAGGTACGTCATCTAGAATGCGTCAGTACCTGCCTTCTTTGCCAAGACTCTGCGCAACCTCTTGCACACTCCGGTTGCGTATCACTCTGGAGCCGAAGAGGATCGCGCTCACAGTTTGGTAGATTCACGTGCGGAACGAGCGGTGAGGGAGGATGGGCGGACACCGCCGCCACAATCATGACGGACGAACTCCGAGGCTTGTGTTCCACGTGCCCCTAATCTTCTCGCGCCGGAAGCCCGTCGAAGTCTTGAGTCGGCGCCGTGGGGCACTCAGCCCTGGATCAGGGAGAGCCGATGAAGCGAAACCGCGCAAAGCCCGGCACATCGATCATTTCGCGCGTCAGACTGATAAGGTTTGCGAGTCTCTTGTCCCTTTGCGCCAGGATCGCCTTGACCGATAGCCCTGGCTGAACGACTGCTATCTCATAGGTGTATAAGCGCTGGATGTTGCCTGAAAGCAGCGTATCAATCACGTTTATGTTTCCCTTGAGGAAGTTGCCAATTCCTCTGTCGTGCACTCGTCGGTGCAGGTGATCGCGGATCTCCGAGAACACAAGTTTCTGGGCCGATTTGATTGCCTGTCCGGCAACCTCGTAGTAGTCGTCCACGCGCGCTCCCGCCTGTTCCTTGAGCGACGCCTTGCAATGAAAGAGGCCGAGCGTGACGATTTCCCCCCGGTCGCGGGTGTTGGTTAGTTTCACTGTAACGAGGTCGGCAAGCTCGCCGGAGCCGTCGTCGAAGAATAGCACGTCGGGGTCGGTCTTCAGCAGATGCACGATGGCGCGATCTTGGACAGTCAGACCGTCGTCGGCGCGGCGCTCGCTCCTGATGCGCACGTTCTTCCAAGTCCAGTGCTCGAAGAAATCGCGGTCGATCCGGACGTTAAGCGCGGACAGTTCGGGCAGCCCCTCGCCGCCCACCATGGCCGCGCCGTATAGCGTAAAGAGCGAGGGTGGGTATTCGTTGAGAAAATCGATGAGGTTACTATCCTCGTCCTTACCGAAGCGGACATAGAGTTCGTCGGCCGGTGTGGCGGTCTTGACTGCCTCGCTTGCCGAGAAGGGCTTGTTCGCAGCCGGGCGATAGATCACGCGCGTCGTGAGTGACGGCGCGGCGAGCGTTAACGTCATCTGCTGCTGCGGCGCGTCCTTGAATTCCTCACTCGGAATCTTGATTTCCACATCGCGGAGCAGCGTAACCTGTCCAAGTTGATCCTCCTCCGGCGTCAATGTGGGCTGAACCAGCTTCAAGTTGCGGCGATAGGCAATCGGCGGCCAGTCGGCGCCGGCGACGCCGCGCGCAATCTCCTTGATCGGCTTGCGGACTGGCAGGCTGAAATAGCCGCGGCGGCCATCGACCGTCGCATTGCCCGAGATCCGCTCTGCAAGGTCGCTGCACCACTCCACGAACTCGTCGATGGGTTGGTTCTTTCCACCCCAGATCTTCGAGTTGTCGCTCATTCCAAGGATCGCACCATCGTCGACGCGCGCGGCACAGTGGCCGCGGTGATAGCGCAATCCGTCAGACGCCGTGAACGTGTCGCCAGCCGCTTTTCCTAACGATGAACGATAGGTCTCTACGCCGAAGACGTGCGCGCGCGTCCGCAAACCGACATTGAAGGGGTAGAGTGAAGTGGATCCGTCGAAAATCCGATTGAGGTCCTCGAAATCGACATGCGAAAGGCGGCCCGCGCCGATCGCCTCCAAGCATTTCTGGCTGCTCTCCGGACCGTCGCCACTACAATGGAAGAAGAGCAGTCTCGTCTTTGTGTGCACGAACGCGATGTATAAAGTTGCAGCCTGCACCATGAGGCCGCCGCCCTCACTCCAGCCAGGTTCGCGGCTATCCCCCTCAACACATAGGGATATGGAGCCGATATCAAGCGGCGCCTCCTGCCGATAAAGCACGTTGCCTTCCTTAAGTCCTTTGGCCAGGCGTTCTAGGTGCAGCGTGCTTCGACCGATGTGGAATACCCTTACCTTCTGGCGGGGCCGCAGAAATTCCCAATACCGGTCTCCCAGCGCGGAAGGCGCATTCAAGGGTGCGTCCCAAAGCGCTTTGCGCACCGCATGTCGGTCTGCGTTCTCTTTCGCTTGCCGGTCGGCAAAACCGGTCACCAACGTCGCCCAGATTGCCTCTCGTGCATAGAGCTGACGCAGCATCTTGTCCGATTGCGTCACGCTTGGCATCGAGAAGAAGTGTGCCGGACCGATATCATCGCGGTTGGTTCGTGCGAACCGGCCGATGAATTGCAATGTTACGGGAAGGGATTTGTCCTGGTCGTGCAAGCCGGCGATTTTCAACATGGGCTCGTCGAAGCCCTCGCCGAGCATGTTGGCGCAAGCCAGACCGAGCAGCTTTCCGGCTCGCATATCTGTTATCAGTTGCTTGTTGACCCCTTCGGACTGATCGCTGTGCACCGCCGTTATTGCGCAACCGGCCGCGCGATAGAGATCCGCTACTTCCTTGGCGCGCTTGATTGTCTTACATTTCACCAGGACGCGATGGTTGAAACGGGCTGCCCTGTCCTTATTGAGCTGCAATAGGACCGCGTCCCTCACAGCAATATCCGGCGAGCGTTTGGTATCTGCGGCCACGGCTTCGTAGTGGACCTGTCCAAATATGCCCTCGTCATATGCTTGCTTCGCGGAATAGGTGAAGACCGGTTCCCCGGGCAGAGGACGGCCATCCAAGCGGTAAGGCGTGGCAGTGAACATCAGGCGCGGGGTGTCGGCGAATTGGTCGAGCAGTGCCTTCCACGTATGGGCAGCGGCGTGATGCCCTTCGTCGATCAGCACCAGGTCGAACAAGCCTTTGGGCGCGGGCGCAATGCCTGCATACGCAGGACTGATGCTTTGTGGCAGCGCGACGATAACATCCGCGTCCATATAGCTCAGCCAGTCCCGCTCTGTTGTCAGCTGCTGCTCGACGGTCTTGCTGACGGGGAACTTGTCCGGCCTTCTAATCAGCTTGAGTTTGACGAACGGGTCCAACTCCTGAAAGGCCGTCGACAGCTGCCACCGCAGCGTTTGGGACGAGGCAATCACGAGCACCCGGCGTGCCTCGACTAGCGCAGCGATCAGGATCATTACCGCGCTTTTTCCGGTGCCAGTCGGCATGACGATCCTGCCGATCTCGGGGCTGCCGAGCACGTGGCCGGCCCCTGCATAAACGGCGGCCATCTGGCCGCGCCGGACTCCGTGCTGCCTAATTTTCGACCGGTCGTCCGGTGAACGCTCTTCCCAGCGCACGCGAAACGTCTCGAACGCCGTGCGAAGCACGCTCACAGAAGTACCTTGGGAAATCGCCTAGTCCACATGCCCCATGTAGCTGCCAGTAGCTCGATACGGAGCAGACACATAGCGACTTGACTTGTCCAGCACTGAATGAGGATTACTTGTCCAACACTTGAACCGGGAGTAATCCATATCTCTGGCCGTGATCGGTCGTGAAGCAGCTTGCATTCGTTCTTGCAGCCAAGAGGGCGCCCGAGGCTCTTGGCGCATTCTGCATAACGTGTTGCGGGTGCGCTTCTAGCGGACGCGCTAGCGCGTGGGAATCGCGCATCCTGTGCACCTATGACGAATCCAAACACTCAGATCCGAAAGCGGTCGATGACTTGTGCGCACGGAAAATTCGAACTGGTCACGGATAGTCGGTTGCGACTTCCCTGAAAAATTCCTTTGTCTCATCACTCACACCGTCCCCGAGATAAATTGCTGTGGCGAACGGTGCAGGCAGGGGCAGATAGTCTCCAAACGAACCGCTATCCGGGTCGTGCGTACCCCGAGCAACGACGAGCCGCCATTCGTTCTGGTACGACCACTTTTGATTCTTGGTCCAAATGCATCGGTGCTGCTCAATTCCTCGTAAAACCGTACTTTCGAAATCTCTTTGGAAGGTGTCGCGTTGCCCTAAGTTAGCGCACCTAGCACATCGCCGCGCCCTGACGGTCGGTCGGTCACTACTTCTTTTTGCTGGGCTGCTTATTCTTGGAACGCTTCTTCCTCAACTTCTTATAGGCTGGGTCTTTGTTCCGAATATGACCTGAGAGCCTCTTGACGCCAGCAGCCATCCATCGATCGCTCTCAATCAATCGCGAATGGTCCACCTTCAAGTTCTCACAACCTTCAATCGAGTGGATCACTTCTCTCAAACTGTCTACGACCGAACGTGGTAACCACGGGTTGATGACGATCCTATTGATCGCACTAAGTGGAATAGGAATTGGATATGAAATCAACGTTTCGTCATTTGTCTCGGCAATGATTCGATACTCCTTCTCCGCCTCAAACCCCCAGCGTTTCAGAAATGGAAAGCGTTCTAGGGTGGCCTGCGGTTTTTCGACTCTTTCAAGTGTCAGGTAGCTCACACTCTCGTATCGAAGTTTATGGCCCTTCGTTTTCAAGGCCTCAAAACAGGCCTCGAGCTTGGCGCGATCATATTCGATGAAAGCGCCCGCAGAACTACCACCGAAAATATACCAGTGTTGGAACGTCTCCTTCGATAGAGTGCAGCATGACGCGAATACGTTAGCCACTCCGCGGAACTGCTTGTAGAAGTTCATGTACAGGCTGTCGTTCTTATCTATCCAGGAAGACGGGTCTAACAACCTGATCTCGCGTCGCGTCAGCGCATCAATGACGTACGCGATGCTGCTGTATCGATAGACTTTTGTTCGATCTTTGGCCTTCATCATTTTATCCGAGTGCGAGCGCTTGACCATCTTGCTGTATCGACCAGTTCGACGATTCCTCGCACAAAATACAGCAAAATGTTCGCCGCCGGCATTGTGGAAGTAGCCGAGAATGCGTACTTGTGGCAGTAACAGCCATAACTAACTGTTATGCG
>Ga0335085_10002593_pt1 | contig 33376 bp, 24 predicted proteins | sample Lox_Sample_45_FD_206712 | JGI IMG/M metagenome (GOLD analysis project Ga0335085, IMG submission 206712) | Soil microbial communities from Loxahatchee National Wildlife Refuge, Florida, United States - Lox_Sample_4.5 | ecosystem: Environmental > Terrestrial > Soil > Wetlands | place: USA... | reverse complement strand
GCGGTGAACTCGATCACCCGTCACGACCGGCCCTACCTGTTCAGCGTGCGGGCGCCGCGGGACGCCCGTCCGGACGCCGCGGCCGACCAGGCCGCCCACGACGTGCTGGCCGCCCTCTACCCGTCCATGCGGGGCGAACTCGGCGGGCTGCTGCAGACCGAACTGGCGAAGATCCCCGGCGACCCCGGCCGCAACGACGGCACCCAGGTGGGCGCCGCCGTGGCCAGGCACCTGCTCGGGCTGCGCACCCACGACGGCTCGGCGGTCACCCCGCCCCCGTTCGTGAGCGGGAACCTGCCCGGCGACTACCGGCCCACCCCGCCCGACTTCCTCGCCCCGGTGTTCACCGGCTGGGGTAAGGTCACCCCGTTCGTCCTCCAGAGCGGGCGGCAGTTCCGGCCGGCGGCGCCCCCGCCGGTCACCAGCGCCGCTTATGCCGCCGCGCTGAACGAGGTCAAGAGCAAGGGCCGGGACAACAGCCGCACCCGGACCAAGGACCAGACGGCGGAGGCGGTCTTCTGGGCCTCGGCGCCGATCTGGAACACCTGGAACCAGGTGGCGCAGGGGCAGGTCCTCAGTGACGGCCGACAGGGCGCCAGCCTGGAGCGGGCCACCGCCCTGTTCGCCAGCCTCGACTTCGCGCTGGCCGACGCCGCCATCGCGATGTACAACGCCAAGTACCACTACGCGATCTGGCGGCCGGTCACCGCGATCCGGCTGGCCAACACCATCCACAACCCCGCCATCCGGCGGGACAAGCACTGGAACCCGCTGGCCGTCACCGCGCCCGACCCGTCCTACCCCGGCGCGCACAGCACGATCAGCGAGGCCGCGGCCACCATCCTCAGCGCCTTCGACGGGTCCCGGGTCCACCTGGCCATCACCCTGAACGGCGTCACCAGGACCTTCGACAGCTTCCAGGCCGCCGCGAACGAGGCCGGGCTCAGCCGCATCTTCGCCGGCCAGCACACCCGGCTCGACCACCAGGCCGGCCAACGGCTCGGCGGTCAGGTGGCCGCCTTCGTGCTGGGTCATTTCCTTAACGGGCACAGCACCGGGCGCGCCTAGCCCGTGAATACGTCCGAGGCGGTCACATTATCGGGCCCCGGCCGCCTCGGGCTCCCCGGCCGGATCGCCGCCCTAAGATCCGGCCGGGGTGGCGCCCTCCCACCCGGCCGGGTTACTCCCTTCGCGCCCGGCCGGGACGGCGCCTGCTGGCCCGGCCGGGCTTCCTCCCCTTGACCCGGCCGGGCTTTCGCCGTTCACTGCCCCGGCCAGCTGGCGCCGACCGCCGCCGCGATGATGTCCGGCGGCGGCCGGCCGGCTAGCCGTCCGTGGGCCGCGTCGAACCCGGCCACGCCCAGGCCGTCCCGCGTCGTCGCCAGCATCCGCTCCCAGGCGGCGGGGTACACCGGCGGCAGCAGCACGCCGGTCTGGGCCCGCAGCGCGTCCCGGCCCCCGGCGATCTCCGCGGCGCGGCCCAGGTCGCCCTCCGCCGCCGCCACTCCGGCCAGGCCTTCCAGGCACCAGGCCAGGTAGACCATGTTGCCGGTGGCCTGGAAGAGCGCCGCCGACTCGGTCAGCTCGGCCTGCGCCCGGGCCGGCTCGCTATCGGCCAGCCGCTGGTGGCCGAGCAGCATCAGCGACATGGCCTCGCACCACTGGTCGTCGTACGCCCGCGCCACGTCCAGGGACTCCTCCAGCACGGCCCGGCCGCGCGGCCGGTCGCCCAGGTTGAGCAGGGCGGTGCCCAGGCCACCGAGGTGCCGGGCGGCGGTGTGCTCGTCGCCGCGGGCCCGCCGCTCGGCCAGGCTCTGCTCGAACAAGGGGACCGCGCCCCGGTAGTCGTCGGTGTACACGGCGATGGTGCCGAGCACGAAGGTGGCCTCGGCGTGCTCGCCGCCCTCGCCCAGTTCGGCGAACAGGTTCCTGGCCTCGGTGGCCAGGGCCTGGGCAGGCTCGTAGGCCGCGGCGTGACTGGCGCCCCAGCTCATGAAGAACAGCGCATGGGCCAGGATGAGCTGGTCCTGCGAGGCCCGCGCGGCGGCCAGGCTCTGCTCGCTGAGCGGCCCGGCCCCGGCCGCGTCGCCGGTGAACATGGCCACGTACGCCAGGCCGAGCAGCGCCCTTGCCTCCTCGCCGCGGTGGCCGGCCGCCTGGGCCAGCGGCAGCGCCGCCCCGTAGGCCGCGGCTGAGTCGGCGTACGCGTTCTGGAACCGGGCCAGCAGCCCTTGCGTGTTGAGGGCGGCGGCCTGCTCGGCCGGGCCGCCATGCTCGCGGGCCAGCGCTACCGCCTCGTCGGCCAGCCGCTCGGCCTCGCCGTAGGCGGCCTGGCCGATCGCCAGCTGTCCGGCGGCGACCAGGCAATTTACCCGAACGAGGTCGGTACCCGCCCCGCTATCACCCGGCAGCGCGAGGGCCTCGGCGCACCACTGGCGTCCTTCGGTCAGGTACCCGCGGTGCGCCCAGTAGCGGCCGAGCGCTCCGGCCAGCCGCAGCGCGGCTGGCCGGTCGCCCTGATCGAGCGTCCAGCGCAGCGCGGCCCGCAGGTTGTCGTGCTCGGCGTCGAGCCGGGCCAGCCAGGCCACCACGTCCGGGCCCGCCAGCGCGGGCGCCGCCTGCTCGGCCAGGGCCAGGTACCACGCGGCGTGCGCACGCCTGCCGGTCTCGGCTTCACCGTGCGCCTCCAGCTGCTCGGTGCCGTATTCGCGGATCGTCTCCAGCAGGCCCGCCCGCGGCCCGCCGTCAGCGGCGGTGGCTGGCATCCGGACCAGGTTCCCGGCTACCAAGGCGGCGAGGCCACCGGTGGCCTGCGTCCCGCATACCGCCTCCACCGCGTCGAGGGCGGCGCCGCCGGTGAACACGCACAGCTGGCGGAACAGCCGCTGTTGCGCCTGGTCAAGCAGCTCGTAGCTCCAGGCGATCGCGTCGCGCATGGTCTTCTGCCGGTCCGGCAGGTCGTGCGGGCCGTCCACCAGCACCGGCAGCCGGCGGGTGAGCCGGCCCAGCAGGTGACCGGGGGGCAGCAGCGGGAGCCGGGCCGCGGCCAGCTCGATGGCCAGCGGGATGCCGTCGAGCCGGCGGCAGATCCCGGCCACGGCCTCGCTCGTGGCCGAGTCCGCCGCGAGCTCGACCCCGGCCGCCTCGGCCCGGTCCAGGAGCAGGTCCACCGCGGGCGAGCCGCCGGCATCCTCGGTTCCCGGCAGGGCCAGCGGGGCCACCGGGTACTCCCGGCCCGCCCGGACCCGCAGCGCCACCCGGCTGGTGACCAGGACGACCAGGCCGGGACAGGCGGACAGCAGCTCGAGCACCGCGTCCCGGGCCGGGAGCACATGCTCGAAATTGTCGAGCACGAGCAGCATCCGGCGACCGCGCAGCGCCATCGCCAGCAGGCTGGCCAGTGGGGTCGCGTCCCGCTCGTCCACCCCGAGCTGCCCCGCGACGGCGCCCAGGACCAGGCCTGGGTCGCGCAGCGGGGCCAGGTCGACGAAGGCGGCCCCGTCCGGGAAGTCACCGGCCACCCGTTCGGCCACCTCGATGGCCAGCCGGGTCTTCCCCACGCCGCCCGGACCGGTGAGGACCAGCAGCCGCGTGTCGCCGCGGCGGAGCAGCCGGACGACGGCCGCGGCCACGCTGTCCCGGCCGATCAGCGGGGTCAGCGGCCGGGGCAGGGCCGGGGGGCGGGCGGCGGGCGCCGGTCCAGCCGGTCCAGCCGGTCCGGCTGCTGCGGACCCGCTGGCTGGGGGCCGGGCGGCCGCCAGCAGGCTCGCGCGCTCGGCCGGGCTGAGGTCAAGCGCGTCGGCCAGCAGCCCCACGGTGTCGAGCCGCGGGGTGCGGTCCGGGTCCCGTTCCAGGTCGCTGATGGCCTTGGCGCTCACGCCCGCCCGTTCGGCCAGACCCTCCTGGGTCAGGCCGCCGGCCAGCCGTCGCTGCCGCAGCAGCTCACCGAACGACGCCATGGTCCCGAAGTCCCAAACGGGGAGTGAACGGGGAGCGCTCGTCCTGTCGGCCAGCCGCGCTCAACCGCAGGCTAGGCCCTATGTCGCCAGAAGATCTGAAGTCCCGCGCGCGCCGCCTGATCGAGGAAGTCCTCAACCAGGGCGATCTCGCGGTCGCCAGTGAACTCATGTCCCCCACCTGCATGCACCACGTTCCCGGTGGCGAGCTCGCGCCAGGCTTGGCGAGCCTGCGGGACTGGCTGTCCCGTATCCATCGGATCTTCCCAGATTTCCACGCCATCGTGGAAGAACAGTTTGCCCAGGGTGACCAGGTGGCGCAGCGGATCACGGCGTACGGTACGCACTCCGCCACCGGCCGGGGGGCCGAGTTCCCCGTCCTGCAGATCGTCAGGGCCGGTCCCGGCGGCCGGTTCACCGAGCACTGGTGCTCGGCCGACCTGCTCACCGTGGTGGCCCAGCTCAGCGCCCCGGCGCTGCGGCGGGTGAGCTAGGTGGCTACCTCGGTGCAGGACCGCGACCAGTCCGCCCGGCCAGGCACCCGCCGGGCCGCGACGGCTTACCGGTGGGCACTGCTGGTCTTCCTGGCCGCCGTGGCGGTGCAGATCTTCCTGGCAGGGCTGGGCGTGTTCAGCTACCAGAACAGTGACCAGGCCGGCGGTGACCACGCCTTCAGCGCGCATCAGGGCCTCGGGTTCGCCATCGCCGGGGCCTCCATCCTCCTGCTGGTGCTGGCCATCGCGGCCCGGCCCGGCAAGCTGGCGCTGTGGCTGGCGGGTGCCCTGGTCGTGCAGACCTGCCTGCTGCAGAGCCTGCTCGACGGCCTGGGCAGCGACAGCGCGGTATTCGGCGGGCTGCACGCCCTTGACGGCCTGCTGATCGCGGCCAGCGCCGGGATCCAGCACGTCCTGGCGCGCCGGCGGTGAGCGACCCGCCCCGCTCGGCCCGGGCCGTCACCGTCACCTTGGCCCTCACCATGCTCGTCATGCTAGCCAGCCTGGCGCTGACCGCGCTGAGCTGGCGCCACCTGGCCGTCTCCGATCGGGTCAGCCAGGTCTGGGACACGGCCGGAGTGGTCGCCTACGCGGTGCTGGGCGCGCTGATCGTGCGCCGGGCCGGGAACCTGGTCGGCTGGTTCATGCTGGCCGAGGGGGCCGCGACCGCCGTCATGACGGCCGGCTCGAGCTACGCGGTCGCCGGATTGAAGGTCTACCCGGGCGGATGGCCCGGCGCGGCTGCGGCGGGCGCACTGGCCGAGTCCGCCTTCGTGCTCGTGACCAGCGCCGTCGCGGCGATATTCCTGATCTTCCCGGACGGACGGCTGCCGTCGCCGCGCTGGCGCCCGGCGGCGCTGGCTGGCCTGGGGCTGGCAGGCCTGACGCTGGCCGCGTTCGTGGTCAGCACCCGGCGGGTGGCGCTGCCCGCGCCGGGCGGAATCTCGCTGGGTTATCCGAACCCGCTGGCCGTTCGCGCCCTCGGCCCGGCGGCGCGGCTCGGCACGCTGAGCGGCCTGGCGGTGGTATTCATCCTCCTGCTGGCCCCGGTGGTGGCGTCGCTGGTGATCCAGTACCGGCGCGGCGGCCAGCGGCTGCGCCTGCAGCTGAAGTGGCTGGCCCTGGTCGTGGCCGGGGAGCTGATCTGCCAGCTGATCGGCGGCCTGGCCATCGCGGTCGGCCAGCAGGGCAAGCCGCTGCAAGCCGTGCCGTACACGTTCTCGGCCATCCTCGCGCTGCTCGGCATCCCGGCGGCCATGGCGATCGCGATCCTGCGGCACCGGCTGTTCGACATCGACGTGATCATCAGCCGGGCGCTGCTGTTCACCTTGCTGTCGGCGGGGGTCACCGCGGTCTACGCCGCCATCGTGCTCGGCCTCGGGACGCTGGTGGGCAGCGGTAATAATCCGGGGCTGACCGTCGCCGCCGCCGTGGTCATCGCCCTGGTGTTCCAGCCGCTGCGGCAGCGGGCCAGCCGGCTGGCCAACCGCATGGTCTACGGGGAGCGGGCCACGCCGTACCAGGTGCTGTCGGACTTCGCGGCCGACATGGCCGGCCAGCTCGACCTGGGCGAGGCGCTGGACCGGATGGTGTCGCTGCTGGCCGGGGCGTCCGGGGCTACCCGGGTCGAGGCGTGGATCCGGGTCGGTGCCGAGCTGCGGCCGAGCGCGGTCTGGCCGCCGGGATCAGAGCTGTCCGCGGGACGGGAGCTGGACGCCGGTGAGCTGAATACCGACGAGCTGGCGTCCTCCGGCGACGGCCGGATGGTCGCGGTCAGGCACGGCGGCGAACTGCTCGGCGCGATCTCCCTGACCAAGCCGCCGAACGAGCCGCTGACCAGCGCCGAGGACAGCCTGCGGCAGCAGGTGGCTTCGCAGGCGGCGCTGGTGATGCGGAACGCCAGGCTGACGGCGGAGCTGCGGGCGACGATCGATGAACTGCGGGCGTCCCGGCGGCGGCTGGTCGAGGCGCAGGACGCCGAGCGGCGCAAGATCGAGCGGAACCTGCATGACGGCGCCCAGCAGCAGCTGATCGCGCTCTCCATTCACCTCGGCCTGCTGGCCGAGGCGGCGGACGACCCCGGCTTCGTCCGGCAGGCCATCCCGGAGCTGAAGGCGCAGCTCAGCGCCGCGCTCGACGACCTGCGGGCGCTGGCCCGCGGCATCTACCCGCCGCTGCTGGCCGAGTCGGGCCTGGTCGTGGCGCTGCGCTCGCAGGTGGCCAGGAGCCCGGTGCCGGTCGACCTGGAGGCGGATCAGGTCGGCCGCTACCCGCAAGACGCCGAGAGCACGGTCTATTTCTGCGCGCTGGAGGCGCTGCAGAACGTGGCCAAGCACGCCCGCGCCTCGCGGGCGGTGATCCGGCTGGCCGGGAACGGGGACGGCCTGATGTTCTCGATAAGCGACGACGGCGCGGGCCTCCCGGCGGCTGGCCCGCGGCGGGGCTCGGGCTTGCCGGGCATGGCCGACCGGCTAGCCGCGCACGGCGGGACGCTGGACGTCAGTTCCCGGCCGGGTCAGGGCACCACGATCAGCGGGTGGCTCCCGGCGGTCAGGGAAGGTGCCGCGGTCCCTGTCCCGGCGGGGGCGTGATCGCGGTCTGGTACCGGTCCGGGGATTCCATCCGGTCGTAGCAATCCAGGATGGCGTCCCTGGTCCGGTACGAGCCGTGCCGGGCGACGTCGGCCTTCCGTACCGCGGTGAACGTGTCCATGATGTAGGCCGCGTCGGCCCGGCCGATCCCGTACAGCCGGAAGAACAGCGCGTCGAGCTCGGCCCTGAGCGTGAACCGGCGCTCCTCGTCCCACCGGAACGGCGGGCCGTGGTCGCCGAGGCCGCGGGCGAAGGGCGCCATGTCGTGAGCGGTGTAGGTCAGCTCCAGCACCCGGTCCGCGCAGAAGGCGCCGAACGGGCGGACGGCGGGCGGCGGCAGCACCGGCAGCTGCCGTACGAGGAAGTAGTTCAGGTTCACCCCGCCGACCTTCTGCCTGACCAGGTAGTCGAAGCAGAACGCGGAGAGCATCGCCAGCAGCGCGGGCACCTCGCCCGCGGCGGCGGGCGCCACGCGGATCAGCGGCGTGCTGTTCCCCACGGCCGCCCGGGGCAGCAGGTACGGCACGAACGTCCGCTCGTTCGTCGGGCTGGTCACGCTGGAGAAGCCCAGCTGCCAGCCGGGGAGGGAGGGGGCCAGGGCGGCGTCGAACCAGGAGGCGGGCATCGCCACCCGGCCGGGATCGTCCTTCTCGGCCGCGGTCAGGTACCGTGGCCGGTACGGGCGCCGCCCGCCGGCCAGGGCCACGTCGGCCGCGCGGTGGTCGTAGAAGCTGGCCATGATGCCCTGGTAGAGGGGCAGCATGCGGTCCTGGCCGCGGGTGAACACGTTGCCGTCGAGCCGCCAGCCGTCCCGCTCGAGTTCCTCCCGGCGGCGGAACAGGCCGGCGTGGACGGTCATGTCGAGCATCCGGGTGAACGTGATCCCCCACGGGTCGCCGCCGGGCTGGCCCTCGCGGACCAGGACCGGGACGCGCCGGTACACGCCCAGGGTGATCCCGGCGTCGCGGCGGGTCCGGAAGACCGGGCAGGTGCCGGTGTTGGGGTTGAGCCGGGTGATCTCGTCCGGGGTGAGCGCGAAGCGGCGGCCGGGGTCGTCGAGGTTGGTCGCGTCGCGCAGGCAGAACGCGAAGTCGGCGCGAGGGGCGCGGACGTCCCGGCCGGTGACGGTGAGCAGGGAGAACTTGTAGGACCGGTGCACGTCGGGGAACAGCAGACTGGCGTTGCCGAAGTCGGACAGCGAGACGAGGCTGGCCCGTTCCACCAGGTCACGGAAGAAGTACTGGGTGCCCGCGTCGGTGGCGATGCCGGTGGGGACGATGAGGCCGAGGCGGCCGCGCGGTCCGGTCAGCGCCCGCCCGGCCTCGGCGAAGATGGCGTAGGCGTTGATGTCGCCGCGCGCGGTGAACGGGTAGCGGCCGCAGGCGCGCAGGAACCGGCTCTCGCCCGCCGCGTGCCGGTGGTGCTTGATCCGTTCCCACGGGGGGTTGCCGAGGACGCAGCCGAAGCCGCCGGCTCCGAAGACCTCGGGGAACTCAAGGTGCCAGTGGAAGAAGCCGTACTCGGCGGCCAGCCGGCCGATCTCGGCCCGGTCCGGCGGCGGCGTCCCGCGCGGCCGGACGAGGGCGGCGCACCAGGCGTCCGCGGCCTCCCTGGTAGCCGTCTGGGGGATCTGGGGGTGCGCGCCGATCAGCGAGTGGCCGTGCCTGATCCTGGCGTCGAGGAAGCCGAACGGCTGGCCCGGTTCCGCCGCCTCCAGCCACAGGGCCATCTTGGTCAGCTCGACCGCCATGGGGTTCACGTCGACGCCGTAGACGCAGTGCCTGATGACCTCGCGCAGGGCTCCAGGTCCTGGCAGCCGCCTGGCGACGCGCCGGGCCGCCGCGACGAGGAAGTGCCCGGCGCCGCAGGCCGGATCGCAGATCGTGACCGCCAATAGGGCCGCGGGACGGTCACCCGTTTGGTCCAGAACTGGTTCGAGCGCGGAATCGAGCAGCCGCTCGACCAGTTCGGGTGGCGTGTAGTACGAGCCGGTGGTCTTGCGCTCGCTGTCACCGAGGAGCGCGGTGTAGGCCGCGCCGAGCTCGGCCGCGCCCAGGTTCCGGTGATCGAGGCCCAGCGCCTCGATCGGGGCGAGCAGGTCCTCGCCGGGGGGCTCCGGGGGCCCGAGGAGCAGGCCGCGGTCCGCGGCGGCGAGCCAGAACAGCCGCCGGAGCACCGGGCGGATCAGGGCGGCCTCCACCTCCACCCGATAACTATTGCCCGTTAGTGCCCCTCGTGCGGGGGAAGCGTCCGTTCCTCGTGGTCGAGTTCGCGTTCCAGCATGCGCAGGCTGGCGTCGGGCAGGTGGCCGGCGTCGCGCCAGCGCAGGAGTTCCTCGCGCTGGGCGTCGATGACGGACCGCCGGGCCTGCACGGCCGCCTCGAATTCCGGGGTGGCGGCCGGGGCCGCGTCCTCGCTGTCCTCGAGGTGGCCGAGCAGCTGCCGGTAGCGCCTGGCCTTCTGCTCCAGGCTGGTCCGCAGCGCGTCCAGGGCGGGGGCGGGCACGGCCGCCCCGAGCACGTCGTCGTCGCTCGCGATCTGGTCCAGCCGCGACAGCCCGGCCTGGACCGACGCGGCCCGGGCCTGGGTGCGGACCAGGGCCGCGTCGGCCAGGTCGGCGTGGACGCCCAGGGCCCGCGCGACCGGTCCGAACGTGAGGCCCTGGCCGAGCAGGGTGACCACCACGACCAGGAAGGTGCAGAACAGCAGCAGGTCACGCGCGGGGAAGGCGTGCCCGTCGGCGGTGGTGAGCGGCAGTGTGAAGATCGCCGCGAGGCTGATCACGCCGCGGGTGCCGGCCCAGCTCAGCACCACGATCTCCCGGCCCGACAGGTACCCGCCGGTGCCTTCGGCGGGCGGCTGACCGCGCCGTCGGCGCAGGGCGCGGGGCAGGGACTGGGTCATGGCCAGCCACAGCGGCCGCAGCAGCAGGACCACGCCGAGGCTGACCGCGGCCGCGGCCCAGATCGTGCTCGTCGGGTAGGCCTTCAGGCCGCGCACGACCGGCACGATCTGCTGCCCGATCAGCAGGAAGACGAACCCCTGGAGCAGGAAGTCTTCCAGGTGCCAGACCGCGGTGGCCTGCAGGCGGCTGGCGCCCGAGGTGAACCGCGGCGTGTTGTGGCCGATCATCAGCCCGGCCACCGCGACCGCCAGCACGCCGGAGACGTGCAGTTCCTCCCCGAGCAGGTAGGCGGCGAACGGCGTGCCCAGCGAGATGCCGTTGACCAGCAGCGGATCGCGGATGGCGGTCAGCAGCAGGCGGACCGCGACCGCGACCACGACGCCGGCCAGCAGGCCGCCCGCGGCGGCCAGCAGGAAGTGGCCGACCGCGTCCCCCACCTCGAAGCCGCCGCTGGTCACGGCGGTGACCGCCACGGTCAGCGTGGTCAGCGCGGTGGCGTCGTTGAGCAGCCCTTCGCCCTCGATGATCGTGATGAGCTTGGCCGGCAGGCCGGCCCGGCCGCCGACGGCCAGCGCCGCCACCGGGTCGGTGGGGGAGAGCGCGGCGCCGAGAGCCACCCCGGCCGCCAGCCCCACCCCGGGCACGAACAGGGCCATCCCGACCCCGGTGACCAGCGCGGTGGCCAGCACCAGCCCGATCGACAGGCTGATCACGATGCGCAGGTTGGCCCGGATGGCCAGCAGCGAGGAGTTCAGCGCGGCGGTGTAGATCAGCGGCGGGATGACGAAGGTCAGGATCACGTGCGGGTCGAGCGACACGTTCGGCCCCGGCAGCAGGGCGTAGACCAGACCGGCCACGGTGAACAGTGCCGCGGCCGGCAGCCTGGTCCGGTCGGCCAGGAACTGCAGCGCGACGATGGCCGCGACGGCAGCGAGAATGAACGCCAGCAGATCCAGCACGTTTTCATTCTGGCCCAGCCGGGTTCAGGCCATGCGGAGGCCTCGTGGAGGTCTTATGCGAGGGTGGCCTGGTTCCGCTGGCTGTTCCTGGCCATCACGTAGCGGACCAGGCTGACGAGCACCTTCTTGACCGAGTCCCGCTCGCGCGCATCGCACAGCACGATCGGCACCTCGGGAGCCAGGCTCAGCGCGATCCTGATGTCGTCCGGCTCGAACCGCGGGGCGCCGTCGAAGCAGTTGACCGCGATGACGAACGGCATGCCGTTCCGCTCGAAGTAGTCGATCGAGGCGAAGCAGTCGGCGACGCGCCGGGTGTCGGCCAGCACCACGGCGCCCACGGCGCCGATAGCCAGTTCGTCCCACATGAACCAGAAGCGCTCCTGGCCGGGCGTGCCGAACAGGTAGAGCACCAGGTCGGACGGGAAGCTGATCCGGCCGAAGTCCATGGCCACGGTCGTGGTGGTCTTGGCGCTCACCCCGCGGGTGTCGTCGATGCCCACGCTGCGATCGCTCAGCGGCTCCTCGGTCCGCAGCGGCCTGATCTCGCTGATCGCGCCGACCAGGGTGGTCTTCCCCACGCCGAAGCCCCCGGAGATGAGGATCTTGGCGGTCGCCGGGACGGTGCCCCCAGCCGGGGTGCCGTCAAAGCGATTCAAGTCCATCGAGCACCATCCTCAAGAGCCGCTGATCGGTTACTTGCTGTCGCTGGGAGGAGAGGACCCGGAGCATCCCCTCGCTGGTGAGGTCGCCGAGCAGGACCCGGACCACCCCCAGGGGGAGGTCGATTTCCGAGGTCAGGTCCACGATCGGCGTAGGCCGGCGGCACATGTACAGGATCCGTCGGTGCTCCGGGCCGGGGCGGAAGCTCACCGAGGGCCGTTCGTTGGTGGCGACCACGACGTCGATCAGGCCGAACGACGCCCCGCCGCTCGGCAGCGTCCGGCCTTTGGTCAGCGCGTAGGGCCGGACCACCGGTCCGGCCTCCCGGTCGAACCAGCGGTCCCCGAAACCGTCGTGGCTAGTCACTCCGCGGCTATTTCGTGATCGGGGAACCTCGGCTCGGCGTCGAGGTACTTGCCCATCCGCCGCACCAGCATGGCCATCTCGTAGGCGATCAGGCCGACGTTGGGGTCGGCGGACGTCAGCACGGCCAGGCAGGTTCCCTTGCCGGCTGCGATGACGAACAGGAAGGCGGACTCCATCTCGATGATGACCTGCCGCACCTCACCGCCCTGGAACTGCCTGCCGGTGCCCCGGGCCAGGCTCTGCATGCCCGCCGCCAGGGCCGACAGGTGCTCGCTGTCCTCGGGCGCCAGGCCCCGGGACGCCGCGACCACCAGGCCGTCCCGGGACAGGATCAGCGCCTGCTGGACGTGCTCAACCTGATTGACGAGGTTGTCCAGCAGCCAGCTCAGCTGTCCGGTCGTGTCAGTCTGTGCCATTACCAGCCTCGCTATCGGTCAGTTCCGTTACCCGGGGCACCCTCGGGATCGTCGAGATCGTCTATCCGCCCGCGCCGCCAGCCCTGCTGCATCATGCTCAGCATGCTGCGCGTCGCCTCCGGCGACCGTGCCGTGCTCTCGCGCGTCTCCTCATCGGCCGGGCGCGCGGTGCCGGGCCGGGGCCGCAACTGCGGGACCAGGCTGGCCTGCGGAACCCGGATGGGCATCCCGAGGTGGCTCTGGCCCGGCGTGCTGCCCGGCCCGTCGAGCTCACCGGGCGCGCGGGTGGCGTGCCCGCGGCCCGCCAGGTCAGGTGGCGGGTCCCGGCGGATGGAGCTGGCCGGGACGGCCTGCGTGCTGTAGCTGTCGGTGCTCCAGGAGTCCGTCGTCTCGCCGTCCCATGGCGGCCCGGCGGGCCGGGAGCCGGTGATACGGCCGGGCGATGGCGTCGCGGTCGGGAGCGTGGGCGGCGGCCCGATCTCCCACGGCGCGAGCGGGGCGGTCTGGGAGGCCGGGCCCGATCCGTTGCCGTCGGACGCCGCGGGCCATTCCCCGGTCCTGCCGTTCAGTTCCAGAGCTCGGTTCGGCGCGGGCAGCCGGTGCCGCCCGGTCAGCGTGCGGCCGGTGTCGGACACCCATTCGCCCTGCTCGTTGCGGACCGGCGGGGCCTCTTCCTGGCGGACGATCACGCCGAACGGCAGTAGGATCACGGCCGTGGTGCCGCCGTAGACGGACCGGCGCAGCGAGACCTCGATCTCGTGCCTGGCCGCCAGCTGGCTGACCACGAACAGCCCGAGCTGATCGCTGTTGGCCAGGTCGAACTCCTGCGAGCTGGCCAGCCGCCGGTTGATGTCGGCGAGCTCCTCGACGGACAGGCCCAGGCCGCGGTCTTCGACCTCGGCGACCAGGCCGGTGCCCACCCGTTCGGCCCTGACCTCGATCCTGGTGTTGGGCGGGGAGAAGACGGTGGCGTTCTCGACGAGCTCGGCGATCAGGTGGATGACGTCGCTGACCGCGCTGCCGGCCACCAGGTCCTCGGATTCGCTGTTCACGTCGACCCGGACGTAGTCCTCCACCTCGGCCACCGCGGCCCGCAGGACGTCGACGACCGGCACCGGGTCGCGCCAGCCGCGGCCGGGAACCGAACCCGACAAGATGATCAGGCCCTCGGCGTGCCGGCGCATGCGGGTGGTGAGGTGGTCGATGCGGAACAGGTCGGCCAGTGCCTCCGGCTCGCTGGTCCGCCGCTCCATCGCGTCCAGCATCCCCAGCTGCCGGTGCAGCAGGGACTGGTTGCGCATGGAGATGTTCAGGAAGACCTGGTTGACGCCCTTGCGCAGCCGGGCCTGGTCGACGGCGGCGGTGACGGCCGCCGCCTGCACGGTGCCGAACGACTCGGCGATCCGCGAGACCTCGGTGATGGTGCTGGTCGGCGGGGCCGGCGCCTCGGCCGCGACGTCCACGTCCTCGCCGCGGCGGAGCCGCTCAACCACCCGCGGCAGCCGTTCGTCGGCCATGCCCCGGACGCTGTCGTTCAGGCCGGTCAGGTCCCTGGTCACCTTGCGGCCGAACCACACGATCAGGAAGATCGAGGCGCCCACGGCCAGCAAGCCGAGACCGCCGGCCAGGATGGCCTCGAGGACCAGCCGGTTGGCGAGCGAGTTGCTCATCGAGCCCAGCTTGGACCCGCTGTCGAGCTCGGCCTTCGCCATGCCGGCCAGGTAGGCGCCCGAAGCCTGCTGCCAGGCGGCCGGGTTGATCGGCAGCGGCTGGCCCGCCGGGCTGGCCATGATCTGGTCTTCCATGGCCTGGAACCGCTGGTACAGCTGCGAGCTCTCGAGGGCGACGTACGGGACGCCGAGGTCGGGGGTCAGCCCGGCGATGCCCTCGCTCATCAGGGAGCGCCTGATGGCCACGCTGGTGGTGAACACCTGGCGGGCGGCCGCGCTCATCTGGCCGCCGCTGGCCAGCGCGCCGCCGACGAGCGTGACCTCCCTGGCGCCCATCGGGATGGCATACGACAGGTTGGTGGCGCCGATCGAGACGTCGGTGAACGAGGCGTCCTTGCTGTTCGACGAGAAGTAGAACCGCCACTGGTCGTCGACCAGGTTGCTGTACACCGCGAACGCGGCCAGCGGGCTGATCGTGCCCGCGTCCACGGCCGCCCGGGTCTTGCCGAGCTGCCCCACGGCGGCGAACAGGGCATCCTGGGCCGCCCGGGCGTGCGGAGTCTCGTTACCCTGCACCGGCCTCATCACGTTCTCGGCGGTCACGAGCCCCGCGTCCACGAGCTTGCGCGCGGCCAGCATGGACGCGTTGGGGGTGGCCCGGCCGGTGCTCAGCCACACGTAGGTCGCGGCCTGCTCCTGCGGCAGGCCCGCGGTGAGCTGGCTGAACCCGTTAGTTACGGTCTTGACGCCCGCGTTGTACTGCTGGTCGACGACGGCGTTGGCGATCGTGGTGCTCGCCGCGTACGCGTACAGCGCCACCAGGGAGACCAGGGGCACGGCGAACATGCTGATCAGGAACAGGCGGATGGGCCGGGAGCGGCCCGGACGCCGGGATAGGGCCATTGCGCCTCGCAGGGAACGAGCACGGAGGAAGGCACCTGCCCAGCCGCCAGCAAGGGCACGTCGTCAGGCCCCGCCTGACGTTCCCCCACCCGGCGGCCGCCGAAGACCCCCCGGCGTGACAAACCTGATGTTTTTCAGCAAGTAAGACTTCCGGACCGTAACACGAGTTCACATGAGCAAATAGGATCATTTCCGTAGATCGTTAGCAGACCGCGATCTGTGACTCCTGTTGCCCTGTTAAACCCCCGAGGCCTGCGCCAGACTGGTCCGGACGGTGTCCTGCCGACTACCCGTTGCCATCCCCAAAGAGGTTCCCCTTTCAAGTTTCTCGGTAGTGGCGGCGGGCGTTCCGGGACGATGTCGCCTCGGTGCGGCCTCTCGCTGGTGAGGCCTGCGGGAACCGGTACCTGGCGTCCCGGGTGTCACTTCCTGCCCGGCTGCCCCGGGCCGGGCCCGGTACGGGCGCATGCCGGTTACTGCGGCGGTGGCGCGGCCCGGAATCGGGCAGCGGACGGGACCGCGGAGGCGGATGCGGGGGATGAGGCACCCGGGACCGTGAGCCAAGGGCTGGGCGTGTGCCACGCGCTGGGGACAAGGACTCACAAACCCCGGAGTGGCACACGCTGCCTCCATGGTTGAATCTGGCCTCACCCGTTCGGCTCTCAGTTTGAGAAGCCGGCTACGCGGTCGCCCGGCCGGCCAGTACCAGGGCCCAGCTGAGCAGGCCGAAGGCGGGGACGCTGGTGGCGACGCGCAGCAGGTTCCAGGCCGCCCAGCGGGCCTCGCCGAACTGGGCGCGGACCTGCGCGACGTCGATGCGGGCCGGGTCGCCCGCCGCCTTGAGCGCGTCGTTGAGCGGGACATTGACCGCCGCCGTGACGATGACGGCGACCAGGTAGAGGCCGAGTGCGACGGCAATCCAGGGGAAGGCCGGCGTGCCGCGGTTGGCCACGGCGGTGACCGCGGTGAAGACCAGGGCACCGCCGAACCCGAAGATCATGAACCACGGGTTGATGATGGCCCGGTCCATCTGCTGGAAGGCGGTGACGAAGGTGCGGTCGTCGGTCTTGCGCAAGCCGGGCATGATCGCGTGCGCGTAGAGGGCGAAGGCGCCGGCCGCCATGCCCATCGTCAACACGGCCCCCAGCAGGGTCGTCAGGCGAAGAAACGTGCTGGTCATCGTGGTCTCCCAGGGCTTGTCGGCTTCCTTATGCCTGCCAGTCAAGCCGGTTCCGGTGCGACAGCCAATGGCTCATAGTCGCAACCGGATACGCGATCGTCTAAGTTGTCGATCATGGATCCGATTGCCGGGCTGCTCGACGGCCCCCGCGCGCGGCGTGCCTTCCTGCTGCGCTGCACCATGGACCCGCCCTGGGCGCTGCACATCAGGGACGAGGCGCCGCTGTCCCTGGTCGCCGTGCTCCGCGGCGGCGCCTGCTTCGTCGCCGACGACGGCGAGCCCTGCCACCTCGGCCCCGGTGACGTGGCCATCCTGCTCGGCCCTGATCACTACCTGTTCGCCGACGACCCGTCGACCCCGCCGCAGGCGATCATCCTTCCGGACCAGCGCTGCACCACCCCGGACGGGCAGGAGATCCCGCAGATGCGCTCGTTCGGCGTGCGCCGCTGGGGCAACGCGGCCGACGGCGCCACCGAGATCCTCACCGGTACCTACAACGCCGAGGGGGAGGTGAGCCGGCGGCTGCTCGACGCGCTGCCGCCGCGCCTGGTGCTACGCCGCGACGAATGGCAGACGCCGGTGCTCGGCCTGCTCGCGGCCGAGATGCTGCGCGACGAGGTGGGCCAGGACGCCGTCCTCGACCGGCTGCTCGACCTGCTGCTTATCGACGCGGTGCGGGCTTACTTCTCCCGGGCGGAACTGGCCGCGCCCGGCTGGTACCGGGCCCAGCGCGACCCGGTGGTGGCGCAGGCGGTCAGGCTGCTCCAGGAAAGCCCGGCCGAGCCGTGGACGGTGGGCACGCTGGCCCGGGAGGCCCGGGTCTCCCGGGCCACGCTGGCCCGGCGCTTCGCCGACGTGGTGGGCCAGCCGCCGATGGAGTTCCTCACCCGGTGGCGGGTGACGCTGGCCGCCGACCTCATCCTGGACCCGGCCGAGACCGTCGCCTCGGTCGCCCGCGCCGTCGGCTACAGCTCTCCGTACGCGCTGAGCGCCGCGTTCAAGCGGGTCCGCGGCGTCAGCCCGCACCAGCACCGCACCGCCGAACGGGAGAGCATGGCCCAGCGGGAGCGGGGGGTCGCATGAGCAGCTCAGACGGCGAAACCCCCGGCGTCGGCGCCCCCGAGTCCGAGACGAGCCGCCTGGAGGCGTTCAGCGACGGCGTGCTCGCCGTGATCATCACGATCATGGCTCTGGAACTCAAGGCGCCAGTCGGCTACGCCTTCCACGACCTGAAAGAGCGGATCCCGGCGCTGCTGGTCTACATCCTGAGCTTCACGTTCATCGGCATCTACTGGAACAACCACCACCACCTGCTGCGAGCCGCCCGCCGGGTGACTCCGGCCGTGATGTGGTCGAACCTGCACCTGCTGTTCTGGCTGTCGCTCATCCCGGTGCTGACCGAGTGGATCGGCGAGCACTGGGACAAGCCCGCCCCGGCCGCCACGTACGGGGTGGTGTGCCTGGCGTCCGCGGTGGCGTTCACGATCCTGGCCACGGTGATCATCCGCGCCGACGGCAAGGACTCACCGGTCGCGGCCGTGGGCGGGCAGAGCATAAAGGCGCAGGCGTCGCTGGTGCTCTACGCCGGCGGCACCGTGCTGGCGTTCGTCGTCGTCCCCTGGATCTCCTACATCCTGTACGCGGTCGTGTCGGTCATCTGGTTCATCCCGGACCGCACCCTCGACCGGATCCGGGTCTTATTGCATACAATCACTGAGCCCTGAGAGAGTAAATGAGAGGTTTTCAGGTTGATTCGTATACAACACAAAGCTAACCGAGCGAATGAGAGGCAGGGCTGATGCCACGTCTGCGGGAGATTCCCAGGGCCGAGGTCGCGAACGAGTTCATCACCAGGGCCTACGACCGGATGTTCGGTCCTGACCGCGACCCGGTGGCCGAGCCGGGCACCGCGACCGGCACGCCCGGTAACTGGTGGACCTGCTTCGCCAACTCACCTGAGGTGTTCCACCACGCCGTGGCCGGGTTCGCGCTCTACCAGAAGTCCGGGGAGCGGCTCGACCCGGTGCTGCGCGAACTCGGGCAGACCCGGGCGGGCTGGCTGTCCGGCAGCCAGTTCGTCTTCTCCCAGCACTGCAAGTCCTGCCGCAAGCTCGGCATGTCCGAGGAGAAGATCGCCGGCATCAAGGCGTGGGGAGTCTGCGACCAGTTCAGCCGGCTGGAGCGGGCCGTGCTGGCCTGGACCGACGCCATCGTGTCCGAGCACGGCCGGGCCGACGACGCGGTGTTCGCGGTGCTCAAGGAGAACCTCACCGACGCGCAGATCCTGGACCTGACCTACATCACCGCGATGTACACCATGCACGCCACGCTCAGCCGCGCGCTGCGCCTGGAGTACGACGACAGGGACGAGCCGGTGCAGGAGATCGCCGCGCCCAGCGGCGCGGAGAGCCGGGACATCGGCGCCGACCTAGCTGGCGAATGACTCGAACAGGCCCTCGACGGAACCGACCTGGTCGAAGCCGACGAGGAGCACGTCGCGGCCCTGGTCGATGTGCTCGGTCATGAGCCGGGCCGCGCGCTCGCCGTCGTGGGCCTTGATCGCGTTCCGCAGCAGCCGGTGGAACAGGTTCGAGCGCTCCGACTCGGACCGGTCGAAGCGCCGGAACGCCTGGAAGACCAGCGGCGCATCGACCGTCACCGACAGCTGCTGACCGAGCAGCGGGTGGCGGGCGGCGGTCAGGACGGTCTCGTGGAACTGGCGGTTGGCCGCGTTCAGCGCCCGGAGCTGGTCGATCGTGGCGGGCCAGGGCCCGCTGACGGCCGCGTCGAAGGCGTCGATGGCCTCGTCCATCCGGGCGATCTCGGCCTCGTCGGCCCGGGTCGCGGCCCGCTTGGCCGCCAGCGACTCCAGCGTCGCCCGCAGCTCGTAGAGGTCGACGATGTCCTCGCGGGTCAGGCTGCGCACCATCGCGCCCTTGTGCCGGGCGTTGACCACCAGGCCGGCGCCCTCCAGCCGGACCAGCGCCTCGCGCACCGGCGTCCGGGAGACCGCGAGCTCCTCGGCGATCCGCTGCTCGATCAGCCGCTCGCCGGGCCGGTACACGCCCTCGATGATGCGGCGGTAGATCTGCTCGTACGGACCTGTCCTGTCGTCCTTGGACGTGCCTGCCATCAGCTTCGGCTTCCCGGCTCGCGGTGCTCGGCACCCTGATCTGGTGGGCTGAACGGTAGCTGCCCGGCGTAGGGCGGTGCCTGCGCCGAGCGCTCGATCCGGAGCAGCCGGTTGTACTTGGCCAGCCGTTCCGAGCGGGCCACCGAGCCGACCTTGATCTGGCCCGCTCCCGACGCCACCGCGAGGTCGGCGAGCCAGTCGTCCTCGGTCTCCCCTGACCGGGCCGAGATCACCGCCCGCATGCCCAGCGCGGCCGCCTCGTCCACCACCTGGAGCGCCTCGGTCACGGTGCCGATCTGGTTGACCTTGGTCAGCACCGTGGTGGCCGCGCCGGCCCGGGCGGCGGCGCGCAGGCGGTCCAGGTGGGTCGCGATCAGGTCGTCCCCGACCAGCTGGAGGTCCGGGCACCGGGCGGCGAAGGTCTGCCACGCGGCCCAGTCGTCCTCGCCGAACGGGTCCTCGACGGACAGTACCGGGTACCGGGCGACCCAGCCCGCTATCAAGCCGCCGAGTTCCGCCGCCGTATAGGAGCGACCGTCGAGGTCATAGCTTCCGTCCGCGCGGGCCAGGTGAGTGGCGGCTACGTCAAGCGCGATGCCCACGTCGTTCGTTGCCTGGCGTTTTGTGGTTTTGATGGCCTCGGTGACGAGCGCGATGACCTGCTCGCTGTCGAGGGCGGGCGCGCCGTAGCCGCCTTCGTCCCCGACCAGCACGGACGCCCCGCGAGCCCGGAGCCGGTCGCCGGCCGCGTGGTAGACGTCGTGCACCCATTCCAGCGCCTCGGCCGTGCTGCCCGCGCCCGCCGGGACGACCAGGACGTCCTGGATGCCCATGCCGCCCGCGGCGTGCAGGTTTCCGCTGACGATGTTCACCATCGGCACCGGGAGCAGCGGGCGGCGGCCGTCCCCGAGGTGCTGCCACAGCTCCCGCCCGGTGACCGCCGCGCCGGCCCGGGCGGCGGCCACCGACGCGGCCACCATCGTGTTGGCCCCCAGCCGGTTCCGGCGCGCCGTGCCGTCGGCCTCGACCAGCCGCGCGTCCAGGCCAGCCTGATCGTCGGGGGGCAGCCCGGCCAGCGCCGGCCCGGCGATATCCCTGGCGGCCGCCACCGCGGCGCCGACGCCGCGGCCGCGCCACCGCGGGTCGGCGCGATCGCGTAGTTCCGCCGACTCGTGCGACCCGGTCGAGGCGCCGGCCGGGGCCATCGCGCGGTGCCGGGAGCCGTCGGTGAGGGTGATGGTGACCTCGATCGTCGGGGTGGCGCGCGAGTCGAGCAGCCAGTCGGCGTCCACTCCGGCGATGGTGATCACAGGACCTCCGTTGGCACGTCCCCGAGGAATTCGGTGAGTGAGCCGTAGCCGCCGTGCAGGGCCCGCCCGCCGAGGGCGGCCGCGGCCATCCGGTCCGGCTCGGCGGTCAGGTACTCCACCCGGGACTTGCCCCATAGCCGGGCCAGCATGATCGCGCCGGCGTGCCGTACGGCCAGCGCGGGGCCGGCCGGTCCGCGGTACGCCCCGGCCAGGGCGCGGGCGGCCGGCCACAGCTCGCTGGCCGGCGCCGGCCGCGTGCCGGACCCGAGGCACGCCTTGAGCAGGAGGTGCGCGCTCAGCATGCCGAGGTCGAAGGCCGGGTCGCCGGCGTGGATGACCTCCCAGTCGAGCAGCACCGGCGGGCCACTAGTGACCAGCACGTTCTTCGGGGTGAAATCGCCATGCACCAAACGGGTCGGCCGCACGCCGGCGCAGTCGGCGATGAGCGCGCCCAGGGCACCGGCGTGCTCGGGCCGGTCCGCGGCGACCTGCCGGTAGTACGGGTCGAGTCGCAGCGAGTCGAACAGGTCGGTCCCGTCCGGCCCGGCCAGCTCGGCCGGGACGGACCGCTCGTGCAGTACCGCCATGCCCTCGGCCAGCGCTTCCACTACCCCGAGGTCGACCCGGCCGGCCAGCAGTTCGGCCTTCCAGTTGGCCGCGGGCGGCGGGATCCACTCCAGCTCCAGGATCGGCGGGTCTTCGTGCGTCCGGTACACCGCGGGAACCAGGACCGGGCCGAGCGAGCCGCCCAGGGCCCGCAGGATGACGCCCTCCCGGTGCGCCCGGCGGGGGTCGGCGGTCCACTCGGCCTGGACGTCGAGCCGCTGCCGGGCCGACTTGACCACCCAGCTCTCGTCGACGACCGCGATATAGCTGGACACCCCGCCGGTCAGCCGCCGCACAGTGCTGTCCGGGCCGATCCGCCCGGCCGCGCGCAGCACGGACAGCACCGCCTCGAAGCTGTCATCCACCAGGCAGCGCCACGGGGTTGAGGGGAGGCACCCCGGCCAGCACCCGGAGCAGGTCCTCGGTGGAGCGGCGGGCCGGCCCGAGCAGCCCGCGGGTGGCCGGGGTGAGCGGCAGGTGCAGGCTGAGCAGGCTCGCTTCGGGAAGCGCGTTGGTCAGCACGACATCAGACTGTTCCGTAAGCCGGGCCAGCGCGTCCAGGCCCCCAGCCGGGTCACCTCAGCGTCATGCATACAGTCCGGTGTCAGGACTTACCATCGGCCGGGACGGCAGAAAGGGGAACGCGAGCATGCAGGAGAGCCTGCCGGCGGGCGTCGAGCGGGACATCGTGACGATGGAGGCGCCGGGGGTGACGCGGGCCGGCGCGGGCGGCTACCCGCTCCAGGGCTTCTACACCCGGCCCGCCCACGCGATGCCCAAGGTCGCGCTCATCGCCGCCCACTACAACGTGGACTTCGCCGAGCACTACCTGTCCGCACTGATGGCGCAGCGCGGCTACGGCTTCCTCGGCTGGAACACCAGGTTCCGGGGTGCCGACCACTTCTTCGCCCTCGACCGCGCGCTCGTCGACATCGGCCAGGGGGTGGCCTGGCTCCGCGCCCACGGCGCCGAGACGGTCGTCCTGCTGGGCAACTCCGGCGGGGGGTCGCTCATGGCGGCCTACCACGCGCAGAGTCAGGGTGACGTGATCGCCAGCTCGTTCGGTATCCCGCTGTTGCCTGAGATTCACCAGCTGCCGCCCGGGGACCTGTATGTGAGCCTGGCTGCGCACCCCGGCCGGCCCGAAGTCCTGACCGGCTGGCTCGACCCGTCGGTCACCGACGAGACCGACCCGACCTCGGTCGACCCCGAGCTCGACATGTACGCGGACGGCCGCGAGCCGCCGTTCGACGAGGAGTTCGTCCGGCGCTACCGGGCCGGGCAGCGGGCCCGCAACCAGCGGGTCACCGACTGGGCCAAGGCCGAGCTGGCCCGGCTGAACGGGCTCGGCGTATCCGACCGGCTGTTCCTGCTCCCGCGCACCTGGGCGGACCTGCGCTTCGTGGACGCCACCCTGGATCCCTCGGATCGTCCGGTCCCGTACTGCTACCGGGGCGACCCGAAGAAGGCCAACCTCAGCGTCACCGGCGTCGGTGCCATCAACACCCTGCGCAGCTGGCTGTCCATGTGGAGCCTGGAGACCTCGCAGGCCCGCAGCGAGCTGCACCTGGCCGCGCTGACCGTGCCCGCCCTGGTCATCCAGGCCACCGCCGACTCCGGCGTCTTCCCCAGCGACGCCGACACGATCTACGCGCAGATCGCGGCGGCCGACAAGACCAGGCTGGACATCAAGGGCGAGCACTATTTCCGCGACCGGCCCGGTGGGCGCGACGAGGTGGCGTCCGCGATCGCGGACTGGATCGCGCCCCGGCGCGCCTGAAAATATGTGCTGAGAAGAACCGCAGCTGGCGCACGCCCTGCGCGCCCTGGGCGTCGACGGGACGACCGCGTCGGCACCTACCTGTGGAACAACCGCGAGCACCACCAGTCACACAAGCGCAGGGCTTAGGTGGTTGATTCGGGCTATGCGGTTGATTAGGGGTGCCCCAGCACCCCGAATCCACCACACAACCCAGATCCACCGCGCTATATGGCGTGCGGTTCATACTGGTATCACTTACGGGCCGGGAAAGCGGGTCTGATACGGGACCGCACTGGCGAGGGGGTGTGCGATGCGGACGGCGGCACCGGTCAGCTTCACGCTGGACCTGGCCGGCCGGACCGGGCCGCGCCCGGACCAGGTGGCCAGGGCGCTGGTCGAGGCGATCGCGTCGGGCCAGGTGCACGACGGAGACCGGCTGCCGTCGACCCGGGCGCTGGCGGCCACGTTCGGGCTGGCCCGCACGGCCGTGGTCGGAGCGTACGAGGAGCTCGCCGCGGCCGGGTTCCTGGTCGCGCGGCCGGGCGGGGCCACCTACGTCGAGCAGGGCGCGGCCGCGGCCGCCCGGGCTGGTGCGTTCGGGGCGGCTGTACCTGGTACCAAGCCGCGGCGGCTGGCCGGGGCGTCTGGCGCGGGGGAGGCGGGGAACTTCGGGGTGGCGGAGGCGGTCCCCGTTCGGTCAAATCCGGATGAGGACGGTCAGGTCCGCTATGACCTGCGGCCCGGACTGGCCGACGCCGGGCTTATTTCCGAACGGGACTGGGCGCGTGCCATGCGGCTGGCCGCAGCGCCCGCCCGCCAGGCGCCGGACCTGCGCGAGGAGCTGGCCGGTCACCTGCGCCGGTTCCGCGGGCTGGCCGTCGACCCGGCGGACATCTTCCTGTTCCCGAGCGTGAGCTCCGCGCTCCGGGCGGTCGCCGTCACCGGCGGCCTGGCCGGGCAGCCGGTCGCGTTCGAGGACCCCGGCTACGCCAAGGCGCGGCTGGCCCTGGCCGAGGCCGACGCGGTCATCCGGCCGGTCCCGGTCGACGACGACGGCATCAGGGCCGAGGACCTGCGGGCGGGCGACCGGGCCTGCTACGTCACTCCGGCGCACCAGTTCCCGCTGGGCGGCCGGATGCCGGTGCGGCGCCGGGCCGCGCTGCTGGAGTGGGCGGCGGCCGCCGGCGCCCTGGTTCTCGAGGACGACTACGACGGCGAGTTCCGCTACGACGTGCCGCCGCTGACCCCGCTGCGGAGCATGCCCGCGGCCGCCGGTCACGTGGTCTACCTGGGGACCAGCTCGAAGATCTTGTCCCGCGGGCTGCGCGTGTCGTGGGCGGTGCTGCCCGCCCGGTTCCGGGCGGCCATGACCAGGTACCTGGACGCCGCCGGCGAGGAGGTCAGCCAGGTGCCCGCCGCCTTCCTGGCCCACTTCATCGCGTCCGGCGCGCTGACCAGGCACCACTCCCGGGCCATGCGGACCTACCGGGCGCGGCAGGCCCGGTTCGTCGCCGCCTGCCGCGAGCAGATCCCGGCCGCGCGGGCCCTCGGGATCGAGGCCGGGCTGCACCTGACCCTGGTCTTCGGCGCCGACTTCGACGACGTGGCCGCCGTGGCCCGGCTGGCCGCGGCCGGGCTGGCCTGCCTGCCACTGTCCGCGTTCTGCGCCGGATCTCGCCGAACCGGACTGATCTGCGGCTACTCCCTCCTCCCGGAGACCGCCGCCGCCCCCGCCGCCGCCCTCATCGCCCGTGTCACAACCGACCTTCTATACCGCCAACCATGATCGTTCGTCAGTTCCGGCCCTTATCGGGGCGCAAACTGACGAACGATCGCCAGCCTGGCTCAGGCGGCGCCGCTCACTCGCGGACGGAGGTGACGTCGGACAGGCCGGAGATGGCCAGGACCGGGGCGAGCAGCGGGCCGGCGATCAGCGTCAGGCCCGGGGTGAACGCGAACAGGGCGTGCAGGCCGGCGCTGTCGAGGTACTCCACGCCGGTCAGGTCCACCACGAGCCGCCCGTCGTCCCCGGCGGCCTGGCCGAGGACGTCGCGGAACCGGTCCGCGTTGCTCATGTCGATCTCGCCGACCGCGGTCACCACCGGGATCCCCTCCCCATCGCGGCGGGTGGAGAGCTCAAGCGAGGTGGCCATGGCTGATCCTCAGGTACAGGTCGACGGTGGTGCCGGTCGGGCCCGGCTCGATGGTCACCTGCTGCATGAGCGCCCGCATCAGCGCGATGCCGTGCCCGCGCAGGCTGCGGTCCCCGGGCGGCGTGGCCCGCCAGCGGCCGCGGTCGGTGACGGTCACCCGCAGCTGGTTCGCGGTGGAGACGGCGCGCAGCCTGACCTGTTCGCCGGGCCGGTAGCGATGGCCGTGCTCGATCGCGTTGGCGATGGCCTCGCCCGCCGCGACCAGGACGTCCTGGGCGATCCGGGCGCCGACGTCGCAGCTGCGCAGCCAGCCGCGCAGCTGGGCCCGGACCGAGGCGAGCTGGTCCGGCTCGGGGGCGAACGATACGTCGAGCGGGGCGGGGTGGTGGTACAGCACCAGGGCCACGTCGTCCTCGTACCCGCCCGCCGGGGCCAGGCCGGTCATGACCTGCTCGGCCAGGTCCTCCAGCGAGTCCGGGCCTGCCTCGCGCACCGCCGTGCCCGCCGCGGCGATGCCGTCGGTGATGGCCCGGCCGCGCCGTTCGACCAGGCCGTCGGTGTAGAGCAGCAGCGTCGACCGGGCCGGCAGCAGGTAGCGCGCTTCGGTCCGCCCGGCGTCGGCGCGGATCGCCAGCGGCAGCGAGCGGGCGCCGTCGAGCAGGTCGGTCTGGCCGTCGGGCCTGACCACGATGCCGGGCGGGTGGCCGGCACTGGAGTAGCGCAGCTCGCCGGTGCCGGGGTCGAGGATCCCGCAGAACACGGTGGCGCACTCGCCGCCCGGCACGGACGACGCGAACCTGTCCATGGCGGTCAGGGCCGCTTCCGCGCTGGCGTCCTGGAGCAGCAGCGCGCGGCAGGCGCTGCGCAGCTGGCCCATCACGGTGGCCGCGCCGAGGTCGTGCCCGACGCAGTCGCCGACCATGATGCCGATCCGCCCGTCGGGCAGCTCGACGATGTCGTACCAGTCGCCGCCGACCTCGAGCGGGCGGGTGGCGGGCTCGTAGCGGACGGCGAACCCGGCGGGCAGCCGGGACGGGCCGAGGATCGCGCGCTGCAGGGCCAGGGCCGCCTCGCGCTGCTGGTCGACCTGGTAGGCGCGGTTCAGCGCCTGGCCGAGGTAGCCGCCGACCAGGCTGAGCAGGGTCCGCTCCTCGGCGGTGAGCAGCTGGCCGGAGCCGAGCTCGATCCAGATCCCGAGGGTTCCGGCCGGGTGCTCCAGCCTGATGCCGGCCCCGCCGGGCGTCTCGGCCGCCGGGGTCAGCACCGGCCGGTCCCGCAGCGCCGTCAGCGCGTCGCGGAGCCCGGCGGGCAGCTCGTCCCAGCTGCGCGCCGGGCCGGTCGACGTCACCGCGACCTGGTCGGCGCCGGTCCAGGTGGCGGCGGTGACCTCGGCCGCGCGCCACAGCCGGGCCACCTCGCCCAGCGCCTCCTGGAGCACCTGGGGCGCGCTCCCGGCCCGGGACGCCACCATGCCCATGGCGGCCAGCGCCGCCTCCCGCTGGACGGCGTAGTGCGCGGCGGTGACGTCGCGGAAGGTGCCCACCACCATGCGGCGGCCGCTGTCCGGGTCGGTGACCTCGTGGAAGCTGCCGGTCACCCAGATCCGGTGGCCGTCGCGGTGGCGGAGCGGGACGGTGAAGCCGCCGGTGCTGTCCGTCATCAGCCGCCCGAGAGCCTCGCTGACCAGCCGGTGCCCCTCGGGATCGGCCTCCTCGTCGGGCCACCACGGCCGTTTCGGCGGGTAGGGCAGGCCCTCGGGACCGTAGCCCAGCAGGTCGGTGAAGCCCGCGTTGACCTCGACCACGTCGCCGTCCTCGTCGACCAGGTAGAAGGCCTCGTGCAGCGAGTCGAGCAGGGCCGCGCGCCAGCGCGCGTGGTGGTCGCGCAGCCGCGCCAGTTCCACGGTGGCCCGGACGCGGGCCAGCAGTTCGGCCGCGGCGAAGGGCTTGACGAGGTAGTCGTCCGCGCCGGCGGCCAGGCCCTCGATCGCGGCCTCCTGGCCGGCCCGCGCGGACAGCAGCAGCACCGGCACCCCGGCGGTGCGCCGGTCCGCGCGCAGCGCCGCGACCAGCGCCAGGCCGTCGAGGCGGGGCATCATCACGTCGGCGATGAGGATGTCGGGCGGCCTGGCCCTGGCCGCCCCGAGCGCGGCCTGCCCGTCGGTGACCGCGGTGACCTGGTAGGCCGGCTCCAGCAGCCGCTGGAGGTACTCGCGCATGTCCGCGTTGTCGTCGGCGAGCAGCACCCGGACGGGTCCCCGCTTGCCGCCGGCCGCCGGCCGCTCGCCGCCGGCCAGCACGGACCCAGCCAGGCCGCCCGTATCCGGCGCGGTCTCCGCGGCCGCTTCCGCGGCCGCTTCCGCGTCCGGCCCGTCCGGCAGCCAGCGCATCGCCTCGAGCAGGAACGGGCTGGACCCAGAAACCGCCGCGGTCACGGCGCGCGGCCCGCCCGGGGCGGCGACCTGCGCGGCCGGCAGGTGACCGCGGCCGAACGGGATCGTGACGGTGAACACCGAGCCCGCGCCTTCGGTGCTGGCTACCTCGATGGTGCCGCCGTGCAGCCCGGCCAGCTCCCGGACCAGGGCGAGCCCGATGCCGCTACCCTCGTCGGACCGGGACGGCACGTTCTCGACCCGGTGGAACCGGTCGAACAGGCGGGGGATCTCCGCCGCGGGGATGCCCGCGCCGGTGTCGGCCACGCGGAGCACCGCGTGGCCGCCCTCCTCGCCGAGTTGCACGCTCACCGTGCCGGAAAAGGTGAACTTCAGCGCGTTGCTCAGCAGGTTGAAGACCACCTGCTCCCACATCTCGCGGTCCACGTAGACGGGGGCGCTCAGCGGCGGGCAGTCCACCTGGTAGCCGAGGCCGGCCCGCTCGAAGGCCGACTCGAACACGCTGGCCAGCTCGGCGGTGAAGGCGGCCAGCGCGAGCGGCTCGAAGCTAGCCTGCATTCGGCCGGCCTCGATCCGGGAGAAGTCGAGCAGCGTGTTCACCAGCTTGCCGAGCCGCACGCCGTTGCGATGGATCACGTCGAGTTCCGCGGCCGCCACCGCATCCGCCGGGTCGATCCTGGCCCGCAGTTCCTCCACCGGCCCCATGATCAGGGTGAGCGGGGTGCGGAACTCGTGGCTGACGTTGGAGAAGAACGCCGTCTTGGCCCGGTCGAGCTCGGCCAGCTCGTCGGCCCGGCTCAGCTGCGCCTGGTACGCCAGCGCGCCGTTGACCAGCGCCGCGGTCTGCTGGGCGACCAGGCCGAGGAACGACGCGTACGCCTCGTCCAGGGCCCGGCCGGCGCTGGCGGCCAGCACGATCGCGCCGCCGGGCGGGCCGGCCCCGCCGGCCAGCGGCAGCACCATCGCCTCGGCCGGCGGCCGGTCCCAGCCGCCGGACGGCAGCGCGCCGAACCTGTCGGCCACGTCGGTTACGGTGACCGGCTGGCCCGTCCGCAGGACTTCTTCCACCGGCCAGCCGCCGGGAGTGTCGGGTGCGGTGCTCGCGGCCAGGACCGCGTCCCCCGAAGGTCCGCGCAGGTAGACGGCCGCGTACGGCAGCACCTGGGGCGCCCTTTCAATGGCCCGAACGACGAGGGTGCACGCCTCGCCCACGCTGCGGGCCTGTCCGGCCTGGGCGCCAAGCTCGTGCAGCGCGGCGAGCCGGCGGCGGCTGACCACCTGCTCGGTGGTGTCGGAGACCGCGGTGAACACCCCGCGCACGGTCCCGTCGTCGTCGTGCAGCGGGCTGTAGGAGTAGGTCCAGTAGGTCTCTTCCCAGTAGCCGTGCCTGTCCATCGACAGCAGCAGGTCCTCGGACCAGGTGGCCTGCCCGGTGCGCAGCACGGAGTCGAGCATCGGGCCGACGACCGGCCAGATCTCGCCCCAGACCTGCTCACCCGGCCGCATCAGTCCTGGGTGCTTGCGCCCCATCAGCGGCCGGTAGGCGTCGTTGTAGAACATGAACAGCGGCTCGTCCCACCAGACGATCATGGGGAAACGGGAGGTGAGGCAGATGCGGACGGCGGTACGCAGGCTGGCCGGCCAGCCCGCGGGGTCACCGAGCGGCGAATCCGCCCAGGGATACTCGCGCATCCGGCGGGCCATCTCGCCGTCGCCCGGGAAGGTCAGCTCCCCCTGGCTGCTGCTCATAGCCTCAGTCCCTCGTCCCGTCCTCCGGGGCCGCGGAGCCACGTGGGAGTCTCAGGTGTGCAGGATAACGCACCCTTGATTCCGATCTTGTTGGAAAGGCGGCCCGCATGGACCTGGGCTACGTGGAGTCGTTCAGTCCCGGGGACGGCTATCTCCCGGCCCGCGCGTCGCAGGCGGGCGGGAGCGTCCGGGTCAGCCTGGACGGGACCTGGAAGTTCCGGTACGGCCGGGGACCGGGCGACCTGACGGCGGGGTTCGAGGCCGCGGACTTCGACGACGCCGGCTTCGACGACCTCGCGGTGCCGTCGATGTGGCAGCTGGCCGGGCTGCCCGGGACGCCGCGGTACGGCGCGCCCGCGTACACCAACGTCGTCTACCCGTTCCCCGTCGACCCGCCGCGGGTGCCCGACGACAACCCCTGCGGGGAGTACCGGCGGCACTTCACGCTGCCGCCGGAGTGGGACTTCGGCGGGTCGGCGGTGCTCCGCTTCGACGGGGTGGACTCGTGCTTCGCCGTGTTCGTCAACGGAGCCGCCGTCGGCCACAGCAAGGGCAGCAGGCTGATCCGCGAGTTCGATATCACTGCTCACGTCGGGCCCGGCGACAACGTGGTCGCGGTGCGCGTGCACCAGTGGTCGGCCGGGTCCTACCTCGAGGACCAGGACATGTGGTGGCTGTCCGGCATCTTCCGCGGCGTCACCGTCCTCAACGAACGGCCCGGCGCGATCAGGGACTTCTTCGTCCGCGCCGACTACGACCCGGCCAGCGGCGCCGGCCTGCTGCGGGTGGACGCCGTCGGCCCGGCCCCAGTGTCCGCCCCAGCGCCGGCTACGGTGTCGGTGCCCGAACTCGGCCTGGCCGGGGCCGCGGCCGGTCTTGAGCACCGGATCGAGGCCGTCGAGCCCTGGTCGGACGAGCAGCCCCGGCTCTACTCCGCCGTCCTGGACGCTGGCTCGGGCGAGCAGCTCGCCTTCCGGGTCGGCTTCCGCCGGGTCGAAGTGCGGGACGGGCAGATCCGGCTGAACGGCCGCCCGGTGCGGTTCCGCGGCGTGAACCGGCACGAGTGGCACCCCGAGACGGGCCGCAGCCTGGACGAGGCCACCATGCGGGCCGACGTCCTGCTGATGAAAAAGCACAACGTCAACGCCGTGCGGACCAGCCACTACCCGCCTGACCCGCGGTTCCTTGACCTGTGCGACGAGTACGGGCTGCTGGTGATCGACGAGTGCGACCTGGAGACGCACGGCTTCGGGCTGCTCGGCTGGCGCGGCAATCCCAGCGGGGATCCCCGCTGGCTCCCGGCCTACCTGGACCGGATCCAGCGCACCGTCGAGCGGGACAAGAACCATCCCAGCGTGATCATGTGGTCGCTCGGCAACGAGGCCGGAACCGGGGCCAACCTGGAGCGGATGGCGGAGTGGATCCGCGGCCGCGACCGCAGCCGCCTGATCCACTACGAGGGCGAGCCCGACGCGTTCTACACCGACGTCTTCAGCCAGATGTACACCGGGTACGCCGAGCTCGACGCGATCGGCCGGCGGCAGGAGCCCGTCACCGCGGACAGCGGGCACGACGCGCACCGCCGCGCCCTGCCGATGATGCTCTGCGAGTACGGCCACGCCATGGGCAACGGTCCGGGCGGCCTGGCCGACTACACCGCCATCTTCGACCGGCACCCGCGGCTGGCCGGCGGGTTCATCTGGGAGTGGATCGACCACGGGATCGCCCAGATCACCGACGCGGGCGAGCGGTACTTCGGCTACGGCGGGGACTTCGGCGAGCCCGTGCACGACGGCAACTTCGTCATCGACGGCCTGGTGTTCCCCGACCGCACCCCGTCGCCAGGGCTGCTCGAGGCCAAGGCGGTGTTCGCGCCGGCCGCGATCGAGATCGACCCAGAGGCTCAGGCCATAGCGGTGCGGAACCGGCATCACACCGTGAGCACGGCGGCGTACCGGTTCGACTGGCGGGTCGAGGACGGCGGTGCCCTGGTCGCGGAGGGAGATCTGGAGGTCCCCGCCGTCCCGGCTGGGGACACCATCGTGGTTACCTTTCCCCCGGCGCTGGACTACGCCATCAGCACCGAGCCAGAGGACGAGCGGTGGCTGAACGTCACCGTGTCACTGGCGGCGGACACCCCGTGGACGCCGGCTGGGCACGCGGTCGCGTTGGCCCAGGCCCGGCTGGACCCGCGGGCGGCCGAGCCGGAGCTCCGGCCGCCGCCCGGGCTGCATATCGGGGCCAGATCCGCCTCGGCGGTCAGGACCAGCCAGGTCACGCTGGGCGGCGCGGTCCTCGACGCCGGCAGCGGCGAACTGCGCCGGCTGGGCCCGTACCCGGTGCACGCGGCGGAGCTTGACTTCTGGCGCGCCCCGACCGACAACGACGCCCCGGCGGTGGCCAAGGCGTGGCGCCGGGCCGGCCTGGACCGGCTGACCCGCAAGACCCTCGCGGTCCAGTGCGGTGAGGACGGGCTGCTCCGGCGGCAGCGGATCGCGCCCGCCGGTGCCGACTTCGGCTTCATGACCTCCCTGACCTGGACCGCCGACGGCATGCTGTTCATCGAGGTCGCTCCGGAGGGCACCTTGCCCTGCCCGGTGCCGAAGATCGGACTGCGGCTGGTGCTCGACGCGGCCGTCGAGGAGGTGACCTGGTTCGGCCGCGGGCCGGGCGAGGCCTACCGGGATACCCACCTGGCCACCCGGGTCGGGCGGTTCAGCCTGGCCGTCGGCGCGCTCGCCACTCCTTATATAAGGCCCCAGGAGAACGGCAACCGGATGCACGCCCGCCGCCTGACCCTGTCCGGCCCGGCCGGCCAGAGCCTGAGCGTGACCGGCTACCCGCACGTCGACTTCGCCATCCGTCCGTGGTCCCCCGAGGCGCTCACCGAAGCCCGGCACCCGCCCGACCTGGTCCCTGACGGGTTTACCTACGTCCATCTCGACGCCGCCCACCAGGGCATCGGCAGCGCCTCCTGCGGTCCGCCGCTGCCCCCCGGCCACGGCCTGGTCGCGCACCCCCTCTCCCTCACCCTCGGTTTCACCGCTTCATGACGTGTCCTTTTAGGTCGCCCGCGACCGCTAACAACACGTGAAATGGCCGAGCCCCGCACAGCGGGGCTCGGGCCGGGAGGGGAGGGGAGGGGAGGGGGCTAAGCATCGCCGCGGCGCATCCGGAGGGCGGCTAGGACGAGGAGGACGGCGGCGTAGGCGCAGAACACGCCGAACCCGGTCCAGGGGGACAGGGACGTCGCCGGGTCCGGGTGGACCGTGACGATGGCCTGGCCGGCCGTGCCCGGCAGGTACTTGTTCACCTCGTCGGACAGGCTCCCCGGGAGGAAGCCGGCCACGATCGGGAGCGCGAACAGCACGCCGAACAGGGCCGAGATCCCGCCCGCGGTGCTGCGCAGCAGGGTACCGAGGGCCAGGCCGAGCAGGCCGGCTACCGCCAGGTACAGCGCGCAGCCGATCACCGCGCGGGTCACGCCGGGCTGGCTGAGCGTGGTGGACAGGTGCTGCCGGGCCAGGATCGACTGCCCGGCGGTGAAGGTCACGAACGAGGCGGGCAGGCCGATGGCGAGGATAGCCGCGGTCATCGTAGCCGCCTTGCCCCACAGGGCGGGCAGCCGCTTCGGCACGGCCGCCACCGTGGTCCTGATCAGCCCGGTGGCGTACTCGCTGGTGATCAGCAGCACGCCGAGTACCCCGACCGCGATCTGCGCGAGTTGCATCCCGGACAGGCTGACCGAGACCGGGTCGAACGAGGCGGTCGCGGCGCCGTGCGGCGGCCTGGCCACCCGCAGCAGGCTGTACAGCACGCCGAACGCGACGACCAGGACGACCGCCGACAGCAGCGACCACAAGGCGGCGGGCTGGGTGCGCAGCTTGGTCCACTCGGACTTCATCACCCGGGCCTGGGTGACCCGCTGCGGACGGGAGTAGGCGGGCAGGGCGGCGGAGGCGGTGCTGGTGGTCATGAGTTCTTCTCCTCGTAGCGGGCGGCGCGGTATTCCACCGCGTTTTCTGTCAGGTCGACGAAGGCGTCCTCCAGCGACGCGTATCCGGCGGTCAGCTCGGCCACGGTGGTGTCCGCGATCAGGCGGCCCTTGCCGATGACGATCAGGCGGCTGGCGGTCTGGGCGATCTCGCTCATCAGGTGCGAGGAGACGAAG
>Ga0335085_10002592_pt1 | contig 33381 bp, 17 predicted proteins | sample Lox_Sample_45_FD_206712 | JGI IMG/M metagenome (GOLD analysis project Ga0335085, IMG submission 206712) | Soil microbial communities from Loxahatchee National Wildlife Refuge, Florida, United States - Lox_Sample_4.5 | ecosystem: Environmental > Terrestrial > Soil > Wetlands | place: USA... | reverse complement strand
ATACCCTCGCAGGCGAGGACGCCTGCGCTACTAACTGCATGGACTTCCCCCGTTAAGACCATTTTCAACGAAATTAAATGCGTGAGCCCTGGTTGCGTAAATCCGCCGGAAAGGCTTAAAATTCTGCACCGGACAATCCCTTAAACATTTTTCATGAACTCAGGAAACAGTGGACAAAAGGCGAAGATTAGGGTCACACTCATCCTTGCCTGTAAGAATGAGAAGGGTTTATGAGCAGCAGTGAATTGCCGAAAAGCAATCCAGCTCAGGGGGAAGAACTTCGCCGGCAGTTGACGGCTTTGAAGGCCGAGCTGAACGACCAGCAATGGCTTTTGGAAGCGCTTGAAAGCCAGTCCGCTCAGTATCGGGCTTTGTTCGAGCTGATGCCGGGGAGCGTGGTGTTGCTCGACGCGAAAGGTTACATCCGCGACGCCAATCCTTACTTCTGCCGCGCGATGTGTTACACCCGGGAGGAATTGGTCGGGCTGCACGTGTCCCACATCAGCCTGGTGAAACCGGAGATCATCGAGCAGAACATCCTGCGGATGATTGCCGGGGAGGTCCTGCAGCATGAAGTCACCAATGTCCAAAAGGATGGGAGCCTGCGTTTTTACGAATTGCGCGAGGCGGCCGTGACACTGCCGGACGGGTCGATGAATATCCTGGCGGTTTCCAATGACGTGACGGACCGCAAACGGGCGGAGCAGGCGAAACTGGAAATGGAACGGCAGTTGTTGCACGCGCAAAAGATGGACAGCCTGGGCGCGCTGGCGGGTGGCATTGCTCACGACTTCAACAACCTGCTGGCGGTGATTCTCTCGAATGTCGAGCTGGCGATCTCGGACCTGCCGCCGACAGCGCCCGCGCAAAATTGCCTGACCAACGCCTTGCTCGCCGGAAAGCGGGCGGCGGAGTTGACGCGGCAAATGCTTGCGTATTCCGGCCGGGGGCGTTTCGTCACTACCGAGGTGAATCTCAGCAAGCTGGTGAGTGACATGAGCGACCTGGTGAAGGTTTCGATTTCCAAATCCGTCCGGCTGGAGTTGAATTTGGCCGCGGATCTGCCGGTGGTTCAGGCGGACGTCGCGCAGGCGCAACAAGTCCTGATGAACCTGGTGACGAATGCTTCGGAAGCGATTGGGGATAAACCGGGCGTGCTGACCATCACGACGAGTGTGCGGGATTGTGATGCGGCTTATCTCGCGGAGACACGCACCAACAACAAGCCGGAGCCTGGCGTTTTCGTGATCATGGAAGTGAGCGATACCGGCTGTGGCATGGACGACACGGCACGCGCGAAACTCTTCGACCCGTTTTTCACAACCAAACTGCTCGGACGCGGGTTGGGCATGTCGGCGGTGCTCGGCATCGTTCACGGGCATCGCGGAGCGATTATAGTTTCGAGCAAGCCGCGGAAAGGCACCGTTATTTCTGTTTTATTTCCGGTTGGCTCCGGTGCGCCGGGAGGTGCTGGTTTGCAAACACCCGCTCCTGCCATTGTGCGTAAGGCGCCCGCTGCTCCGCTTTCAGGCACGGTGCTGGTGGCCGATGATGAAGGGCAGGTGCGCGCGCTCATGGAATTGCTCTTGAAACGCATGGGGCTGCAGGTGCTTCCCGCGGCGGATGGGGAACAGGCGGTCAATTTGTTCCGGCAGCACTCGGCTGAGATCAAATTCGTTCTCATGGACCTGAGCATGCCGAAGCTGGATGGGCGAAAGGCGCTGGCCGAGATCCGGAAAATACGGCCGGAAGTGAAAGTGGTTTTGACCAGCGGCTATGACAGCGATGACCTCATCCGCCGGTACGAGAAGGAGGGCTTCGACGCGTTCATTCAAAAACCGTGCGACGTGGAGACTTTTAAAACGGTCGTGCGGCAGGTGTGCTCGTGAGCGAAATTCCCGCGTGACGGATCAAGGCGAGCGCACGTCGTAAAAACGCTCGATGCTCGCCGGAGGACTGTTGGTGAACTGGTACAGTCCGGGGGGATTTTCAATCGCGCTTCCAAGAACGGTCCAGTTTGTGCGAGGCAACGCGAGGTTCGTGGTCGTCAAAACAGTAAAGCCAGTGCCGGGTGTGTTGACGAACTTCAACACAAAATCCCCATTAGCCATTCGAGTGCCCGCCAAACGCGGAGCCGGCGGCAGCCCTGGGCCGTTATAACCAATGACGTCGAGCGTTAAAATGTCCACTGCGGAAAACGGCAGCAAATGGCCGGCCGGCAGGAAGGCGTCGAAGGCATCCGGATTGGCGGTCGATTTCCAGTCCTGGATGTCTCCAAGCGATGCATTCGTGTAGAAGAACCGCAGAGCGGTGGCGCCGTCGTCCACGGAGAAATAAGCGTTTGTCGCCGTCGGATCAAAACTCCGATCCGCACCGTTCGTGAACCGGAACAAATCGTACGGCAGGAAATCGTTCGTGAGCCGAAAGGTGGCGCGGCCAAGGACTTCGGAAATTTCATGTTCGGCCACGCCAATAAGATCATATTGTCCCGCTACGATGCGATTGTTCGGGTCGAATGTGTAAGTCACATTCGTGGAAAAACCGATGCTGCCATCGGTGGCAGGATCGGTTGCCGAACGGAGGCCAAGCACTTTGGCATTGGCGTAACATACCAACCACGGTCCCCCGATAGGATCCGAGGACGGCAAACTGGCCAGCGAACTCGTGTCGGCTGCGCTGGCGCGGTGCGTGAATAGAGCGTTGGTGATTTGCGAATACGAACTGCCGGTCAATGTGAATTGGCTCCGCCCAAGGCCTATCCCGCTGGTGAACGGGCCCGTTGGCCCCCAATAAAACGTGATATTGATGGTTGCGTTATTGGTGTAGAGGTCCTCAAAGGTTTGGATGGCCGTGGAGATTGCGTTTTCAATGTCTGCCGCATTTGTCTGTGTCGTGACGCTGGCATCGAATGTGGCTTTGATTGTGAGAGTGGCAGAGGCCCGTGGCGAAAGAAACAGCCACAAGCAAAGGAGGCAAAAGAGTCTTTTCATTTCGTCAACTGGCCGGATAAAAAGCAGAAATCCTGCCAGAATTCAACGCGCGTCTTTTGCTTTGAAGGGCATTCAAGGCGAGTGTGCAACCCTTGGGGCATTTACCTCACTGTAGTTTCCGGGTTTCGGGCATAGAGTGTTCCATGAGTTATCAGACCCAGGAACTTTTGAAAGCCATACGGGTTGAAGGCCCGGATTGGCAATCCGTCGTTCATGAGCAACTGGAGTCCGGCCGCAATTTTTTTCTGATTCTCCCCGACGGGGAGGATGCGCTCACTCGGTTCTGTCACACTTTTAATTTACAACCTGATTGTTTGCAGCGGAAATTCAACCGGTCTGACTTGCTGCGGATGGGACAATACGTTGACGGTGTTGCCTTTGATGAAATGCTCGTGGCCTGGGATGCGGACGACCTGGTCGTGTTTCTGGAGCAATTGGACTTTCCGATCAACAAGCCGCCGCGGGTGAAGCCGTTCATGGTTTACTCGCCGTTGTGGGGGATTCTTTCGCAACATGATGAGGTGCGGGGCGCCCGGGCGTGGCTGGAGGATTCCGAACAATGGGACCGCACGCGTCTTTCGCAGCCGCATGTTTATCAGTGGAAGGACAACGCGTGGAGGATGCTTTAGACGCGGGACGGGCGTCCTGCCCGTCTCCATTTTGCTTTCGCCGCCGCCCTTTCAGAAATTTGCTTTGCGGCCACTCTACTTGCTGATGCCGCGTTCGCTGCTCTTGACGAATTGAACGAGGTGCAAAATCTCAGGGAGGCCGGGTTGTTCCTTTTCAATTTTCGCGAGTGCGTTCGGGATGGTCAGACCTTCGCGAAACAAAAGCTTATACGCCGCGCGCAACGCCGCCTGCGCCTCGGCTGAAATTCCGTTGCGTTCCATTCCGACCTTGTTAATGGTCCGCGTCTCCGCGGGATTGCCATCGGCCATCATGAATGGCGGCACGTCCTGCACGACTTTTGAGCAGCCGCCGATGATGGCTATTTTGCCGACGCGGCAAAACTGATGCACGGCCGCGAGTCCGCCGATGACGGCATGGTCTTCCACGGTCACATGGCCCGCGAGTGTCGCGACGTTCGACATGATGACGTGATTTCCGAGTGTGACATTATGCGCCAGGTGGCAATACGCGAGGATATGATTGTTGGAGCCGACTTTCGTCACTTCGCCATCCCCGGTGGCGCTGTGGATGGTGACGTATTCGCGGAAGGTATTTTCGTCACCGATTTCTGTGCGTGTGATGCCGCCTTTCCATTTCAAGTCCTGCGTTTTCAGCCCGATGCTGGCGAAGGGGAAGATTTCATTGCGTGCGCCCAGCTTCGTATGCCCGTCGATCACGACGTGCGAGTGCAATTTGCAGTCTGCGCCCAGCTCCACGTTCTCGCCGATGACGCAATAGGGGCCGATCTGGCAGCCTTCGCCAATGCGCGCCTGGGGATGAATGACGGCAGAGGGATGGATCATCGGGATTTTTGATTTTTGATTTCCAATTTTTGATTGAGAGGCGACAACCGGATGGCTTTACGCCGGCAATCGAAGAGAGGCGCGAATCGCAGAGCGTGAATCGTGAATCGTGAATTCATCAGTCTGCCTCTCTCAGAATGAAGGTCACTTCGGCTTCGCTGACGATTTCGCCGCGCACTCTGCAGATGCCTTTGGCTTTGCCGATTTTTCCGCGCGACTTGGTCATTTCCACTTCGATGATCAGCGTATCGCCGGGCACGACGGGCTTGCGCCATTTTACGTCCTCGGCGGACATGAAATACGCGATTTGGCCGGCGTTCTCGGCTTGTTTCATCATCAGGATTCCCGCCGCCTGGGCCATCGCTTCGAGCTGGAGCACGCCCGGCATGATGGGATGTCCGGGAAAATGCCCCTGGAAAAACGGCTCGTTCATTGAGACGCTTTTCACGGCGTAAATTTTGTTTCCTTCGATCTTGGCCACCCGATCGATCATCAGGAACGGAAAACGATGCGGGAGAATCTGCATGACGCGGGTGATATCCATGGCGCCGTCGCCGATCTCCGGCTCTTCCACGAGTCCGACAGGTTCGCTTTTGCCGTTTGGTGTTGCGGGCGCGGCCGGCACTCGAGGCGCCGGTGTCGTGACCGGCGGAGGGCCAAAGGTCTGCGCGGCGCGGATTGGTTTTTGCATTTGGGCCTGTATCAGACGCGCCATCTCGCAATTGGCCGCGTGGCTGGGTTTTACCGCAATCAAATGCCCCTGCAAGGGCCGCCCGAGCAGTGACAAATCACCGATGATATCGAGGATCTTGTGCCGCACGAATTCCTCCGCGTACCGCAAAGGCTCGGTTGTCAGCACGGCGTCATCACGGATGACGACGGCGTTTTCGAGGCTGCCGCCGCGGATCAGTCCGTTTTTGATCAGGTATTCAATCTCCTCGTAAAAACAAAAAGTGCGCGCGCTGGAGAGTTCCTTTTCCCAGGACTTGGGCGTGATTTCGATGCTGAAGAACTGCGTGAACCGCCCGTGCTTGTCGGAACTTGTGCAGGTGATTTTGAAGCCTTCGTCGGGAAACAACGCCATTTCCGTTTCGCCCATCAGCAATTCGACCGGCTGGGTGGGCTTGTAAGGTTCGCGGCGTTCCGTTTGCGGCACGATGCCCGCTTCCTGGATCATTTTGCAGAAGGCGCTTGAACTGCCGTCGCCGATGGGCGGTTCGTTGGAATCGAGTTCCACGATGGCGTTGTCGATGCCGTATCCGGCGAAGGCGGCGAGCACGTGTTCGACGGTGTGGACTTTGATATTGCCTTTGGCGATGGTCGTGGAGCGGTTGTTTTCGGTCACGTTTTCCACACGGGCCTCGATTTCCGGCTTGTCCGCGAGATCGACGCGGCGAAACCGGATGCCGGAATTTGCCGGCGCGGGCAGGAAGGTCATATTGACTCGATTCCCGCTGTGTAACCCGATGCCGGTGAAACTGGCTGGGTGACCAATGGTCTGTTGATGCTGCACAGTGTGATTAAACAAATGGCGCAATGGATTGGCAAGCGGCGAGTGGAAGGAGGGAATGTCCCAGTGGGCGAAGGGAAATAATCGAACTGCCGATATCGAACTTCGAATGAGGGCTGGGTGAGAGGCAAGGTCCAAAGTCCTAAGTCCGAGGTCCGGAAGGGACAAGCGGTGAAAAAAATGAGGTGCAAAAAACTGAAAAAAAATGCAAAAAACGACAAAACACGCGGGGATCTTGATGCCAAAAACTGCAAAAAGGCAAAAGGGTCGAAGGTCGAGGGGTGAGGGCTCCAAGTTCCAAAGGATGTTTCGCGGATTTGGGTTTCGGGCTTTTCAAATCTCGAATTTCGAGTTGATTCCCCGTGTGCTGCTGGTTGTCCCTGGGTCCATTTTATCCGCTGCCTTTCTATCCTCCTGCCTCCGGGTTTGTTTTTAGCACTGCGGCGAGGAGATGCAAGGATTTTTGCCGGGGCTCAGGCATTAAATGGGCCCGAGGAGAGCGGTCTTTTTGGGCTTTGACTTCCGCCTTCGCCAAGGCTACGGCGGACAAGTCGTTTCGCTCAGTTACAGGGTTTTTCAAACCTGCTCCTTCGCCAAAGCCCAAAAAACCCTGCTCCAAATGGCTACAGTATTTTTTCGAACGCTCTAATGGTGTCGATTACAGCACAAAATGATTTATGCAGGGCGAAAACGTTCGAAAATTTCGTTCCGTCCGCTGGAACGCAGACGGGGACGCCACAGCGTGGCGTCCCTACCTCACGACCAGCGTGATGATGGAATGGGCGGGGCTGGCGGATTTGGCGGCCATGTTGTCCATCCAGAGGTAGAAGGGCTGGTCGTGCTCGGTGGAATTCATGACGACAACGACGACGTTTTTGTCTTGGTTGACAAAGGCGGTGGTGATCAGGTTGTCGGTGGTGGAGGAACTGATGATGCGTTTGGCGCCGGGGCGGATGAATTTGGAGAAGTGGCCTATATAATAATAGGAGTTCATGTAGTGCAACGCGCCGGTTTTGGTGTCGCCGTGGATGGGGGCAAAACAGAAATTCTGGACGTGATTCGGGCCGCCTTCCTCGTCCAGCAACACGTTCCAATCCGTCCAGCCTTCCACGCCGTTGTTGAAATCGTTGATCATCGATTTGCCGTAGTTTTCGCCCCATTTCCAGTCGTCGATTGTTTCGGTGCTGTAAGGCCCGTTGCAGCCTTCGGTAAACAAGAGGTGCGTGCTGGGAAAGGCCTCTTTCACTTCCGCGACGTTTTCGAAATGATCGCCGACATACCAGTGATAGGCGACGCCCCAGACGTATTTGGCGGCTTCCGGGTCATCGAGGACGACTTTGGCGCGCTGGTATATCATGCCGCGGTTGTGGTCCCAAATGAGGATTTTCTTTTTGCCAAGACCGTCCCTGGCGAAAGTGGGTCCGAGATAATTTTTGACAAAATCCCGTTCGTCCTCGGCTGTGTAAACGCACGATTCCCACTTCTGGATGGCCATCGGTTCGTTTTGAACGGTCATGCCCCAGATGGGAATGCCTTCGTTCTCGTAGGCCTTGATGAACTTTGTGCAATAATCTGCCCAGACCTGGTAACAGTCGGGCTTTAATTTGCCGCCGTGCAGCATGTCGTCGTTGTCCTTCATCCACGCGGGCGGGCTCCAGGGGCTGGCGAAAATGGTGAAATTATCTTTGCCGGCTTTGGCCAGAATTTCTTTGATGAACGGAACGCGATATTTCAAGTCATGGCTGATATTGAAACTCGCGAGGGTTTTGTCGTCATTGGTCACGTAGGTGTAACTCTCGCTGGAGAAATCGCAGCTATGGATGTGCGTGCGGCCGAGCGAATACCCGATGCCTTTTTGGGGGTCAAAATAGGCGTCGAGAACCTCCTGCTGTTTGTCCTTCGGCAGTTTGTAGAAGGTTTCGGCGGAGGCATCGGTCAATGCGCCGCCGATGCCGAGGAGGGTTTGAAAGGTTTTGGAAGCGTCGACAAAGATAGCGTCCTGTTTTTCGCTCGGTTGCGGCATTTCGACAAAATGGAGCGGCTCACCGGGCGCGAGCCGCTGGCCGGTTTCCTGGGCGGTGATGTAGACCTGGGCGGTGGCAGGGGGATGATTCGCGGCTCGAACTGAAAGAATGGAGCCGGCGGCAATGGTCAGGAGCAAACTGAAACGGAGACTTGTCATCAGAACTTTCTATTCGGGCCAGCGGTAATTTATTTAGTCAGGACGAAGGTTTAAGGGGGGTGGTTTCAGAGCGCAATTCAATTTTTAGCAACGGCACAACTGGCGTTTGGTTCCGAAGGAACCATTGAAAATAGCGCGGCAGTTCACTGCCGAGTGGGAATGGGGAGCGAACCAAGTCCCGAAGGGACGACTGATTCCCGATTCAGCCGTCCCTTTCGGGACTCGTGTGATGACAGATCGGTTCCCGGCGTTGAAACGCCGGGCTATTGTCAAAAGTCCCTTCGGGACTGGAGTATTTAATATTGTACGCTGCACAAAAATTGAGATGTGCCCATGGTTTCGCCAAAGAACAATCCAGCAACGGGTGTCCCCGTTGCTGGATTGAATGTGTTGCACAGCACTGGCAGCGCCTTGTTATTGGATCAGCACGCGATAGAAGCGTGACGGAACGCTGATGATCGGGCTGCTGAGCGATTGAGTGCTGTTGTTGCCGCCGACGGCGGTGCCAATCGAGATCCAATTTTTGTCCGTGAGGTTGGTCTTGTATTGGAGCTGATAGTGGAAGTTAGTGACGGTCGGGAAGGAGAGCACCACGTTTGTTCCGGAGGTTGAGAGCGTGGATGCAAAGACCGGGGCCAACATCAGGTAGTTCACGTTGACATCCGCGGAGGCCGGGCTGTCCGAAGGCCGCACCAGGCGCAGAGTGTTCGTGGAGCCGTTGAAGTTCACCGAAACGAGGTTGCCGGAACTGTCACGCAGCGGAACGTAGGCGTAGGTTTCCCAGGCGCCGGTGTTCGGTATGGTGAAGGTGCCGAGGAAGTTCGTGGTCTGATTTGGTGTGTTCCAGCCGCCGGTCACCTGGTAGAGCGCGGCATCCGAGCCCGTGGCGGACGAGGTGGCCACGCGTGCGTAGACGTTGTAGTTGCCAGCGGGGTAATGCCGCGTGTAATTCGCCCAGGCGCCATCGCTGAAGTATCCCATCGTATAGTCCGATTGGGGATTGTTGGGATCCTGGTACTGCGGTCTGAGGATGTCGCCGTTGACTTCCGTGTCCATGCCTGGGTTGCGGTAGGTATAGGTGCCGGCGAAGTTGACCTGGACTGTATCCACATTGGGCACGGAGGTGAGGCCGGCATAGGCGTTCGTCTGCGGATTGTCAATGAAGAGCCCGCCGTTGACGCTGTCGAGGCTGTAGTCCCAATCTTCGGCTTCCCACGTGTAATTATTCGGATTGATGGTATCAAACAACGTGGTGGTCGTGGCGGTATTTCCGTTGACGTCCGTGACGGAGACCTGGATGGAATAAGCCGAATTCGGCGCCAGCGGATACTTGACCAGCCAATTGTTGATCGAGCCGCTGAAGACCAGGTTGGAAACGACCGTTCCGTTGACGGTCACGACGATTTTGTTCGAGGCGACGCCGTCAGGGGAGGTGACGTTGAAGCTGAAGGCATTGGTGAAGGCCGACCCGGAGAGCGGGTAGATGTTGGCGAGCACGGGCAGGTTCGTATTGGCCTGGAACAAGGCGAAGAAGAACACGTTCTGGCTTCCGGCGCTGGTCATCTTCAGTGTGTTGGTGGTGCCGCCGTTGAACTTCACGAGGTTGCCGGTGGCGTCGCGCAAGGGCGCCCAGGTGTAGGTTTGCCAGCCGCCGGTGACGGGGATGTTGAACGTGCCAAGGTTCGTTCCGGATTGATCGGCCTGCCCCCATTCGTTGGTGATGACCGACACACCGACGTTGCCCAGCGCGCCGCTGGTGCTTCCATCCGCCGCGCGGACGTAGATGTTATATTCCCCGGCCGGGAAGTTGCGGGTGTAATTCAACCAATTGCCGCCATTGAAGTACCCGATGTCGTACGCCTGCGGGGCGGGGCTGTTGGTGAGATATTGCAGCCGGAGCGGCGAGTCGCCATTGCCTTCCACGCCTGTCACGGCGCTGTCGCGATAGGTATTGGCGGGGGGAATGTTGGCGTAAAAGTCATCGATGTTTTGAATGCCACTGAGACCGAGATAACCATCCACCGGGATTGGATCAGGAATGAATTGTCCGCCGGCGTAGTCGTAATCCGGCGCTTCCCAGGTGTAGACGGGGGACAGCGTATCAAAGGACACGCTCGAGCCCACGGCAGTGCCGTTGGTATCCGCCACGCTGATGACGGCCGTGTAGACGGCGTTCGTCTTCAACGGCGCGCTGACCGTGAAGTTCGGAGACGTGCCGCTGAAGGTCAATCCGTTCGTAGCCGTCAAATTCGTAACGAATCCCTGGCCCAGGAGGTTCGTGTAGGTCAATTTGACTTTGACGCCGTTCGTGCTGATGAGAGCGCCAATGGGCGAACCTGTCTTGAACGAAAGCGCCGGTGAGGGCTGGAACATATTGGTTCCGTTCGGATAGACATTGTTGATGGTGGGCAAATTGGTGTTGGCCGGGGTGAACAGCAGGAAGTTCACGTTGCCTCCGCCGCCGTTGCCGGCCGTCAGGCGGAGGGTGTTGGTGCCGCTCAACTGCACATGCGCGAGATTGCCGCCGCTGTCGCGGAGGGGCACCCAGGCGAAGCTGTCCCAACCGCCGGAGTTGGCCATGCTGAACGTGCCAAGGTTTGTCGTGGTCTGCGTGGTGGTTCCCCACCCGTTGGTCAAGATATCCAGGGAAGCGGTCAAATTCCCGCCACCGTCGGCGACGCGCAGGTAGACGTTATAATTGCCCGCGGGGAATGCGCGGGTGTAGTTCATCCAGTTCGGCAGGCCGGCGCCGGTGCCGCCGTCGAAATAGCCGACGTTGACTTCCGCGGTGATCAGGGCGTTCGTAAACGCGTCCTTCACATTTTGGCGCCAGAGTTCGCCGAGGGAATTGCCGCCGTTGTTGCCGTTGCCGATGCTGTATTCGGTTTCGACGTTTTCCGTGGGATCGCGATAGAGGCGGCTGGGGCCGGCGGTGTTGCCGTTGTCGTTGGCGTCCACTTGATCCACATACATGGTCGGATTCTGGTAGTAACTATTGGTATTGGCGCCGGTAAAATCCACGACCGGGTTGGGGATGAACAGCCCGCCACCGAAGTCGTAGTCTTCACACTCGAACGAGAAATTGGTCGGGGCGAACGAGTCATAGATGTAGGAGTTGGTCGCCACGATGCCGTTGTTATCGACGACGCGGATGCTGACGTTCACGCCGTTCAGGCTGACCTGCTGCAGCAGGGTTGAATTCACGGGCAGATTGGTGTAGGTGACGGTCACGGCGTTGGGGGTGCCGCCAAAGGCCAGGCTCGAGGAAACGTCCGTTCCATTGACCTTCACCTGAATGTTGTTATTCGCGATGCCGTTTGCTGAAGTGGCCGTGAAATTCAGAACGTTCGTGCCGCTCAGCAAAACGGAGCCGTCCGGGGACAAATTGGTGAGTGTGACGGGCAGCGACGCCTGGCGGACGCCTTCGACGAAGTTCGCGTCACCAACGCCGGTGTAGAAACGGAACTCATCGATCGGGCCCGCGAAATCGCGCGCATTGCTGATTCTGTTGCCGATCGACAAACTGGCGCCAGCGCTGAAGTCGAAGCCCAAGCCCTGAGGGGTGACTTGTTTGACGGCGTAGAGTTTCGCCGGGCTGGCTTCGGTGCCGTAATAAACGTAGCCGTAGCCGTTGACGCTATCATAGACCAGGGCGCAGAAAATCCAGACGTTGGTCGGGAAGTCATAATAGACCGGGGGAGAGATGCGCGTGGCGCCGACGAAAGCGTTCAAGTCATCCAGCGGTGTGGGGGCCTGCGAGGCGGCGCTGCGCGAACCGAACTGCAAGCCGATGGTGTTCGCGACGTTGAGGTCGGTGGCGCCGGGCTGTGCCAGCACCCACAAACGCGGACCCTGGTTGGCGATGTTTGTGAACAGGTTCGGCATCTTGAACCAAATAGTGGCCGTGAAGTCGCTCACGACGCCGAGGTTGGCGAGGGTGGCGTTCGACACTGTCAGCGCGAAGGCGCCGTTCACGTTGCCCTGAAGGCCGTTGGCCGAAAGATCCATCGAGTGACCCTGGCCTTGAACGCCGGAATTCGCGGCACCGTGCAAGTCAGTGGGAGTGGTGCCGTTGGCGGCCACCATGTTCAGCACGACCGGATAGACGGCGTCGCCAGGAGTGTTGGTTGTTGTCGTACCGGGCCCATCTTCAAACGTGTACCTTAGTTGGAGAGTGGGTTGCGCCTGAGCGCAGACGGAACTCAGAAAAACGCACGCGGATGCAAACGATGCGACGACCAGGGGAGTGAATTTGAGTTTCACAGTTGTCTTTAGATGGGTTTTGCTTTTGTGGGCTGAGGCCAGCCTTCAGCAGCTTACTGGCCAACAAAATCAGCTACATCCCTCTTTCGGGTGGTTTCTAAGGCGCTTTCCTGTGATACTATCCGCACGACGACGAAACCTATGTTTCTGAAAAAGAAACTTCCTGCCCTGGCGCTGCTCGTGATGGCGATGTTTTTCATTGCGGAGCGGACTCTATCGGAAGAGGTGCTGACCAATGCCTCGGAAGTGCTGAGGCTTTCCCAGGAGCAGGCGGCGCGCGCGTTGCCGATTGCGATCACCGGCGTCGTCACGGCGGCGGAGCCTGGGTGGGCCGGAAGATTTTTCGTCCAGGACGCGAGCGCGGGGGTGTTCGTCAACAACACGGATGGAGTCGAGCCGGCTCCGGGGGACCTTGTCACGGTGGCGGGCGCGAGCATGCCCGGCGGATACGCACCCTGCATCGACAAGCCGCACTGGAAGAAAATTGGGACGGCGCCGTTGCCGAAAGCCAAGGTGCCCACGGTGGAGGAATTCATTGCGGGAGGCGAAGACAGCCAGCGGGTCGAGATGTCGGGCGTGGTTCGGTTTGCTTTTACGAACGCTGACCGATTGGGCATTCAAATGGTTTCGGGCGCGTACCGCTTCATGGCTTATTCGCCGATCCCGCGCGGGATCAATCCGCAGGCGCTCATCGGGGCGCGGGTGCGGGTGCGAGGGACGGCGGGTGTCGCGTTCAACGCGCCGCTGCGGCATTTTCTCACCATCGTGATTTACGCGCCGACGGTTTCGGATTTTGTGATCGAAGAGCCGGCGAATGCCGAGCCATTTGAAACTCCACTCACGCCTCTCAACGGCATTGCGCAATATCGCAACGGGCCGTCAGCCGGCGGGCGCATTCACGTGAGGGGAGTGGTGACTTATCAGCGGCCCGGCCAGGATTTATTCATTCAGGACACGAACAGCGGCTTGCAGGTGAAGACCTGGGACGGAGCGAGGTTTTCGCCGGGTGACATTGTCGAGGCGGTGGGATTTCCGGGAGTCGAGAATTTTCTTCCGGTGCTGGAAGACGCGGTTTTGCGCAAGGTGGAGGGACACAAGGCGGTGCTGACGCCCACAGCCGTGTCGGTTGGCGAGTTGCAAATGGGACTGCATCATGCGCAGTTCATCACGCTCAAAGGGAAGGTGCTCGATCGCGTGATGAAGGGGGCGCGAACGTACGCGAATGGATTGGTGATTGCCAACTCGGTGCTCGTGTTGCAAACGTCGAACCTGGTTTTCACCGCGGAGAAGGAACCGGCGGCGGATGATTCCTCGCTGGCTTCGATACCTGTTGGCAGCACGGTTGCGGTCAGCGGGATTTGTCTTTTGCAAAGCGCGGAGGACGGCAAGGCAAAATCGGTGCAACTGCTGATTCCCTCGGCAAAAAGCGTCACTATCCTGGCGCGGCCCGGCTGGCTGACGCCACGGCATCTCCTCGAGACGCTCGCGTGCGCGGTGGTGGTCATCGTGATTGGTTCGACCTGGATTGTGATGGTCTTGAAGAGAAACAAGGCCTTGCGGGAGTTGATTCACGAGCGCGAACTGGATCGCAAGGAATTGCAGAAAGCCCATGACACATTGGAATGGCGCGTGAGGGAAAGGACGCGCCAATTGAAGGTCCAGATCACGGCGCGAAAGGAAGCTGATTTGCAATCCAAAGCGGTCTTGAGCGAGCGAACCCGCCTCGCCAAGGAGCTGCACGATACCATCGAGCAGACCATGACGGGCGTGACCCTGCAGTTAAATGCCGTCTCGAAGCTCCTCCAGCAAAGTCCGGAAACCGCCAACCATCATCTCGGGCTCGCGCGCAACATGGTTCGTTCCAGCCGCGTGGATTTGCGGAGATCGATTTGGGATTTGCGAAGCCGGGAGCTGGAGCAATTTGATTTGGCGACGGCGTTGTTGATCAGCGGAAACCAAATCGCCGAGGGCGCGCAGATTCGCATCGAGACTGAAACGCGCGGCAAAGCGCGGCCATTGCCCGAGACGATGGAGGAAAACATTTTGCGCATCGGCCAGGAAGCCATCACCAATGCGGTGAAGCATTCCGGCGCGACCCGCCTTGTCCTTGAACTGGAATTCAATGCCGACAAGGTGGTCCTGACGATCAAGGATAATGGAAACGGTTTTGCGCCTGAAAATTGTCTCGGCCCGAACGAAGGTCATTTCGGGCTGCTCGGAATGTCCGAACGCGCCAAGCGGCTGGGTGGAAAAATTTCCGTCAACAGCACGCTCGGAGTTGGAACCACGATTTCCGTTGAGATTCCCGTCGAAGATAATTCCGCCGCCGCACCCCGGGCCGCGGAGCCTTTGCCGGACGAACTGCCAGGTTATGAAGAAAACATCCCCCATTCGGATTCTCATTTGTGACGATCATTTCATCGTCCGGATGGGGTTGACCGCGATGGTCAACGCCGAGACGGACATGGAAATTGTCGGCGAAGCCACCGATGGAGGCGAAGCGGTGGCGATGTTCGTGAAGTTGAAGCCGGATGTCATGCTGCTCGACATACGCATGCCGGTGGTCAATGGTGTCGACGTGGCGACGGCGATTCGCAAGCAAAACAAAAACGCGCGCATCCTGATCCTCTCGGCATTGAACGGGGACGAAGACATTCACAAAGCGCTCGAGGCGGGCGTGGCGGGTTATGTGCTCAAGGACGCCACGGAAGAGAGCCTCATTCCGGCCATCCGCGCCGTCGCGGCGGGTGAACGCTGGATTCCGCAGGAAGTGGCCAATCGCCTCGCGTCCCGCAATTCGTTCGAGGAACTGACGGCGCGTGAATTGCAGGTGCTCAACAAACTCATCAAAGGGATGGCGAACAAACAAATTGCCGACGCCTTGAACATCAGCGAGAACACGGTGAAGGGTTTTCTGAAAAATATTCTGGCCAAACTCCGCGTGGGCGACCGGACGGAGGCCGTGGCCGTGGCGGTGCGGAGGGGAATCATTCACTTCTAATTTTGCGTGACGAGCGTTCTTGGCATTTCTGCGTTCTACCATGACAGCGCGGCCGCGCTGGTGGTGGACGGGAAAATTGTGGCGGCCGCGCAGGAGGAGCGCTTTACCCGCCGCAAGCACGACGCGGATTTTCCGAAACACGCCGTCGCCTATTGCCTGAAGGAAGCGGGGCTGGAACCAAAGGAGCTGGATTACGTGGCTTTCTACGAGAAGCCGCTGTTGAAATTCGACCGGCTGCTGGAAACGTATTTCGCCTTCGCGCCGGCGGGCTTCGCGAGTTTTCGCCAGGCGATGCCGTTGTGGCTGCGCGACAAATTGTACCTGCGCCGCAGACTGCGCGCGGAACTGAAGGACGCCAAACGCGCGCGTTTCATTTTCACGGAACACCACGAGAGCCACGCGGCGAGCGCATTTTTTCCGAGCCCGTTTGATGACGCGGCGATCCTGACCGTCGATGGCGTCGGTGAATGGAGCACGGCCACGTTTGGCGCGGGCGAGGGGACTCGCATTCGCATTTTGCGCGAGATGAAATTTCCGCATTCGCTCGGGCTGTTGTATTCCGCGTTCACGTATTATTGCGGCTTCAAGGTGAACAGCGGCGAATACAAATTGATGGGGCTGGCGCCTTACGGACAGCCCCGGTTCGCCGGCGCGATTCGTGAGCATCTCATCGACTTGCGGCCGGACGGCAGTTTTTGGCTGAACATGGATTATTTCAATTACTGCCAGGGCCTGACGATGACCAATGAACGGTTTCACAAACTTTTCGGCGGGTCGCCGCGTTCGCCTGAATCGTCGATCGAGCAACGCCATATGGATTTGGCGGCGAGCATTCAGGTCGTGACGGAAGATGTCATTCTCGCGATGGCGCGCGAGCTGCATCGGCTGACGGAGAAAAAGAATATCGTTCTTGCGGGCGGTGTGGCGCTTAATTGCGTGGCCAACGGGCGGCTTTTGCGCGAGGGGCCTTTCATGAATCTTTGGATTCAGCCGGCCGCGGGGGATGCCGGCGGAGCGCTGGGCGCGGCGTTGTTCACGTGGCATCAGTTGCTCGAAAACTCCCGCCAGACGTCTCGTTCCGACACGCAGGCGGGCAGCTTTCTCGGCCCGCGGTTTGGAGATGCAGAAATTGAGGAAGCGCTCAAAACGCATTCCATCGAGAGCGAGCGTTTTGCGGATGAAGAATTGTTGCTGGCGGAAGTTGTACAGGCGTTGGGCGAGGGAAAAGTTGTCGGCTGGTTTCAGGGGAGAATGGAATTCGGTCCACGCGCACTGGGCGCGCGCAGCATTCTGGGCGATGCCCGGAATACCGCGATGCAATCGAAAATGAATCTCAAAATCAAATACCGGGAAAGCTTTCGCCCGTTTGCGCCGTGCGTGCTGCGCGAGCGCGCCGCGGATTATTTTGAAATGCAGCCCGAGGGCGAAAGCCCTTACATGCTGATTGTCGCACCGCTGCGAAATCGGCACCGCACTGTACTCTCGGATGCCGAAAGAAACACAATAGCGTCCGACCCCGATCTGCGCCACCGCGTGAACATCGCGCGCTCGACCGTGCCCGCGGTGACGCACGTCGATTACAGCGCGCGCGTCCAAACCGTGGATGAGGAACGCCATGGCCGATTTTATCGGCTGTTGAAAATGTTCGAGCGACACACGGGCTGCCCGATGCTGGTGAACACGAGCTTCAACGTGCGGGGAGAACCCATCGTCTGCACTCCTGAGGATGCCGTGCGGTGTTTCCTGGCCACGGAAATGGACGTGCTGGTGCTGGAGAATTTTGTTGTGACCCGGCAACGTCTCGGGCGCGCGCCGTCGGCAGCCGAGCGGGCGGAACACCTGGCTGCGTTTCAACCGGACTGACGCCATGTTCTCCATCCAAACCAAACCTTCCGCGCGCGTGCTGCGACAATTCGCCGCGGCATGGCTGGTGTTTTTCCTGGTGCTGGCCACGAACCAGGTTTGGCGGCGAGGGCATCCGTCCATTGGTTGCGTGCTGGCCGTTGTTTCACTGGCTGGAATCGTTGGTTTGATAAAACCAAACGCGGTGCGGTGGCTTTTCGTCGCGGCTTCTGTTTTGGCGTTTCCCATCGGCTGGGTGGTGAGCCAGATCATGCTCGTGATTTTATTTTATGGCGTGGTGACGCCGATTGGATTGTTCTGGCGATGGCGCGGGCGCGATGTGCTTCAATTGCGCCGCAAGAAAGAGCAATCCACTTTCTGGACCACGCGCGACGCTCAACCTCCGCCGGAACGATATTTGAAACAATTTTGAACCTGACACACCCATGAAAAAGAAAGAATCCAGCGCGTTCGAAAAGGCAGCCGCCGAGCACACCCGGAATGGTTTCTTCAGCGACCTCTGGCTTTTCCTGAAGACCAATAAAAAATGGTGGCTGATCCCGATTATCGCGCTGTTCCTTATTGCCGGATTGCTGGTGTTGCTATCGAGCACGGGACTGGCGCCGTTTATCTACACCTTGTTCTGAAAATTTGCGGCGGAGCCGGGAATCAAAATGCGCAATAATTCCTCGCGGATAAAAATCTTCCTGCTGAACCTTCCCTCTTGGTTCGTGCTTACGCATTGGCTCTCCGCCCAAACGGTGGCCGTCTGGCTCACGACGGATGATCAGACGAAAAAACTGCAGCAGCAATCGTCGGCCGTTTTTTCCACGGTCAACGCCGGCAACAATCCCATCATTGTCGACGAAACGAAAACGTATCAGACCATTGAGGGATTTGGCGCGTCGTTCACCGACACGACCGGTTACGCGTTGAACGAACTGGCCGATCCGGCTCAACGGGACGCCGCGATGACGAATCTGTTCACGCGCGATGCCGGCGGCATCGGTTTGAGCTTTGTCCGCAATCCGATGGGTGCATGCGATTTGTCGCGTTCGATTTATTCGTACGACGATTTGCCGGCCGGCCAGACGGACACGAATCTGGACTTGTTTTCCATTGCGCACGACCAGGCGGACATCATTCCGCTGGTGAAGCAGGCGTTGCAGCTGAATCCGCAGTTGAAAATCATGGCCAATCCCTGGAGTCCGCCTGGCTGGATGAAGGACTCGGGCTCGATGATCGGCGGGTCGCTGCTGCCTTCGATGTATGGTGCGTTCGCTTTGTATTTTGTGAAGTATCTCCAGGCGTACCAGGCGGCGGGTGTGCCGGTGAATTATATCTCGTTGCAAAATGAGCCTCTCTACGGACCGGCAAATTATCCCGGCATGCTGATGGATGCCGCGACGCAAACGGTCGTGCTGCGCGATTACATTTTGCCGGCGCTCGCGGCCAATCATGTGACCAATACGACGGTTCTGGTTTACGATCACAATTGGGACCGTCCCGATTATCCGGACACGGAATTTGCGGATGCGACCGTGAACAATTCGCCGCAGGTCGCCGGAGTGGCCTGGCATGGATACGGCGGGACGCCTGGCGTGATGCTTTCGATGGAAGCGGGCTATCCGGCCAAGGGACAATATTTGACCGAGCACTCCGGTTTCGCGGGGAACGATCAGGTGCGCGCGGATTTCGAGGAGATCATCCATGTCATGCGGAGTTGGGGAAAGGCGTATGTGAAATGGAACATGGCCTCGGATGAAAACTACGGCCCGCACAGCGGCGGCTGTGGAAATTGCACGCCGCTGGTTTACGTGGATTCCACGAGCCACAATGTCAGTTACGGCATCGAGTTTTACACGATGGGGCATTTCAGCAAATTTGTGTTGCCGGGCGCGTATCGCGTTTATTCGAGCGACGGGGCAGGGGTGCTGACGGCGGCGTTTGTGAATCCCGACAATTCCAAGGTGCTGGTCGCGTTCAATGACACGGCGAGCAGCACGACGTTTCAGGTGGAATGGGGGAATCGTTCATTCTCCTACACGCTGGCGGGTTATGCGGGGGCGACGTTCCATTGGACCGGCACGCAAAGCGGCGGTTTCACGATGAATTCCGCGGACCTGATCCAGGGTTCCAGTTTCACTTCCATCTCCAACCTGCAAACCGAGCCGAGCACGGACATACTTGGCGGTTATGATTTGGGCTATGCTTCCGCCGGCAGCTATGCGGGCTATCAAAATGTCGATCTTGCCAACGGCTTCACGAATGTCGTGGGGCGGCTGGCGAGCGACGGCAATGGCGGCACGCTTGAATTTCATGTCGACAGTCCCACCGGGCCGGAAGTCGGTTCATTGACGATACCGATCACGGGCGGCTGGCAAACGTGGCAATCGGTCACCGGCTCGGTCACGGGTGGAAGCGGTGTTCATGATTTGTTCGCTCGTTTCAGCGGCTCGAGCAGCATTGGCAATTTGAATTGGTTTCAGTTCACTGGCGCCCAGCCGCCGCTGCCGTTGCCGTGGCTGAATGCAGACATCGGCGCGGTGGGTTTGGCCGGCAACGGCACGACCGATGGCCAAACTTTTTCCGTCAACGGGTCCGGAAGTGATATTTGGAATTCCGCGGATGCATTTCATTTTATGGCGCAGACGGCGGCGGGAGTTTCCGAAATTCGCGCGCGCGTTCTAAGCCTGACTCCCACCGATCCGTGGGCCAAGGCCGGCGTGATGATTCGCGACGGTCTCGGGGCAGGGGCCGTGAACGCCACGATGGTTCTCACGGCGAGCAATGGTGTGTCGTTTCAATATCGTTCGAGCACGGGCGGCGCGAGCGTATCGACTTCTTTCGGCGGCGGCGGGGTGGTGAAGGCTCCGCGCTGGGTGCGATTGACGCGGAGCGCGGGCAATTCATTCGCCGCGTATTATTCGTCAGACGGCGTGAGTTGGACCCAACTCGGAGCGAGTGCGACGTTGCCGATGAACAACCCGGCGTTGATTGGCCTCGCTGTCACTGCTCACAATAATAATTCCAACTGCGTTGCCGCTTATGACAGTGTGTCCGTGAACCAGGCGCCGCTCCTGGGCGCGATTCCCGATCAAAATATTCCAGCGGGCCGCGTGTTAATGATTACGAACCTTGGAACGGATGCGGATATTCCGATTCAAACTCTGACTTACACTTCGCCTGACGCGCCTGTTGGCGCAGTGATCAATTCCAGCAACGGCTTGTTTACCTGGCGGGCCGCAATTGCGCAATCGCCCGCGACGCAAACGGTAAGCGTGGTGGTTTCGGATAATGGAACTCCGGCGATGGCTGCGACGCAGCATTTCACGGTGACGGTCAGGCAGCCCAGTAATCCGGTGATTTCGAGTCCCGTGTTCAGCAACGGGCAGTTTGCGGCGTGGATTACCGGGGACGTGGGGCCGGATTATTTTCTCCAGACGTCGTCCAATCTTGTTTCATGGTCGACTATCTCGACTGCGAGTCCCGCGGCGATGCCGTTTTGGTGGGTGGTGACAAATAGTTTTCAGTCACCCGCGCAGTTTTACCGGGTAACACTCGGACCTTAGCCAGCGCTGCCTTTGAGAATTGGGGGCGCGCATGAATCGCACGTCCGTGAACACTCGCAACCCCGTTTTCCCGGGTTTAATTCTTGATTGCCGGGGCGGTGATATTTATAGTCAGGAGGTGTTGGATGCATTGAATCCGGTGCATTGCTTGATGTCTTTCGAGTTCTCCAATCTCAGGACTTATTAACAGATTTTTACCCTTTCGGGTAGTAGTCACCCCAAAACTGAATTGATAGTCTAATCCGCGCGAATCCGATACAGATATCGTACTTAATCCTCTGCACAGTGGCGTGTGTAATTGAATCAGAAAGCCTATGAGATCCCTTAAAATCCAAGCGTACTCCCTGACTGTCGGCATATTATTCACGATTTCGTCAGTTCCCATAATGTCACACGCGGCAGCCATCTCCTTGACAGCCTCCGATGCCGGTGGCACCAGCTCATTGACCGGTGCCGGCAAATGGAGCGACGGGCAGACTCCCAATCCGACCAACGATTATTTCACGGGCGCATTCTTTGTCCGCACTCCGGCGGATGGGACCAGCACTATTTTTGCCGGGCATTCGTTGACGCTGCAACAACCCAGCGGCCAGGGAACCCCGATGCGCAACATTCTTTTTAAGGGCACTGGCGGGAACGTTATTACCATCAACAATCTCACAAATGCCGCAGGCGGCGTCCTCAATAACGGCGGCAGCGGCAACGTGGCGGCGCCGACCTTTACCGGCAATCTTTGGACGATTGCCGGCGACTCCACAATTCTGTCCGACCAGGGTTCCACCATCATCGGCTATCCGCTTGCGGGAACCTCTATTTTGACCAATACCAGCGGTCAAAGCCGTACCATCACTTATACGGGAAGCCTCACGAACTTTACGGGGAAATTCTACATCTTTAGCAGTTGCACCGTGGCTCTTGGCGCCGGGAGCAGCAGCCTCGGAAACCCCGCTGTCTTCACGCCGGACCAAATCGTCATCGGCAGCGGCTGCACATTGCAGGACAATGCGGGAACCATCTTCAGCAATTCCAACAGCGGCATCACACTGCTCGGATCTGGAACGGCCACCATTAGTGCCTCGGCCTCGACCATCATCTCCGAGCCGATTACCGACGTTACAAATGGGGTCAGTTCGTTGTCCGCTCTGACTTTCAGCGGAGGCGGCACAATTGTTTTAAATGTCTCCAACAATTATTCGGGTGTGACGACGATTTCCAGCGGCACAGTCCAGTTGGGCTCTCCCAATGCGCTCTCTTCCAGCAATTTGGTGGACAACAGCTTGTTGGACCTGAATTCCAACAGCATCACCATCAATGCCCTGAGCGGCGCGGGCGTTATTGACAATTCCCAGGGTGGCACGCCGACCCTTACGTTGGGCGCAGGCGGCGCGAGCGGCACCTTTACCGGCAATATTCAAAACTCGGCCGGCACGCTGTCGCTTTTGAAGCTTGGCGCGGGCACTCAAACTCTTTCGGGAGGTTTCTTCCACAGCGGCACGACGACCGTTGCCGGAGGCACATTGAGCATTGCCACCGCCAACGGCCCGGCGAGCAACCCCGGCGACCTGGTTGTCAGCAACGGCGCAGCGCTGATCGTGGACGCGTCATCCGGCGTCTCCATGGCTGCAAAAAATATCGTGGTCGGGACAAACTCCACATTGAGTTTGAATCTCAACAGTTCGGCCACCGGCATTACTGCCAGCGGCACCCTTACGCTGCAGGACAATACAACCAATAGTTTCAATTTCGGATCGCTCACGGCTAATCCCTCGGCTCCGGCCATCAGTTCAGCGGGCATCTCGGCTCCCGGGTCGACGATTTACATCATTGTGTCCGCCAGCGGCCTGCAGACCGGCACGTTCACGCTGATTAAATACGCCGGCACGGCGCTGGGCAGTGTCGCGAATTTCCAGCTGATTCCTCCTCCTGGAGTTGCCGCCACTTTGGTCAACAACGCGGGGAACCATTCGATCGACATCAATATCACCTCGATTCCCAATCTGTTGAGTTGGTATGGCGCCGGTGGCACCAACTGGGATTTGACGACGGTCAACTGGAAGACCAGCCTCGGCGTGGACAGCCTCTTCCGCCAATATACCAATGGCAGCGTGGTGGCCGGTGACGCGGTGACGTTCGATGACACGCTGACCAACGATGGCATCAATCCGCAGCCGACCAACATCAACATGACCGCCACATTCTTCGCTTTCCCGGTCGTGGTGAACAGCACGCTCCCTTATACCCTCGCCGGCCCCGGCGGAATCACGGGAATTACGTCGCTGATTAAATCCAATTCCGGTTCGCTGACGCTGCTCACCAGCAATAGCTTCACCGGCGGCGTTTCCATCAACGACAGCGGCTCCCTGATCATCACCAACGATTCAGCGCTCGGCGCCGGCTCGAGCGGGATCACGATCAACGGCGGCACGTTGCAAATCAATGGTCCGGTCACCAACAGCCGGCCGATCTCCATGCCGGTGGCTTCGTTCATCAACGTTGGCACGAACGCGGTTGCCAGCCTCGGCGGCGTAATCAGCGGGGCCACTCCGACCTTCAATAAATCCGACGCCGGCACGCTCGTACTGACCGCCAAGGAAACCATCACTGGCGATGTGTTTATCCATAACGGCACACTCGTCATCGATTCAGGCGGCTCGATTACCAACGGCAGCTATCACGATGTTGGCCAAAACGGCACTGACACTGCCACGATGGTCCTGCGCGGCACTGGTGCTTTCGGCACGACGTCTGACTTCAACGTCGGTGACCTTGACAGTTCTTCGGGCGTCCTGAACGTCTCCAATTCCGCGACCCTTGTCGCGAATCAGATCTTCATTGGCTCGGCCAACGCCAGCGGTTCGACCGCCAGCGGCGTGGTGAACCAGGCCGGCGGCACGGTGACTGAAGTCAGCACGGCCGTCGGAGCGTTCTCCATTGGCGGACGCACTTCGACCACGGGCGTCGGTGTCTACAACATGATTGGGGGCACGCTCACCGCGAACGCCGGCATGCGCGTCGGCGGAACGGGCATCGGCACATTGAATCAAAGCGGCGGCACCATCAACGCGATGCAAGGCATTAACATAGCGCGCATTGCCGGTTCGTTCGGCACGAACAACCTGAACGGCGGCACGCTCGCCACATTCAATATTGCGACCAGCACCGGTTCGAATGCGGTGTTCAACTTTAACGGCGGCACGCTTCAGGCCCAGTTCAATCCCCCTTCTGCCACGTGGTTCTCGGGCAACATCCAGGCCAACGTCCTGGCGGGCGGCGCGGTGGTGGATGCCTCCACCAACAACGTCACGATCGCGACGCCGCTGCTGGCGGGGAGCCCGAATGGGGGTCTGACCAAGAAAGGATCCGGCACACTCACGCTCACCGGTGTTAACACCTTTACCGGCCCGGTGGTCAACACCGCGGGCACCTTGTTCCTGAACAGCGCCAGCACTTATGCCGGGGGCATGACCGTCAACGCCGGCACGTTGCAAATCACGACCGCTTCCACGGTCACGGGTCCCACGGTGGTTTCGACCAACGCGGTTCTGTCGGTGAACCAACTCGGCAGCGCGAGCCTGGTCATCAGCAACCTGACTGTAAACGGCGGCGCTTCGGGACCTGGCGCGACCATCGGCATCACGCCCACCAGCGCAAACAATCCCAGTGTGCCGCTCCTGAATGCGGGGGTGCTGACTTTGAACGGCACCAACAGCATCAGCCTGGCCGCCGTTCAAGTTGGCACGCTCGCGCTCGTCAAATACTCCGGTGCTGTCGCCGGTTCCGGCACCATTACCAATCTCATCCTGCCGCAAGGCGCCACTGGAACTGTTTCCAACGACGTGGCTGACTCGATTCTGTATGCCGTGATCACGAGCACCGGTCCCGGCCTCACCTGGACCGGCACGAACGCAGCGGCTCCGAATGTCTGGAATATCAACAGCACCACCAATTGGCTCGTGGGTGCGACTCCAACCTCCTATCATCAAATCATCACCCCGGGTGATGCCGTCATCTTCAATGATGCCGGCAGCGGCACGGTCCTGCTGAACACCAACGTTGCTCCCGCGAGCATCGTCATCAGCAACAACAGCGTGGCTTACACGTTCAGTGGCAGCGGCGGCATTTCCGGTCCTGGCGGCCTGAAAAAACTGGGCTCCGGCACCGCGGTGTTGAACCTGACCAACGACACTTATCTGGGTGACACCGTCATCAGCAACGGCACGCTGCAAATCGCAAATACCGGCGGCGGCGCGGCGCTTTCGCCCACTGCAAACCTGACCATCGGAGCAAATGGAACCCTGCAATTGTCGTCGCAATCCGCCAATGCGGTAACGGCGGTCAGCGAATTCAACGGGTCCGGCCTGATTGATTACAGCGGCGGCAATAACTCCATCCTGTCCTTTGGCGGCAGCGCCGGCGGGACGTGGAACGGCACAATTCGCGACCATAACGGCGGCGGCTTGTCGTTGACCAAGAGCGGCAGCGGCACCTTCGTGATCGGGGGCACCAACAACCTGAACAACGGCGATTTCTTTAATGCCGTCTCGCAGGTGCAATTCAACAATGGCACAACCATCATCACCAACGGCGCCGTGGTGAGCGTCGCTTATGACGAGTTCTGGGTTGGCTCGGTGGCAGGCAGCACCGGCACCGTGGTCGTCGCCGGCGGCATGTTGTCCATCTCCAACAACTGGCTGGCCATCGGACGCGGGGATGTCACGGCGAACGGCACCATGATTGTCAACAGCGGCACGGTCAGCAAAACCGGCAACAACCAAATCGTGGTTGGTTCGAGCGGCGGCACCGGCACGCTGATTGTCAATGGCGGCCAGGTTTTGAACACCGCAGATTTGTGGCTTGGTGAAAATGCCACGGGCAGCGGCACGCTTTACCTCAACGGCGGATTGGTGCAGGCGGATGTTGTGCGGGGCAATAATACACCCGCGACCTCGGTTGCGAATTTCAACGGCGGCACATTGCAGGCAACCACGAACAGCGCCGACTTCCTGCAATCGACCAGCTTGATCCTGAGCAATGGCCTAGTGCTCGATGACGGCGGCTGGGCGGTGACCATCGCCAGCCAGCCGTTGCAATCCGGGGATGCTTTCAACGGTGGTTTCGTGAAGAAAGGCGCCGGGGCAGTTTACCTCGACAATACGGAAACCTACACCGGCGCGACGGTCATCACCAACGGCCTGCTTGCGGGTCTTGGCAGCGTCAGCAGCCCGGTGATTGTCGGACCTTCCGGCAGCATCGGTGGCGGCGATTCAACGACCATGGGCACTTTCACTGTCAACGGTTCCGTCACGATCAATGGCCAGGCCATGATGCGCATCAATCGTGACAGCGGGCCGACGAGTGACAACCTCGTCGCGACGAGCATCGCTTACGGCGGTTCACTGGTCATCAGCAACCTGAGCACGACCGCGCTCACCACGGCTGATACGTTCCAGTTGTTCAACCCCGGCTCGCACAGTGGCAACTTCCTCAGCATCGTTGGTTCGCCTGGCCCGGGCCTGGCTTACAGCTTCAATCAGAACAGCGGCGTGTTGAGCATTGTAACGAGCACGATCAATCCCAACCCGACGAACATCACGTTCCAGGTCGGCAGCGGAAACCTCACGCTTTCGTGGCCGGCGGATCACACCGGCTGGACGCTGCAGAGCAACGCCCTCGACCTCGGGAACGCGAGCGATTGGTTCGATTATCCGCCGTCCACCGGCTCGCGTGATGTCAATCAGGTGGTCATCCCGTTGTCGAGCGCCAACACCAACGTGTTCTTCCGGTTGAAGCTGCCGCAGTAAGGCTTTTGCCTCGACACTACAGAGAAAGCCAAACGTCTTGACGGACGTTTGGCTTTCGTCTTTTTGGAGATGAATGGGGCGGGGGGATTGCTATGGCGAGGAAAGGCGGGCGGCCAACGGTTGCCAAAATAAATTTGCGGACAAGACAAACCGCGCAGAACCAAGTCACTTTACAGCTGCGGCGTGCCCGGAGCGGCGCGCCCTTGCCAACCGTCGGTTGTCCATTGCTTTCCGAAATTTTTTGGCGACGAATATGAAATCACCCTTTGAACCCTCGAAGCGCCGGCGTTCCGCTGGCATGTTCGGCAGATCTAAGACGATTCCTCCAAAACTTTAACCGTTCCGGGAAGCAGGTCGCCGTTGAAATAATTCCGCCATTGTCCCGTGGCGTCGCGAAACGCCATGCACCGGACTCCTTCGTGATGCACCACGACGGCGCGACCAACCGGGGGCAAGGTTTCTTTTTTGCCCTTCTTTTCCAACCGTTCATCCATAAAGACGACCCAACCTGAGGTTTGCTGGTGAGATCAATTGCCGATTTTCTAAAATGCGAGGCGTCGGCACCCCTAGAACCGACGCCCCGCAGGTATTGCGCCCGCCCGAATGGGGCGCAAAAATCGCAAGCGGCTGAACTGCCGCTCAAGAGAACAATAGCATGACTCTGTCGAGCCTAGTATTACCCGAAAGGGTAAATAGAATACGGCTTCGCACAAATGGTTTAACGTTAATTGCGCAGATTTATAAATTTCGGGGTCAGCGTTGGGTTATTTCTTCACGGTGGTTTCGCCGGTTTTGATGTCCAATTGCCAGGGCTCGGGTTCGGGCAACCATAACTTCCCGCCACCGATTTGGACTGGCATCCATAGGTAGCGGGAATCCCATTGGCTCCGAGGCTTCCAGATATCGCCCATGAAAATCACGGTGGTTGTTTTCGAGCCCACGACCTTCAACATCATTGTCGATTGGCAGCCGTAGGTTTTCGTTTCGGGGGGCGCAATGTCTTTGAATTCGGACCACGGCCCCTCCAACTTTGTCGCGGTGGCATATTTGTTCGCGTTCGGCGCCCAGCCTGTGAGGGACGAACCGACTGCGTAATAGAGCCCGTCGTAATGCACGAGCGCGCCGCCTTCCATGTGTTGCGGAATCAGGCATATCTCTTTTTCAACGCTCAGATAGTCATCCGAGAGCTTCGCGATGCGGAAGCCGAACGGACGATCTTCAAATATGAGGTAGGCCGAGCCGTCGTCGTCGACGAATTGCCCGATGTCGCGGCTTTCGTGGTTCAAGGGACGAAAACTTTTCAAATACTGATAATCCCCATCCGCTTTGTCGCAGGTGAAGACCGCGACACTGGCGAATTGGTAGCGCCGGTCGTCGATGTGCGCGTAGAGGATAAATTTTTTTGCGGGCGCGTTGTAAAAGACTTTTGGCCGCTCCAACACCCAACCGAATCCGAGGTTCTCCGGATCGGAAGCTTTGACGACGCGGTTGCGAAACGCCCAATGTGCAAGGTCCGTGGAGGAGTAACATGCTACGTAACGTTTGCCGCGCTCCAAATCCTGTGAGCGATCCTCGCCATACCAATAAAACGTGTCGCCCATTTTCAAAATCCCGCCGCCGTGCGCCTGCACATGCCGGCCGCGGTCGTCCGGCCAGATTTCTCCGGGCGCGATGGTTTGCGGACCGTTTTCCGCGCAAGCCGCGAGCGCGATCAAGCCAAATCCTGAGACAACGATTGCGAGGCAATCGGGCAAAAAGGATAACAGGGCTTTTTTCATGGTTTGTGGGATTTGAAATGCGTTTTCATGACAGGCGATTGCGAATCATCCGCTCAGGGGAGAACCAGCCGGAAATAGACGTTTGTTTGGCCCGGATCGACCGGCAGCACCACGTGGTTCGTGGCGTCAGAGCCAGGCACGGTAAACCAGAAATTGGTATCGGCGATGTTGACGGAATTGCTCTCCAGCCGCCAGCCCGTGTGGTCCGCGGGCCAGGACAAATCCATCGTGCCGCCATTCATTGTCGGCGTGAGGTTGATGGGCGATTGACTGACCGTCACGCTCACGCGCAAGGTGCCATCGGCAGCGAGTGTGTTCGTGTTCCAGCCGAGTCCGGGACCGGGAGTGGGCGGGATGACGGTCGAGAAGGTGCCGGAGTAATTCGCGGCGCTGAACAATTGAAAGGAATCAGTGGAGGTCAATGTGCCGCTCAAATTCGTAACCACCAGAACGCCACCGTAAGTCACTGATGTCATGCCGTGCACGAAATCACTCACGCCTGCGGCTTTGTTCAACTCCATAATCGTCGTTCCGGAGAGTGTGAGTGAATTATTCATCGTCAAAGCCCCGCCGGGATTTCCCGGCGCCAGCGTCCCGCCCGGCTGAATAATCACTGGCCCTTTGATGATGCCATTGCCCCCGAGTGTTGCTGTGCTTGCGACGGTGACGGGAGTCGTGCTGAGCGATCCGGTTACGAGCAGCGTGCCGCCATTGACGGTGGTGCTGTTCGTATACGTGTTTGCCGCGGCGAGCGTTAATGTGCCTGTGCCGGATTTGGTCAAGCCAATGGGCGCGCCGTTCGTCGAATTCAGAATGGGCCCATTGACGAGATGATCGCCCGCTCCTGAAAAAGCATACGAGCGGCCGCCCGTGAGCGACCCTACATACCGGTTCGTTCCGCGCAGCACCAGCAACCCGCTGTCGGACTCCACGTTGAACATGTTGCCGCCCACGTCCAAATCGATGAAGCCGGTGAACACGTTCGTGCCGGCAAGATTTTGAATGGTCGCGACGCTGTTGTTGCGGCAATTCACCGCGACGTGCGCGGGCACAACCACGTTTCCGGCGGTGCCATCCAGTTGCAGAGTGGAACTGCCGCCATTGTTATCGCGAATGAGAATGTTTGTGACATTGGCCAGAGCACCGGGATAGGCGGCCCGGACGCTGCCTTCGTTGGCGGTCGTGCTGGCGGTATCGATCGTTATGCTGCCGGAAAGAGAATTCGGTCCCGCGAGCACGAGCGTGCCGGCGCCGGTTTTGGCAAACCCATTCACGCCCGCAAGCGGGGTGGCGAGCGTGGCGGTGTTTTGATTCACGACAATCGAAGGCGCCGCGCTTGAGCCGCTGTCCAGCGTGAGAATATTGCCGGTCGCGGGCACGACGAACCAATTCTGGGCGCCGGAAAGATCGCCGAATTTCAAAGTGCCGATGCTGCGCGCGCTGTCCAGAGTGACGGTGCGGTCGGAGGTGATGTTCAACGTGCTGAAATCGGCCGTGAAACTGGCGCCGTTGGCAATTGTCCCGCCGGTCCATCGATTGGTGTCGCTCCAAAGCCCGTCGACATTTGCGGACCACGTTCCATTCGCGTTGACGACCGGCAATCCGACAGTGAACAGGGCGTACGCGCTTGCTCCAGCGAGGTCCGTCGCACGCACGGTGAAGAAATTTGTCCCGCCATTGTTCGGACCTGGAGTGCCGGTGATGGTTCCATTCACGCTCACGTATAACCATGCGGGGCCGCTGGCTTTGCTGTAAGTCAACGCATCGCCCGGGTCGGGATCCGTGGCGGCGCCGGCGATGTTGTTATTGTAAGGTTGTCCAATCAGCCCGGTGCCGCCGTCAATGGAGTTGCTCGTGAACTGGGGCGGTTGATTGGTCAGCAGCGAGGCGATTTGCGAGTCGCTCAAGGCGTAGTCGGTGATCAGCACGTCGTCGAGAGAGCCGTTGAGCAATGGGTCGGCTGGGAACTGGCTTTTGCCGAAATAATTTTTTGAGGGATTAAAATTTGAAGGTGCGATGGTGATGGTTCCCGAGGCGGCCAGGACGCCATTGGTATACAGCTTCGCCGTCGCGCCGCTGAGGGTGAGCGCCACATGTTCCCATTGGCCGACGGGAACGGGAAGTGTTTCGATAATCTGCTCGCTGCCGCCGTTGCGAATGCCAAACCGCAGCGTGCCGCTTCCCGAGCTGGGCGTGAGGAACAGGTAGTGCGTGGTGTCATTTCCGAAATCAAAAATGCGCTGCCAGCTCGCGCCGCCATTCCAATACACCCAGCCGGCGAAGCTGAAGGACGCGCTGTTGGCCACGTTCGTCGGCAGTTGAACAAAATCATTCGCGCCGTCCATGGAAAGCGCAGTCGAAGCGGCTGTGTGTCCCCGCGCAAAAACCGGCACGCCGGTGACCAGTCCGTTGTTTCCATAACCGGAGCTGTCCAGCGTGTTATTTTCGAAACGGAATTGCGCCATGCTTCGGCTTCCGCCCGGCGGCGGCGTTTGCGCATAGGCCAGCGCGGATTGTTGGTCATGATAAATCACGCCGGCCGGAGTGAGCGAGCCGTCGTCATTGATCATCGCGCGATTTGTCCCGACCCAATTGTAAATGGAATAGCGTTCCACGAACGGCGAGCTTTCCAGCATGTTGATGAACTGGCCGATGACGGTGGCATTTTGCGCGAGTGTTGGGGGAGTGGTGGTGCACCAGTTGGCGCCATTGTTGAATTCGGTGACCCACACCGGCCGGCCCGTTTGGATGTAAACGCCTGCAAGGTAATTCGAAAATTGCGTCACATTCCAATCGCACTTGTAAAAATGGATCGGCACAAAATCCACGCGGTAGCCGAGCGAATCCGCCTGGCTCATAAAGCTGTAAAGCCAGTCCAACCCCGTGCCGGCCGTCGCGGAGTCCGAGACCGCCGGCGCGCCCACGCGCAAACCGGACTGCATGAGATTCGGCCATTCGGCAATGGCCGCCGCCACGGTCATGTTTGCCTGGCTGGTGCTGTCGGGTTCGTTGAAGCCGAGGACTTCAGTGGATTTTTGCTTCGTATTGATGGTCGAATACGAACCGCCGCCGCTCCATTTCATCGGCGCGTATTCGGCATCCGACGAGGAGGTCGCTCCGGACCCCCAATCGTAATACCACAAAGGCTGGATGGTTTTATTTTCACCGGCGGTATCATCCCAGCCCTTCTTGCTTGTCCAGCGCCAGGGGAATACGCGCACAAAACTCACCGTCCGGTCCAGGTTCGTCGGCATGATGCCCACTTCCATGTCTCCGTCCTGCGCGATGAAAACCCGGCTCACGCCGGTGCCGTTCGCGTTCTGCGCGAAAGTCGCCGAATAGCCGTGCTTCAATTTAAACGAGCCGATGTTCTGATAATTTGCTCCGAGCAGCGCGGCGTTTGTGTAGTACGTGTAGATGCCGAGCTGCATTGACGTTCCCAGGAAATTCGGTCCGGTGAAGACCTGCAGCGCGGCGAAATTCGGCGCCTGCGCGATAATCACCGAGCCCATCGCGTATTGGTCCAGCCGGCAGTTGCTGCCTGCGACTGCGGTTGCGCCGTTGATCCGCACTTGTGAAAGACAGGTGGTCGAGACCATCGACGGGCGGAGATTCGGCAGGAAGAACCAGGCGTTCGAGGAATTCAGATTGATGGTGCAGCCGGGGATGGGATTGTTGGTTCCGGTGAGGAACAACTGGCACTGTCCGCTCATTGTGACTGTCGTGTTGGTCAGTCCCGGGAGAGTTTGAATGCCGTTGGTGATGTTGAGGGTCTGGCCAAACGAAGCCGATGGAAAGCAGCCGACCACCGCGCTGGCAAATAGCGCCAGGCAAACTTTGGGTCTCATCACGAACATTGCGGTCAAATCTTTGCACATTCCTTCCGGTCCAGGATGAGCGCCATAGCCCCGCGGAACTGCTCCTGGGTGGGCGGATCTGCGATTTTCATATAAGCTACCAGATGGGCTTCGCGCCGCGCCACTACTCGAAAGGGTAAGCCTCGCCCCAGCGCCTTTCTTCATTCAATTCGGAAGCTTCTTGATAAATATTGGAATGGGGCAATTGGAATTAGCAAATGTTCCCGCCGGATTTTTACCCTTCCGGGTGATAGACGCATATATCGGCGGCACTCTAAAATAGGCGGGATAATATATTCCCGCAGACGAAACACAGTAGTATGCATGCCGAGCAGTATTTGCAATTGCCTCCCATTCGCAAACGCGGCGCCTTCACATTGATTGAACTGCTCGTCGTGATCGCCATTATCGCGATTTTGGCGGCGATGCTCCTTCCGGCGTTGAGCAGGGCCAAGGAAAAAGGAATCCGTGCGCAATGCCTGAACAACATCCGCCAGGTCGGGGTCGGCGCGACCATGTATGCCTCGGACAATAACGACTTCGTTTTTCCCGCGTTGAATATCGGCAGCGCGGCTGCGCCCAACTTTCATCCCCTCGCACTGGATTTCAGTCTTTACCCGGCGTTGCAAAGTGTGGGGTTGGTTCTCAAAACAAATACCTCGACGCAGAACAATGTCTGGAGCTGTCCCACGCGGAATTTTCTCCCGCGCCAGGATCCCACGACTCCCACACAGATCGCCGTCGGCTACGAATACTTTGGCGGAATCACTGTTTGGCAAAATCCCGCTGGGACGATTCAGAACGCGCCCAGTCCCGTGAAGCTCGGCACTTCGAAACCGACCTGGTGCCTTGCGTCCGAAGCCAACGCGCACTTTATTCCGGAAGGGTGGGGCGCCGACGGTGCGGTGACCGGCCAGCCTGCGCGTGTGCCGCATCCGCGCCCTGGGAGTCCTGTTCCGGCGGGTGGAAATGTTCTTCTGTCCGACAGCTCGGCGAGGTGGATCAAATATGAAAACATGTTTTTCATGACATCCTGGAACCCCGGCTCCCGCCACCTCTTCGCCTACCAGGAGGATTGGGGCAAGCTCACGTCCGCCCAGCTCAATTCCATGA
>Ga0335085_10002591_pt1 | contig 33389 bp, 42 predicted proteins | sample Lox_Sample_45_FD_206712 | JGI IMG/M metagenome (GOLD analysis project Ga0335085, IMG submission 206712) | Soil microbial communities from Loxahatchee National Wildlife Refuge, Florida, United States - Lox_Sample_4.5 | ecosystem: Environmental > Terrestrial > Soil > Wetlands | place: USA... | reverse complement strand
TGCCGATTCTCGCGGTGCTCCTCGTGCTCGTGCACCACGTTCTGCATGGTGTGGTGTACGGCGAATCGGAAGAAATTGTCACGGCCGCCGTGCTCCATCCCACCGAGCGGCGCGGTGGAGCAGACAGGCGCGGCGCGGGCTCCGCGCAGGTTGCCGTCGGGAGCCAATCCTAGCGTCAGATGCTCGATATCCGGCAGCAACGGTTTGTCATTATCGCGGATGGTCAGTTCGGGCCGCTCACCTCGAAGACGGCGAACTCCTGCATTCGCTACTTCCCTGAGCGGATCGTGGCCGTGCTCGATCGCCGCCAGGCCGGCAAGACCGTCCAAGAGGTCCTCGGCTTCGGGGGCGGGATTCCCGTGATGGGGGATTTCGAGCGGGCCGTCGCGCGGGGCGCCACGGCCGTCCTCATCGGCATCGCACCCACCGGAGGCAAGCTTCCCGCCCAATGGCGCGGGTGGCTCGAGCGCGCCATCGCGCACCGGCTCGAGATCTGGAGCGGCCTGCACACCTTCGTCGGCGACGACCCGGCGCTCGCGAGCCTGGCGCGCACGGCAGGGGTCCGGATCTTCGACGTGCGGAAGCCGCCGGCCGATCTCCCCGTCGCGGACGGCCGCGCCGCGGAAGTGGACGCCTACGTGGTTCTCACGGTCGGCACCGATTGCAATGTCGGCAAAATGACGGCGCAGCTCGAGCTGCGTGATGCGCTGGTGCGCCGCGGTCATCGCACGCGCTTCGTGGCTACGGGACAGACGGGGATCTTCATCGAGGGCTGGGGAATCGCGGTGGACGCCGTCGTCGCCGACTTCATTGCCGGCGCGGCCGAACGGCTTGTCCTCGAGGGGGCGAAGGACGCCGACATCGTGCTCGTAGAGGGGCAGGGCAGCCTGATTCATCCCGGCTACTCGGGGGTGACGCTGGGGTTGCTGCACGGCACCGTTCCCGACGCGATGATCCTGTGCCATCAGACCCGGCGCGATTTCATCGGTGACTATCACGGGCGTGAACCGTGGGTGCGCATTCCACCCCTGGCCGAGGTGGTGCAGATCTACGAGCGGGCAGCGGCCCCCGTCCGACCATCCCGGGTGATCGGCATCGCGCTGAACACGTTTGACATGAGTGAGACGGAGGCGCGTGCGGCCGCCCTCGAGGCGAGCGAAGCGACCGGCCTGCCGGCGACGGACCCGGTGCGGTTCGGCCCCGACCTCCTGGCCGAAGCGGTTCTCCGGCACGCCCTCGCCGCGCGCTGACCCGCGAGGTTTCGCTCCGGCTGGCGCGAACCGGATGCAGGCCTCCCGGCCTCTTCCTTTATATAGCGGTCTGACCCCGCATCCCGTCCTGACCGTTTCCGACGTCGCCGCCAGGCTCGTGCGGCGCGGCCTGCTCGACCCGTCCGATCCGGCGCTGGCGCGCTGGCGTGAGACGCGGGTGCTCGTCTTCCCCCGCGGCCCCGTGGTTTGCGAGCGGCTCGTGGCCGTCCTAGGTTTTCGGCTCTCCATGGCCGCCCTTTCGTTGTACAACACGCTCACCCGCCGGGTCGAGCCGTTCGCGCCGCTTGCCCCGCCGCGCGTCACGATGTACACGTGCGGACCGACCGTCTGGAACTACGCGCACATCGGGAATTTCCGCACGTTTTTGTTCGAGGATTTGCTCCGCCGCCATCTCGAGCAATCGGGATACGACGTGTTTCACATCATGAATCTGACGGACGTCGACGACCGGACCATCAAGGCGGCTGCCGAGTCGGGCAAGCGGCTGGATCAGCACACGGAGCCGTTTGTCCAGGCGTTCTTTCAGGACCGCGACTACCTACGCATCAAACCCGCGCACGTGTATCCCCGAGCCACGCAGTCGATTCCCGCAATGATCCAGCTGGTCGCGCGCCTGCTCGAGCGCGGCGTGGCCTATCGTGGCGAGGACGGCTCGGTGTATTTCGCGATCGGCAAGTTTCCGACGTACGGTCGCTTGTCGCAGCTCGACACGCGGGAGATCAAGGTCGGCGCGCGCATCGCGAGCGACGAATACGCGAAAGACGACCCGCGGGATTTCGCGTTGTGGAAGCGCGCCACGGCGCAGGACGAACAGGTGGGCGCGGCGTGGGACGCCCCATTCGGGCGCGGCAGACCGGGATGGCATCTCGAATGCTCGGCCATGTCGCTGAGCGAGATTCGCGGGCGCTTCGGTGCCGAGACACTCGATCTCCACGCCGGCGGCATTGATTTGATCTTTCCGCATCACGAGGACGAGATCGCGCAGTCGGAGGCCGCGACGGGACAACCGTTCGTGCGCTACTGGCTCCACGGCGAATTTCTCAACGTGCGCGGCACCAAAATGTCCAAGCGATTCGGAAATTTTCTGACCGCGCGAGATCTGCGTGAGCAGGGTGTCGATGCGGCGGCGGTGCGGCTCCTGTTCTGGCAGACGCACTATCGCCAGCCGCTCGACTTCAACGACGCGGCGCTCGAGGCGGCCAACGAAGGTGTGAAGCGGCTGGGTGAGCTGTACGCCCGGTTGCAGGACCGAGCGTCGGCCGAGCCGTCCGGGGCGCCGGACGGTGAGCTGGCGGGCCTGGCGGCGGCGCTCGCGCGCGAGGCGCGGGAGGCGCTCGACGACGACCTTAGTGCCCCGCGCGCCGTGGCCGCCCTGTTTGATTTCGCCCGGGCGGCCAATCGCGAGCTCGATCGCAAATCCCCGGGTGCTCGCCCGGCGCTCGCCGTGCTCGATCGCCTGATGCAGCTGCTCGATGTGCTGCCCACGCCGCGTGCCGTGGCGCGCGACCTGGCGTCGTGGGTCGAGGACCAGCTCGCGCTGCGCGAAAAGGCCCGTCGCGCCAAGGATTTCCGTGAGGCGGACCGCATCCGCGGGGCGCTCAAGCAACGCGGCATCGAGCTGGAAGACACGCCGCAGGGCACCAAGTGGAGGGCACTCTAAGTCGTTCCTGCCGCTTCCCTTGCGGGAAGGTGTTGCCTCGTTTATCCTACGGGTCTCGATGGTTTGGGCTTGGGCTGCTGACGTAGCTCAATGGTAGAGCAGCTGATTTGTAATCAGCAGGTTAAGGGTTCGAGTCCCTTCGTCAGCTCACGGAGTACGCGATCGATTCGGCTCGTCCTGTAGCACACACACCCCGCGCCGTAGTGAACGCGGGGTGCGTCGTCAGTGGGACGAGCAATTGCACGCCCAGGCTACGATCGGTGAGATGTTGGATGGGGGAAGTAGCGCGGCCGGCACGGTGGGGTGCCCGAGTGGCCAAAGGGAGCAGACTGTAAATCTGCCGGCGACAGCCTACGAAGGTTCGAATCCTTCCCCCACCACTGAGTGCGGGCGTAGCTCAGTTGGTAGAGCATCAGCCTTCCAAGCTGAGGGTCGCGGGTTCGAGCCCCGTCGCCCGCTCTTCCGCTCGCGTAGCTCAGTCGGTAGAGCGCGTCCTTGGTAAGGACGAGGTCACCGGTTCAATCCCGGTCGCGAGCTTTGAGCACCAGAATTACGTCAAGGGAAAACGTCAAGGAGAGACGTCAAGGAAAGCCGTCAAAGAGAACCGGAAGCCAGAACGCAAGGAATGCGGTTTTCCTCGACGTAGTTCTTTAACGCAGTCTCACCGTATAGAGGAGCTATGGCGAAGGCCAAGTTTGAGCGGACCAAGCCGCATGTGAACGTCGGGACGATCGGCCACGTGGATCACGGCAAGACGACCCTGACGGCGGCGTTGACGAAGGTGACGGCGGACAAGGGGCTCGCCACGTACGTGAGCTACGACCAGGTGGCGAAGGCGTCGGAGTCGCAGGGGCGGCGCGATGCGACCAAGATTCTCACGATCGCGACCTCGCACGTCGAATACTCGACCGAGAACCGCCACTACGCCCACGTCGACTGCCCGGGCCACGCCGACTACGTGAAGAACATGATCACGGGCGCGGCGCAAATGGACGGGGCGATCCTGGTGGTGTCGGCGGTCGATGGGCCGATGCCGCAGACGCGGGAGCACATCCTGCTCGCCCGGCAGGTGAACGTGCCGGCGATCGTCGTGTTCCTGAACAAATGCGACCTGGTGGATGACCCGGAGCTGTTGGACCTGGTGGAGCTGGAAGTGCGGGAGCTGTTGTCCAAGTACGAGTTTCCGGGGGACGACACGCCGGTGATCCGGGGCTCGGCCCTGAAGGCGATCGAGGGCGACAAGGCCTGGGTGGACAAGGTGTGGGAGCTCCTGAAGGCGCTCGACACGAACATTCCGGTGCCGAAGCGGGATGTGGACAAGCCGTTCCTGATGCCGGTGGAAGACGTGTTCTCGATCACGGGCCGGGGCACGGTGGCGACGGGCCGGATCGACCGGGGGAAGGTGAAGGTGCAGGAAGAGGTGGAGATGGTGGGGTTCGGGACGGACAAGAAGACGGTGGTGACGGGCGTGGAGATGTTCCGGAAGCTGCTGGATGAGGGACAGGCGGGCGACAACGTCGGCCTGCTGCTCCGGGGGGTGGAGAAGCACGAAGTGGAGCGGGGGATGGTGCTGGCGAAGCCGGGGTCGATCACGCCGCACACGAAGTTTGACGCGGAAGTGTACGTGTTGACGAAGGAAGAGGGCGGGCGGCACACGCCGTTTTTCAAGGGGTACCGGCCGCAGTTCTACTTCCGGACGACGGACGTGACGGGGACGGTGGAGCTGCCCTCGGGGGTGGAGATGGTGATGCCGGGGGACAACACGAAGATGCTGATCGAGCTGATCACGCCGATCGCGATGGAAGAAGGGTTGCGGTTCGCGATTCGCGAAGGCGGCCGCACGGTGGGCGCCGGCGTCGTCACCAAGATCCACAAATAGAGGAATCATGGCCGGCAAGATTCGCATTCGCTTGAAAGCATTCGACCACGCGCTGATCGATCAGGCGGCGGCTGATATCGTGCGCACCGCGGAAAAGACGGGCGCGCAGGTTTCGGGACCCATTCCCTTGCCGACCAAGCGGCAGCTCTGGACGGTCTTGCGCAGCCCGCACATCGACAAGAAGAGCCGGGAGCAGTTCGAGCTGAAAACGCACAAGCGGCTGATCGATATCCAGGACAGCCGGTCCCAGACGATCGATGCGCTGACCAAGCTGGACTTGCCGGCCGGCGTGGACGTCGAGATCAAGGTCGAATAGCGCGATGGACGGATTGATCGGCAGAAAGCTCGGGATGACGCGCGTGTTCGTCGAGGACGCGCACGTTCCCGTCACGGTGCTCGAGGCGGGGCCCTGTCCCGTGGTGCAGGTGAAGGACGGCGAGGCGCAGCTCGGTTTCGACGCCTTGAAACCCAAGCGGGCGCCCAAGGCCCTCCTGGGGCACGCCAAGAAGGCCAGCCTCGAGACGGTGCCCCGCGTGCTGCGGACGTTCAAAACGACCGGCGAGGCCCCGAAGCTCGGGGAGTCGGTGACGGTCGCCATCTTCAATCCGGGCGATCGCGTGAAGATCACGGGCGTGACGAAGGGCCGCGGCTTCCAGGGGGTCGTGCACCGGCATCACTTCGGCGGCGGTCCCCAGACCCACGGCAATACGCGCCACCGGAAGCCCGGCTCGATCGCTCCGGGCACCGACCCGTCGCGCATCATCAAGGGCAAGCGCATGCCGGGGCATATGGGCGCGCGGCAATTCACGGAGCTGGGTCTCACCGTGGTGCGAGTCGACGCCGAGCGCAACCTGCTGTTCGTGCGCGGCTCGGTGCCGGGCCCGATGAACGGGTTGCTCACGGTGCGGAAGCAGGGAGGGCGGAGCCGCCATGATTGACGCGCCGCATTTCTCCGCGACCGGCACCAAGAAGAAAGACGTCCGCCTTCCCGAAGCGCTGTTCGACGGGACGGTGAACCAGGATGCGATGCATCGCGCCGTCGTGACGTTCCTCGCGAACCAGCGGCAGGGGACGGCGGCGACCAAGACGCGCCGCTACGTCACGGGCGGCAACCAGAAGCCCTGGCGGCAGAAGGGCACGGGCCGGGCGCGCCAGGGGTCGACCCGCGCGCCGCACTGGCGGCACGGCGGCATCGTGTTCGGGCCGCAGCCCCGCGATTACCGTCTCGCGATTCCCAAGAAGATCCGCCAGCTCGCCCGGAAGTCCGCGTTGAATGCCCGGGCGCGCGAGGGCGCGCTGTACGTCGTGGACGAGCTCAGCTTCGAGAAGCCGAAGACCAAGCTGCTCGCGGAGCTGCTGGGGAAGCTCGGCGTGCCGGATCGCAAGGTGCTGGTGCTCACCGCGGATGATGGCGAGCGGGGCCAGGCCATCTACCTCTCGGGACGGAATCTTCCCAAGGTGCACGTGACGCGCTTCGCGGATGTGACCGCATACGAAATTCTCTGGTCCGATGCCGTCATCGTGGAGCTGCCCGCGCTGGGCGTCGGCAAGAAGGAGGAGGCGGAGAATGCCTGAGCTGTACGAAACCATTCTCGCGCCCGTCGTCACGGAGAAGAGCTCGGCGTCGTATCAGGCGAGGAAGGAATACGCGTTCCGCGTGCACCTGGAGGCGACCAAGCCCCAGATCAAGGCGGCGATCGAGAAGCTGTTCAACGTGAACGTGACCGCGATTCGAACCCATGTCATGCGGTCCAAACGCCGCACGTACGGCCGCTATCAGGGCCGCCGTTCGCCATGGAAAAAAGCGATCGTGACGCTCAAACAGGGCGATACGATCGACATCTTCGAGGGTTGAGATGGGCATTCGGCAATTTCGGCCGGTAACGGCCGCGACGCGGTTCCGCTCGGTGGCGGATTTCGCTGAAGTCACGCGCAGCACGCCCGAGAAGTCCCTGCTCGAGCCGCTGCCGCGCACCGGCGGCCGCAACAACAAGGGCCACGTCACCACGCGGCATCAGGGTGGCGGGCACAAGCGCCAGTACCGCCGCATCGATTTCCGGCGCGAGAAGCACGCGATTCCGGCGCGCGTCGCGACGATCGAATACGATCCGAACCGCACCGCGCGGATCGCGCTGCTGCATTACGTCGATGGCGAGAAGCGCTACATCCTCGCCCCGCGCGGCCTGGCCGTCGGCGATACGGTCGTGTCGGGCCCCGGCTCCGACATCCGCACCGGGAACGCGATGCCGCTGTTCGAGATCCCGCTGGGCACGACGGTGCACAACGTCGAGCTCAAGATCGGCCGCGGTGGCCAGCTGGGCCGTTCGGCGGGAACGGGGATTCAGGTCGTGGCGAAGGAAGGCAACTACGTCACGCTCCGGCTCCGCTCCACCGAGATGCGCATGGTGCGCGGCGAGTGCCTCGCCACGATCGGCGAGGTCTCGAATGCCGAGCACGAGCTGATCCGGATCGGCAAAGCCGGGAAGACCCGCTGGCTCGGCCGGCGGTCGAAGGTCCGCGGCGTCGCGATGAATCCGGTGGATCACCCGCTGGGCGGCGGCGAGGGCAAATCCTCCGGCGGCCGTCCCCCGACGTCTCCCTGGGGGAAGGTCGAAGGCAAGAAGACCCGGCATCGCAAGAAGCCGTCGACGAAGCTGATTGTTCGCGGACGGCGGAGAGGAAAGGCGACACAATAATGGGTCGAAGCGTCAAGAAGGGGCCGTACGTCGAGCCTTCGCTGCTCGAGAAGATCCAGGTGCTGAACTCGAAGAACGAGAAGCGTGTGTTCAAGACCTGGTCGCGGCGGAGCACGATCACGCCCGACTTCGTCGGGCACACGCTCGCGGTCCACAACGGGAACAAGTTCATCCCGGTCTACATCACCGAGAACATGGTGGGGCACAAGCTCGGGGAATTCGCCGCCACGCGGCTGTTCCGCGGGCACTCGGCGAAAGGCTCGGCGGCCGAGCGCGAAGCGGCTGAAGCCGAGCCCGCGGGAACCTAATCCGATGGAAGCTCGGGCGATTCAGCGGACCGTGCGGCAGTCGTCGCGCAAGATGCGCCTCGTGATCGACCAGATCCGTGGCCGCGCGGTGCCGGAGGCGTACGCGCTGCTCAAGTTCTCGAAGAAGCTCGCGGCGAAGCAGATCCACAAGGTGCTCAAGTCCGCCGTGGCGAACGCCGAGCAGCGGGCGCAACGCACCAACGAGCCGCTCGACGTCGACCGCCTGCGCGTGAAGTACGCCGTGGTGAACGAGGGCTCCACGCTCAAGCGCTTTACGCCCGCGGCCATGGGGCGGGCCACGCCGATTCTCAGGCGGACGAGTCACGTCGAAATCCATGTGGCCTCGGACGCGGCCGAGCCGCAACGGCCGGCCGCGGCGAAGACCGCGGCCGCAGAGGCCGAGGCGAAACCGCGCGGCCGGAAGCGGCCGGCGGCCAAGGCTCGGGCGAGCGCGCCGAAGACCAAGAAGGCCGGGGCGAAGACGTCCGGGAGCAAGAAAAAGAAAGGGAGCAAGTAACCGTGGGTCAGAAAACACACCCGTACGGGTTTCGGCTCGGGATCGTCAAGCCATGGCGCTCGCGCTATTACGCGCGGCGGAACTTCCCCGAGCTGCTGAAGGAAGACGAGCTCGTCCGGAAGTACCTGAAAACGCGACTCGCGCACGCGGCCATCGCCGACATCCACATCGAGCGGAAGCCGGGCAAGGTGACCGTCACCGTGCACACGGGACGACCCGGTGTGGTCATCGGCAAGCGCGGCGCGGAAGTCGATAAGCTGCGCGACGAGCTTACCCAGCTCACGGGGAAAGAAGTCGGGATCAACGTCGAAGAGATCAAGCGGCCCGAGCTCGATGCCCAGCTCGTGGGCGACTCGGTCGCGCACCAGCTGACCCAGCGGATCTCGTTCCGCCGCGCCATGAAGCGTGCGGTGCAAAGCGCGATGCGGATGGGCGCGCAGGGGATCAAGATCAAGACCGCGGGGCGGTTGGGTGGCGCGGAGATCGCGCGCACCGAAGGCTATCACGAGGGGCGCGTGCCGTTGCACACCCTGCGCGCCGACGTGGATTACGCGATGTCGACCGCCAAGACGACCTACGGCACGATCGGCGTGAAGGTGTGGATCTTCAAAGGCGAGCGCACCGAGGAAATTCAGGGGCGCACGTACTCGACCGGGACCTGACCGATGCTTGCGCCCAAGCGAGTCAAGTTCCGCAAGCGGTTCAAGGGCCGCACCAATGGGATGGCCACGAGCGGCAATACCGTCGCGTTCGGTCACTACGGCCTGATGTCGCTCGATCCGGGGTGGATCTCGAATCGGCAGATCGAAGCCGCGCGCGTCGCGCTCACCCGCGAAATGAAGCGCGGTGGCAAGGTCTGGATCCGGCTGTTTCCCGACAAGCCGATCACGAAAAAGCCGGCCGAGACGCGGATGGGAAAAGGCAAAGGCAACCCCGAGGGGTGGGTTGCGGTGGTCAAACCCGGGCGGATCATGTTCGAGCTCGAGGGCATCGAAGAGGCACAGGCGCGCACGGCGCTCGAGCTCGCGGCGGCCAAGCTGCCCGTGCGGACCAAGTTCGTGCGGCGAGAGGAGCGGTAACGTGGCGAAGCTGAAACCGGACGCGTTGCGCGAGCTGAAAACGGACGAGTTGGAACAGCGTCTCGCGGTGCTCGTGGAAGAGCGATTCCGCCTGTCGTTCCGGCGCGGCACCGAGCCGGTGGCGAACCCGCTGCAGTTCCGCTATATGCGCCGCGATATCGCCCGGATCAAGACCATCTTGCGGGAGAGAAGGCAGGCATGAGGGGCAACCGGAAGGTGCGTACGGGCGTGGTCGTGAGCGACAAGCGCCAGAAGACGGTATCGGTCGAGCTGACCCGCCGCTTCTCGCACGGGTTCTACGGCAAGCAAGTGGTTCGCACCAAGTGGGTCGCCGCGCACGACGAGCACGGCGCCAAGACGGGGGACACGGTTCGGATCATGGAAACACGGCCGCTCTCGAAGACCAAGCGGTGGCGTGTGGTGGAGATCGTCGAGCGGGCGCGTTGAGAGAGGGGACCGGAACGTGGTACAGCAGGAATCGATTCTCAGAATCGCGGACAACTCGGGCGCCCGGCGGGCGCTCGTCATTCGCGTGCTCGGCGGCTCGAAGCGCCGCTATGCGGGCCTGGGCGACGTGGTCGTCGTGACCATCAAGGACGCGATCCCGACGGGACAGATCAAGAAGGGCGAGGTCGCGCGGGCGGTGATCGTCCGAACGGCCAAGGAAACGAAGCGCAAGGATGGCTCCTACATCCGCTTCGACGAGAACGCCGCCGTCCTGATCACCGATGCGGGAGAGCCGCGCGCGACCCGCATCTTCGGACCGGTCGGCCGCGAGCTGCGCGAAAAGAAGTTCATGAAAATCGTGTCGCTCGCGCCGGAGGTGATCTGAGATGCGCGTTCTGGTCTATCGCAAGAGCCGGAAAGAACGCGGCCGCGAGCCCGAGCGCCACAAGCTGCACGTGGCCAGGGGCGACACGGTCCGGGTCATCCGGGGAGAGCACAAAGGGCGCGAGGGCAAGGTGATGCGGGTCTATCCCAAGCGCTTCCGCGTGGAGGTCGAGGGGATCAACGCGAAGAAGCACCGCCGCGCCACCGGCGCGCAGGGCGAAAGCGGCATCATCGACATTCCGGCGCCCATCGCGGCCTCGAACGTGATGTTGCTCGATCCCAAATCTGGTGAGCCGACGCGGGTGCGGCGGCGGGCGGATAAAGACGGCAAGGTCGAGCGCGTGGCGGTGAAGTCGGGACAGCCGATACCGAGAGTCAGATAGGACGTCGAGAGAAAACGTCAAGAAAAAACGTCAAGGAACGACGTCAAGGAAAGACGTAAACAACAATGGCTGAGAAGCAGGACAAGCAGGACCAAAAGGACAAGGAGCCGAAGCAGGCCGGCGCGGCTCCCGCCGAGGGCGAAGCCAAAGCCAAGCAGCCCAAGCAGCAGAAGCAGGGCGGCGAGGGGAAGGGCGACGGCAAGGGCAAGCAGAAGGGCGGCAAGAAGCCCGATGCCGAGCCCGTGGCCGAAGCCCCCGCCGTGCCGGCGGAACCGGCGCCGCGGGCGCGGCTGCTCGATCATTACGAGCAACGGGTCCGTCCCAAGCTGCAGCAGCAGTTCGGGTTCAAGAACCCGCACCAGATTCCGCGGCTCGTGAAGATCGTGCTGAACGTCGGGATGGGTGACGCGCCCAAGAATCCCAAGGGACTCGAGGCGGCGGTATCCGAGCTCGCGGCCATCACCGGACAGCACCCCGTGACGACCCGGGCCAAGAAGGCGATCGCCAACTTCAATCTCCGGGCCGGCGTGCCGATCGGCGCGGCGGTGACGCTGCGCGGGCCGCGGATGTACGAGTTCCTGGACCGGTTCATCAGCATCGCGGTGCCCCGCATGCGGGACTTCCGCGGGCTGCCGACGAAGAGCTTCGATGGGAGGGGAAATTATACGCTCGGGATCAAGGAACAGATGATTTTTCCCGAGGTCGACTACGACAAGGTCGAGAAGATTCACGGCATGGACATCACGATCGTCACCACCGCGGGTCGGGACGACGCGGCGCTCGCGTTGCTGCGGGAGCTGGGCATGCCTTTCCGGGGCGAAGCGCCCGTTGCCGCTGCATAGGTTCGGGAGGAACTGAATGGCGAAGAAGTCCTGGATGGAGAAGGTGCGGCGCCCGCCGAAGTTCAAGGTGCGGGGGTACTACCGGTGCCAGCGCTGCGGCCGGAGCCGCGGAACGCTCCGGAAATTCGGGTTGTGCCGGATCTGCTTCCGCGAGCTCGCGCTGCGCGGCGAGATCCCCGGCGTGCGTAAGGCCAGCTGGTAAAGGACGGAATTCACGAGATGAGCGTTACCGATCCCGTTGCCGATATGCTCACCCGCGTGCGGAACGCCTGCGAAGCAGGCCACCGCCGGGTCGACATACCGGTCTCGAAGCTCAAGGTGGAGATCGCGCGAATCCTGCGCGACAATCACTATCTCCACGACTACAAGGTGCTGGACGACGGCCGGCAGGGCTTGCTGCGCCTGTATCTCAAGTACTACAAGGACGCGCCCGTGATTCGCGAGCTGCAGCGCGTGTCCGCTCCGGGACTCAGACGCTACGTCAAGGCCCGGGAGATCCCGCGCGTGAAGAACGGGCTCGGCATGGCCATTCTCTCGACCCCGCGCGGGCTGATGACCGACCGCGAAGCACGCACCGCCCGCGTTGGCGGCGAGCTGCTCGCCGTCATCTGGTAGGAGCGGAGCGTCATGTCACGCATCGGCAAACGACCCGTGCCCATCCCCAAGGGCGTGACGATCCAGATCAACGGATCGCGCCTCACCGTGAAGGGCCCGAAAGGCGAAATCAGCCGCGACATCCATCGAGAGCTGAGCGTCGCGGTGGAAGACAGCACCGTGGTGGTCCGCCGGCCCTCGGACGAGAACCGGCACAAGGCGTTGCACGGACTGACCCGCACCCTCGTCGCCAACATGGTCGAGGGCGTGACGCACGGGTTTTCGAAATCGCTCGAGATCCAGGGCGTCGGATATAAGGCCGAACCGAAGCCGTTCGGCGTCCAGCTCGTGGTGGGATTCTCGCACCCGGTGCCCTACCACGCGCCGCAGGGCATCAAGATCTCGGTGAACAACAACGTGCAGCTCAAGGTCGAGGGCGTGGATAAGGAGCTGGTCGGGCAGGTGGCCGCTGAGCTCCGCAATGTGCGCCCGCCCGAGCCGTACAAGGGTAAAGGAATCCGATACATGGGCGAGCAAGTACGTCGGAAGGCCGGCAAGACCGCGCAGGCGGCGGCGAAGTAACGATGCGCTCTCTCTACCGCCTGCGGACGCAGGACGATCACCGGCGCTTGAGGCATCTGCGCGTCCGGAAGAAGGTCTCGGGGACGGCCGCGCGGCCGCGCCTCGTCGTGTTCCGCTCGTCGAAACATATCTACGCCCAGCTGGTCGACGACGTCCGCGGGGTGACGCTCGTTGGCGGGTCCGATCGCTCCGAAGGCATCGCGACCGACGGCAAAGGCAAGACGGGCAAGAGCTTCAACCTCGGCCGGCTGCTCGCGGAAAAGGCGAAGACCAAGGGCATCACGAAGGTGGTGTTCGATCGCGCCGGCTATCGCTATCACGGTCGCGTGAAGGCCGTGGCCGACGGCGCTCGCAAGGGCGGACTGGAGTTCTAATGGCAGACGAACAGGAAAAACCCACTCCTCAGGAAGCCGTGCCGTCGAAGAGCACGACCGCCGTCGTCCAGCCGCCGCAGCGGCCCCGCGGCGGGGGCGGTGGAGGAGGCGGGCGCCACGGCGGTGGGGGAGGCGGCGGGCGCGGGCGTGGGGGACGTGGCGGTGAACGACGCGGTGACGGCGGCGAGCGGCAGCGCGAGAGCGATGGGCTCGTTGAGAACGTCATCGCGATCAACCGCGTCGCGAAGGTCGTCAAGGGCGGGCGGCGGTTCGGTTTCAACGCGCTCGTTGCCGTCGGCGACGGCCAGGGAAAGGTCGGGATTGCGACCGGCAAGGCCAACGAGGTGAGCGAGGCCGTTCGCAAGGCCGTGGAGGCCGCGCGCCGGAAGATGATCGAGGTTCCCCTTTCGGGCGGCACGATTCCGCACGAGATCATCGGTGATCATGGCGCCGGTCGTGTGCTGCTCAAGCCCGCCGCCACCGGCACCGGCGTGATCGCCGGCGGTCCGGTTCGCGCAATCCTCGAGTGCGTCGGCGTGCGGGACATCCTCACGAAGAGCCTGGGCTCGACCAATCCGCACAACATGGTTCGCGCGGCCATGGATGGATTGCAGCACCTCACGACCCCCCGTCGCGTTGCCCTTGAGCGGGGGATCGAGGTGGAAGCGATTCCGTACAAGCCGCGCCAGGGAGCCGTCCGTGGCTAGAAACCCACCGACCAGGAAATACCGGAAACGCAAACCGGGTCGCGATCGGGTGCTGCCCCCGGCGGGCAAGGGCCAGCTCGAGATTCGCCAGGTCCGCTCCGGGATTGGTCGCCCGTCGCACGAGCGGCGCACCCTCGAGGCATTGGGGCTGAAGCACCATCAGGACAGCGTCTTGAAGAACGACCATCCGGCCCTGCGCGGCATGCTGTACCAGGTCCGGCACCTGATTCACGTCACCCCCGCCAAGCAGCGGGCCCGGGGGGGAGAGTAGCCGATGCCAGAACGCAAATCCAAAAAGCCGGTCAAGCGCACGGCGTCGCCGAAGCGCACCCGGAAGGTCAGGTCGACGTCGAAAGCCTCCGAAGCGGGGGCGGCGCCGCGCGCGCCGGAAACAGTCGAGCGGATCACGTTGCACGGTCTGCGGGCGCCGGTCGGCTCGCACCGAAACCGTATCCGCAAGGGTCGCGGCCCCGGCTCCGGGATCGGCAAGACCGCCGGGCGCGGCGGCAAGGGGCAGACCGCCCGCAGCGGTGGGCAGACGCGCCCCGGATTCGAGGGCGGGCAGATGCCGCTCATCCGCCGGATTCCCAAACGCGGCTTCACCAATCCGTTCAAGCAACCGGCCCAGGTCGTGAACGTGCAGCAGCTCGAGAAACTGGCCGAAGGCGTCGAGGTCACTCCCGATACCTTGTTCGGTGCCGGGCTGGTGCGCCGCCCCGATCATCCGGTCAAGCTGCTTGGCATGGGTGAGGTCGGCCGCAAGTTCCTGATCAAGAGCGTCGCGGTATCCGCCTCCGCCCGCGCAAAAATCGAGCAGGCGGGAGGCACCATCGAGGCTTAGCGGGTCATATGGCATTCCGACTTCCCAACGCATTGAACGTATTCCGGCTCCCGGAGGATCTCTGGGAGAAGTTTTCCGTCACGTTTCTCTGTCTCGTGGTCTACCGCATCGGCGCCCACATCGCGACGCCGGGCGTGAACGTCCAGGCCCTCGCCGACTTTCTCCACAATCAGGGACAGGGCACGCTGTTCAGCCTTTACGACCTGTTCGCCGGCGGCAATTTGTCGCGCGCCACGGTGTTCGCGCTCGGTATCATGCCGTACATCTCGGCGAGCATCGTATTCCAGCTGGCGCAGCCCGTGTTCCCGACGGTCGACAAGATGCAGCGCGACGAAGAAGGCCGGAAAACGCTCACCCAGTGGACCCGGTATCTCACCGTGGTGCTCTGCGTGCTGCAGGCCATCGCGTTCGCCAAGTTCACGGCAGGACTGCCGGGGGCCGTGGCCGACCCGGGGGTCGGGTTCATGCTCACGACCGTGATCACCCTGACGACGGGCGGCGTATTCGTCATGTGGCTCGGCGAGCAGATCACCGAGCGCGGCATCGGCAACGGCGCGAGCCTGTTGATCTTCTTCTCGATCATCGAGCGGATCTGGCCGGAGACGCTGCGGACGGTTGAGGCGCTGCGGGCTCACTCCCTGAGCCTGCTCACGCTGCTGCTCGTGCTCGCGGTCATGGTGTTCGTCGTGGCCGGCACGGTTGCCGTGACGGTGGCTGCGCGCCGGGTCCCGATTCAGATTCCCCGCAAGGTGATCGGACGGGGCCGGATCGCCGAAGGCAAGAAGACGTTCATCCCGCTCCGCATCAACTCATCGGGCGTGATGCCCATCATCTTCGCGCAGTCGCTGATCATCGTTCCCGGCACGATCGCCGCCTTTTCCGGCAACGCAACGCTCAAGCACCTCGCCGAGTACTTCAGCGTGACGTCGTGGGTCTACGTCATCTCGAGCGCGGTGCTGATCATCTTCTTCGCCTACTTCTACACCTCCATCATTTTCAACCCGGTGGACCTGGCCGAGAATCTGAAGAAGCAGGGCGGGTTCATCCCGGGCGTGAAGCCTGGGGCGGCCACCGCCGACTATATCGACGAAGTGTTGTCCCGCATCACGTTCCCTGGCGCGCTGTTCCTCACGCTCGTGGCGATGCTGCCCATCGTGATCTCGAATATCCTCAACATGCCGTTCGGGTTCGGCGGTACCGCGCTGCTGATCGTGGTCGGCGTGGCGCTGGACACGGTGCAACAGGTGCAGCAGCACCTGCTCCTCCGGCATTACGACGGGTTCATGAAGGAGGGTCGGGTCAAGTTCCGCGGACGCGCGCGGACGATCTAGGGCACGCGTGTTCATCCTGCTGCTCGGCGCTCCTGGTGCGGGCAAAGGCACCCAGGGCAAGATCCTCGCGGAGCGCCTCGGCCTTCCCAAGATCACGACCGGCGATATCCTGCGCGCCGCCGTCAAGGCCCGTACGCCGCTCGGCCGCGAAGCAAAGACCCACATGGATGCGGGGAAGCTGGTGCCGGACTCGGTCATTCTCGGTCTCATCAAGGACGAGCTGGCCAAGCCCGAGGCCGCGGGCGGAGCCGTCTTCGACGGATTTCCGCGCACGGCGGCACAGGCTGAGCTCGTCGACCGCACGCTGGCCGAGCGGGGACAGCGGCTGCATCACGTGCTGCTGCTCGATGTGTCCGACGACGAGCTGGTGCGGCGGATGCATGGCCGCGCCACGCTCGAGGGCCGCAGCGACGACACGCCCGAGGCGATTCGCACCCGGCTGCAGGTGTACCAGCGGGACACCGCGCCCCTCGTCGCCCATTACGCGCAGCGCGGCAACGTGCACCGCGTCCCGGCCGTGGGAACGATCGACGAGATCGCGAACGAAATCCGGCGCCTCGTGGGCCGATGATCACGATCAAGTCTCCGCGCGAGATCGACACCATGGCGGCCGCCGGCCGGATCGTGGCGCAAACGCTTGCCGAGGTTGCCCGGCACGTGCGCCCCGGCGTGTCTACCGAGGAGCTGGATCAGCTCGCCGAACAGTTCATTCGCAGCCACCCCGGCGCCCGCCCGTCCTTCAAGGGGTTGTACGACTTTCCCGCCACCCTGTGCACCTCGATCAACTCGGAGGTCGTCCATGGGATCCCGTCGCCGAAGCGGATCCTGCGCGACGGCGATCTCCTGAGCGTAGACGTCGGTGTCTGGCTCGACGGTCTCCATGCGGATTCCGCCGCGACATTCCCGGTCGTGCACGCGACGGCCGAGGCGGAGCGACTGCTGGAAACGACCAAGGGCGCGCTGGCCGCCGGAGTGGCCGAGGCGCGGGCGGGGAATCACGTCGGGGATATCGGGCACGCCGTGCAACAGGTTGCGGAGAACGCGGGCTACTCGGTGGTTCGTGAGCTCGTGGGTCACGGCATCGGCTCGAGCTTCCACGAGGAGCCGCAGATTCCGAATTACGGCAAGCCACGCCGGGGCCCTCGGCTGGTACCGGGAATGACGATCGCAATCGAGCCGATGCTCAACGTCGGCGGCCCCGAGATCCGCACGCTCGACGACAAGTGGACCGTCGTGACGGAAGATGGCTCGCTCTCGGCGCACTTCGAGCACACGGTCGCGATTCTCGATGGTGGCGGACCACCGCGAATCCTCACGACCGCGGAAGGCGGGAACGGAGCGCGATGACTCGGGCGGCCTAGCTGCCTGACGGCGGCCGTGTGTTCACCCTGGGGCAAGAAGTGCGCCGCGTTCGAGTTGCACCATTTCGTGAAGCAGGGCATTGCCCGCCTCGGGCGCGGAGAGCGCCTGCACGTTGGCGCGCACGTTTTCGATGGCGCCCAACAGAGCCGCACGCGCGAGGGCCGATGCCACGCGCCCGTCGGAACGGGCATTCGTGTTCCCGATGGCCGTGATCTCGTGCGCCAACGCGGCGAGGCGAGCCGCGCCACGGGCGAGCGCCAGCGGCGGTTCGGCCGCCTGACGCAGGGCGCGGTCGATCTGCTGGGCCCGCGACGGGTCGTCCTTGGGAACCGCGAACGCGGCAATGACGTCGTTATACGCGGCCGCATCCTGGTCCACGAGCAGTCGCATCGCCTGACGGATCGATTCGGCCTGCGCGGCAATCGCTGCGGCCCGATCGCTCACGTCAGCGTACGCCTTCCGGCCGATCGTCAATCGCGCCACCATGACGACGAGGGCGGCGGCCATGGCTCCCGCGAGCGCGGCCGCGCTGCCGCCTCCCGGCGTCGGAGTGCGAGCGGCGAGCGACTCGAGCCAGCTGTCCAGCGTGGGCGCGCTCCCGTTCTCGGCGTGTGCCCGGATCTTCGCCTCGAGCACGTGCTCGACGGCGTCGGGCACGTGAAGATGCCCGGCGCCGGCATCGAGCAGCGCGCGCTCGGGAATGAGCCCCACGATTTCACCGCGTCTGACGGTCGTGCCGTGCCGCGCGGCCTCGCGGGCCACGGCATCGAATACCGTCGCCGGCGACGTCTGATGCAAATCGAGCAGGTTCATGGAAACCTGCGCTTGGCCATTGACGTCGAACCCGCTTGCCTGCACCGCGGGCAGACCGCCGCTCGATGTCCGAATCGTTTTCGCGATCGCCTTGGCGATCGCGATATCCCGGGTCTCGAGATAGATGTTGAAGGCGACAAGAAATGGTCGCGCGCCGATGGCTGTCGCTCCGGCGCTCGGATGGATCCGCCGGGGACCGAAATCCGGATCGGCCGCGGGGTCGGTTCCGATCCGCTCCCGCAAGCCTTCGAACTCGCCTTTCCTGATGGCCGGCAGGCTCGCTCGGTCCGGCCGGGTCGCGGCGGCCGCGTACAGGAAGACGGGGATCAGGAGCTCGTTCCCCACGCGCTCGCCGAGCTGCCGCGCGAGGCGAATGCAATCGTCCAGCGTGGTTCCGCCCACCTCGAGCGGAACAAACGGGACGACGTCGGTCGCTCCCATCCTGGGATGCTCACCCTTGTGCGTGCGCAAATCGATGCGTTCAAGGGCGACGCGCATGCAGCGAAACGCCGCCTCGACGGCAGGCTCTGGCGGCGCAACGAACGTGAATACCGAGCGATTGTGGGACGCATCCGACTGCACATCGAGCACGTGCACCCGCGGCACGGAATCGAGCGCGGCTCGAATCGCGGCGATCACGACCGGGTCGCGTCCTTCCGAAAAATTCGGCACGCACTCTACCAGCCGGCTGCTCATCAGCTCTCCCGTACGACCTCGAGCAACCAGCGGTGCAGCGCCGGATTGCCCGCGATGATCGGGCCGCCTTGCAGGACATCCGGCGAGCCTCGCGTGTCGGTCACAACGCCGCCCGCCTCGCGGATCAGCACGACCCCGGCCGCCACATCCCAGGGCGACAACGTGAGTTCCCAGAACGCATCGAGCCGTCCGGCGGCGACATCGGCGAGATCGAGCGCGGCCGAACCGGCCCGTCTGATCCCGCTCGACGCGCGGACGACGGCGCGGAACTGGAGGATGTACCGCTCGAGATCATCCACGTGCTTGAACGGGAATCCCGTCCCAATCAGCGCGAGACCGGGATCGGACACGGAGGAGACACTGAGCCGGTGCTCACCGATCCATGCGCCCCCGCCGACGGATCCGCGAAACACCGTATCGCGGGTGACATCGTGAATCACGCCCACCGCGAGCGCCCCCCGGAACAGGCAGCCGATCGAGACGGCATATTGAGGGTAGCCATGCAGATAGTTCGTCGTGCCGTCGAGCGGATCCACGATCCAGACGACTTCGCCTTCGCGCGCGGCACCGGGCGACAACTCCTCACCGACGATCTGCGAGCCGGGAACGTCCTGGGTCAGCGTCTCCGCGATGAGCTGCTCGGCGCCGCGGTCGGCTTCGGAAACGAAATCATGCCATCCCTTCTCCGTCCACGCCCCTTGGGCGGGCGGCGTCGTACCGCGCAAGAACCGCGCGGCGCGGTCGGCGGCGTGGATGGCGCTATCGAGTAAGTCTTTGATTTCTCGCACCTTGCGGCACCCCACCCCAGGTTCGTAGCTTGTCAGCCCATGGCGCGCGTCTTCTCGGGAATCCAGCCGTCCGGCGAACTCCACATCGGCAACTACCTCGGCGCTGTTCAGAACTGGGTCAAGCTCCAATCACAGCATGACTGCTTCTTCTGCGTAGTCGACCTGCACGCGATCACGCAACCGTATGACGCCGGAACCCTGGCCCAGCGGACGCTGGACATGTCCGTGGGCCTGCTCGGGGCAGGGCTGGATCCTGAGCGGTGCGTGCTGTTCGTCCAGTCGCATGTTCCCGAGCATACCGAGTTGAACTGGTTGCTGATGACGATCACGCCCCTGGGGGAGCTCGAGCGCCAAACGCAATTCAAGGACAAGGCCCAGCGTCAGGAAAGCGTTCCCGCGGGTCTCCTGAACTATCCGGTGCTTCAGGCGGCCGACGTCCTGCTGTATCGCGCGACGCTCGTACCGGTCGGCGAGGATCAGCTCCAGCATCTCGAGCTGATGCGCGAGATCGCCCGCCGCTGGAACAGCCGTTTCGGCGATGGATTCAGTTTTCCCGAGCCGCAGGCACTGCTGACCACTGCCAAGCGCGTGCTCGGCCTCGACGGCCAGGCCAAGATGTCCAAGAGTCTTGGGAATACGATCGGTCTGTTCGAATCTCCCGAAGCGATCTGGGAAAAGCTCAGGCCCGCCGCCACCGACCCCGCCCGGGTTACGCGCAAGGATCCCGGGAATCCCGACGTGTGCAATATCTATACGATGCACCAGGGATTCTCGCCCCCCGAAACACAGACGCTGGTGGTGCACAACTGCCGGACGGCCGGGTGGGGCTGCCTCGATTGCAAGCGGGTGCTCGCGGACAATATGATAGCCACGCTTCGCCCCATGCGCGAACGCGCGGCGGAGCTGCGGAGCGCGCCCGGCCGCGTGTCATCCATGCTCCGCGCCGGGGCGGCGAAAGCGCGCGCGCTGGCGCTGGAGACCGTTGCCAGTGTCCGTGACCGCATGGGCTTTCTCGAGGGCGCTCGAGGCGGGGGTGACTGATGGACGAACCCAAGGCACGCTCGTCACGAGCGAGCGGACAGACCACCGGCACGGGCGGCGGGTTCGAGAAGATCATTCGAGCCGCCGTCGATCGCGGCGCTTCCGACCTGCACATCAAGGCGGGCGACGTGTTTCGTGCCCGGATCGATGGCAAGCTTGTCCCGCTCACGAAACAGCGCCTCACCCCGGAGCAAACGCGAGCCATCGCCCTGCGATTCATTCCCAATGAACAGGACCGCTCCCGGATCGACGCGCTGCGTGACTACGATTGTTCCTGGGGCATGCCCGGCGTAGGGCGGTTCCGCATCAATATTCTGCGGCAGCGCTCGTCCTTCATGATCGTCATGCGGGTGATTCCCTTCGACATCCCGTCGATCGAGTCGCTCCGGTTGCCGGACATCCTGCGCAGCGTTGCTGCGGCGGAGCGGGGCCTAGTGCTCGTCACGGGCCCGGCGGGATCGGGGAAGAGCTCGACCATGGCCGCGATGGTGCACCACATCAACGAGAATCAGCAGCGGCACATCGTCACGCTCGAGAATCCGATCGAGTTTCTGCACCGCGACATCAATTCCTCGGTCACGCAGCGGGAAATCGGCGTTGATACGGACGACTACCGCCGGGGACTGCGCGCCGCGCTGCGTCAGGACCCCGATGTAATCCTGATCGCCGATCTCCGTGACCTCACCGTGCTCGATACGGCGCTCAAGGCGGCGGAGACGGGTCACCTCGTGATTTCGGCGCTCGATACGCCGGACAGCGCCACGACGGTCGCGCGGCTCGTAGACATGTTCCCCGCGGCCGAGCAGGAAGGAGCCATGCTGCGCATTGCGGAGGCGCTCCACGCGGTCGTGTCGCAGCGCCTGCTTCCGCGCATCGATGGCCAGGGACGGGTCGTGGCGGTCGAGGTATTGATCTGCACCGGCACGGCGCGGGAGATGATTCGTGACCCCAAGCGCGCGCCCGATCTGCCCGCGTATATCCGCGGCTCACGGGAGCGGTATGGGATGCAAACCCTCGACCAGCATCTCGTGGAGCTCGTCGCGAACGGTCTCGTGGCCCACGAGGCGGCGATCGCGACCGCCGTGGACGCGGGCGAGCTCGAGCGCCAGACGCGCGGGATCAGGCGTCCCGCCGGGCCTCCCGCGCAGGACGCGAGGGCCAACCGCGTCACCCCCATTCCCGACGATCTCTCGAGCATTCTGCCGGACACGTGAGTGACTTGCGGCGACTGTTTGCTGAAGTCGCCGTACCCCGCCGCACCGGATCGAATGCCCATGCCCGCGTGCGCGCGGCGTTGACGCGCGAGCTGCGGCAACGGGGTTTCGTCGTCCTCGAGCACCAGTTTTCCGTGCAGCCGCCTGGGCGGCTCCGAGGCCCGTACCTGGCGGGCGGGATGCTCGCCGGGACCACCGCCGCGGTTGCCGTGCTCGCCGCCCTGCCGCCGCCCAATCCGTCGGCACCGCTCGCGATCGCGCTTGGTCTCGTGCTGCTGCTCTGGCTCGCCGCGCTCATCCGGAGCTCGAGTCACCCACCGCTCCCAGGGGTCAATCTGATTGCCGTGCGGCCGCAGACGCGGGTCAAGGTCTGGCTTGCGGCGCACTACGACTCGAAGGGTCAGCCCATCTCGATGTTCACCCGGATCGCCGCCGGCGGGCTCGCGCTGCTCGGAGTGGGCGCGCTCGGCGTGCTCGCCGCCACACGGCTCGGCGGCACGGTGTGGCACGCGCCGGCCGCCGCGCTCGTCGCGATTCCCGGAATCGTCGGCGGAGTGCTGCTGCTCGGGAATCGGGTGACCGACGCCTCGCCCGGCGCGCTCGACAACGCCACCGCGCTCATCACTGTGCTCTCGATCATCGATCAGCTGCCACCCGAGACGCCCGTCGGTGTGTTGCTGCCGGACGCCGAGGAGTTCGGACTGCTTGGGGCCCGGGCGCTCGTGAAGGAACGGGCCAACCTGCTCGCGGGGACGACCGTCCTCAATTTCGACGGCATCGATGACCGCGGATCGACCATCTGCCTGATGCATCGTGCCGGGCCCGTGTCGGAAGCGGTCGCGCGGTCGCTTGGCGCGAAACGCCGCAGGCTGCTGCCGGTGGTCGTGGACGGCTGGGAGCTCGCCCGGAGTGCCGCGGAGTGCGTCACCATCATGCGGGGCGATTGGCGGACCACCCTGCTCGTGCATACGCCGCGGGATGAAGCCAGCCGGTTTACGCTCGCTGGCAGCGCCGCGGTGGCCTCGGGAGTCGCGCGGGAGTTGAGCAAGGTGTTTTTGCGTTGACGATCCCCGACAGAGCCTCTAGGTTTCTCGCTGGATCCATCCCCCATGTGCCTCCGTCCCTCTAGCCTGCCGGGCGGGGGCGTTTTCATGGAGTACTATGTTCGGACCAAAAAGCCATTGTGTCGTGATCGTCGGCGCCCAATGGGGTGACGAGGGCAAGGGCAAGATCGTCGACGTGCTCGCCGAGCGCGCCGACCTCGTGGTCCGTTACCAGGGCGGCGCCAACGCGGGCCACACGGTGGATACGGGCGCCGGCGAGTTCGTTCTGCACCAGATTCCGTCTGGCATCATTCAGGGCGCGGTGTGCATCGTCGGGAACGGAGTCGTGCTCGATCCCGAGACGTTTTTCACCGAGCTCGATGCCCTGACCTCCCGGGGGGTGCGTACCGAGCAGAAGCTGTTCGTCTCGGATCGCGCGCACCTGACGCTTCCCTATCACAAGCTCCTCGACCGGGCCCGCGAGCGGCGGGAGCAGATCGGAACCACCGGTCGCGGCATCGGACCGACGTACGAAGACAAGTACGGGCGCCGCGGCATTCGGGTGGCGGACCTGCGAAACCTCGAACGCGCACACGAGCTGGTCTGCGCGCGCGTCGAAGCCGCGAATCAATTCCTCTCGCTGCTCGGCTCTCCCGAGCAGGCGGACGTTCACGAACATCTCGAGCTGCTGGAACGACTCGCCCCGCGGCTGTTGCCGATCGCAGTGGACGCGGGCCGGGTGGTGTACGAGGCGCTGCAACGAGCCGAAGCCGTTCTGCTCGAAGGGGCGCAGGGCGCGTTGCTCGACGTTGATCATGGCACGTACCCCTACGTCACCTCGTCGAACACGACGGCCGGCGGAGCCGCGGTTGGAGCCGGGATCGGCCCGACCGCGATCGATGCGGTAGTGGGCGTCGTGAAGGCGTACACGACGCGAGTGGGGAATGGACCGCTCCCCACCGAAGCAGACGCCACCCTCGCGGCGCGTATTCGGGAGCTCGGCGGAGAGTATGGAGCCACGACAGGGCGTCCCCGCCGCTGTGGCTGGTTCGATGCGGTGGTGGTGCGCTATGCGGTCCGGGTCAATGGACTGACGGGACTCGCCGTCACCAAGCTCGACGTGCTCGACACGTTTGCCGAGATTCCAGTGTGCGTCGGCTACGTCCTTGATGGGGAAGCCGTAGACAGCATGCCGGCGGAGGTCGAGCGCCTGAGCCGCGTCCGGCCGGTGTACGAAACCTTGCCCGGCTGGCAGCGCCCGCTCTCAACGGTGCGGCGGCTCGCGGACCTGCCCTCCGCCGCGCGCGCGTACCTGGATCGCCTGCAGGACCTGGCCCACGCGCCCATCCGGTATGTGAGTGTCGGGACGCGGCGAGACCAGATCGTCGAAGTGGCATAGTAGGGATGGGGGAAGGGGGAAGCGGGAAGGGGATGATTGATCTCGCTGTTGTCGGTGCTGGACCCTGTGGACTTGCCGTTGGCGCTGCCGCCAAACGCGCGGGACTCACCGCGAGCCTGTTCGACAAAGGCCCCGTCGTCTCCAGTCTGATGCGCTATCCGGTCTACATGTCATTCTTTTCGACCGCCGAGAAGCTCGAGATCGCCGGCGTACCCTTCGTTACGTCCGGAGAGAAACCCACGCGACGCGAGGCGCTCACCTATTACCGCAAGGTGGCGGAATACTTCGAGCTGGACGTCCGGCAGTACCATGAAGTACGTGGGGTGCGGCGCGCGGCCGGAGCATTCGAGGTGGAAGCAAGCCACCCGCACTCGGCCGAGCCCGAGATTCTGAAGGCACGCCATGTCGCGTACGCCACCGGGTACTTCGAGAATCCCAACCTGCTCCGTGTCCCAGGCGAGAGCCTGCCGCACGTTTCCCATTTTTTCACCGAAGCGCATCCCTACTGGCGGCAACGTGTCGTGATTGTGGGAGGAAGCAACAGTGCCGTCGAGGCGGCGCTCGAGCTGCATCGCGTCGGCGCGCGCTCTACCATCGTGCATTTCCTCGGGCAGTTCGATGCCAACGTAAAGCCGTGGATCCTTCCCGACATCACGAATCGGATCAAGGACGGCAGTGTCGCGGTCCGGCTTGGTTACCGGGTCAGCGAAATCACGCCGTCGAGCGTGGTGATCCGATCCGAGAGCGATGGCTCGACCGACGTGCTCGAGACGGATTTCGTGCTGGCGCTGACGGGCTACCGCGCCGACCAGGCGGTGCTGCGACGCATGGGCGTGCGGGTGGATGACGTCACGGGCATTCCTACCCACGACCCGCAGTCGATGGAAACCAACGTCCCCGGCGTATATATCGCCGGCGTGCTGGCGGCGGGGTTCAACGCCAACCGCATCTTCATCGAGAACGGCCGATTGCATGGCGATCTGATTTGCGCGCATATAAAAGCAAAACCCCCCAAGGTTGCCCCCAGGGGGTGATCGCCTGCCCAACATCGTGCGCCCTAGAACCCGATGCGAGCGAGACGAAGTGTTGCTCGTGGGGCGAAAACGAACGCGGCCCCGCGCTCTGGTTCCAGGACGTAGGGCCGCTGCCGTCTCTGGCAGCCGGGCTGTCTCGATGAACCCGAGACCCCTTTGCTTTGCGCCCCGCCGTCACCGACGGTTTGCCCTGGACAGAGATTCGCTGGCCACGGGGGAAGGCAAAGCCAGTGCCAGAAACGTAAGTACCGTCACATCAATGACATGACTCTGAAGCACAGCGCTGCGCGTTCTAGCATTTCGCGGCATTCGCCGCGTTGTGCAAAATGAGGCCGGTCGTGCTCGCCGCCGCGGCGGCATTCAAAGGCACGTTTGGGCCGCGGGAGGTTACCGAGGCCCTCGCGCGAGGCGTCCGTCGCGCCCTGCCTGAGAGCGTCGTGCTGCAATGCCCTATCTCCGATGGCGGGGACGGCCTGCTCGATGCAGTGCTCGAAGCCGAGTCGACACGCGAGCGGGTGCAGGTGACTGGGCCGCTCGGTTCTCCGGTCACGGCGACGCTGGGCTGGATCGACGGCGAGACCGCGATTTTCGAGAGCGCCACGGCGGCCGGCATCGCCCTCCTCGGGGCGGACCAGTTCGATCCGCTGCACACCACGACGCGCGGCGTGGGCGAGTTGCTCTGGGAAGCCATGAACCGCGGCGCGCGGACCGTGATCGTGGGACTGGGTGGCTCGGCGACGGTGGACGGGGGCACGGGCGCCGCCCGCGGACTGGGCTGGACCCTGCGTGACGGTCAGGGTCAGCCGCTTCCCGAAGGTGGCGGAGCGCTCGTGAACCTCGCCTCGCTCGAAGGAGGGTGGGGGATCCCCGCGCAGGTTTTCGCGTTGGTCGACGTCACGAATCCGCTGATCGGACCGGAAGGAGCGGCCCCGGTTTTCGGGCCGCAGAAAGGCGCGAGCCTCGAGGATGTGGCGCGGTTGTCGGCCGGACTCGAGGTGCTGGCGAGACTCATGGCGGCACGAGGACATCCGGCGCTGGCCACGATTCCCGGTGGCGGTGCGGCGGGGGGGCTCGGCGCTGGACTCGTGTTCTTCGCCGGCGCCGAGTTGGTACGTGGCGCCGAATGGGTGCTGGAGCGCGTCGGATTCGATGCGGCGCTGGCGCGCGCGGACCTGCTGATCACGGGCGAAGGCACCTTCGATCGCACGTCGCTCGCGGGCAAAGCGTCGGGCGAGGTTCTCAGGCGTGGGCAGGCGGCGAAAAAGAAAGTGACGGTGATTGCCGGCAGGGTCGAAGGCCTGATCGGCGTGCACGCGCTCTCCGGCGAGGGTCGCATGCTCGAGCTCGACGCGATCGCGGCGCTGGCGGAGCGCGGCGCGCGCGAGGCGTTCGGATTGCCCCTCCCCACGGCGTAGCGGCATCTCTATCTTCCGCCCCCATGCCCTCGTCCACTGAAAACACCGTGATGGACAAGCTGGTCTCGCTCGCGAAGCGCCGCGGGTTCGTATTCCAGTCGTCCGAGATCTATGGTGGATTGGGCTCGGTGTGGGATTACGGCCCGCTCGGGGTGGAGCTCAAGAAGAACGTGAAGGAGCGGTGGTGGCGCTCGATGGTCCACGAGCGCGAGGACATCGAAGGACTCGATGCCGCGATTCTGATGCATCCTCGGGTGTGGGAAGCCTCGGGGCACGTCGCCGGATTCACCGACCCGCTGGTGGACTGCAAGCACTGCAAGAACCGCTTCCGCGCCGACGATCCCCGCATCAAGGGCACGCCTGGCGAACCCACCGCGCAGTGTCCGGTGTGCGGGTCGAAGGGCACCCTCACGGCGCCGCGCATGTTCAATCTGATGTTCAAGACGTTCATGGGGCCGGTCGAGGAGCAGGCGGCGGTGGTGTATCTCCGCCCCGAAACCGCGCAGGGCATTTACGTCAATTACCTGAACGTGCTGCAGTCTTCCCGTCAGAAGATCCCGTTCGGGATCGCGCAGATCGGAAAGGCGTTCCGCAACGAGATTACCCCGGGCAATTTCACGTTCCGCACTCGTGAATTCGAGCAGATGGAGATGCAGTTCTTCGTGAAGCCCGGCACGGACACGGAATGGTTCGAGTTCTGGCGGCAGGAGCGGATGAAATGGGTGCAGGCCCTCGGGATCAACCCCGCGCGGCTGCGGTTTCATCAGCACACCGCCCAGGAGCTCGCGCATTACGCGAAGGACGCCTACGACATCCAGTACGAATTTCCGTTCGGATGGAATGAGTTCGAGGGCATCCACAACCGCTCGAACTTCGATTTGAGCCGGCATCAGGAGTACTCCGGCAAGAAGCTCGACTACCTCGATACGACGACGAACGAGCGGTACGTCCCCTACGTGGTGGAGACATCCGCTGGAGCGGACCGCACCACCCTCGCGTTGCTGTGCGACGCGTATCGCGAGGAGGAAGTGGCGGGGGAAACGCGGGTGCTCCTCGCGATCCACCCCGCGCTGGCGCCGCTCAAGGCCGCCGTCTTTCCGCTGGTCAACAAGGATGGGATGCCCGAGCTGGCACGACGGATCTTTGACGATCTCAGGGGCCAGTACAACGTGTTCTACGACGACTCAGGCTCCATCGGCCGGCGCTATCGCCGTCAGGACGAGGCGGGCACACCGTTCGGGATCACGATCGACGGCCAATCCGTGGCCGACGCTACCGTGACCGTGCGGGATCGCGACACGCTCAAACAGGATCGCATCGCGGCGACGTCGCTGATCTCCTATCTCGCAGGGAAGCTGTCAGGCTGAGTGCGGGTCCATCTCGCGACGCGCGACCTCCTCTTCGCATCGAAGCTCAGAGCGGTAGCGCGCTCCGCGAACGCGGAGATTGTGCCAGAGCCGGCGTCGGGCGACGTCGCGGTCGTCCCGCTCGACGCGCCGGATGCTGCGGACAAGATCCGGCTGCTGGTCGCCCGGGGGGTTGTGGTGCTTGCTTTCGGACCACACGTACACGCCGATGCACTGCGCGCGGCCCGCGACGCCGGCGCGCTCGCGGTGCCGAATTCGGAAGTGGCTGAACGGCTCGCCGTCTTGCTCCGGGGCGCACGCTGACCTGCGGGATCGAGCCGCAGGCTCTATTTTTCGTGGCATGATCCATACTGTGACGGTCGCACTCTCTCCAGCGGACATCTTTGCGCGCGCCAAGGACTTTTTCGGCTCGCGCATTCCCACCTCGACTGCCTTTCCGGAAAAAGAAGGACCCACCTTCCTGGCGCTCCGGGGCCAGGGGGGCGAGGAGCTGGTGATCAGCGCCCGGCTCACGTCTGATGATGGCGGGCCGGTGCGCAGCGCCGTTCGCGGGTCGACGCTGTTCTTCGATCAGGCGCTCGATCGATTTTTTTCGACGCTCCCGCTCGAATCGACGGTAATGGTCGAGTGACCGCGGCTGCCGAGAAGTTTGCTGTTCGCGTCATGGTCACGGACGTCTGGGATCACGTCGTCCTTGCGGTCGATGCGGGAACGCGCATTACCGATCTCAAGCGCGAGGCGTTGACGCGCGCGTTGAAGGGTGCCGTGCGGGATCTCGACGACTACATGGTGAAATTCCGCGGCGCCGAAGTGTCAGACGAGCTCGCCACGATCGAGTCGGTGGGGGCCACCGCGAATTCGTCCTTCATCGTGCTCCCGGTGCGTCGGCGGATCGTGCGGTGAAGCCCCCCAGCCGGGTGCCCACCACGCTCGCCGTTGGATTTCTGCTGCTCGATGCGGTGCTCCTCGCCTACGCGGGGATTCTCGGGTCGCGCGCCACGCTCGTGGTCTTTGCGGTCCTCTGCGGGCTCGCCGCGTGCTTCGTTGTCGTCGCCTGGCGCCGCTATCGGCGTGCCTGTTCCGACGTGAATGCCGCGCGACACGACGTACAACAGGAGATTGCGGCGATCAGGGAACTGCTCCAGAGCTCTCCTCCCAAGAAATAGGCGACGTGAGCACGCTGGTCGTCTGGAACCCCGCTGCGCGCCGCCATGATCCGGGCGCCGGGCACCCGGAACGTCCGGAGCGGGTGGACGCCGTGTTGCACGCCCTCCGCGATTCCGGAGCGGCCGTGCCGGCGCAGTGGATCGAGGCGGCTCCGGCTGCCGTGGACGCCGTTCGGACCGTGCACGACGGGCGATACGTCGATCGGCTCGAGCAGCTCGCGGGAGCCGGTGGCGGCGTGCTCGATGCCGACACCGTCATGGGCCCGGACAGTTGGAGCGCGATTCTTGGCGCCGCCGGAGTTGCTCTCAAGGCCGTGGAGTGCGCGCTCGAGAGCCCCGACGAGGGGGCCTTCGGGCTCACCCGTCCGCCGGGTCATCACGCGCTCGGCAACCGGGCGATGGGTTTTTGCTTCTTCAATAACGTCGTGCTCGCGGCCCGGCACGCGCAGCACCTCGGTTGCAAACGCGTGCTGATTGTCGATTGGGACGTGCATCACGGGAACGGGACGCAGGCTCTGGTCGAGCGGGATCCCACGATCCGGTTCGTCTCCATGCACCAATACCCCTGGTATCCAGGCACCGGGGCGGAGCATGAACGCGGGGTGGGAAACGTGTTCAATGTGCCGCGCCCGCCGGGGCTTCCCCGCGAGCAGTACGTGCGGGACTTGCTGCAGGCCGTCGATCGCGCGTTGGACCAGTGGCGACCCGACATCCTCCTCGTTTCCGCCGGATTCGATTCGCTGCTGGGGGATCCGCTCGGTGGATTCACCCTCGTCCCGAGCGACATTGCACGCTGGACCACGGCGTTGCGCGACCGCGTTACGCCCGCGCCGATCGTCGCCGTGCTCGAAGGGGGCTACCAGCTCGAGCTGCTCGCGGCCGGGGCCACGGCGCTCGTGCGGGCGCTCGCCGGGGTACCGGCACCCGCGGACCGCTGATCGATGCCGCTGTCACTCGCAGCGGAAGTCATCACCCTGCGCACACGCCACCCGTTCGTGATCGCGCGGGGGGGGTCGAGTGACTATCGGGTCGTGTGGGTGCGGGTGACCGACACGGACGGTGTGGAAGGGTGGGGCGAAGCCGATCCCTCCGCGTATTACGGCGAGACCGCCGACACCGTGCTCGCCGCGCTCGAGCAGCTCAGGGCCCTGGTACCCGATGATCCCTTCCAGATCGAAGCCGCAGAGTCGGCGTTCCGCGATCGCGTCGAGCCGGCCCGCACGGGAGCCGCCCGGGCCGCGCTGTCCGCGGCGCTGCACGACCTCGCGGCCAAGCGGGCGGGGCTCCCCCTGTGGCGATTCTGGGGACTCGATCCGGGGCGTGCACCGCGCTCGTCCTTTACCATCGGGCTCGATACCCCCGAGGTCATGCGGCAAAAGATCGCGGAGGCGAGAGCGTATCCCATTCTCAAGATCAAATTGGGGACGGATCACGACGAGGAAATCCTCCGGACGGTGCGTGACGCCACGGACAAACCCCTCCGGGTCGACGCGAATGGCGGTTGGACCCGCGAGCGGGCGCTGGCGATGCTGCCGGTACTCCGCGAATTCGGCGTCGAATTCGTCGAGCAGCCGCTTCCCCCCGCCGATCTCGAGGGAATCGCCGCCGTGCGGCGCGCGGGGGTGCTGCCCGTCGTGGTGGACGAAAGCTGCATCGTGGCGACAGACATTCCGCGCGTCGCCGGCTCGGCCGATGGGATCAACATCAAGCTGGCCAAGTGCGGCTCGCTGCGCGAAGCGTTGCGCATGATCGCCACCGCGCGCGCGTTCGGGATGCTGGTCATGGTGGGATGCATGATCGAATCCTCCCTCGGCATCACGGCCGCCGCGCATCTGACCCCGCTCGTCGACGCCGCCGATCTGGACGGAGCGGCGCTCACCGCCAACGATCCGTTCGTGGGCGCCACGATCGATGGCGGACAGATCTGCCTGCCGCGGGAGCCGGGATTGGGCGTGCGCCGGCGATGAGCGACAGCGCCGCGCGCACCGCCGGGATTGTCCTGCCGCTCCCACTCTCTCGACTCTACCACTACCGCATTCCCGATCACCTGGCGCCCAGGGTCGTTCCCGGCGCGCGGGTCGTCGTCCCGGTGCGGAACCGCAGCGTCATCGGCGTCGTGGTCGCGACGAGCACGTCACCCGCGCCACGCGAGCTCAAGGACATTGCGGAGGCTCCCGATGCGGAGCCGGCCCTGTCGCCGGCGTTGCTGCGGCTGGGACACTGGATCGGCAACTACTACGGCGCGCCGGCGGGACTCGCGTTTCGCGCGCTGCTGCCCGGAGCGCTGTGGCGCGCCTCCACTCCCTCCGGTCCGGCGGTCAAGGCCGAGCGCGTCCTGAGAATCGTACGCGAGCTTCCGTCGCTGCTCGAGCGGGAGCAAGTGTTCCGTCGCTCGCCGAAGCGGCGCATGGCCTTCGAGACGATCGAGGCGCTGGGCGGGTCGGCGCCGATCCGGCATCTGCGCGAACGGCTGAAGATTTCGACAGCCGTGCTCGAGGGTCTCGTCGCACAACAGCTCGCGGCGATCGATGTGGTCGCCACGCACCGCGATCCGTTCGCGACCCTGTCATCACCCCCCCCTCCGAGTCTCACCCCTGACCAGGTCCGCGTGCTCAGGGAGATCGAGTCCACCGCGCCCGCCGCCCCTGTCCTGATTCAAGGGGTGACCGGGTCCGGCAAGACGCTCGTCTATCTGCATCTCATGAAGCATGTGGTCGATCAGGGTGGTGGCGCGATCCTGCTCGTGCCGGAAATCGCCCTCACGCCGCAGACGGTGGCCCGGGTGCGGGGTGTCTTCGGGGATCAGGTCGCCGTGCTGCATTCGGGTTTGTCGGAAGGTGAGCGGGCCGATGCGTGGCGTGCGGTGCGGGCGGGTGAGCGACGGGTCGTGGTGGGCGCGCGCTCCGCTGTGTTTGCCCCGGTGCGGCACCTCGGCGTGATCGTCGTGGACGAAGAACACGAAGCGAGCTACAAGCAGGGGAATGCGCCGCGCTACCATGCCCGCGATGTCGCGCGAGTGCGGGCTCAGCTCGAGCACGCGCGGCTCGTGCTCGGCAGCGCGACGCCGTCGCTGGAAACCCTGTTCCAGGGCAGCCACGGTCGCATCCACGTGTTCAGGTTGCCACGCCGCGTCGGGACCAGGCCGCTGCCGCGCGTCGAAGTCGTCGACTTGCGCAGCGCGCCGCGCGAGCCGCATGCTGGGGCGCTGCCGTGGAGCGAAGTCCTGGACGCGGCGGTGCGACGCGCGCTGGACGAGGGGGATCAGATCATCCTGCTCCTCAACCGCCGCGGGTTCGCCACCTACCTGCAATGTCCGGCGTGCGGTGACGTTCGCGAATGCCCGCGCTGCGCGATTTCCCTCACGGTGCATCACGCGCCGGCGTCGCTCCGCTGCCACTACTGCGGGCACGAGGAGCCCATCCCTGTCACCTGTCGCTTGTGCGGTCACGACGTGCAGCGCATGCGTGGCATCGGCACCCAGCAGCTCGAGCAGTTCGTCGCCGGACGGTTCCCTGGCGCCCGCCTGGCGCGAATGGACCTGGATACGACTTCCACCAAGTGGGCACATCACCGCATCCTCGAGCGGTTTGCCGCGCGCGAGGTCGACATCCTTCTGGGCACGCAGATGATCGCCAAAGGCCTCGATTTCCCCGGCGTCACGCTCGTCGGGGTGATTGACGCCGACACGGCGCTCCACCTCCCGGATTTTCGCGCGGGCGAGCGGACCTTCCAGCTCGTCGCGCAGGTGGCGGGCCGCGCGGGCCGCGGCGCAAAGGGGGGCACGGTGGTCGTGCAGACCCGCGCGCCCGACCACCACGCGATCATCGCGGTCAAGGCGGGCGCGGGCGAGGGGGACGGGGGGGGCGATTCGCTCGAGCGGTTCGCCGCACGGGAGCTCGAGCTGCGGGCGCCACCCCACCCCGCCTACCCGCCGCACGTGTTTCTCGCGCGCATCCTGGTGACCGCGCCCCAGGAAGCGCGGGCTGCCCAGCTGGCTTCGCGGGTCGCGAGCTGGCTGCGCGCGTGTATCGGGGACAAGCGGGAGGTTCAGGTGCTGGGCCCCGCTCCCTGCCCGATTCCCCGGCTGCAGGGACAATGGCGCTGGCATGCGCTGCTCAGAGCCGCCGACGGGCGGTCGATAGGGCAGGTGGTACGG
>Ga0335085_10002590_pt1 | contig 33392 bp, 23 predicted proteins | sample Lox_Sample_45_FD_206712 | JGI IMG/M metagenome (GOLD analysis project Ga0335085, IMG submission 206712) | Soil microbial communities from Loxahatchee National Wildlife Refuge, Florida, United States - Lox_Sample_4.5 | ecosystem: Environmental > Terrestrial > Soil > Wetlands | place: USA... | reverse complement strand
AGTGCCGTTGCGCCACCAATCGAATCATGGGCCAAAACGGACGCAACTTCCGACTCGGACATGGGCCTCGGACTGATGTGCGGCGCAACGTCGAATACGCCAAAATAACCCTGGCCCCGGCTGGCAAGGGCTCGAAAAATGTTGAGCGCTGCCGCCCGAAGCGCATCAGCATTAACCGTTTTCGCTATCGAACTGCTGTGATCGAGCAAGACTGCGAATACAAGACCGTCTGCCTTGGCTGGACGCAGAGAATCGATCTTAACTGGCTGTTTGTCGATTGCCGCGGTTGCGCCTAATGAACTGGCGCGAATTTCCACATCATGCTTTGCGTGAAGGGTAAGATACACCGTCACCGGGGTTGACTCTTGCGGAACTGGCGACTCTCGCGCCACAGCCGATCGCTGACCTAGAAAAACTGCGGCAATCCCCACGCACGCAAATACTCGCAATGTCCCGAATATGCTCATTTCATGGCTTCCACTATTGCGTTCGGATTATGCAGTTAGCCTGGTACCCCCGGGTCGCGGTTCTGAGAGCTTGGGTCGTCGGCGCCGTGGACCAGCTACGTGCGGTTCGCCCAAGATGCATTCGCGGACCCGACTTTACGGCTGCAGCTCTTTCGGAGTATAGACTCCGCCCTTCACCAGCAGATCGAGGATTTCCTTCGTTCTTGTGTGGCACGGCTCCATCTTCATGTAGGTGTAGTTATCGTGTTCAGAGTCGATCACCGGGATCGGCTCTTTGGGGCCGGGGATCTGATTGAGCATTGTCCACTCGCCCGCCGGCGGCGAAACCGTATCGATGAATCCGAAGCCCGCCATTACCGGCGCCTTGATGCGCGAAGCAAAGTTGACCGTGTCGAAGTAGAGCGCCGTTTTCATTGCATCGGGATTGTCTGAGGGCCAATAGGGATAGCCGGCTTTGCGTCCGTGCAAGTCGCCGTTGGTATCGGCTCCAGACGGCACGCAAACCAGCACATCGGTCACTTTGTCGGGCCGCAACCCTGCAAGCGCCATGCTTTGCTGGCCGCCCATGCTCCCCCCGGTCAGCACCACAGTCTTGCCATCCCAGTCGGTCCGCGTGGCGAGGTAATCGAGCACGCGCGAATCGCGCAGGTACATATCGAGAAAGTAGGATTTTTCGCGATCGGTATTTCCGATGGCGTTGTAGTTCGTTGGAATGCCGCCCGATGGATCGGAAGGCAGCTTGTCGTGCGAGTCGACGTTCAAAACCAGCCAGCCTTCAGACGCATGTTCGGCGTCGGCGTGCGCGTTGAGCGCGTAAACGCCGGCATATTGCAGCATGATGAGCGCGGGATACTTGCCGTCAGCAATCGGCCGCGCGACGTAACCGTGAGCCTTCGATCCAAGCGCATCAAGCGCAAAAATGCTCATCTCCACGCCCGGCACATCGGTGGTGACCGGGGTGAGCACAGCGTCGATGGGAACTTTGGCCTGAAGTGCGAGCTTGCCATCCCAGAATGTGTCGAAGTCGGCGGGCCGCGGAGTTGAGAGCGGAATCTCACGCGGCGCGACGGCGGCGCCAACCGCGTAAAGTCCGTTGTTCCGGCCTGTGTTACCACCGACCCAATGAGGCTGCTGGGACGGGGCGCCCGAGTTTGCGGACCCGGACTGGGCCGCAGCCGTGGACGCAGCATCCGGCGCCGGACTGTTTTGGCCTGGTACTGCGGAACCGGGTTGAGCAGCGCTTGCGGCCGGAGCGCTCGGCGCGGCTGCGAGAGCAGCATACGGCTCAATCGCCACGTAGATCATTTCCGGCTGGTCGCCGACGATCTCGATCTTGTCATTACCCGACGAAAGATCGAGCTTGCCCTCCTTGAGAACGACAGCGTTGTTTCTGCGAATCGTCCACTTGTAAGCGTAGGTGGGCGTTTCGGGGCCCGGTGTGACCGTCCAGCCAACCGTCTCACCGATTTTGTAGATGCCGTCCGCGTGATACGGCGTGAAGGTGAGCTGTTGCTGAATCGGAGCTCGCTGGGCAACTACCGTTGCACAGACGAACAGAAACAAACAGATCAAAGAAACTCGAGCGCGCCTCATTGGATTCACGGGTTGATGATACAGGACGAGATGAATGCCGTATCTCAAATGCCAACCGGCCCTGACGGAAATCTCAGTTCTCGTTTCTGTGTATTTGGAAAACGGCCACGTCGGATTTTGTCGTGGCCTGCGCGAACTTCCACTTCTGACCCGCGTAGAAGAGCCACTGCCAGACGGCTGGCAACTCGCAGTCGCGAGTTGCTTCACTGCCTCAATTCAACCAGCGTCGCGCCCTGGCCGCCCTCGTTCTGAGGAGCTTCTGCGATTCCTGCTACATGCGGATGCGACTTGAGGAATTCGCGCACACCCCGGCGAAGAATGCCGGCGCCATGGCCGTGAATGACGCGCACGCGCGGCAGCCCGGCGAGAAAAGCGTGGTCAAGGTATTTTTCAAGCTCATCGGTCGCTTCATCGACCGTGCGGCCGATCAAATTGATCTCAGCGCGCAAGTCGTCGGTGTTCGCGCTCGTCACAGTGACGTGTACGCCCTTCTGGCGGCGCGCAGCACCCAATGGGTCCGCCTTCTCCCGCCCCTGCCCTCCTCCAAAACCTGAGGGCTCGGAGAGCTCATCTCGCTTCACCCGCATTTTGATCGGTCCCAGCGCCACCTCGAAGATATCTTTTTCAATTTCGCGCTGCACTACGGCGACCTTGCCCATCGACTTCAGGAACACTCTGTCGCCCGCCGCAATATGGCGAAGCAGGTGCGGCTGCGCGCTTGCGTCACCCTTGTCCGCACCGGTTTTATCCGCCACAACAGCCTGGTTGAAACTCTCCTGAAACTCGCGCCGCAGGCGGGTGATGCGTCGTTCGGCCTCTTTTGACAGCTTTTGTTGAGATGCACGATCTGCGACAGCTCGCACGTTTTCGCGCAATTGAAACTCGAAATCCTTGAGCAGTGACGCCAGCTTTGTCTCAAGCTCGCGCACGCGATTTCGCACTTCGATATCACCCTCGCGCTCCAGTCTTTTCCGTTCCTGATTGAGCGCGTATTGTTGCTCTCGGGTTTTCTTCTTATCTTGGTCGAGTTCCGCCAGTTCGGAATGGAGCTTGTCGAGAAAGCGAGCGATGTCGGCCTGCTGCGAACCCAATCGCTGCCGCGCCGCCGCAATGATTTCGGCATTCAACCCCAATCGCTCAGCCGTTTGAATTCCAGCCGACGCGCCCGGCACCCCAAGATGGAACTGATAATTGGGAACCAGCGTCCGCTCATCCACGCCGGCCGCGGCATTGCGAACCCCCGGCGTGTTGGCTGCGTAGACCTTGAGCGACGTGTGGTGCGTGGAGATCAGCGACCAGGCGCCGGCCTTGAGAAAGTGGTGTGCCACGGCAACGGCGAGAGCCGCTCCCTCTTCAGGATCGGTCGAAGAGCCAAGCTCGTCGAGCAGCACCAATGAGCGCGCATCCGCAAGCCGCGACAGCCGGTCAAGATTGGTGATATGTGCGGAAAAAGTTGAGAGCGCAGCTTCGATCGATTGCGCGTCCCCGATGTCGGCCAGGAACGCAGTGAACACAGGAAAGCTGGCACGTTCGGCCGGAACCGGAATCCCCGCCTGCGCCATCATCGCCAAAAGCGCCGTCGTCTTCAGCGCCACCGTCTTGCCGCCCGTATTCGGGCCGCTGATGATGAGCTGACGCTCGTCCGCGGTCAGTTCCAGATCGAGAGGAACAATCTCTCCACCGCTTGCCCGCAGACGCTTTTCCAAAAGCGGGTGCCGTGCCCCTTTGAGCAACAATTCCTTCGCATCGAACACCGGCGCAACGCAATCGAATTGAATCGCGAAGCGCGCACGCGCGAGCAGACTGTCGACCAGGGCCAGCACGCGCGCCCCTTCGACCAAACTGGATGCATAGCCGGCAACCTGGCGGGTGAGCGCGACAAAGATGCGGTGAATCTCCGCCTGTTCTTCCTCGATGAGCCGCACGAGCTCGTTGTTCTGCTCGATGGTCTCGAGTGGCTCAACATAGACCGTCTGCCCCGAAGAACTCGCGCCGTGAATCACGCCGGAGACGCGCCGCTTGAGCTCCGCGCGCACAGGAATCACGAAGCGTTCACCGCGAATCGTGATCACATCTTCCTGCGTCGCGTTTTCCGCCGACAATTTGCGCAGTGCCGCGCGCAGGCTTTCCTCAATCACTCTCTGCTGCCGCTCCTGCTCGCGGCGGATGCGGCTCAATTCCGGTGAAGCGTCATCAGCAAGAGAGCCATCGGGCTGAATCTTGCGTTCGATCGATTCGGCCAGCGGCCGCAAGCTTGTGGTGAGCGATGCCGACAACCCCGACAGCCCAGGCAACTTACCGACAAGCCGCGCAGGCGGCTCTCTGAGGAGGGCCTGCCACGAGGCCACATCTTTGGCCAGCCGGGCGATGCTCTGCAACTCCGCCGCTTCAAGGGCTGCCCCGGCAATCTGCGCCTTTGCGGCCAATTGGGTTGGATCGGAGAGGCCGCCGAGCGGAATGGAGATCTGCTCTTCGAGGAGCAGGCGCACCTCTGAGGCAAGCAGGTGCTGGCGCCCAATCCACTCCTCGTCGGTTGAGGGATGCAACGCAAGAATCGCTTCGCGGCCGACGGGCGATGCGGCGAAGCCAGCAACCAGTGCGAGCAGCGGCTGCCACTCAAGCGCGGCCAAATCGGCGTGCTCTACTGGCGACGGAATGGGATCAAGAAGCGGCACCTTAAGGAACTATGGTAGCGTTGCGGGCCTGATGGCTGCGCAGTTCACTTGATCGGAAGAGTGTCGATGGGATGCGGCGACAGCGATCAGCTCGTGGTTGACTTCGGCGCCGCAGCGGGAGCAGCGGGCGTGGAAGGCGCGGCTGCGGCGCTGCTCTTGTCGGCGGCAGGGGCCTTCGTCTCGGGTTTTGTCTCCGATTTTGTCTCTGGTTTTGAATCCGGCTTGCTTTCAGACGCGGGAGCGCTCGACTTCGACGCGTAATCGTTCACATACCAACCCGCGCCCTTGAAGCTCAGCCCAGGCGCAGTCAGAACCCGCTCCAAAGGTCCGCCGCATTGCGGGCAGACCTTCTCCGGTTCGGAGTTGAAGTGTTGGATTTTCTCAAATCGATGGCCGCACTGGGTGCAGCGATAGGGATACAACGGCAAGGTGGTCTAACCCCTCGGCAAGAAATGCTCTACTGTGTCCATTGTATCGGGAAGGCGGCAAGTCCGATGCGAACCTGCCGCCATTGGCGAATGCCGGAGGTAATCGTCTTACCGGCCCTCAATGCACCTCAATGGGCACCGATGCGCTCACATTCTCCCAGGCGAGCGTCAGCGTTCCCTTGCCCCCGCCATTATCTGTAATCGTGTAGGTCAGGTCTTCGACCATTGAAGGCGGCGCTGACATCGTCATCGCTGTCTTGCCCAAATCCTGGCTGGCATCGTAGGCAAGTCCCCACTCTCCGGTCTTCTTGTTCACGATCAGTATCCAGTGCGCAGGGTCGGAGATATCGTAAAACAGCGTATAGGTGCCCGCGGGAACGTTCAGGTCACCGATGGTCAGGTCGGCATCGGTCTTGAGCGTGGTGGCGGCGTTTGCGCCCCCGCGCCAGATGGGATACTGCGATCCGTGGCTCGTGGCGATCAACCCATCCTTGGTATAAATTTTGCCCTCGCGGCCTCTCACGCGCGGTGAGCTGTAGGTGATCGTAATCGTCTTGCCGCCGATGGTTCCGGAAGCCGTCGCGGGCGGGCTCAGCGGCGGCGCCTTTTGCTGGGCAGACAGAGCGGTTGCGGCAAAGAGCAAACCTGTGCAGATCAAAGCGAGTTTCATTGTTCTATCTCTCCTCCGGGTAGAGCCTTGCTTTCTGAGGGACGGCTCCGACGCCTTTTCTTGACGCGATTGATTGTCGCACCGCACGGGCAGGTTGCGAAAGCCGCTCGTGTGAAAACCCTGTTATGATGCGCCAAAGGAAGAGGAATGACGGACGGATCAAGCACCAATTCCGCGGGAGCGCGCTTTCGCGCGGCACTCGCGGCAGAAAAGCCATTGCAGGTGGCGGGCGCCATCAACGCCTACGCGGCAAAGCTCGCTGAGGCTGCGGGATTCCGCGCCATCTATCTCTCCGGAGGTGGCGTGGCCGCCAACTCACTCGGCCTTCCTGACCTCGGAATCAGCACCATGGAGGATGTGCTGACCGACGTCCGACGCATCACCGGGGCATGCGCACTGCCGCTGCTGGTTGACATTGACACAGGCTGGGGCGGCGCGTTCAACATCGCACGAACGATTCGCGAGATGATCAAAGCGGGCGCGGCTGCCGTGCATATTGAAGACCAGGTGGGCGCAAAGCGCTGCGGCCACCGTCCGGGCAAGGAGTTGGTGCCTGCCGAAGAGATGGTCGATCGCATCAAATCTGCTGTGGATGCCCGAACCGATCCGCACTTCGTCATCATGGCTCGGACCGACGCGCTCGCGGGCGAAGGGTTGGCGCGGGCGATTGAGCGAGCGCAAGCCTATGTTGCGGCTGGTGCCGACATGATTTTTGCCGAGGCGGTGACGGACTCCTCGATGTACACCGCGTTTCGCAAGGCTGTCGGCGTCCCGATTCTCGCCAACATTACGGAATTCGGAAAGACGCCGCTCTTCACCCGCGAGGAATTGGCCGCGGCCGGCGTTGACATCGTCCTTTATTGCTGTGCCGCGTATCGCGCGATGAATGCCGCAGCGCTCAAGGTCTACGAGGCGATTCGCGCGGAGGGAACGCAAAAGAGCGTGCTTCCGATGATGCAAACCCGCGACGAACTTTACCGCCATCTCGATTACCATGCCTACGAGCAGAAGCTGGATGAGCTTTTCGCAAAGAGCAAGAAGACAGAGTAGACATTTCCCGCATTGATTCGTTACGTTAATGCTCTCCGGGGGTCGAACCATGAGCGTTCAAGAGGCGAGCCACGCGCCCGCTTTCAAACCCAAGAAATCCGTCGCGCTTTCCGGCACCGCCGCCGGTGAAACCGCCATCTGCACCGTCGGCCATACCGGCAACGATTTGCACTATCGCGGATACGACATTGCCGACCTGGCCGCGCACTGCGAGTTCGCCGAGGTCGCGCACCTGCTCATCCACGGCAAGCTGCCCAACGTGGCGGAGCTGGCCGCCTATAAAACACGACTTCTCGGACTGCGAAGTTTGCCAGCGGAAGTGAAGAAGGCGCTTGAGCTCGTGCCTGCACACTCGCATCCCATGGACGTGCTACGCACCGGTGTTTCCGTGCTCGGCTGCCTGCGGCCTGAGGCGGATGACCACAACGTCGCCGGAGCACGCGACATCGCCGACGGGCTACTCGCCTCGATGGGATCGATGCTTCTCTACTGGCACCACTTTGCGCGGAACGGCAAACGGATTGAGGTTGATGCGGACAGCGAGCCGCTGGCAGCGCACTTTCTTCACTTGCTGCATGGCCAGCCCGCCGGCGAAGACTGGGTTCATGCCATGCAGGTTTCGCTGATTCTTTATGCGGAACATGAATTCAACGCGTCTACATTCACTGCGCGTGTCATCGCGGGAACCGGCTCCGACATTTACTCGTGCATCGTTGGAGCCATCGGCGCGCTCAAGGGACCGAAGCACGGCGGCGCCAACGAGGTAGCCCTCGAAATTCAGCAGCGTTACACAACGGCCGACGAAGCCGAAGCGGACATTCGCCGCCGCATCGCCGATCGCGAAGTCATTATCGGGTTCGGGCATCCCGTCTATACCATTAGCGATCCGCGCAGCAACATCATCAAGGTGCAGGCGCGCAAATTAGCCGTGAACGCCAACGGCCAGCGCCTTTTCTCGGTCGCAGAACGGATTGAGAACACCATGCAGGACGCCAAGCGCATGTTTCCCAATCTCGATTGGTATTCTGCGGTTGCTTATTATCTGATGGGCATCCCTACCGACCTGTTTACGCCTCTTTTTGTGATCGCGCGGACCGCGGGCTGGTGCGCGCACGTGATCGAACAGCGCCAGGACGGAAAGATCATTCGACCGTCGGCCATCTATACTGGGCCGGAGAACTTGAAGTTCGTGCCCATCGATCGGCGAACTTAATGCCTTGCTTCGAGGCTCACTGAATCATTGATCTGTCATCCTGAGCGGAGTCCCGGCGTGCCGGGACGAAGTCGAAGGATCTGCGGTTGCTTTTCGAAATGTCACTTCTGGCACGGAACAACAAGGAACGCGACTTGTCTACGCACAACCCCAGCTCCCGCCCCGCGCCCGATCAGGTTCTCTGCGACATCACCGACTACGCGTTGCATTTCAAGATCGAGAGCGATCTCGCCTACACGACCGCGCGTTTCTGTCTGGTGGACACTCTCGGTTGCGGCCTTGAGGCGCTCGAATATCCGGCATGCACCAAGTTGCTTGGCCCCATCGTACCGGGCACGATTGTCCCCAATGGCGCACGAGTTCCGGGGACTCATTTTCAGCTCGACCCGGTGCAGGCGGCCTTCAATATTGGCGCAATGATTCGGTGGCTCGACTTCAACGACACATGGCTGGCCGCGGAGTGGGGACATCCGAGCGACAATCTCGGCGGCATTCTGGCGACGGCCGATTGGATTTCCCGTGAGTCGGTTGCGTTGAGCCGGCCGCCGATGACCATGCGCGATGTATTGACCGCGATGATCAAGGCGCACGAGATTCAGGGCTGCATCGCGCTGGAGAATTCGTTCAACAAAGTCGGCCTGGATCATGTCGTCCTGGTGAAGGTCGCGTCCACCGCCGTCGTTTGCGCGCTCCTTGGACTCACTCCTGAGCAGACGATCAATGCGCTGTCCCTGGCATGGGTCGATGGGCAGAGCCTGCGCACCTACCGCCACGCGCCCAACACGGGCTCACGCAAGAGTTGGGCCGCGGGCGATGCGACAAGCCGCGCGGTGCGACTGGCGCTGATGGCACGCGCCGGCGAGATGGGCTATCCGTCGGCGCTTACCGCGAAGACGTGGGGCTTCTACGATGTTTCGTTCCGCGGGCAGGAGTTCAAATTCCAACGGCCCTACGGATCGTACGTCATGGAGAACGTGCTCTTCAAAATCAGCTACCCTGCCGAGTTTCATGCGCAGACCGCGGTTGAAGCGGCGATGAAGCTGCGTGCGCGGATGGATCCGGCAAAGATTTTATCCAAGACAAAGAAAATAACGATTCGTACGCACGAGGCTTGCCTGCGCATCATCGACAAAAAAGGCCCGCTCGCGAACCCCGCCGACCGCGATCATTGCGTGCAATATATGGTCGCTATTCCGCTGCTGTTTGGCCGACTGACGGCAGCCGACTACGAAGATGGTGTCGCAGCCGATCCAAGAATCGATGCGCTCCGCGCCAGGATCGAGTGCGTCGAAGAGCCGCAGTTCACGCGCGACTATCACGATCCTGACAAGCGGTCGATTGCCAACAGCGTTCGCATCGAACTCGAAGATGACACGATCTTCGAGGAGACCGTTGAGTATCCCATCGGCCATCGCCGCCGCCGCGAAGAAGGAATGCCTTTGCTCGTCGAAAAGTTCAAGACCAATCTACGCCGGCGGTTTGACGATACGCAGCAGCAGCGGATTCTCGACGTTTCCCTTGATCCGGCCAGCCTCGATGCGATGCCGGTGAACGACTACGTTGATCTCTACGTGCCTTAAACCGACTACCCAAGCGCTGGAACCAGATTGAGCTGCTAAGCAAAACGCGGACCTCGCAGTCCGCGTTCAGCGTCAATAAGGGTTGGCTTGAGCTTTACGCTTTCGCCAGCACCGGCTTGCCCAGCCGCTCGGCCATCATCTCGTGGGCGTGCGCAAAGAACTCGTCCTTCGAGATTTTGTTTGCTTCGAGGTCGGCGAGGATCGCCTTCTGCGCCTGGTATTCGCGGTTGACGATGCCGGCCTTCGATTGCAGCATCCGCCAGGCCTTGCGCCGCTCCACGCAGAACATGACCAGCTGGCGCGAGAGCGCATAGTAGGTGTTCTTGCCGCTCTCGTCCGGAACGAAGATGAAAACGCCGAAATCGGGAATGTAGCTGCGGTGCTCCGGCAGCAGGTAGTAGCGGTAGACCACGTCCTGTTGCGTGATGCGCACCAGCATGTTGTCGAGCGGAATTTTTCCTTCGATCTGATCCGGCTTCAGTTTCTTCAAATGGTTCCTGAAGCGGGCCTCGGTGACGCACCAGTGAGCGACGGTGTAGCGGTACGGCTCGTTGGTCACCTTGGACTTGGTCTCGTACCAATCGAGATCAATGGACGGATTGCCCTTGATGTCGAGCGCCTCCTGATAGGTCTCGCCCATGCGCGGATTGAAAACGAACTCCGGAGCGCCGCGCGAGTCGCGCACACGCTGCGCCTGGAAGAGCGCCATGTCGTCGGCTACGCCGTGCTCCGGCTGGCAGGTGGTGAAGCACTGCAGGAACATGGTGCCGCGATACTCAAGGCCGTCAAGAATCGCGCGGTAAAGCTTGGGCGCGTTGGCCATCGAAACCTGCGCGACGAACGGCGAACCGTGGCCGGCGAGAAAGGTCTCAGCAACCGTCTTCTTCTCCGTGTTCTTGCCCTGCGTTGCGGAACCGAACACGTTCATGTCGTTGCCGCCGAGCATGGGCGTCGAATCGGAGTTCTGGCCGCCGGTGTTCGAGTAGACCTGCGTGTCGAGCATCAGAACCTTGACGTTGGGCCGGTTTTGCAGCATCACCTTCGAGGTGTTCTGGTAGCCGATGTCGCCGATACCGCCGTCGCCGCCTACCACCCAGACCTTGGGCAGCTCGACGATCTCCTGGTCGGTCATAAGCGCGTCGGTGAAGTGCGTGAAGCGGTAGTACTCTTCGGCGCTGAACCACTTTGACTCCGAACCCGCAGACAAGGAACTATTCGCGGGGTCCCCCTCTTCGCGGGTGAGCAAAATGTCGGCCAGGCGCTCGGGAAGGACGGAGCGGCGCGCGTGATCGACGATAAAGCTCTCGCCCATGAGCCAGCCAACGGTCACGCCATCCTGGAAGAGCGAGTTCATCCACGGATAAGGATGCGGATTGTTGGGCGCGGTTGAACCGTAAACCGTGTTGCAGCCGGTGTGCGCGGCCATGGCCATTACGCTCATGCCATTGGCGAGGCGTCCGTCGACGGGCTGCAGGTTCTTGTGATTGAAGGCTTCGGTGAGCAGCACCGCGGCGATGGCCTCAACCAATTGCGCGTCGGTGATTTCGCCGTGCTCGGCCTCGTAGGCCGCAATGCGCGCCTTGGTGTCCTTGGTATCTTCGCCGCCGAGGCCCATCACCAGATGTGCGATGGCCTGGCGAAGGCGCGCGTAGTCCTCCGGGCAGCTTTGCTTGATGGCCGCCAGCTTCGCGGCGCCGGTTTTTTCCAGATCGCCGGCTTTCGCGATAAAGCGGTCGCTCTTGGCGTGGAAGACGGGCCGCATGTACGCCTCGGTAACGGCGGCAATCGAGCGCAGCACGCTCTTCTCGCCACAGCCCGCGCATGCGCCATCACCGGCAACCAGCGCGTCGTAGTTGGTGCGCACCATGAGCATGTTGCGCAGGGTGGCAGTCTTCGAGTCCGCCGGATTGGCGCTGTTGTAAAGACCAAGAAACTTCTGCGCGGTGTCAGGCAGCAGGTTCAGGAAGGCCGTGCCCGTTTCGTGCTCGGCGTTCACGTCTTCAGTCTCCTGCACCATCTTCAGTGCCATGTGGTCGCCGCATGCCGTAACGCAGGCCGCGCACCCCTTGCACAGGTCGCTCACGAAAATCGAGAAGATGCCGCCTGAGCCGGGAGTCTTGCGCTCCGGCGACGAGAAGATGGCGTTCACCTTCTGGTAAGCCATCGGAACCTTGTCGACGATCGCGAAGAACTGCGCCTTGGCTTCAGCTGAGAAGCCGTCAACAGTCTCGGTGACCTCGCGAATGATGGTGGGTAGCGGCGTGCCGGTTTTGATCTCGGCGACCATGCGCTGGCGCGCGAGCTTGTCGATCTCGGGTAGCTTGTCGAGCATCTTCCTGCGCTCGGCGGGATCGGCGACGTAGCGCGTGACCGCAGTACCGAGCAGCGTGCTGAGGTCCTGCGAGCAGTTGGGGAGGGCCGTATCGGGGCAAACCGAGATGCACTCCATGCACTGGGTGCAGTTCTCGGGAATATAGAGCGGCGTCTCGCGCCGCGCAACATACTTTGAAGCCGTGTCGCCCGTTCCCGCTGCGATGACGCCCATTGCGGATAGCGGCGTTGCCGGCTGGTTGTAACCGAAGTGCGAGCGGAACTCCGCATCGAACACGTTGATAGAAGAAACCGGCGTGCGAGGCGATTGTCCTGTGGGAGGCGGCGTGCTGCGGCGCATTCCGGGCACAGCGCCCGCGCCCACCTCAACAAAGGCCGGAGCCTGCGCCAATATCGGCAGCAACGCCTGGCCGCGCAGGCTGGAGTGATCGGCAGCAGCGACTTCGCCGATGGCGATTTCTTTCACGCGCTCGAAGCCCTGAATCATGACTTCCATGTTCGACTGCACGACCGCGTCACCGAGCTTGCCGAACTTCTTGACGTACTGCTTGTAAACGACGTCGCGGTACTGCTCCTGCGTGATGCCAAACTCTTCGAGCATGGGGCTCACGGCAAAGAACGCGCCGAGGAATGCATTGCCCTGCATGCGCAGCTGCAGATCGGCGCGATCGGTGGCTTTGCGCGCGATTTCAAAACCAGGAAGAGTGAACACGCGAATTTTCTTCTTGATGATTTGCTGGCGCGCCCAGATCGGCAGGTTCTGCCATGCGCGCTCGCCGTCTACATCCGACTCCCAAACCAGGCTGCCGCCCTCCTGCATGCCGTCAAGCGGATTCGTGTGCGTGAAAGCCTTGGGATCGCAACAGAGAACCACGGTCACATGGCGCAAATCGCAGTTGACGCGAATGCGGTCTTTGGCCGCGACCATGAAGTAGCTGGTGGGCGCGCCCTTCTTCTCGGAGCCGTACTTGGGATTGGCGCTGACGTGAATCACTTCCTTGGGATTGCCAAGATCGTCCTTCAGTCCGTCGCGCTCAAAGAGCAGATCGTTCAGGTCGCCGAGAATCGCGCCCAGATTCTTACCCGTCGTGATGGCGCCCCATCCGCCAATCGAGTGGAAGCGCACGGCCACCGCTCCGTCGGGTAACAGCGAAGGAGTCTCATCGGCTACGACCGAATAAGGGTGGTCGATGCCGAGGACAATGAAGTTGATGCCGTCGGCTGCGGTCTTGCCGTCTTTGCGCGCGCGGCCCGCTGTGGCGAACTCGAAGGCGCCAATAATGTGTTCGGGGCGGAAGTCGCGCGAGCCCAGGCCGTAGCTGCCGCCGATAAAGCGCGGAACCTCGGCGAGCGTGATCGCGGGCAGGCCTTCCGTTCCCTGCAACGCCTTTGAAAACGCGGTGCGAATGTCGCGGCCAAGTGGATTGTCGCCGGAGAGCGCTTCGTCGGTCCGTTCCAGGATAATGACGTTCTTCTTGCCCTTGAGCGCAGCAACGAGAGCCGCCTCGGGGAAGGGGCGAATCACATTGACGTGAACCGAGCCCACACTTGAATTGCGCGTCTGGCGCAGGTAGTCGACCGCAGCTTCGATATTTTCCGCGGCAGAACCGAGCGAGACGAAGACCGTGTCTGCGTCGCTCGTCTTGTATTCGGTGACCAGGCCATAGCGACGGCCCGTAAGCTCGCCAAAATCTTTATATGCGGCTTCAAGGAAGGCAAGAATCGGCTCGGCAAAGTTGTTACGCCGCGCCACGATTCCCTGCATGTAGTGTTCCTGGTTCTGCACCGGCCCGAGCAGGATGGGGTTGGCGAGATCCATCATCTTGGGAACGCGGCGGCGCGTGGGCCCAAACAAAACCCGCTGCGCCTCTGTCGGGCAGTCGATGATGTCGTCCGGCGCGCCGAGATACTCGCGGATCAGCTCCGACTCGTGCTTGTAAAACGTGCGCTCCAGATGCGTCGTCAGGAAGCCGTCCATGATGTTCATGCCCGGCGTGAGCGAGAGCTCGGTCACGCGGCGCAAAATCAGCGCCTGGTCGGCGGCCTGCTGTGCGTCCTTGCCAAAGAGCATGATCCACCCGGTGTCGAGTGCTCCATAAATATCGTCGTGACCGCAGTGAACATTGAGGGCATGCTTGGTGAGGGCGCGCGCGCCAACTTCCAGCACCATGGTTGAAGCCTTGCCCGGCGCGTGATAGTACTGCTCTACTCCGTAGACAACTCCCTGGCCAGAGGTGAAGTTCACCACGCGCTTGCCGCAGACCGAGTGCGCAATGGCTCCGCCCTGGGCCGCGTGCTCACCCTCGGTTTCAATGGCGATGGTGTTGCTGCCAAATACATTCAGCTTGCCTTCGGCATAAGCCTGCTGGAAAAGCTCGCCGCCCTCTGTCGAGGGCGTGATGGGGTAGAACACGCCGGCATCGGCGATGCGCGTCTCCGTGTGGTAGCTGACGAGTTGATTTCCGTTGGCGGTAACGCGGATGCCTGGATAGCGAGCTTTCATAGTTCCCTCACATTGAATCCTGGTTTTGAATCCTGGTTCAATCGTCTCAATTCAATCTTTTCAGTTTGCGTCGCCTGCCCTGGAGGGGCGCGGGGAGCAAGCCTGTCGCGTCGGTGGCCTGTATCATCGCCGCATTCGATGCGGCGCGCGAATCATAGACCATGCGTCAGGAAGCCTCGTCAAAAAACCCTTGTCAATTGTCGAGCAAGTCGAGCGGCCGGAGCGGCAAAAAGGAGGCCTAAGGGGAAGGTTACTCCTTTATAGAACGACCCTTCATCAGTATGCGCCCGAGATAGAGACGGCATATCACAATACGGGAATCACCTGCCGCCGAGCGGGACCGGAGCGAGGCGGCGCATTCTTTCATTCCGCTCCCCTGCGCTACCATTAAGACATCATTGAGGTTCGCATGTTTGTTGTGGTCTGGCAGTTTGAGATTGCAGAGGACAAAGTGGCCGGCTTTGAGGCTGCTTATGGGGCTGAGGGAGCCTGGGCGCAACTGTTCCGTACTTCGCCCGAGTATCTGGGAACCGAATTGCTCCGCGATGCCTATGTTCCGTGGAACTACCTGACCATCGACCGCTGGAGCAGCGAACAGGCATTTCGCGCCTTCCGCAAAGACCACGACGGTGAATACGAGGCGCTGGATCGCAAGTGCGATGCGCTTACCGGCAAAGAGACTCGGGTGGGCGCCTATACCATCTGAGCCGGCGCTATTCGAGAATCAGCAGATTCCGCCGGAACTCAGGCCCGGCCAGGTACTTCAATCCTCGATCGAACGTCACGAGGACTCCATTCTCTTTGATTGCAAGCCCAAGCAGATACGCGTCGGTCACTTGCTGATGGCCGGTGATGCGCGCCGCGAAGGGCGCTGTCAAGGCAGCCCAGCTTTCTGTGATCGGCCAATACGAATACCCTGGCTGGTCAATCAAATCCTGAAGCACCGCTAAGCTGTTCGTCAGCGTGCGATTACCGGAATGCATGAGAGGGTTTGTCGTCATGCGGAGGTATCCGCTCTCGGTGAGGGGACAAACTCCCCAGCTTTCCCCTGCCAAGGCGCGCATCCATTTCTTTGCCTGGCGATGATACTGGTGAGATTCGTCTGTCAACGCAATCAAGACATTGAGGTCAAGCAAGTTTCCGCGGATCAAACTCCTCCTCCTCTAGCTGCTTCACCATTTCACTTGTAATTACGCGGCCGCTGGGAGGGAGAAGGGGGAAACCGTCAGGAGCTCGACGGATCTGCGGTTCGGGCGCCGGCGCGGTCTCGGCTTTGCGAACAAGCTCGTTCATTGCCGCGCTGAGAGTGATTCCTTTTGCGTTGGCATAATAGGTCGCAAACTCGTGCACGTCGTCGTCGAGGGTGATTGTAGTTCTCATAGCCTCCATTGTGCATCAATTGTAGATTTGATGCAAATCTAAAATAATGATGCATTATTGATGATTTGATGCCGCTACAGTCATTTGACGCATTGCTGCTAAACCTGTGCAAAACAAGGCCTTCAATTGTGACTGCTCGCACAGGTCTTGGCCCGTTCCTCGAATTTTCTCTCTTTCTTCGCTATTTTCTCCTGTCTTTCCGTGTTTCATCCTGCTACAATCCCTTCGAATCGAAATAAGCCCCTCGCCGTTTCCTGCCAGGAAAGCATGAATTTGGCGGGCGAGCACTTTTTTGAGGAGCCCTCCCAATGCCTATCGTCGACGACCGCGCCAAAGCGGTAGAACTTGCCCTTGCACAGATCGAAAAACAGTTCGGGAAGGGGTCGATTGTCCGCCTCGGCTCCCGTGAGGCGCTGCTGCCGATTGCCGTCATTTCTACGGGATCGATCAGCTTTGACGCGGCGCTCGGTGTGGGCGGCGTGCCGCGCGGCCGGGTCACCGAGGTCTTTGGACCGGAGTCTTCGGGCAAGACCACGATCACCTTGCAGATCATTGCCGAGGCCCAGCGTAACGGTGGGCTGGCGGCTTTTGTCGATGCCGAACATGCGCTCGATCCCGGCTACGCCAAGAAGCTAGGCGTCGATGTCGATAATCTGCTGGTGTCGCAGCCCGACAGCGGTGAGCAGGCGCTCGAAATCACTGAAGCTCTTGTGCGTTCCGGCGCCATTGATGTGCTCGTGGTCGATTCGGTGGCCGCGCTCGTGCCCAAGGCCGAGCTCGACGGCGAAATGGGCGACTCGCACATGGGCCTGCAGGCGCGGCTCATGTCGCAGGCGCTGCGCAAGCTTACCGGCACGGTTTCAAAATCGCGCACCGCTCTCATTTTTATTAACCAGATTCGCGAAAAGATCGGCGTCATGTTCGGCAACCCTGAAACCACCACCGGTGGCCGCGCGCTCAAGTTCTATTCTTCTGTCCGCATCGATATCCGCCGCATCGCCGCCGTCAAGGAAGGCGATACCGTGGTCGGCTCGCGCACCAAGGTCAAGATCGTAAAAAACAAGGTGGCCGCGCCATTTCGCGAGGCCGAGTTCGACATTCTCTACGGCGAGGGCATCAGCCGCGAGGGCGACGTGCTCGACCTGGCTGTCACGCACAATATCGTGGAGAAGAGCGGCGCCTGGTACAGCTTTGGCGGCGAGCGCATCGGCCAGGGACGCGAAAACACCCGAGGCTTCTTGAAGGAGAACAGGGACATCTACGCCAAGATCGACGCAGCGCTGCGCAAGCAGCTGGGCATTGGTGCCGCGAAAGCCGATGTGCCCGAGGCTCCGGCCGGCGGCGCTGCGGAAGCGAAGGAAGTGGTGCGCGGCAAGAAGGGTTGACCTGGAATCGGGCTGCATGGGATCTGGCCGCGGGGAGAAAGCGCTGCGCTGCTAGAATCCCAATGGAGCCACAATGCCAGTTAAAGCTCTCTATCCCGGCACATTTGACCCGCCGACCAACGGCCATGTGGACCTGATCCAGCGCGGGTCGAAACTCTTTGATCACCTCACGGTTGCCATCCTCGTCAACCCCGTCAAGAATCCGCTGTTCACCGTGGAGGAGCGCGTTGAGATGCTCGAAGAGGTGACGGGGCCGCTGGGCAACGTTTCGGTCGCCACATTCGACGGGTTGATGGTAGCGTTCGCGAAGAACGTTGGAGCATCTGCGGTTCTGCGCGGCATTCGCGCCATCTCCGACTACGAGCACGAGTTTCAGATGGCGCTGATGAATCGCCGGCTTGAGCCGGGTGTCGAGACGGTTTTCCTGCAGCCGGCAGGGCGCTATTCATTCGTGAGCTCGCGCATGGTGAAGGAAGTGTTCAGCTTCGGCGGCGACATCAGCGGACTGGTGCCGCCGAACGTGGTGAAGAAGCTGCGCGCGCGGATCAAAAACGGCAATGGCGGCTAACGACGCGAGGAACCTTCGCGTTCTTAGCGGCTCTCTTCCAGCAGCGACTGAAAACTACATCTCTGCCCAGCGGCGCAACAGATTGTGATAAACGCCAGCCAACTGCACTCCAGCGGGATTGCCTGGAGCATCTTTTGCCAGGCGCTGAATCGCCGTGTCCAGGTCGTAGAGCAAGGTGCGGTCGCTGTCGGCTCGAATCATGCTTTGGATCCAGAAAAATGAGGCCACGCGCGCGCCCCTTGTGACCGGCGCCACACGATGCAGACTTGTGGCCGGATAGAGCACGAGATGGCCGGGAGCAAGCTTGACGCTGTGCAGGCCATAGGTGTCCTCAACCAGCAACTCGCCGCCGTCGTATTCGTCCGGAGCCGAGAAGAACAGCGTCGCGGAAAGGTCGGTGCGAATCCGCTGCCCGTTAGCAGCGATGGCACGAATCGCCGTGTCGACATGAGTGCCAAAGTGGCCGCCTCCCGTGTAGCGGTTAAACATCGGGGGAAAGACTTTGAGGGGAAGCGCGGACGACATGAAAAGCGGCGAGCGGGCCAGACCCGCAAGAATCATCTCTCCGATCTCCACTGCAACCGGATGGCCCTCAGGCAACTGGAGATTCCGCTTGACGCTTTGCGCCTGATAGCCGGCAGTGACTTTGCCATCAATCCATTCCGCAGCATCAAGGGCCGCTCGCGCCCGCGCAACTTCACTTGCGCTCAATACATCGGGAATCGTCATTAACACTGGAACAACTCCTTGCAGTGCAGACTTCAGCGAGGTAGCGGGCTCGATTGTGCGACCCGCTCCCGCCCGCTATTTGAATCGGAAGTTCACGCCGAACAGCGCGCTCGCCCCAGCTCCGGGGATGAGGTGACTGGGGTGCGGCAGATCGATGTAATACCGGTTGAAGATGTTATTGAAGTTGGCCTGAAGTTCAAGGTTCTCAGTCAATGGCCGCTTGAGCATGGCGCTGAACATCCAGTAGCCAGGCACCTGCTTCACGGCGACACTGGTCACCACAAAACCTGGACCATTTGGATTGGGAGCAAACCCCGTGGGCACGTAGGGAACGGTGGAGCTGGCGTTTCTGCTGCCGACATAGTTGCCACCAAAGCCTCCATTCAACCGCAGCGGAAAGCGATGCGTGACGAAGAGATTGAAGGTTTGGCGGGGCACATTGGCGAGGGGGTAACCAACGGCGGTGGGAAAGAACTGCGAGGAAAGGACGCTGCTATCGAGATACGCGTAACCCAGAACAAGGTCCATACCTTGCGGCATCCTGCCCACAACACTGAATTGCAAGCCCTGCACAAGCTGATTGCCAGCGGCAACGATGTTATTGGAGTTCGTCGGGCTGGTCTCATGCGCGTTGTCTTTCTCCGTGCGGAACCATGCGCCTTCGGTCAGCAGCCGTTCATCGAGGAAGCTCCACTTCGCGCCGGCCTCGTAGGATCTGTTCTCTTCGGGCGCAACATTTCCGTTGACCAGCCCTACACTCAGGCTCAGCGATTCGGCATCGGGGTCCCAGCTTGTTCCGTAATCGAAATAGACGCTGCCTCGGGTTGATGGCTTGAAGACGAGGGCTGCGCGGTAGCTCGGCTGCTCATCGAGCCTTTTGAGTTGAGGAACCGCGGCAGTGACTGTGCCACCTGCCGGCGGAGTGGGCTGGTAGAGGCTATAGCCCGTATCGAAACGGTCCCAGCGGACGCCCCCGCTCAATTCGACAAAGCGGCCAAGCTTTGCGGTGTCAATGAAGTAGATTCCAACACTCTTGGACTTGGTATGCACGATGGATGTGATGTAGCCGGTTCCCGCGAAAGGCTGCGCTTCATTTGGATCGAGGAGCGTCGTGTCGGGGACGGTGTTTACACCGTTGATCGTGTAGCTGTACCGCGTGGGATTTGAGATTTCCCGTCCGCCCTCGACCCCTGCCACCAGATCATGACGAATGCCGACGGTTTTGAATCGCGCGGAAAGTTCAGTTTGGTCCCAGAGGATGCCTTCAACACTTTTGGTCTGGATCTGATTCCGGTTGACCTGCGTGATTTCGCCGGCAGGAGTTTCGGGGGTGTAGGGGCAAGCCTCGTTTGAGTTGTAGGCCAAAGTGGGCAAAGAGGAAACTACGCCGCCCACGGGCACGCTGAGCGAGGCATTGGAACAAATCTGCGGCTCGGTGATCTGCGCCTGCCGAGGATAGTTTGCGCCACGCGCGATGGTATGAACGTTTAAGCCCGGAGTGAAATCGTGCTCCACGCGCAGCGTCATGATGTCGTCATTGGTTTTGAGGTAGTTTTCGTCGCGGAATCCAAAATAGCTTCGGCGGTTGGCAGGCGCGGGCTCGTTGAAGAGCCAGGGAACCCCGTAGTCGGGCGTGTCATCTTCAGAGAGATGCTCGTAGCTGAGCGTGCCGGATGTTTTGGTATTCATTCCGATGGAGATGGAGGGCGCGATTCCAAAGCGGCGAATCTCGGCAGCGTCGCGTTCGGCAACACCGGCTTCCTCGGCCATGAAGTTGGCGCGAAACGCCGTGCCGCCAAGATGGTTTGAAAGCGGGCTGTTGATATCCGCGGTTAGGCGGCGGGTGAGATCGGTGCCGAACTGCATCTGCACATTTTCAAACTTCTCGACGCCCGGAATTTTTGTTTCCTGGTTGACGACCCCGCCGGTCGATCCCCGGCCAAACTGGATGCCCGCCGGCCCTTCGAGCACGTCAACCTGCTCGTAGTCGAACGAGTCGCGATAGTAACTGCCGAAATCGCGAATACCGTCGAGGAAGATATCGTTGCGCGCGGTGAAGCCACGGATGGTGAGATTGTCGCCCTGCGCTCCGGCTTCACCGGCTGCAAGACTGATGCCCGGCACGTCGCGCAGAGCGTCGCGCAAGGTGGATAGTCCCTGATCTTGCATCACATATTCGGGAACAACGCTGACGCTTTGCGGAGTTTCAATAAGCGGTTCGGTAAATTTGGCCATCGTAACGGAGTTGTCCGCCGAGGAGGACACCGAGACAGTGTCGCTGGCGTGCATGCCAACGATCATGGTGGTTGCATCCTGCACGCTCGAAGTCAGGCCGGTTCCATCAAGGATGAGCCGCAGAGCTTCGTCTTCGCGATAGAGTCCCACAACCCCAGGCGACTGGAATCCCGGCAGCGTTCCAGCCGGCAGTGTGTCTTTAACCGACAGCCCGGTCGCCCTTTCGTATGCCGCGATCACCTGGTCAAGCGGGCCAGCCGGGATGTTGAATCGCTTCAGCGGCAGCGCGGCTGCCGGAGAGCCGCTTCCAATTGGGTCTGTTTTGGGTTTGGCGGCGAAGGCGGCGCGCGTTCCCCCCATCGCTGCGTACGCAGCCAGCGTACCCCAAGCGATCCAGCCGCGCGTGGTACTAAGCCTGCGCGCGTGGCGCGGCTTCCTTTTTGCGATCGCATTCTTCCTTATCTGCTTCACGAGCCCTCTTGAAAACTTGCCATTCGTCAAAACCGAAGCGCAGTACGTTGCAGGACTAAATAGTCTCCGCGCGCTCGACGGAGCAGCCCGATGAGCCTGCGCAGCGAATACGGCTTGCGTTGTCAATCTGGAATGAAACAGGAGGGCTTACTTGAGCCGGCCACCTACCGACCCTATAATGCAGTCAGCCTGTGGCCTAGTCGGTCGCAGCTCCCAGGGTCTTTGCGGTCTCCGCCAAGAGACAATCCGCAGGACCCTGGTTCCTCTCATCCTCATTCACCCAACAACCGCAAAACAATGAGCTGTTGTGCTCTTCAAACTATATACGACAAATTTGGTCGCATATCAACCTCTGCGAATTGAAATGTGGGATTATGGCTTCGCCGGACGTGGAAATGTGGGGTTTAAGCGGTTCGTAAACCCCGTTCCGACAGCAAGCTGCAGTTTTTTCGCCGTTGGTTTGGCGGTCGCCACAAAATCTGTCAAGATGGAAGAGATATGACCGTGACAGCTCCTGCAAAAGTCTTTGCCGACCGCATAGGCCGGATCGAGGTTTCCGCGACCATGGCCGTGGCCGCTGAAGCGGCGAAACTGCGCGCACAAGGCGCAAACCTGGTGGATTTTGGGGCCGGCGAGCCTCACTTCCCCACTCCGAGGCACATCAAGGATGCCGCGATCGCCGCCATTGAAGCCAACTTCACGCGCTATACCGTGGTGCCGGGGATTCCCGACGTGCGCAAGGCGATTGTGGATCGGCACGCGCGCGATTTCGGATCGGATTACTCGATCGACGAGGCGGTTTTTACGGCTGGCGGCAAGCTGGCGCTGTTCAACACGATCCAGGTGCTCATCGACCACGGCGACGAGGTAATCCTGCCCGTCCCCTACTGGGTGAGCTTCAAGGACATCATCCAGTACGCGGGCGGGAAAGTCGTTTTCCTTGAAACCAGCGAAGCGGAGAGCTTCCGCATTACGGCCGACGCGATCGAGCGCGCGATTACGCCGCGGACCAAGGCCATCATTTTGAATTCGCCATCGAACCCGGCGGGCTCGGTGGTTTCGGCCGAAGATCTGGAGCGGATCGTTCACTTGGCGCACGACAAGGGGATTTATCTTCTTCTCGACGAGTGCTACGTGTACCTGAACTACGCCGGCAAGCCAGTTTCCGGCGGCTCATTCACCTGGGCCAAGGAACACCTCGTCATTCTCGGGTCGCTCTCAAAGACCTATTCCATGACCGGATGGCGAGCGGGATTCGCGCTCGCGGAAAAGAAAGTGGCAGCCAACCTGAGCAAGCTGCAGTCACAGTCGACTTCGAACGCGACCAGCTTTGTGCAGAAGGCCGCAATCGCCGCGCTCACCGGCTCGCAGGAGTGCGTCGCGGAGTTTCGCGCAGAGTTTATCGAGCTCCGGGACTACATGCTGGCCGCGCTTGCCAAGATCCCCTGTGTTACCTGCACCAAGCCCGAGGGCGCTTTCTACGTGTACCCGAACATCGGCGCATACCTCGGTAAGGGCGGCATCCGCACCGCGACGGAGCTGGCCACGCGTATGCTCCACGAAGCGCACGTGGTGACCGTTCCCGGCGAAGCCTTCGGGACTGCTGAGCACATTCGCATCTCGTACCCCGTGACCCGGGAGAACATTGACGAGGGCACGCGGCGGATGGGTGAATTCCTGACGGGACTTCAGTAGACGGAATTAGCGATTCGCGAGAGAGCCGCTCATGGCTGCGCTCTGCCTCGCGGTCGCGGCAGCAGCCCATTCACCGATGGGATTCATCTTCTGGCATTCGCCGCACATGGTGTTGGCAAACTGGGCGCCGCAAAGCGGGCAAACTGCATTCGATTGAAAGGTATCAAAGGGCTGCGTGCATTGCGCGCATTTCCAAAGCGGGCCGATCGGCGGATGGGTTCCGCAACTGGGGCAGGCAAAGCTTTCGCGACGAGGCAGTTTCTCCAGGAGGATCATGTTCCGGGCGCTTTTGAATCCACCCCAGCAGTTGAGCAGGATATACGCCGCGATCAGTAATGACCAGGTGGAATGCATCCAGAGGGCCAGAGCGACCAATCCCGCCGCGCCCACGAATCCAAGAATCGTTGCCACATAAAGGCTGCGCGCGCGTCCCATGAAAAACCAGAGTAGCGAGCGAAGGATCTGGCCGCCATCGAGCGGATAGACGGGAAGGATGTTGAAGACGAACAGGATGACGTCGATCAGCAGGATCCACTGGAGCAAGTGGTAGGCGTCGGGGAACGAAGCCGCCCATCCAAGCGTGCCCGCTGCAAGATAGGCGCCCCCGAAGACGGGCAAGAGAACCACGTTGACCAACGGTCCGGCGGCAAGGCTCCAGAGCGTTGCGCCGGGGCGTTGAGGCGGATTAACGAATGCGACGCCGCCCAGCGGCCAAAGCATGATCCGGTCGACCGTCCCGCCCACCTGGCGGCAAGCCAGGGCGTGGCCGAACTCGTGCAGAAGGACGATGGCGAACAGCGCCAGGTACTCGAAAGCACTCCAAACGAGTGAGCTGTAACGGCCCTGGCGGCTGCCGATCTCGATGACGGCAACAACAAACCACGACCAGTGCAGGTAGAGATCGATGCCCGCAACGCGGCCGAGGTGGATGGAACCCTGACGCAGGAAAGGCATTCCAGATAGATTACGCCAGTTGCGCGATCGGCGGCGACCGGATGAAAGGCGGGCGGCGCATGAGAAGCTGCGGCCAGGCCCCAACGGGCCGCGGCGGTCGAGCGTTTCCCTCAATGAGCAAGGCGCGCCGTGCTCCATACCGGCAAACGGGAAATTTATTCGTTCCTCACTGTGCAAACGTTATCTTTGTCGAGTACGATGGTTGTTCGAATGATTGACCGAATCGACTTTCGACCCGTGATTCTGGCCGGGGGCAGCGGTACGCGGTTCTGGCCGCGCTCAAGGCGCGCTCACGCCAAGCAGGTTCTGGCTTTGGACGGGGAACGCTCCATGATTCAGCAGACCGTGGAGCGGCTGAAGCCGCTGGCCGGTCTGGAAAAAACCTGGATCATCACCAACGAATATTTGTCTCACGAGATTGCCGACCAACTGCCCGGCCTCCCTGCGGCGCAAATCGTGCAGGAACCCGTTGCGCGCAACACGGCGCCGGCATGCGGACTCGCCGCGTTCCTTATTGAACGCGATAATCCTGACGCGGTGTTAGGAGTGTTTCCGTCGGACCATGTGATCGCCGACGAGCCGCGCTTTTTGAAGGCCCTGCAAAAGGGAATCGCCGTGGCCGCGGCGGGCGAGAACATCGTGGTGCTGGGCATCGAGCCGTTCCGCGCCGAAACCGGGTATGGCTACATTGAGACGGGCGACCTGACCCAAGACGACCAGGCGCTGCATGTGCGGCGATTCATTGAAAAGCCGAACCAGAACCGCGCCGAAGAGTTCGTCGCAGCTGGGAATTATTACTGGAATTCGGGCATGTTTTTGTGGTCGGCGCGGACACTGGCCAATGCCGTGCGCGAGCATGTGCCGGAGACGGCTCCGCTGCTCGAGGCCATTGCCGCCGCGTGGGGCACGCCGCAATTCGACGAGGTCTTCCGCACCGCGTATCCCAAATGCGAAAACATCTCAGTCGACTACGCCGTGCTGGAGCCGCGCTCGGCAAAGGGCGAGCATCTGTCGCACCTGTTCTGCATTCCGGCGGAGTTTAATTGGAATGATCTGGGTTCGTGGGCGTCGCTCTACGAATACCAGGTGGAGACGCGGCTGCGCGGCGATGCTGAGGGCAATGTAGCCGATACCACTGGCCACATCTCCATCGAGGCCAGCGACAACTACATCTTCAGCCCCAGGAAATTTGTAGCACTGGTCGGCGTGGAGAATCTGGTCATCGTCGACACCGAAGACGCGCTGCTGATCGCGCACCGCGACCACTCGCAGGATGTGGGCAAGATCGTGAAAGAGCTGAGCGTCACCGGGCGCAATGAACTGATCTAGAACCGGCGCACATGCTGCGGCTCATCGAGCCGCCCTGCTCCACCGCTGTACAATTCTTGGGTAACTCAGCGCGGGCAAATCGCCTGAGTGGGGTGAAAAATGCCCGAAACAATCGATTGGCCGATGCGCGGGAAAAAGCAGCCACCGCGCCTGATGATCTATTTCTTTCTCGCCATCGTCATTCTGATCTTTATCGGTGGCCGAACCGCCGTCTCCTACTGGGTTGACCTTCTCTGGTTCGGCTCGCTTGGCTATGCAAGCGTCTTCTGGAAGAGCTTTGGCCTCGAGTGGGGTACATTCGCGGTCTTCGCGTCGCTTACCTTCGTCATATTGCTCGCCGCATTTTTCGCGCTGCGCCACAGCCACGCCGCCGACCTGCCCGACACGCATACAATTTTCTTCGGCGGCCGGCCAATCGAACTGCCAATCAAGAAATTTCTACGCACCATCGCCGTCGTTGCCGCGCTTGTCATTTCACTTGTAACCGGTTTCGCGATGGAGGCACAGTGGCCAACACTGGCCCTCTACCGGTACGCGCCGCGCACAACTTCCGTCGCCGATCCCATCTTTGGCCGGCCGCTCGGCTTTTATCTTTTTACGCTTCCGGCGTGGGAGATGATCGCGGGATGGTTGCTGACCCTCGCGGTTATTGTGTGCGTTCTTGCCGTGTTGTTCCTCATCGCCGCCGGCGGCGGGCGCGCGCTCGGCGGACGCTTTGGAAGCGGCGCTTCCCTGCCCTGGCGCGGCGTGTCAATCGCCGCCGGTTTTCTGCTTTTCGTTTTGGCCATCCGCGAGTATGTGGGTCGATTCGATCTGCTTTTTGCAGAGCATACGATCTTCGACGGCGTCACCTACACCGACGCGCACATCACGCTCATCGGAATGTTGTTCATCAGTATTGCGCTGGCTTTGGGCGCCGTGATTGCGATCGCCGGCGGCGTCATGCAGCCACGAGCACGCTGGCTCGTTGCCGGGATCGTTCCCGCCATCTTCTGTTTCATTGTGGCCGGGCTCGCCGGTTGGTATGTCAGCACGTTCATCGTGAAGCCCAACCAACTCGACCGCGAGAAGCCTTACATCGCCGACAACATTGCCTTTACGCGTCAGGCATACGGGCTTGATCGTTTTGCGCAGCGCGAGTTTCCGGCTGAAACCACGGTTGCCGCTGTCGATCCCGAACACAACCAGGCGACGCTCGATAACATTCGCCTGTGGGATGTGAGCGCGCTTCAGGACACGCTGCGCCAGGTGCAGGAGATTCGCACCTACTATGACTTCCCCGACATCGACATCGACCGCTACCAGATCAACGGCTCGCTGCGTGAGGTGATGCTCGCAGTCCGCGAGTTGAACGTGGACAAGCTGCCCGAGAGCAGCCGTAACTGGATCAACGACAAGCTCATCTACACCCACGGCTACGGCATCACAATGAACCCGGTGAACGGTTTTTCGTCGGAGGGCCTGCCGATCCTCTACCTGAGCAATATGCCTGTGCAAAGCACCGTACCTGGCATTCAGGTGACGCGCCCGGAGATTTACTTCGGCGAGCTGACAGACACGGACGTCTATGTAAAAACGCATCAACAGGAATTCAATTATCCGCAGGGCCAGAGCAACAATCTCTCCTCCTATGACGGCACCGGCGGCATAGTGATGGGCGGTTTCCTGCGCCGCGCGCTGCTGGCTTTCGATCGTGGCGACCTGACCAAGGTTCCCTTCAGCGACGACATCACCGCCGACAGCCGCTTGCTGATGCGCCGCAACGTGCTGCTGCGCGTTTCGACATTGGCGCCGTTCCTGACCTTCGACCACGATCCGTATATTGTGGTGGGTGCGGACGGCCGTCTTTCCTGGATCGTCGACGGGTTCACTTCTTCCGCCACCTATCCGTACTCCGTGCCGGTCAATCTGGAAAATCAATCCGTCAACTACATTCGCAACAGCGTGAAGGCTGTGGTTGACGCGTATGACGGCACAGTCACCTTTTATGTATTCGATAACGACGATCCTGTTCTGGCCGCGTGGCGGGGCATCTTTCCAGGATTGTTCAAGGATGCATCCACCATGCCCGCGTGGCTGCGCGCGCATGTTCGGTATCCGGAGACGCTCCTGAGCATTCAGGCCGACATGTACGGGCTTTATCACATGACCGATCCCGAAGTGTTTTATAACCGCGAAGACCAGTGGAGCGTGGCCACGCAAACAGGGTCGAACCAAGGCGATCAAACCACACAGGAGATGCACCCCAACTTTGTGCTGATGACGCTGCCAGGGGAATCGGGCGGCCTGGAGTTCGTTGAAATTTTGCCGTTCACGCCCATCAATCGCAACAACTTGATCGGCTGGATCGCAGCGCGCAGCGACGGGGCCAATTACGGCAAAGCAGTGGTCTTCGATTTCCCCAAAACGCGTCTCGTCGATGGCCCGCAGCAGATTGAGGCACGCATCGACCAGAACGCTCAACTCTCTGGCCAGCTGACGCTGTGGAATCAGCAAGGCTCACACGTAATCCGCGGCAATCTTCTGGTGATTCCGTGCGGACAAGCGCTGCTCTACGCCGAGCCAATCTATCTTCAGGCGGCGCAGAGCCCCATGCCGGAGTTGCGGCTGGTGGTGCTGGCGCTGCAGGATCGTCTTGCATACGGCCCGACCTTTGAGGCCGCGCTTGGATCTCTCTTCGGATCTGAGGCGCCCACGCTCTCGACTTCGGAAGCGTCGCAAGCAACCAACGGAACGGGAGCAGGAAATGGGACCGGCGCGACAACGCCGACCTCGGCGCAGCCTGGAGCAAGCACCAGTGCGCTGATTAGCCAGGCAAGCCAGGACTTCGCCGACTATCAGCGCCTGACCTCGGAAGGCAAGTTAGCCGAGGCAGGGCAGAAACTCGACGATCTGAAGAAAGTGCTGGATGAGTTGAGCGCGCACGGAAGATAGCGCCCGTTCCTTCCATCGTCCTTCACCGAAACCGATTGCAACGGAGGTCAGGGTCATTCCCATGTTCAATATGGATCGGCGCAAATTCTTGAAAACGGCCGCTGCAACCGTGCCGCTGGTTCGCGCGGGAGATTCTCTTCTTTTGGCCCAGTCCGCAGCGGCCGCGCGCGCAGGCTCTTCGGCATCGCATCAGGTCGCTGCGGACGTGCCCTGGCAGAAAACGTTGCGCCGGATCGGGCAGACAAACTTCACCGAGCATGACCCGGCGGTTTTCGACATCGAAGGATGGGCAGACTATTGGGCAAGCGCCAAAGTTGGCGCGGTCTTCATCAGCATCACGGGCATCGTTGCGTTTTATCCGAGCAAAGTGCCATTTCATCGGCCCGCGAAGTTCCTGAATGGCCGGGATTTCACAGGCGAGCTGCTTGAAGCGGCGAAGAAGCGCGGGCTGCGCGCCGTCGCGCGCTACAGTCCAGACCTGAACTGGGGCGATGCGCTGGCTGCGCACCCCGAATGGTTCATGCGCGACGAGCATGGGCGGCCGCTCCCTTCAGCTGAAGCGCCCGAGCTTTTCCAAACCTGCATGTTTACGGCGTACATGACCGACCATTTCCCTGCCCTCATGCGCGAGGTCAATTCCCGCTACGACATGGACGCGCACTACACCAATGGCTGGCCATCCTTTACTTTGCCGGTTTGTTACTGCGAGCAATGCCAAGAGTTGCCGCCTGCAAAAACTCCAGCTTATTGGGACAAGTTCAACGATCGGTTCACGTATCTGTGGAAGCTCTACGATTCGATCGCCAAAGAGAAGAAAGCGTCGAGTTTCTACATCAACAATATGGGCGGCGGAGTTCATTCCGCTCCGAACCTCGCGCAATTCGGCGAGTTCTGCCAGTGGTTCCAGGGCGACAATCAGGGCCGCAACCGCGAGAATGCGCCGGTATGGGGCGCTGCTCAGCAGGGGCGTGTGTGCAACGCCGTGCTCGACGGCAAGATGGCTACGAATTTGACAGGCGCGTATACGACCGGACCGGTTCGCTGGCGCGAGGTGACCAAATCCCCAGCCGAATCGGTGATCTGGACGAGCCAGACGCTGGCCAGTGGCCTGGTTCCTTACTATCACGTCGTGGGCGGAGAAGGCGGCCTTGGCGAAGATCTGCGCTGGGAGAAGATCGGCCGCGATTATTTTCTGTGGACTGCGCGGCACGACACTCACTGGATCAACAAGAACACAATCGCCAACATCGGCGTCGTGATGGGGCAGCGCACCCAACTCTTCTACGAGCCGCCGCGCGACATATCGATGCAGCAGTATATGGATGCCGTGTATGCGGCACTGCTGGACGGGAGATTTGTCTTCGACTTCGTGCATGAAGACCGGCTGCAACTGGAGCGGATCAAGAAGTACTCTGCCATCATTCTGCCTAACACCGCGCTGCTCAGCGATGAGCAGTGCCATCAGTTGCGCGACTATGTAAACCAGGGCGGCTCGTTGCTGGCCACTTTTGAAACCAGCATGTTCACCGAGCGGAATGAACGACGCGCGGATTTCGGATTGGCCGATGTCTTCGGTATCCATGCGGCAGGTCCAGTGGTCGGCCGGCTTGGAAACGCAAACCCCTACATGGCGCGCATCGAGCGGCAGCATCCGATTCTCGACGGCTTCGCCGATACACACTGGATCGCCGGCGCGGAGTTTCGTCTACCGATCAAGCCGGTCGACGATCCCGTGCTCACAGTTGTGCCCGGTTACACAGCATATCCTCCGGAGCTTTCGTATCCGCCCGTTGCGCACACCGACGAGCCCGCTGTCGTATTGCTCGAGCGCGGCGCGAGCCGCCTGGCTTACTTTCCCGGCGACATTGAGCCGACGATGTGGCTCTCCGGTCAGGGCGATTTGAGCCGGCTGCTCGTGAATACAATTCGATGGGTGACGCGCGGAGAATCGCCACTGAGCGTCGAGGGCAAAGGGCTCGTGGAGATCTTCGCGTGGGAGACGGAGCCGGGGTTCGCCATTCACGTTCTGAATTACACCAATCCCAACGCACATCATGGATGGTTTAGCGAGTTCTATCCAATCGGAGCGCAGAAGATCCGCTTCAAGTTGCCTGCGGGCCGCCGCGTCACGCGCGTTGAACTGCTCCGCGCCGAGCGCGACATTCCGTTCCATGTGGATGGAGAGACGGTGGAGTTCACGATTCCATCGGTGACGGATTATGAAGTTGCGGCGCTCTATAGCGCCTGAAGAACGGAGAGATTGCGATGCCTCGTTTTGCCGCCAACCTGACGATGATGTACACGGAGCACGGTTTCCCGGAGCGCTTCGCCGCCGCAGCGCGCGATGGCTTCACGGCTGTCGAGTATCTCTTCCCATACGACTATCCCGCCGCGACTCTGGCCGCGCAACTCAAGGAGCACGGGCTGAGCCAAGTGCTTTTCAACTCTCCTCCCGGCGATTGGAAGGCGGGTGAGCGCGGAATCGCCGCACTGCCCGGCCGCGAGCAGGAGTTTCGCGATGGTTTTTTGCTGGCTTTGGAGTACGCCCAAGCAATGCAATGCAATCGCATTCACGCGATGGCGGGTCTTGCGCCGAAGGGCGCCGATCGCGCGCATCTGCTCGGCGTGTACACGGCGAATCTCGCGTGGGCTGCGGAGCGGGCGCGGGCGGCTGGCGTCGAACTGCTGATCGAGCCCATCGCGCTGAGGAACATTCCCGGCTTTTTTCTCAATCGCCAGGAAGAGGCGCACGCCATTGCGGCGGAAGTCGGCGCTCCCAACCTAAAAATCCTGATGGACCTGTTTCATTGCCAGGTGGAAGAAGGCGATTTGGCGATGCGGATTCGGAAGTATCTCGCCGCCCCGAAGACGACGCGAGTGGGGCACTTTCAGATCGCGGGGGTGCCGGAGCGGCATGAACCCGATACGGGCGAGGTGAATTATTCCTACCTGTTCGATCTGATCGATCAGTTGAACTATGAAGGCTGGATCGGATGCGAGTACATTCCCGCGGCAGCCACGTCGACGGGGCTGGGGTGGTTTGACAGGTGGAAGGCCGTGCGATGAGGGAGTCGAGCGTCCCCATCCCTTCGCCATAGTGCCGGCGAAAGGATGGGGTAACGCAACGACAAGATTTACTTCACCACGCCAAAAGTGAGCGTCGTTGTCGAGTGCATGGTTTCGCCGGGATTCAAAGTTGTCGTCGGGAAATTCGGATGGTTGGGCGAATCGGGAAAATGCTGCGTCTCGAGGCACAGGCCGGAGTGCTTGGTGTATTTCACGCCATGGCGGCCGGTCATTGATCCGTCCAAGAAGTTGCCCGAATAAAATTGCACGCCCGGTTCCGTGGTTTCCACGGTGAGCTTGCGGCCGCTCACGGGATCGGTGACGATGGCGGCCAGGTGCAGCGTGCCGATCTTGCCGTTCAGCACCCAATTGTGGTCGTAGCCTCCGGCGATCTTCAATTGCTCAAAGTCGTCGTTAATACGCGCGCCGATCACTTCGGGCTTGCGGAAATCGAGGGGCGTGCCGGCAACGGGCGCCAATTCACCAGTCGGGATCAAAGTCTTGTTCACCGGCGTGTAGCGGTCGGCATCGATCTCCAGCTTCTGGTCGAGGATGTTGCCCTGATCATCGCCGTGCAGGTTGTAGTACGCATGATTGGTCAAGTTGACGACCGTGGGCTTGTCGGTGGTTGCCGTGTAATTGATGCTCAGGGTATTGCCCTTGAGGGTGTAGCGAACCTTTGCCGTCAGCGTTCCAGGAAATCCCATGTCTCCGTCGGGACTGACGAGCGTGAACTCGACGCCGCCGGGAATCTCTTCGGACTTCCACACGTATTGATTGAATCCCTTGGGTCCGCCATGCAGGGCATTGGGGCCGTCATTCAGCGGAATCTGATAGGTCTTGCCATCGAGGGTAAACTTTCCGCCGGCGATCCGGTTTCCGTAGCGCCCGACAATGGCGCCCAGGTACGTCTTGTTATCGGCAAGGTAACCCGCGAGCGAGTCGTATCCCAGAACTACGTCCTGCATCTTACCGTTGCGATCCGGAGCCTTCACGCTCACTAGGTGCGCTCCGTACGCCGTAACTCTCACTTCAATCTGTCCGCTTGTCAGCGTGTAGATCGGGACGGAAGTTCCGTCCGGCATCGTACCAAAAACCGCCATCTTCGTTTCTCCCTTTGCAATAGCCGGAATGGCCACTGCTATAGCCATGATGATTGCCGCAAACTGAACGATTGGTTTCACAAGTAGCCTCTTTACTTCGGGTTTCGGCGCCGGTTGAGGGCTCCGGCGCACATGCGGAAGTCGCCGGATTCAGAACACGATCAGGGCGCGAAAGTGCTCCTTGGAAACTATAGCCCATTGGGCGGGACATGGAGCGGGGATGGGCGATTCCAGGGGTTGGAAACCTCTCGGCGCGGCGCGGTATGGGAGAGCACCGGCCAGAGAAGGTTAAGCGCCCGTCGTGATCACAATCGCTGTGCAGCGTCCCGGGCCACGACTGCGGTACGCATGCTTTTGGATGGAATCGAAGTAGATAGCATCCCCCTTCGATAGCCGGTGCATTTCGACTCCAATCGAAATCTCAAGATCACCATCGATCACGTAGAGAAACTCGACTCCACTGTGATAGTGGGGAGTGGTTTTATCGGGCGGCAAATGGTGGAAGTGAGCGAAAAATGCGTTGAGCTTTCGCTCGGTAGCGCGGAAGTTAAGGCTCTCAAAGTCGTAAGCTGCGTCGCGAGGCTTTGCGTCCGCTGGGAATTTTATCCGTTCGTCCTTTCGCGAAATTGCGACCACATGCCGCTTCCGCGGGTCTGTGAAGAAGTAATCCAGTCCGACGTTGAAAACAGTTGCGATGCGAACAAGGGTAGGGAGCGTAGGCACCAGCCGCGCGTTTTCTAACTTCGAGAGCATGGCCGCAGACAACCCCGTATGCGCGGCGAGTTGAGCCAAACCCATGCTCTTGCGCAACCGCAATGATCGCAACTTTTCGGCGATTGCATAGGGACGAATTGCCTCCCCGATGACGTCGGGCGTGTTGTGTTCACGGGCTGATTTCGTGTGTTTCAAAATCACCTCAATCTTTTTCCTGACGGTTAAGCAAAGTGCGTTGGCAAAACCATATTAACAGATACTCAAAGTATTTTAATCTACGATCAAGTTCATGCAACGCGGCATTGGCCGCTTTGGAAAG
>Ga0335085_10002589_pt1 | contig 33398 bp, 33 predicted proteins | sample Lox_Sample_45_FD_206712 | JGI IMG/M metagenome (GOLD analysis project Ga0335085, IMG submission 206712) | Soil microbial communities from Loxahatchee National Wildlife Refuge, Florida, United States - Lox_Sample_4.5 | ecosystem: Environmental > Terrestrial > Soil > Wetlands | place: USA... | reverse complement strand
TTTGTCCGGCAAGATCGTGAATGGCGGATTTTCGGCCGCAACCGCTGCCAAAATCGGCGAAGATGCGAGCCCGGCAGGCAGTTCGCCCGCGCGGCGCGCGTGATCCCCCGAGACGAACACGAACAGCGCCAAAGCCGCTGCGATCAAACCCGAAACGGCAATCCATTTTCCGCGAATGTCCAATTTCATCGTTCCTCCGTTTCCCTCCGGGCTTTTAACATCGAGCCCCCGAACTGAATTTTGGAAAATCCGAAACGATCGCGCAGCGCATCGGTGGCCTGCGCCAGACGCTCCAGCTTTTCATGGCGCGACGCATCGAGCAGATTAAGCTGTTCGCCGCCGTGAGTAAACGAGGAAAGCGCTACGCCGAGCAATCTCACTTTGCGGCGGCGGTGCCAGTGGCGGTCAAACATTTTTTTCACGGCTTCCAACACGATGGGATCAAGATGCGTCGGCTCGCGCAGCGTGTGGGCACGCGTGATGGTTTGGAAGCCGGCATACCGGATCGTAAGCCCCACCGTCGACGCCCTCAGTCCGGCCTCACGCAAACGTTTCATCGCCTTCTGGGAAAGCAAACTCAGCGTCGAGTCCAACAAGGAGCGGTCCTGCGTGTCCTGCGAAAACGTCCGGTTGTGCGAAATGGATTTTGGCTCGGCGTCCACGAAGAATTCGTAAGTATCTCCGCCGCGCGCCTTGCGATAGAGGGCGGTGCCCCATCGGCCAAACTGCGCTTCGAGCCTTTCGCGGGGTATCGCGGCCAGATGCCCAACCAGCTCAATGCCCACCGCCTTCAGAGCGCCTTCGGTGACTTTGCCGATCCCGGGAATGCGCCGGACTCCCAGCGGCGCTAGAAACGCTTCTTCGCTTCCGGCGGGAACCCACACGAGGCCGCGCGGCTTGGCCTGATCGCTTGCTACCTTGGCGACGAGCCGCGTCCGCGCGAGCCCTGCCGAGCACGGCAGGCCAGTCCGGGCCGTAATTTCGCGCAACAGCGCGTGCGCCGTGGCCAGCGGCGGCCCGTGGTGCAGACGCTCGGTCCCGCCAAGATTCAAGTACGCCTCGTCCACCGAGGCCATTTCCACGACCGGCGAATATTTTTCGAGGATCGTTGCGACGCGGTCGCTCCACTCTGAGTACAACTGATGCCGTGGCTCGAGAAACACAGCATGGGGGCACAGCCGTCCCGCCGTGCGCAGCGGCATGGCCGACTGAATCCCATATTTTCGCGCTTCGTAGCTCGCCGCGGAAACAACGCCCCTCTGGTCGGGCTGTCCTCCGACGACAACCGGCTTGCCGCGCAATTCCGGCCGATCCAACAGCTCGACGGAAACAAAGAACGCATCCATGTCGACATGGAGGATCGAGGTCTGGGAAGGTGAGGGCGTGGAAGAGGAAGATTCCGGCGGGGCGGAGTCGCGCTTGGCCCGGAAGCTGGCTAGCTTCGGCATCGCTTTGGGGGCTACTATACACCATGGCGAATATAGGGCGAAACAGAGATCATGCGCCACCCCCCCGGCAAAAAGACACATCGAACTCCATGCAGAAAGCCATGGCTTGACGGACCTCGTTCCTCTAAAGATCGCATGCTAGGATGAAAGCAAGGAGCGACTTCCGATGGGTAAAATCTATTCGACGATGGACGATTCAATCCGGCACTTCATCGAAGGCCAGCCGGTTTTCTTCGTAGGATCGGCGCCGCTCGATCCCGGAGGGCACGTGAACGTCTCACCGAAAGGGCTCGACACGCTTCGGATTCTTGGGCCGTCGACGGCCGCCTACCTGGACCTGACCGGAAGCGGAATTGAAACGGTCTCTCACGTGAAGGAAAACGGCCGGATTGTTTTGATGTTCTGCAATTTTCAAGGGCCGCCAAAAATCCTGCGCCTCTATGGGCGAGGCCAAGTGATCGAGCCGGGGCAACGGGAGTTTCCTTCCGTCGCGGCGTTTTTTCCCACGCACGAAGGCACGAGGGCGGTTGTTTTGATCCACATTTCGCGCATCGCCGATTCCTGCGGTTATGGCGTTCCCCTTTTAAAATACGAGGGACAGCGCAGCCAGCTTGCCGCCTGGTCTCATCAGTTGGGGCCCGAGGGGCTCAAAGCGTATCGCGCGCAAAAGAATGATCGGAGCATCGACGGCGTTCCGGGCCTCGAAAGAGAGGCCTGATCCAATCAGCCAAGTCGCGGAACACTTCAGGCCACTCTCTCGCTCCGGGTTTGGACCAAGCTGCGCGATGAGTTGCGCGAGCAGCTTGTAATTTCTATATCGCGGCGCGAAAAAATTCCCGAACTTTTTACATCGTCCCGCTCAGTTCGCGTCTTGTGTGCGCGACAAAATTTGTCAAATGAAATAGTGGTGACCAAAGAAGCAAGAGAGCGAGCGCTCCGAAGCTGCGTGTTCCGAACCTTCCGATCGACGTTGCCGGAAAATGTCACTCCACTGGCTGCTTCTCTTTGATTTTGATGGAGTTGTGGCCCCCGAACTGCACAACCTGATGCGCTCAGCCAGAAACAAAAAAATGAACCGGGGGGCCGAATCCATGTTTAAAAGCGGGATTTTTCATCTCCACGATCGGGGAACAGCAGAGGAAAAACTTTGGCGCGCAGTGATCGCAAAAACCCTGGAAGAATGGATTTGCGGTCCGCTGAGCTTTAGCCGTAAAGCAGAAAAATTTCTCTTTGAAGATAACAAGGATTTTCAGGCCGTTTGCTCCTCCGCAGGAATGGATCCGGATCGCTTGCGAAAGCGGCTCCAAACGATACGCGCCCGCGGCATCCAGAAATTGAATGTGGCGTTGCCTATACGAAGTCAACGAAAATTGAACCCGCAAATTCCTGGAAGTTGGGGCCATCGGGCGTTCGGGGTCTAACGGACAGCTCCCGGGCGTCCTATCGTCCTCGCCATTTGCGCCGGCAGTTCGCTCTGCAACGCCATGAGAGCAAGGCGAATGATTCCCGCGACGCTCAACGAGTCGCGGATTTCGCCTCGCTTGACGCGGGTGACTGCATCCCAGAACGGGACCCGCGCAATCTGGAGTTTTTCGGTCTCCTCGGGCTGCGCGGTCGCTTCGGAAAGATCCCACGCCAGAAACACCGTGCCGTGCTCGTCGGTCACGCTGTTGGAAAGATCCATCGCTAGAATTTCCGACCAGCACGCGGCGGCGAGGCCGCATTCTTCGCGAAGTTCGCGCTGCGCGGATTCGAGAATGGGAATCGAATGCGGCCCGCCGCCCTCCGGAATCTCCCAACTGTAAGCGTCCAGCGGAAAGCGATACTGCCCCACGAGAATGACATTTCCATTTTCGTCGATCGGGAGAATGCCGATCGCGTGACTCTTGAAATGCACCGTTCCGTAAATTCCGGAGCCGCCCGACGGGTCCAAGACCGCGTGGTGATCCACGCGAATCCATTTGTTTTCATAAGCCGTCGACCGCGATAGCACCGTCCAGGGATTTTTGGTTTCGTCCATGTTGGCTCCGCCCGCGCGCACCATACTAGCCCAGGTATCGTGTGGAAGACGGGAAGAGCGCGTTGTGCGCTACCGACTGCGCAGCGCCGAGGCGACGCGCGGAATGCCCGCAAGATCTCTCGTGATCGTTATGTCAGTCCATTCCGGCATATTGAGACAGTGCGAGACGTGTTCCGAACCGTTGTGACCGAGCTCCAGCACGAGAATCCCGCTAGGCTTCAGCAACAGAGCGGCCTGCGTGATGAGCGGCGCGTAAAACTCCGTGCCGGTTTCACCGCCGAAGAGCGCCGCTTCGGGCTCATGTTCGCGAACTTCCCGCGGCAGCGCCGCCGCTTCCCAGCGGCCAATGTACGGCGGATTGCTGACGACGAGATCGAACCTCACTGGCTGGTGACGGGTGGCTGGTGACGGCTGAAGGAGGGCATCCAGCAGATTGCACTCGGCGAAATTAACGCGCGAGCCAACGCCGTGGCGCGCCGCATTGCGGCGCGCGACGTCGAGCGCCAAAGCGGAAATGTCCGTCGCAAAAATTCGCGCGTTGGGCAATTCGTGGGCGAGCACGATGCCGATGCAGCCCGAGCCGGTGCCGACATCGGCGACTTGGAATTTCTCCGCGGGGCGCGGCAAATTCGCATCTGGCGCGGCGCCCAGGCGCGCGAGAGCGACTTCCACCACGTGCTCGGTCTCGGGACGCGGGATCAATACATCGGGCGTCACTTCAAAATCCAAACCCCAAAATTCTTGATGGCCGGTGAGGTGCTGTGTAGGCCCTCCCGCGGCTCGACGCGCAACCAAGGAAAAATATTTCTCGTGGGTCGATGCGTCGAGTTCCTGCTCGGGATGCGCATAAAGCCATGCGCGGTCACGGCCAAGCGTGTGCATCAGGAGCAATTCCGCGGCCAGCGCGGCGGAGGGCACGCGTTCCCGTTCGAGCTGCGCGATGGCGTCGCGCAAAGCGGCTCGGATGGACGCGAGGGCGGGAGATGGGTGGCCGGTGACTGGTGATTGGCGGGGCATGAGTCTCACTTCACGTGCCAAATGAAAAGCTGATCGTTATTCCGATGGCCGCGTTTTTCCGCGGCGGATTCGGAATCACAGAGCCAAAAGATAAAGACAAGGGCCGGAAATATCAGAACACAAATCGCACAGAAAACGCAGAAGGCCAAGCCACCACGAACATGCGCCGGAGGTGTTATGCCTCGACCAGTTCCTGCTTCAGGCGCTCCGCCTCAAAGTGCGTGACGAGCGCGTCGACGAACGGGCCGAGCTTTCCGTCCATCACTTCCGTGAGCTGATGCAACGTCAGGCCGATGCGGTGATCGGTCACGCGATTCTGCGGAAAATTGTACGTCCGGATTTTTTCGGAGCGGTCGCCGGTTTTGATCTGCCCGCGACGCTCGGCGGCGATGGCTTCGTGCTGCTTGGCCTGCTCCATTTCATACAAGCGCGAGCGCAGCACGCGCATGGCTTTCGCGCGATTTTTGATCTGAGATTTTTCATCCTGCTGCGAGACGACCAGACCCGACGGAATGTGCGTGATGCGCACGGCCGAATACGTCGTGTTCACCGACTGCCCGCCCGGACCGGACGAGCAGAATGTATCGATGCGCAGGTCTTTTGGCTCAATCTTGATGTCGATGTCATCAGCTTCGGGCAGCACCGCGACCGTCGCCGCCGATGTGTGGATGCGGCCCTGCTGCTCGGTGGCGGGCACGCGCTGCACGCGATGCACTCCGCTTTCATATTTCAGCTTCGAATACACTTTCTTTCCCTGGATCGACGCGACGACTTCCTTGAGTCCCCCGAGCGAACTCGGAGAGCTCTCCAGTATTTCCACTTTCCAACCCTGCGTCTCCGCGTAGCGCGAATACATCCGGAACAGTTCGCCCGCAAACAGCGCCGCTTCGTCGCCGCCCGTGCCCGCGCGAATTTCGACGATCACGTTTTTCTCGTCGTTCGGGTCCTTCGGCAGCAACAGAACTTTCAGCTCGCGCTCCACCGTTTCCCTGCGCTCGGCAAGCTGCTTTTCTTCGTCCTGCGCCATCTGCTTCATGTCCGGATCGTCCGCTTCGAGCGCCATCTGCTTCGCTCCGGCGAGTTCCTTGTCGATCTGCTTCCACTCGCGGTATTTTTCGACCATCTCGGAAAGCTCCGCATGCCGGCGCGCGAGCTTCTGGTAATTCGCCGAATCGCCCAGGATTTCCGGCGACGAAAGTTCCGCCGTCATTTCCACGTAGCGGTTCTCAATCTGATCGAGCTTTTCGTAGAGCGTTAAGCCTGCCATGGCGTGCACCTGCCCAACAAGAATCCAACCGAAATGAAAACGGCTCCTCGTGAGAACAATACCGTGCAGCGACCCCGCGCGGCGGGATCCGGGGAAAGGCGCGGCTAATAAAACGCGGTAAACATTCTTTCCCTAACAAAGTAACTCGGAACCGATAGAAAAGCAATTTGCCACAGCCCGCGTTGCCAGAGCCGGTGATCGGTATATCATAGGCCTGCAATTGCAAATGACGATGAGCCAATCCCCTTCCATTCCGGGCGTGATGGCCTCCAACATCGACGGCGAACTCCTGTGGGGCTTCTGGTATCCGGCGCTGCGAAGCGATGAACTGCGCGGGCGCTCTCTCGTGACTTCCACGCGGCTTGAAGTCCCGCTGGTGCTCGGGCGTGACGCCGCGGGAAAAGCCTTCGCGCTGCGTGATGTCTGCCCGCACCGCGGGTTTCCGCTTTCGGAGGGTTCGTGCGACGGCCAGACCGTCGAGTGTACCTATCACGGCTGGCGTTTCGACGCGCATACCGGCCAGTGCAAGGAAATTCCGTCGATCACTGCGGACTCCAAACTTCAGTGCGACCGCATCTACGCGGGCAGTTTTCCCTGCGAGGAGCGGGACGGGTACATCTGGGTTTATCTCGCGAATCCCGAGGGCCGTCTACTGGACCGCTCGGCGGTTCCTCCCGCGCCCGAGCTGCCGAAATTCAGCCGGCGCTACCGCATCGCGCATCTTGCCGCCGACCTGACCTGCAGCATGGACACCGGCATCGTCGGCCTGATGGACCCGGCGCACGGGCCGTTCGTGCACCAATCATGGTGGTGGCGCAGCCGCCGCAGCATCCGCGAAAAGCAAAAAACGTTCGAGCCCATTCCGCAAGGCTTCCGCATGAGCTCGCACGCGCCCTCCGCCAACAGCGGCCCGTACAAGTTGTTGCGCTTTTACGGCGACGAGATTACGACGCAGATCGACTTCGTCCTGCCGAATGTACGCACCGAAATCGTCCGCTGCGGCGATCGCTGGTTCACCAATCGCACGACCGTCACGCCCATCCGGCGCGATCTTTGCCGCCTCGATTTTGTCGCCGCGTGGAATTTGTTCCGCTGGTTTCCGGTGACGCCGCTTCTGCGCTTTTTCGGCAACCGTTTCATCGGCCAGGATCAGCGCGTCATCGAGCGGCAGCAGCCGGGATTGAAAGTGCAGCCGCGCATGATGCTGATCGACGACGCCGACCGCCAGGCGCGCTGGTATTTTCAGCTCAAAGCCGCGTATCTAGCCTCGCAGCAGACGGGCGCACCCCTGGCCCATCCGCTCGACGGACCGGTCACGCTGCGCTGGCGCAGCTGAACGAACACAGGCTTCGCACGCTGCGGAAAAAGCCGATAAAGTGCTGCCGGAAAGTGCTACGGAGAACGCTACGCCGCGCTTTCCGCAAAGGCGCGGTGAATCAGGAACAGCACGATCGACGTCGCCGCGGCTACGGGAATGGCTAGCCAGACGCGATACGGAGAGACCTCCGCGGCAGCCAGCAAAAACAAGAAACGCAACCACGCCGATGATCCCGCAGAGGTCTGTTGCAACCCGGCCGCCCATCGAATCGCAAGACCCATCGGAACGGCGAGCACACAGGCCGCCGCAAGCCACTGCCATAATTTTTCCAGGCGAAGCCACACGGCCGCGCGGCGCAGCAAAAACGCAAATACCAACAGCGAGCATGCGCCGAACACCAATACCAGGAAATACCGCACCAGAAAAACCGCGCCGGGAAGCCCTTGCGACATCACGGGAGAAAACCCGGAGCCGCCGAAATATCCGGCCAGGGTGACAAAGAGGCCGCCGCAAATCCACGCAGAGAGGTAGTAGACGAGACTGCCGCGGCGCGTCATCGCGGGCTTGGCATAGTCCAAGCAGCGCGGCTTGCGGCGTCATTCCGAGCGGAACGAGGAACCCGTCCGCGTTTGCGATCAAAACAAAGAAACATTCCTTGGCACTGAGCCTGCCTCGGAATGGCGATCCATTGTTTTTTTTCGCGCTGTTTCAAAGAAACCGGCATCAAATTCGCCGCTCGATGTTGGGGAAATCCTGCCAGACTTTTACGCCGCAAAAGTGCGAGCCTTCGGTGCAGATTGGCGTGGCGATCCCGGCGCGGATGTAGCACGGCGGTCCGAGATACCGCCCGACCGAAGGAAGCGCCGCGCGGACCTGCTCGACCTCTTCCATTGACGCCTGATAAATCTCCTCCTGCGCATTGAAGCAGGTGCGCATCGTCCACTTGTGCAACAAGTGCAGCAGCGAACCGGTCTCGACGAGCCGAATCGCCTTCGCATTCGGCAAGAGGTACAGCGCGATTTCGCGCGGCACTCCGCGATCGAGCAGCTCGTTTTTCGCGGCCCATGCGTCCGCCATCGCGCGCTCGTAGACTTCCCGGGCGCGGCCGTTCGCGGCGACGAGCATCGGCGTCACGAAATCGGGTGCGCGCGTATCGGTGAGCGTCAAGAGCGGTCGCGAGCCGGGCACCATGCGGTGGCGCTGGTCCTGGCTGTCCGCGGTGTGGCTGATTTTTTTTGCGAATGTGAAATTCGCATTCTGCAGCGCGCGCATCACCGGCGCGTGCACGCCAATATTCAGCGTCTCGAGGCGGTACGGGTTACGCGCCGGATTGAGCAGGCGGTCGATGGCCTCTTCGTCCGGGCACGCGCTTTCCGCGAGACCCAGAACCACGCGATAGGCGTCCGCGATGACGCGCGCCGCGTGCGGAGAAAAATCCGTCAGCAGCGATACGCGCCCCGCGAGGCGCGCGTCGAAGTCCCGCGCAAACTCTTCCGCTCTCGCCACATCGGACCCTTTGAAATGCGACCACTCCGGCATCTCTTCCTGCTCCATCGGAGTGTTGTCGAAGCGGTCGAAAAACTGCGGATCGACTTCGCGTACCCGCGCGACCATTTCTCCAATCACCGCGCGCGCTTCGGCCGGCGTATCGGAGGCCGCGGCCATGCGCCAGAGACGATGCAGCACAATGCCGGAGAGCGTGTGCACCATCGTCGTCGCCGTCGCGACGGGCAAGACATAGCGGGCCAATTCGATCGCTCGTTTCTCGGCTTGCCGGTCGACTTTTTGCACGCGCTTCGCATGCGACATCGGTCCGATGTGCCAGATGTCGCTGAGGATCCCGTGCGCATCGCCGCGCAACAGCGCGGTCAGTTCGCGGTAGTAGCCCCAAGCGCGCGCCACGGCATCTTCGTAAATCGCGCGCTCGGCGAGGCCGAACCTTGGTGTTTCAGGAGGCAGATACGCCAGAGCACGATCGAGGCGCACGTATCGCTGGCTCTGCTGCTCGGAGTTATAGAAGGGATGCGCGTGCAAGAACGACCAGACAAACTGGCGGCTCACGTTTTCAAGCCCAAATTCAAAGTGCGCGTGCTGGTAGACCGTGTGGTGGCCGCCGTAAAATGTGGACGCGCCGATTTGCAGCCGCTGTTTGTCCGTAACCTCTTCAGGGCTGATGATGCGCGGCGCGTAGCAGGTGCGCGCCGCCGCGATGGCGGAATCATAGGGGTGCGCGAAGTGATTGCGAAGCGTGACGCGCGGCGCCGCGGCTTCAAACGGCACGCGGTCCGGCTGCGGAGAAGTCATCGGTTGAGCAGCCATATCTCGCGCGACATTCTACACCGCCGCGCGAGACTGGAATAGCAAGGCACGAAAAAGAAGGTGATTATCGCTTTTTCTTGGCGTCTTTGATGGCCTGCTGCGCCTGGGCGGCTTGCTCGTATTTCTTCGTGAAGCGCTCGACGCGCCCGGCTGTGTCGAGTAGCTTCTGCTTACCCGTGAAAAACGGGTGGCAATTGGAGCAGATTTCGACGCGCAGGAACTCGCCCTTGATCGTCGATCGCGTCGGAAAGGTGTGCCCGCAAGCGCAATGCACGGTGACTGGATGGTAGTCCGGATGAATATTCGGTTTCATGGAACGTCTCCCGCCGGCTGGCCGGTCTGCGCGGCTCCCGGAAAGCCCGGGCCTACAGCCGCGTCGCTAGGTCAGCGGACAATTTTGTATCATACGTCATTCGCCAAGCCCTGCCAACATGATATACATGTCGCGTGGGATTTCGGTTGGATGCCAGGATGCAGGGGAACGATTCAACGACTAACTTGCCCGGAGGGAAAAAATGCTGATTCGATCGAAAGCGAATGCCATGCCATGGCCCCGGGTTCTCATGAGCACTGCGCTCTTTTTGGCCCTATTCGGCCCGGCGGGACACGCCCTCGCCCAGGAACCAGCGGCGGGCGGGAAGATTTATGCGGTGGTGCACGTCGATGTGCTGCCACCCAATACGCCGGCCGGCACAAAGCTGCTGCAACAATACGTGCTGGATAGCCGCAAGGATAAGGGGGCCGTGCGCATCGAAGCCTACGTGCAAATCGGGCGTGAAAACCATTTCTCCGTCGTCGAGGTCTGGCAATCCCAGCAAGCGTTCGACGCGCATGAGGCCGCGGGCCATACTCGCAAGTTCCGCGAAGCGATCCAGCCCATGCTGGGCAGCCCTTTCGACGAACGTCTGCACCAGATTCTTGAGTAGCCCTTACTCTTCTTGTGTCCGACTCCAAGAAGCGATACGGTTTTGCCGATGCGCGTTGAGATTATCGAGGAAGTGGGGAGCGAGAAGCCGGCGCTTGTGTTCCCGCCGGATGAAAACTACGTGGATTTGCGTGAGAATCCGGAGGCCGCCGGCCGAGTTGCGGCCGTGCGTGAGTTCCCGCCGCTCCGGAATTTCCTAGCTGCCGTGAACGGCGCGGACTCGATTTTCACGACGGCAAGTGTCCAAACAAAATCGGATTTGCCTGCTGCCGTTTCCGCCGGCATAGCCCACGAATTTGCCCTGCAGGCAATGCTCGTATTCGGGGAGCCCTCCTTGAATTTCGAGCGGGGGCGCTACCTGGAACTCACTTCGGGTCTGAAAGAACTCCTCGAGCGGGATTCGGCAGATGTAGTCCGTGCCGTGTTGCGGATCTCCTTTTGCGATTTCCCGGGCCAGAATCGCAGCGGGTACTGCCTGGGCGTTCGTCTCGTGGCGGAAGGTGATTCAGCCCAACAGGCGGAGTTACGCTGTGGATTGGCCTTGGCACGCCTGCAACAGGCCTTGTTGTTTCGTGCCCGCTCCCTTAAACAGCAAATGAGTGCGTGATTCCAACGGGCAGGCGGCCAGTTCTTCCTTCTAAGTCACAAAGGAACAGCCGATCCGGGCCGCGCCGGAGGGCCCTTGCCCCAGGTAGACGCGGCGCAGGCTGACACGCACGGGGGGAAGAATCGGCACGTGCAGGACGGCATGGAAGGATTCGCCGAATTCCTCCGGCCGGGTCGTTTCAAGTGCCACTCCACCATAGCCCAGGTCCACTACGCGGGCCGTGCGTTCGACTCCCTCGCCGATGAGCGCATAGGCGCGGGTATTCGCCAGGGAAACGCGCTCCCATCGCCGGCGCTCCGCGCCCGTTTTTTTCGTGTCAGCGAGCAAAGATGGGTCGACATGGGTTTTGAGAGGCGGAGGAAACTTCTCCTCGCCCTCAGGGGCTGCCGACCGAGGAATCAGCGTGGGCGCGGGCGGCGACGCCGGCGAACGCATGCCGTTCTTGAGCTGATAAAGCCGTTCATCCGCCACTCGAATCAGGACTTCCTGCAACTCGCCGTCATCCGGATAGACGGCTAGGCCGTAATCGAGAGCCAGGGGAACTCCCAAATGCAATGGCTCGATCGAAGTTGCATACGCGGCTCGCAAGCGGCGACTCAAAGCGGCCGCCTGCTCGGTGTCGGATTGAGGGAGCAAGAGCGCAAACTCGTCGCCGCCGATCCGGAACGCGTAGTCTGAAGTACGAAGGGATTTTCGCAACGTGGCCGCAGCCGTCTGCAGCAAGGCATCGCCTTGCGGATGCCCATAGCGGTCATTCACTTCCTTGAAACGATGCAGGTCGAAAACGACCAGCGCGAGCTTGTGGGTGTAGCGGATCGAGCGATTGAGTTCCTTCCCGAAGTAGTCATCGAAAAAGCGTCGATTGTAAAGGCCCGTCAGGGGATCGGTTGTGGCATTGATTTGGAGCTTCCTCAGCTCCTCGTACTCCATGAGAATCGGCAGCCGCAGTAATCCTGCGGAAGCGAGCACATCCACCAAAGCCGCCTGGAGCGCGATTCTCTTGCTGCTGACTTCAGAGAGCTCGCGCTTGCGCGCCAGGACCTGGTCCCAGAAATCGAGACTCTGCGTCTCCGTTAGTTCCACCTGAGCCATGGATCGGAAAAACCGTTGCAGGAATTGCCCGCGGGTCGAGCGTTCCAGTGTGTCGAGCGAGTCCGTCAATAGCTCGAGGAAAGACTCCTCGGCGGACCAACGCGGTGGGTTGGATTCACCAGTATAAGCCATCAGATGAATTCCCAGAGTATCCCAACGCGGGACGAGCGTGGAGATGTCCGTAGATGGGCGTGCAAGGGACCTGCCATCAGCCGAGCTCAGCCCCCGTTACGCCCATTTCCTACAACAGACTGAATCTAAGAGAGTAACAGCCTATCGCGCCCTCAACGAAACCGCAATCGGATGAATGCGAAGACGAAGGCAAATGATTGCATACTCATTGAGGGCATTCCTTTGCCACAATTTCCCCTCGGAGTTTTTGCGCAGTCTCATTCGAGTGTCGTCAAGAATTCCACGCCCAACAGATGGATGCCGTGCGCGGCGCGCTGACGGCGCACCCGCGCTTGAATTGGGGGCGTCTCCGCCGGCAAGGTTGACGTAGGAGACGGCGGCGCCGGAATCGTCAAATTCACAAGTTGATTGGCGCGCAGAGCGCGCGGGCTCGCCAGGTACGCCCCGGTGGCGCTGATGTCTAACGTTTTTGTCAGGTCGAGGAATTCCACACCGGCGGCATCGGTACCACGGATAAACATCGGAATCTGTACGTGAATGCGTTGAGAACGCCGGCGCTCAGCGGGGGTTAAGCGCATACTTTCTCTTTCTTCGATCCAAGAGATCTGGGAAATCAATTTCCCAGCACTAAAATTCTAGTACTTTCGAACTAGTACCCGCGAAACGGGAGCACATTGATTGCCAGGTATTGGCGAAAACGCGAGATTTTGTAACCCATTCTTTTACATTAACTTGTGGACATGCGGGAGAAGTGGACAATCGTTTTCCACGGGCTAAGTTTCCATGTCGGGAGAGTGCTTTGCTATAAGTGTGCAAAATAGAACCCATTTACCATTGACACGGTGGTCGTGTTTTGACAGTATCACTAGGGTTCCCCGCACGCAAACCGAAGCGAATCTAATGGCATTCTCCGCTTTACGAAAAGCGGACAAGTGTCCCGAGGAGAGCCAGTTGCGACGCGGTCCCGTCATCGAGTTACCAGCCAATGAAGCGTACTCTGCGAGCTTGATCGCAGGTCTTCTCGATCTGCTGGACCAGCCAATCCTGATTTCCGACCGCTCCGGCCGGATCCTGTTGTCGAATTTGCGCGGAAAGCAACGACTGGCCTTTCACGGATTTTCATTCGAATCTAGCCTGAACTTGTTTTCCGATTTGCTCCAGATCGAGCCTAAAGTAGTCGGGGATCAGATCGAGGGTGGACAGCACCAGATCGATTCGAGGTTCGAATGCTGCGCGGGCGCGGCCCTCGCGCGCATCCAGTGGCTGCCCGAGGCCGACTGGCTGGTCGTCCGGATTGAAGACTTGGAAAAGCGTGCCGCCCAAGAGCAGGCCGCCGCCACAAAACATACCGTACAAGAGCTGCTTCAGGAGCGGGAGATCACCTATCGCAACCTGCTCGCTGCCTACTTGCGCCTCCAGGAAGTCAACCGTCAGAAGACCGTCTTCCTCGCCTCCGCCGCACACGAATTGAAAACGCCTCTCGCGGTCATCAAAGGTTACTACGATTTGCTCCTTTCAGGCTCGCTCGGCAAGCTGACCGACAAACAGCGCGATATCCTGCAGGAATCAAAAGAAAGCTGCGAGCGCCTGGTTCGCCTGGTTTCCATGTTCCTGAATTACTCGGCGCTCGAGAGCGGCAAGCTTGTTCTACATCTGCGTGAAAACGACCTGCGCGATTGCCTGAGCGAGCTGGCCACGCGCTGGCATGAAGCATTTGTGCGCAAGCACGTCCGCCTCGATACGCTTCTCAATACCGACATTCCCATTTTCAAATTTGACTATCAAAAGGTGCAGCAGACAGTCGCCAATCTGCTCGATAACGCGCTGAAGCACACCCCGGCGGGCGGCCACGTCACGCTGCGCGTTGAGTTGCACTTCTGGGAGCGGCGGTCTGCCGAGGAGGTCCAGACGCAAGATCGCCGGCGCGAACGCGTGCAGCACCCCAATAGTGTCAAGGTGTCCGTGTCGGATTCCGGCCCGGGAATCGCCTCCGAGCATCACCAGGAGATTTTCGAGGACTTTGTGCGTGTGGATCGCACCTCCTCGGGCATGGGCTTGGGGCTGGCGATCGCCAAGCGCCTGGTCCAGGCGCATCGCGGAAAAATATGGGTGGATAGCGAACCCCGGCGGGGCTGCACGTTCACGTTCCTGCTGCCGACAGATAATACATAGTGGAATTCCTAGATAGCGACGAAGGCGGAGCAAATGGCTGAAAAAGAGAGAATCCTGGTTGTGGACGACGAACCCAGCATACGAAAGTATTTGGGCACGCTACTCGAGGTGGACGGCTATCAAGTTGACAGCGTGACTTCGGGCGAGGAAGCGGTTCAAAAGATCGAAAGCGGCGACCGTCCGGACTTCATCATCCTCGACGTTCTCATGCCGGATCTAAACGGCCTCGACACACTGAAGCAGCTCATGCAGATCGACCGGTCGCTCAACGTGGTCATGCTTTCCTGCTCGAACGAAGTGGGTACCGTCGTCGAAGCCATTCGCCTGGGTGCTCAGGATTACCTGACCAAGCCATTTGAAAAGGCCGAACTCGACGTAGCCATGTTGAAGTGCCGGCAAAAACAGCAGTTGCGCGCGGAAAACAAGGCCCTGCGCGAATACTGCGATACGATCACCGAAGATCTCTGTTTTCTGGCTGCCAGCCCCCAGATGGTGCGGATTCGCCAGCAGATCCTTCAGATCGCTCCGGTCGATGTTCCGGTATTCATCTACGGAGAGAGCGGTGTTGGAAAGGAAGTCGTCGCCCGCATGATCCACATGCGGTCCACGCGCCGGAACCATACTTTCGTCAAAGTGAATTGCGCCGCGCTTCCGGGCGAGCTTCTTGAATCCGAATTGTTTGGCTTCGAGCAGGGCGCATTCACCGGCGCGGTGCGGTCAAAACCAGGAAAATTCGAGCTGGCTACCAAGGGGACGATCTTCCTCGATGAAATCGCGGAAATGAGCCCCCATCTGCAAGCGAAACTGCTGCACGTCCTTCAGGATCATCAGTTTTCGCGCCTGGGTGGCCGCCAGTTGATCGACGTGGATGTGCGCGTTTTGGCCGCGACAAACGTCGAGATTCAGGAAGCGATGAAATCCGGCCGCCTCCGCGAAGACCTCTACTACCGCCTCAACGTGCTCTCGATCAATGTGCCTCCGCTGCGCGAAAGGGCTTCGGAAATCCCGCTGCTCTTCCGCCATTTCCTCCAGAAATACAGCGAGAAATTCAGCAAGGAGCCGATGACTCCTTCCCAGCATTTGATGGAAGCGGCCGTTCGCTATCCGTGGCCCGGGAATTTGCGCGAACTCGAAAATTTCGTGAAGCGCTACGTGATTTTGGAGGATGACGAAGGAAGCTTCCGGGAGCTGCTCGAGATGTCCGCCACGCGCCAGCGGATTTCTCCCCGAGAGGAAACTGCGCCCGCCCGCGAACAGGGATTGAAGGCGCTCGTGCGCAGCCTCAAGGACGAAGCCGAAATGGAAGCCATCGCGGACGCTCTCGAAAAAACTCACTGGTGCCGCAAGGACGCCGCAAAAATGCTGGGCATCAGCTACAAGGCGCTGCTTTACAAGATTCGTCAGTTCGGGCTCGATTCGGGTCGCCCGGCGCGCGCCAATGCAAAAGAGACAGCGAAGGCAAGAGAGGGCGCGAACCCCGATGCGGAGCCGGCCGGCCTTGCTCCCGCCAGCCGGCATAGCTAGCGGAACTAGTACCGCAAGTGCTTGCTCATTGGGGAAGCAGACTTGCCCGGATTTCCCAGAATGCGATCCCGTAAGGGTGTATGATTGGGGTAGGAATCTCGGCCAGGGCTACGCTAAGATTGGAACTTCTGCCTATCGACGGGGGAAGAACATCCGGTTAAGTTTCGGCTTAGATGGCTATTTCGTAATCCCTTCAAAATCGTTGGAGCGATGGTTTCAAAGCCTGTATTTTGGTTATCATGGGAACCTAACAGCTGTGAATGACGGCGATCAGGGCGCCGTTCGGACTTGATTGTCAACGGGAATCAAGACTTGAGCTGAGAGGGTCTACCGCTTTGGAACACCAATTGCTCCCACTTCCTAGCCGAGGTGGGGCAAGCGGGTAGAAAACGGGGGTCCGGGGGAGAATAATGACGGAGCGTCGAACCGCACGTCGATATGACCTATCCTTACCGGTCATTATCCGGGTACCAGTCGAAAAAGAAATTTCCTCGCGCAGCGGTAAGACACGCGACATTTCTACCCGCGGCGTTTACTTTACGATTGACCAGGACCTCGGAGCCGGAGCAGAGCTCGATATCACGCTCACCCTGCCCGCTGAAGTCACCCGAGGCTCGGAAGTTTTCATCCGCGCGACGGGCAAAGTAGTTCGCGTCGACAAAAAGCCTGAAAATGGCTCCACGCGAATCGGCGTTGCCGCAGTCATCGAGCGCTACGAAATTATTCGCACCGAACAAGCCGCCCAGTAAGTGACGCCGCAGGCTCGTTCTTTAGCGGCGGGTGTGACGCTTATTTCAGGCGGATCTGCACCCAACTCGCAAGAAATCCTCATCCGAATCCAAATCTCACTGCTGAGGCGTCGATTCGGCTTCTTGCGCCGGCGCCCCGAATTTGTCTGGCCAACGGCGGCCGAACCCGCGTCTTGTTCGAGTTCGGCACCACCGGTGCGGGCGCTTGCCATGACCGTTCGTGGACGAATTCTTTCTTAGAAGCTATAATCCCGCGTCCGAAAGGCAGCCCATGCCGCGCGATTCGCGGCGCCATCGCAAATGAATTCGCAGCCGCTTGACCTCTCTATCGTCGTACCCGCCTATAACGAGGAACACCGGCTGCCTAAGACACTGGATTGCATCGTCGCCTATTTGGAAACGCGGCCGGATCGGGCGGAAATCGTCGTTGTAGATGACGGATCAAATGACGCGACAGCAGGCGTCGCAAACTCCTACCGGCAGAGATATCCCGGGTTGCGGCTGGTCACGAATGGGGAGAATCGGGGAAAAGGGTTCAGCGTGCGCCACGGCATGCTGGAAGCGCTCGGGGAGATTGCGCTATTCACCGATGCGGACCTGTCCACGCCGATCGAAGAGGCCGACAAGCTGCTTGCGGCCCTGCGGGAGCAGGGCTTCGACGCTGCCATTGGCTCCCGTGCCGTGGACCGAAGTTTGATCGAAGTGCACCAGTCCGCGATCCGGGAACAAGCAGGCATTTTCTTCAACCGTTTGGTGCGCCGGATCTTGGGGATCGAGTTTTCCGACACCCAGTGTGGATTCAAGGCCTTTCGCCGGGAGCGGGCGCGGATCGTTTTCGAGCAACAACGCATCGAGCGCTTCGGTTTCGATCCGGAGATTCTGTTCCTGGCGAAACGCAACGGGCTGCGAGTGGCCGAGGTACCCGTCCGCTGGTCGCATGACTCCGGAACAAAGGTAAACGTGGTGGCGGACGGAATTCGAATGCTTTTCGAACTCGTGCTGATCCGCTGGAACGCACTTCGCGGACGGTATCCCCGGCCGCGCAAGACCTGACGGAGATCGGTGGCCAGCCGTATCTGGTGAGCAACCGTTTGTCCAAATAATTTGCGTTCTGCGCGTCCGTCCATAATCATGTGAATCGCATCGCAGAGCGGGCGGCCGTGACGCTCGGAGCGGCTTCCACATTCCTGACGGGGCAGCGTGAGTCTGCATGAAGGTTTCCATCATTATTCCTGTTTACAACGAGCGCGCGTTTATTGAGGAGGTGCTCCTACGGGTTCAGGCATCGCCGATCGACAAGGAGATCATCCTGATCGACGATAAATCCACGGACGGTACGCGCGCCTTGCTCGAAGACCTCGAGAAAGCGCAATCGGAAGACAAACGCGAAGCCGCCGTGCAGAACGGCAAGGCTCGCCTGTCGCTTGAAAATATTCGCATCCTGTTCCAGCCCCAAAACGCCGGCAAGGGGGCGGCGTTGCGGCGTGGCTTTGAGGCCGCCACGGGCGACGTTGTGCTGGTGCAGGACGCCGACCTCGAGTATGACCCCCGAGATTACGGCAAGCTTCTCGAACCGATTTTCGATGGCCGCGCCGATGTCGTGTATGGCTCGCGATTCCTGGGCGGACCGCAGCGCGTGCACTATTTTTGGCACTACTGCGGCAACAAATTCCTGACGCTGCTCTCGGATATCTTCACAAATCTGAAGCTCACGGACATGGAGACCTGTTACAAAGTCTTCCGCCGGGAAGTTCTTCAGAACATCAAACTCGAATCGAACCGCTTCGGCTTCGAACCGGAAATCACCGCCAAAATCGCGAAGGGCAACTGGCGGATCTACGAAGTCCCAATATCATATGCGGGCCGCACCTATGCCGAGGGGAAGAAGATCACCTGGCGCGACGGTGTCTCCACACTCTGGTGCATCCTGCGTTATAACGTATTCGAGTGAGCTCGAACGGACCAACCCGCCCTAAACGGGGGCGAATTTAGGGCTTCTGTTCCGGGTCGTGTTCGACGGGGGCTTCGGCCTGGTTGAGACGATCGACGAGCGTGTTCAACGCCTGCAAGAGGGATTCGATCAAGGGCGGATGATCTCCGTTTGTTCCGGCCGAAGGCAGTGCGAGTGCCGGGTCAGGTGCCGCCGGAGGAGCTTGCGCCAGCGGGTCGATGACATGCAAATCGAAGTCACGAGCGACTTCTTCGACGATTTCGGCCGGCACGGGGTTCTTTTGGTCCACAAAGGCGCTCACCAAAGCGTGTTCGCACAGCAGGTTCGTGACCCTGGGAATCCCGCGAGCATAGCGGTGGACCGCCGCGACCGCTTCCGGATTGAACACATCCGTGTTCTCTGCGCCCGCGATGCGCAGGCGCTCCTGAATATATCCGTGGGTTTCTTCGAGCGTGAGCTGCCGCGTTTTCGCGCGGAGCGTGATGCGCTGCCGCAATTGCCGCAGCTGCGGCTGATTGAGTTTTTGTTCGAGCTCGGGCTGCCCGGCGAGAACGATTTGCAGCAGCTTTTCGGTGGACGTCTCAAGGTTGGTCAGCAGCCGGATTTCCTCAAGCATTTGCGGGGAAAGATTCTGGGCTTCGTCGACCACCAGCACCGCACGCTCCCCGGCCTGATAGCGATCGAGCAGCCATTGATTTAGTTTCAGCAGCATTTGGCCCTTTTGCCGCGATTCGCACGGGATACCGAAGTCGGCCATCATGAAATCGAAAAATTGAGCGACGCTGAGACGCGGATTGAACACGAAGGCGGTGAAAACGCGTTCTTTGTGAAGCCATTCGAGCAGCTTGTTGATCAGCGTGGTCTTGCCGGTTCCGACTTCGCCGGTCAGAAGAATGAATCCTTTGCGGGTCTCGATTCCATAGGTCAGGCACGCCAGCGCTTCCTGCGTGTGCGGCGTCAGGAAAAGGTAGCGCGGGTCCGGATTGACGTTGAACGGGTTTTCTTTGAGCCCGAAAAACTTCTTATACATGCAAAGCCCTCAGCGACAGACTGCAATCCACACCTGCAAAAATCCCCTTTTTCGCGCGCATCAGATCCACGAACATCCTTAGCCGGCCGGGCGCAAGTGCCAGTTTACCGTCATTCCGAATGTTTGCTGAAATCCACTGATCCCGCAACTGGTCACCGGACAGACGCCGGAAGTATTTTGCCTCTGGAGGCCGTAGTTGAAATTCAAACCGATATGAGGACCGATAACCCGGCCGAGGTTTGCGCCGACGAACCAGTTATCGAAATTGGTGGACGCCGTGCCCGCAGGAACAAGGCTGTTATTCAACGCATACCCCCCGTTGACGGTGCCTGTCCAGAACCGCGTGAACTGATAGTGCGCCGAGCCGGCAAACGTATTGCTTGTCGCGCCCAGGAAGACGCCCGATCCGGCGGTCAACCCGCGGAGATACGAAAAGGAAACGCCGCTCCGGCGCCGGTCGTAGGTAAGAGCGCTATTGACCGACCAAAGTAAATGCTGGAAACCTCCGACCGCTCCCGTGGAATGAATTTCTTGCGGCCCCGCGGCGACTTGGAACGCCAAGCGCCCCGTAACCTTCCTGCCGTAGGCGAGAGCAGCCATATAGTCCGTCGTGGAGTCTGACGTGGGGACCCCAGCCCCAGTGTAATCAATCTTTCCGTAGCTTGCGAGTATGGCGACCGAATTCATTGGGTCGAGTATGTAGTCGTAGCCGGCCTGCGCGTCCATCATGCGGCTACTCACGTACCCGGCATCGGAAAAATGCAAAAGGCCGTACGAACCGGAGAATGTGAAAGCCGATCTCCGGCTGAGAGAATATTCGGCTTGGCCTAGCACCGCGTTCCGGTAACGCATGGCGTTGCCGGTTTCGATCGTTTCAGCGGGAAGGAACGTCTGCGCCAAGTTGTTTAACGCAACGCCCACCATGGAAGAAAATTGAGCGACGAGTCCGGGGCCGCCCATGCCCGTACCGGTGAATGCGGCGCCGGGCGCGGCCATGAAATCGTCGCGTAGAAGGACATGCCACCTCGCCCAGTCCGCCTCCTGAGTGAAGATCAGGTTGTGGAACGGGTAGTGCGAAGAGCCCACGCCAGCGTTATTTTGACCAATGTCGAATGTCTCGCCGCCGTCGTAGATGGTGGTGAGGTGATAACGGCTCCACGTGCGATTGAAATTCAAGCTACCGCCGAGTAGGGAGACGGCAGTCAGGTTCGATTGCCCGTTCGCGACGTTGATGGTCTCCCCAAGCTGGGAAAGCGATATCGACGGATCGAAAATATTATGGGAGTGTTCCAGCGAACCCACGGAGAAAAACTCGGCTCCCGCCAGGGTATTCGGATCCGGGGTGACCTGAGAAGGATCGTACGGCTGCGAATCAAACGCCGAAGAAACGCCGCGCGCCGCCGGGGCGGGTTTTTGGCCATATGCCCCGCCCAGCCCCGAATTGATGGGTTGGATGGGACCGTTCGGATCGGGCTGCTGCGAGTCCTGTTTTTGGTCTTGCGCGTAGGTGGCTGTAACACAAAACAGCAGGGCGACAGCAAGGGCCCAGCTTATCTCTCGCAACTTCATCATCCCCCCTTACGGAACGACGACCGTGTCGCCCGGTTCCAGCTTGATGTTTTGGTCAGGGTTGTCACCCTTGAGAACGTCCCGGTAATTGAACGGAAGCTCGATGTGCTTGCCGTTGACCATCCGCATCACGTGGATTTTTTTCACGTCGGCAAAAGTCGTAAAGCCGCCGGCGCTCGAAAGCGCTTGCAAAACCGTCATTCCAGGAATGAGCGGAAATGCCCCGGCGCGAAGAACTTCGCCGACCACAAATACGCGCTGGCTGTTGATCGCCGTCACAATCACGGTGACCTGCGGCTCATTCAGAAACTTGCGCAATTTATCGGTTACGGTGACGGCTAATTGCTGCGGTGTCGAGCCGGCCGCTTGCACATCGTTGATCAGCGGCAAAGAGATTTTCCCGTCGGGCCGCACCGGCACGATGCGGCTTACGTCCGGCTCTTTCCAGACATTGATGTCGAGAACGTCTTCCGGGCCGATCACGTAGGCCGGGTCCGTGGTGGCTGGTGTGGGTGCCGGCTTCGGATCCTCAACGGCCGTCACGTCATTTCGCGCCGTCGTAACCGGTGAATCCGACCTCTCGGGTACAGGCTTCTTGCCCTGGAGCGCGGCCGAGGCGTTGCCCACGAGCAGACCCGTCATGACAAAAAAGAGGATCGTTCGGTTCATAATAAACCTCCTCATTGCTCCTCGGGACGGTCTGAACCGTCCAGACCCAATTGCTTCAGTTTGTAGAGCAATGCTTTATAGCTAATCTGCAACTCTCTTGCCGCTCTCTTTCGATTCCAATGGGTCTTCTCCAACTGGTTCAGAATCATGGCCCGTTCGGCTTGCCGTGAAGCTTCGCGAGCCGCTTCCTTCAGAGAACGAGACGCGGCATGGACATGACCATTGTCGGGAGTTTTCACTGCGTCAGGGAGAGGTTCCGGTGCCTTTGGCACGACTTCCACAGCAAGATCGTGCGTGGCAAGTTCTTCGTTCCCCAACGCCACGATTTTCCTCGCGACATTTTCGAGTTCCCGGATGTTTCCCGGCCAGGGATGCCGGAGCAGCAAATCCATCGTAGAGTCGCTGACGCTCGGTTCCGGCCGCTCAAACAAGGACGAATATTTCTTGAAGAAAAATCCCAGCAACGCGGGGATGTCGTCTTTCCGGTCCCGAAGCGGGGGCAGCTGCAAATGAACTCCGTTGATCCGGTAATAGAGCTCCTCGCGGAAGCGACCGGTCTTCATCTCCTCTTCGAGGTTTCTCGTTGCCGATGAAATGACCCGCAGGCTGTAATAGCCACTCGGCGGCATGCCGTTGTTGTCCGGCAGCAACTGAAGCAGGCGCGCTTGTGCGGCCGAATCAAGATGATTGATTCCATCCAAAAAGAGCGAGCCGCCGCTTCCCGCATCCTCGTCCGAAGCGGTCTCTCCGAATTGCAGACGCGAAGCGAGGGAATCCCCCGTCAGGCCGGCACACCCGCATTTCACAAACGGCTCATTCCAGCGGCGGGAGAGCCGGTGGATCTCGAGCGCCACCAATTCCTTGCCCGTGCCGCTTTCACCGATCAGGAGAACCGGGATATCGGTCGAGGCGATGTCGGCAATGGTGCGCTCCAGGGCGCGCATGGCAGGGCTCGTCCCGCGCACGAAATACGGGTTCGCACGGGTCTGGGAGCCCGGCGCGCGTACCGATAGAAGATTTTCGTCTGCCCGGGTAGCCATTCAACCTCGTAAAGTCAAAAGCGCAAAGAGCTCAGTATCCACAAAGCAGGCTTGTGGCTAAAGCTTTAGAGCAAAGTACGGGCCAAGCCGAGCCCCTTCGGCGCAAAAAACCCAGATTGACGCTAAGTTGTTTGAAAATAATGTGATAGCTCACATTTGACTGAGGGGTGGACGCCTTGTTTATGTCGGTTGGATGATGTTTGAAGTTACCACAATGTGGTAATGGTTTTCCCTTGCTACGATCGGGTTTGTTTGTATCTCTGTATCTATCACATAAAAAGATAGATAGAGGCGCATCCAAATATGGCCCTAATTTCTCAGTCGGACTCTTAGGATTGGGCTGTGGGGAAGCCGAATTCCACATTTTCCTGGTATTTTTCAACAGTTCATACGGCTCGGACGTCCGGGTCCATTTTGACCCCTGGCTTTGGGGTTAGCAATTCAAGCAAGAAAATTGCCGGGACCTGGGGAAGCGCAATCCGGCCCAGATCGGCTCAGTCCGCCCCTATGGCGGGGCGCTCTGTTTCGGCCGCTGGAGGATTGTTCATACCCCGTTTGGGGGGTAAACCTGCTCGACGGATCTTATAGAGCAGGGCACGGTAGCTGATCTTCAAGGCGCTGGCGGTTCGTTTTCGGTTCCACCGATTGGCTTCCAGGACGCTCAAAATGATCTTCCGCTCAAGATCGTGAACAGCCTGGCGTGTCACTTTCTTGAGGTGGATCTGCCCGTCAATCTGGATTTCCGGAGCGGTGTGAGTTTGCTCCCAATTCAGAAGTTCACTGGAAATGGCATCTTCGGAGCCAAGAATGACGTACCGCTCAATCAGGTTCTCAAGCTCACGAATATTTCCTGGCCACGGATGCTTTTCAAGTAGGCGCAGTGCGGCGGCAGAAAGAGGCCTTGCCTGCATACTATGCCGGGACCTGTGAACATGCAAAAAATGAGCAACGAGATCCGGTATGTCTTCGGCACGGGAACGGAGAGTTGGGAGCTGTATACTGACAACGTTGATTCGATAGAATAGATCCTGCCGAAAACGTCCTTGGGCGATTTCATTCTCGAGGCGCCGATTGGTCGCGCAGATCACCCGGAGCTGAACGCGCCGGTCTTCTTGGCCGCCAATTCTGCAAAACTGGCCGTCCTGAAGCAGCTGAAGCAATTTTGCCTGCAGCGACATATCGATCTCGTCGATGCCATCGAGGAAAAGGGTTCCTCCATGGGCCAATTCCACTCGCCCTGGCTTAGCAGAATGCGCGCCCGTGAACGCACCCTTCTCGTAGCCAAAGAGCTCGCTTTCCAGCAACGCGCCTGGAATTGCCGCGCAGTTTACCTTTACGAAGGGCTCCTCTAGCTTGGCGGAGAAATTGTGAATAAAGCGGGCCAGGAGGCCCTTTCCCGTGCCGCTGTCGCCTTGGATGAGGATCGGGACGCCCGATAGGGCAACTTTATCGATTTTCTGCCGCACCGTTTGCATGACGGCGGAACGACCGAAGATGATGCTGGCCGAAGGGAGATTTCCCGACCGGTCCCCGAAGCCCGCTCTAGAAATAGCTGTAATGGCCATATCGTCTGGTCTATGATTTTTGGGAGGTTTAGACGCGCCCCCCATTAATCAAATGCACACAGTGAACCAAACTTCTTTGGCCGATGCGTTTGATCGTGCACGGGATTCCCGCAGTCAGAAAATATGTATCTATAACATTTCACACCTCTTATAAAAAATGTAGCGCAATGGCCCGCCGCCAACCTATGAGCCAGTGTCTTCGCAGACCCCTGCGCAGCAGGAAAATACTTTCACATCTGGGACAGCTTTGTTCCAAACAGTGTTCCGATCCGCTCCACTAAGGGAGGTGGCCTGTCCCAATTGGCGCCACCTCAAAAGACGAAGACCAAGAACAGAGGGAAGCTATCTCTTGTGCTTTCAGTCGTGCGTCCCTGTGCAGCAACCGGTACGAAAAGAGCGGCATTCCCTTCTGCTGGACTTCCTTGCAAAGGTCGATCAGGTGGTCATTTGCCTGTTTGGGGCCTTCCTGAGCCTCCCAGTCGTCAAGGTTTACGTTCCTGCGGGCTTGGTTGACGTCATCGGTGATCACCCAGGAAAAGGGAGCAATATGGCTGTACCAAGGCCAATGGGTTTGGTTCGAATGGCAATCGCCGCAGGCCCGCATCAGGGCGGAATGCACGTCCTTGGGAATTTGCACGTGAGCCGCTAAGGACCGGGATGGCACCACGGGGGGGTTGGTCCGCCTTGGCTGAAAAATCTGGATGAGGACCAAGAACGCAGCCAGAGCAAAGAGGACTTTTTTCACTCGGGCTTTGTTCATCGCAAGCTGTCTCCGATCGGTGTGTCACTCATTTGTTGTTTGGCCCGGACCCGGAATTTTCTCCGAGCAACTGGAAATCGCCTGAAGTCATCTTAGTTCAACTTTTCTGTCGCGAATGCAGAATCTCGGCAGGCTCTTCCGAAGCTTCTCCCACTTCGCTCCGGGATCGTGATTCTTGTTGCCTGGGCCCGTGGATCGGCCTACTATGCGCTGCAAGAAGGGCCGCCCCGTTTAGGAGGTCTCCCAATGCGAGTTTTGGATCTGGTTCAATCGCGAAAAGAAGTGTTCGCGATTGGAGAGGACACAACGGTTCATGATGCGGCGCGCTATCTGCGCGACCACAAAGTGCGATCGGTCGGCGTGCTCGACTCTGCGGGAAAACTGGCAGGAGTTATTTCGCAAAGCGATATTTCGGACAAAGTGGCAGCTGAGAACAAGTGCCCTGCCTGGATGCGCGTTTCGGAAATCATGTCACGAGACCTGCTCCTGGTTGAGCCGGAATTCCCGCTGGATGAATGTCTGCGACTGATGGAGAAACACGGCGTCTTTCACTTGCTAGTCGCGGAAGAATCGGGGCGTTTTCTCGGCATGATTTCGGTTGCGGACCTGTTGCAAGTGATCGCATCCGACCACAAAGCTCGCGCCGACCTGTTTGAAGCGTTTGTGTTCCCGCAGAGATAGAAAGTACCCGGCGCGAAAGCCGCTCACGATCGGTTCAAATTCTTGTGAGGGTTTTCATCAGCCGGTTGAGTCGGGCGCGCGCCTCATGTCCCATAGCGGTAAACTCGATGCCCATCCCCTTGCCGGGCTGAGAATAGCGCACCAGGGCCCGGGCGCGCACATCGCCTCCAGGAATCTCAAAAACGATTTTGATCAATTCGCCTTCGGGAGGTGGCTCCGGAGTCGAGATAAACAGGCCGCCAACGGCCAACACGCTGATCGTGGATACTCTACGAGCGCCTGAATACTCCCAGGCAATCATCGTGCCCTTCGGCAACTCTACGCGCGCATAACGCCGGACTGTTTGCTTGGGAGACATGGGCGACTGCTTCGCCAAAGCGTACGCTCCTTATGCCTCGGAAAACTACGGCCAAAGGGTAGATTGTCTTATCAGGAAACACCGACGCTTGATCCCTGATCGGCCACCGGGACGGGCGGTTGCGCTCCGGTTAAGTGCGTGGCCAATGGAGGCCACCTGCATGAGGCTGGCACGGGTCCACATTTCAGTATCTCCATATAAATCAATATGTTAGAGATATCGTAGACGGTGTAGTCGTGTGTCTCTCTATGGTACTCGTGGTCTCCTTTGAGTTACCGTTGTGCGTCTACGCAACTCGCCTTTGACCGAACCTTGCCCCCTGTTCACGGTTCCGATAATCTCGATCATTGTGAGAAAACCAGCCAGAAAGAATGCGTTGCAGGTTTGCCTGCTTTCGCCTCACCCGTTGGTCCTCAGCGAGTTCGAGCGCGTGCTGGCAAATCCCGCCTTCAAGATCACTTCGAGACACCTTGAATCGACCCTAGGGCCGGATTTGCGTCATTTGCAGATTCCCAAGGCTACTGTATTCGTCGTAGATGCCCATGTCGCGAGGCCCGCTGCTGGCGCGCTGCTTTCCAACATTCTCGACAATCACAGTGAAGCGCGGGTCATCGTAGTCGCCGAAAAATTCGACGCAGCGGAAAGCTATTCCTTGCTGCAGATGGGCGCGAAAGGATTGCTCAGCTACAGCGAAGCCCGGGAACAACTGCCCCGTGCGCTTCCGCTCGTGGCGAATGGCGGATTTTGGGTTCCGCGCGCCGTGCTTTCGGGGTTTGTCGATTCGATCCTGGCTGGATCGCATAGCCGCCGCCTCAAGGCAGACGCGGCCGCGGACCTGAGCCGCCGGGAGCAAGAAGTATTGAACGCGTTGCTCGAGAATCTGGCGAACAAGGAAATCGGGAGCAAGCTCAACATTTCGGAGCGAACCGTGAAGTTTCACGTTTCGAATTTACTCAACAAGTTCGGCGTCCGCCGCCGGGCCGATCTAATCCTACTTTGCTACCAAAAACGCAGCGTCACCCCCTAAGGCACACGTGAACCGCGCTCCCGATGCCAGTTTATGATTGGCAACTGGGGCACAGCCGTGCCGCGAGCGGGTATTGCGCCAGCCAGAAAATTGTTATAGTCGGCGCTGGGTGGTGGAAATGGAAACTTTACAGGAGCGGATAAAGACTTCGATGCCTACCGATCGCAGGCCGGAATATTTCAAGGGCGCGCAACTCCGCGTCGGCATTATTGGGTGTGGATACGTGGGGCTGCCGCTCGGACTGCGTTTTGCCGAAGCTGGGCACCGGGTGACCGGGTTTGACACCGACCCGGCAAAGGTCGAGAAGCTAAACCGCGGACAGACTTACATCCAACACATTCCTCAGAACAAGATCCAGCAGTTCGTGCAGTCCAAGCATTTCGGCGCGACGTCGGATTTTGCGCGGCTGGCAGAGGTTGATGCCATCATCATTTGTGTGCCAACCCCGCTCGACCAGCGGCGGGAGCCGGACCTTTCCTTTGTCGAGCAAACGGCCGAAGCGATCCGTCCGCATCTGCAGCGCGGCCAACTCGTCGTGCTGGAATCGACGACTTATCCGGGAACCACCGAGGAGTTGGTGCTTCCAGTGCTGGAACAGACGGGTATGAAGTGCCCCATTGCGCACGGACCGGAGAACGAGCAGATCGGAACGGACTTCTTTTTGGCGTTTTCACCCGAGCGAGAAGATCCGGGCAACAAGCAGTACGGCCTGGCGCAGATCCCCAAGGTAGTGGGCGGAGTGAATCCTCCTTCGGGACGCGCGGCGGCGTCCCTGTACGCGCAGATTGTGGCCAAGGTCATTCCAGTCAGCTCGACGCGGGCCGCCGAAATGACCAAGCTACTCGAGAACATCTTCCGGTGCGTGAATATCGCCCTGGTGAACGAATTGAAGATGCTGGGCATGCGCATGGGAATCGACATTTGGGAAGTGATTGACGCGGCGGCGACCAAGCCCTTTGGCTTCATGCCGTTCTATCCGGGGCCGGGCCTCGGCGGCCACTGCATCCCCGTGGATCCGTTTTACCTGTCCTGGAAGGCGCGGGAATACGATTTCGCGACCCGGTTCATCGAACTCGCCGGCGAAGTCAACACAGCGATGCCGTACCACGTGGTGGATTCGGTCGCCTCGGCGCTGAACGAACGGCAGAAATCGATCAAGGGCTCGCGGGTTCTAGTGCTGGGCGTGGCTTACAAGAAGGACGTGGACGACCTGCGCGAATCGCCATCGCTGAAGATCATCGAGCAATTGACGCTGCGCGGCGCCAAGGTGGACTACAACGATCCCTTCTTCCCGCAAATTCACAAGCTTCGCCATTACAACTTTGAGGGTATGCAGTCCGTGCCGATCGACGCAAAGACGCTCGCCGGATACGACTGCGTGCTCATCGCCACCGATCACACCAGCTATGACTACCCGATGATCGTCGAATCCTCGCAACTGGTCGTCGACACCCGCAACACCACGCGCCGCATCGCGCGAAATCGCAATAAGATCGTCCTCGTTTGAGGCAAGCAGCGAGGGCTTCTGTTACTACCTGAGTGAGTAACCGATTGAGGTAGTTATATCCGCGTACTATTGCCTGAATAGTTTGGGTTCCATAGCATAGTCTCAGATGTCTACCCGGAATCCAAATCAGGTTGGACAAGACGCGGGCCGCCGGCGCAGCCAAAGGGTGATCCTAAGCCTGCCCGTGATTGTACGTGCCGAAGACGCCACGCGGGACGCCGCTTTCGAAGAGGAAACGTCCACTCTGGTCGTGAACGTACACGGCGCGCTCATCCTGCTTAAGGCCGCAGTGGAAAAAGGCCAGAAGCTCCGGCTGATCAACCGTGCCACGCGCGAGGAGGAAGTCTGCCGCGTCGTGTACGTGGACACGGCGTCTGCCGGGAAGGTTCAGGTGGCCATTGAGTTTTTGAAGCCCTCTCCGGATTTCTGGCACATTGCTTTTCCCCCGGAGGACTGGAGCCAGCCCGAACCATCGTCCATCAAGTAACGCAACAGGCGACCGCCATTTCCAGTCCCTTCCAGAAAAGAGCCCCGCTTCCATAGGGCTAGAAACTCAAAGCGACCGAAAAAGAGATACGCGGGTTTGCTCAAGGCAAATGCTTGAGCTCAATTCGAGCGGTGCCGAACGGAATATCGGCCTCGGCGAGCACAGGCGTGTGGGCTGTGTCCTTGGCGATCCAAAGCCAGAGCCGCGTGTCCGTGATTTCCTTTCCGTGATCGAATAAATAGATGGCGACACGGAAAGCGGGAAAGCTTCCGGCAGGAACAGTGACGCTTCCTTGCGGCGTATCCATCCGGGCGATGGCATCGTAGAGACGGTGGCCATCGAATACGGGAGCCCGGAGTTCCGGGGTGCGCTGCCAATCCGCTGCGCGTAGATTGTACAAAAAGCTGATGGCGTCACGCGTCCCGGGGGCCACTCGGACGGCGGTGGCATCGCTCGGGGCGGGATCCCCTTCAGCCGTCATCCGATACAAGGACGTTTGCGTCTTGCCTTGTTCGCGGAGATACATCTCATATTGCAAGGAAAGCAGGTCAGAGGCGGAGGTGTAGGAGTCAAACTGGTCATCAATGGCGAAGAGCATGCGTGTGGTGTCCATGGTGTGTGCGACGGCGCGAAAATGCCAGGCCGGACGGCCAAAGAAATTTCGCTGCTCGACGACCGTGGTTTCGACATCGGCGGCGTTCACCGCGTATTTCGAGAATAAAACGCGGTACTGGAGATTTTCGCCAGGCCGAAATGGAACCGGAACGATGGCCGGGGCCGCAGGAGCCGCTGGAGATTTAGCTCGAGATTTGGACCGCTTGGATTGCTGTGCCGATCCCATGGAAGCGCACAACAGCATCGCCGCCAGGAGCGGCGTAAGCGAGGCGAGCCGGCGAATTTGCGCACCTGTTAGGAACAATGGAGCGTCCGGGAGCGGCGAAGTCGTCTCGCGCGAGCCCTTTCCAACATGCTAATTTAATAGCTGTTGTGTGGCTGCCTAAGGTCCGCGCACCATTCAGGGTACAGAAAAAAGGGGCTGGAGGCCAGTTGTGTCGCACTTGACGTTTAAATGCCAGCGGCCGAAAGCGCATGATCGACGGCACCCGGAATTGCGCGATCCGCGATTCCGCACGGCGAGCCGGAAGGGGTAAATGGATGCGTTATCTGGTAACGGGGGGCGCAGGATTCATCGGCTCGAATACGGTGGACGAACTCGTGCGGCGCGGCCATGAAGTCGCGGTGTTCGACGATCTATCCACCGGTAAGGCCGCGAATCTAGCAACGGCAAAAGCAAACATCAGTTTGATCGAGGGGAGCATAACGAATCTGGACGCTTTGCGCGGGGCATGCGCGGGTGCCAACTGCGTAATCCATCTGGCGGCACAAACTTCCGTGCCCCGCTCGATGAAAGATCCGATCGAGACCAACCTCATCAACGGAAACGGAACGCTGAATGTTTTGGTCGCTGCGCGAGACGCGAACGTGAAACGCGTGGTTTTTGCCAGCACCTGCGCGGTGTATGGGTCGACCGCTACCCTTCCGATTCAAGAGAGCGCGCCGATAGCGCCGATTTCTCCCTACGGCGTTTCCAAACAGACGGGCGAGGCGTATGGCCGCGTCTTCCAGGAGATGTATGGGATCGAGTTTGTCGCGCTTCGTTATTTCAATGTGTTCGGACCGAGGCAAGATCCAGGTTCCCCATATTCCGGAGTGCTTTCCGTGTTCAATGCGGCGCTGCTCGAGGGAAAGCGGCCTACCGTCTACGGCGACGGTGAACAATCGCGGGACTTTGTCTACGTGGGAAACGTCGTCGAAGCGAATTTGCTGGCGGCCGAGGCGAAGCAGGCGCCGGGCCGAATTTTCAACATAGGAAGCGGAAGCCGGTACTCACTGAACCAAACACTCGCGATTCTCGAAAAAATCACAGGGCGGCCCGGCCGCGCAAAATACGCCGCGGCGCGCGAAGGAGATATCCGCGACTCGCAGGCCGACATTAGCCTCGCTCGGGAAGCGCTGGGCTATCGTCCGAGTTACACCTTTGAAGCAGGGCTCGCTCGCACGTGGGAATGGTTCTCCGCAAGCCAGCGCGGCGCGTCAAGCCACGCGTAATTCCATTATCACCGCCGAGGGGGACGCACGGATAAGTGCGGCACAAGTTCGGTGAGGTTGTCGACCAAGAGATCCGGCGGGTACTCCACGAGGCGATGGCTGCCGAATCCGTATGTCACGCCGCAAACCCATGTGCCCGCGTTGCGCGCCGTCTGGACATCGATTTCGGAGTCACCGACCACCATCACTTGCGAGGGCGCGGCGCCGAATTCGCGCAGGATCGAGTCGACGCCCATCGGGTCCGGCTTCTTGCGATCAAAGCTGTTGCCACCATACACGAAGCGGAAGTGATCAGCGACACCGAGCCCCTCCAGAATGCCTCGGCTGGCACGTACGGGCTTGTTGGTTAGGACCGCCATCGGCATTCCCCTCAACGCGTCAAGTGTTTCGAGGACGCCGGGATACAAAACCGTGCTATCGAGTTTGTGCGCGGAGTAATACCGGATGAAGAAGTGGAGCGCCCGCTGGCATTGCTCCTCGGAGGCGCCCGCACCCAAGGCGCGGGCGATCAGCGCCGGAGCTCCCTGCCCGACATAGCTGAAGATTTGCTCATGCTCAAGCGGTGGACAGGCCATCTCCGCAAGGGTCGCGTTGACCGAAAGAGCCAGGTCGAGTTTTGAATCGACGAGCGTACCGTCCAGGTCAAAGATCAGCGCACGCACTTCGGAAAAGCGGTTGTTGTGGTTCTCCATTGATTGGGGCGGGCTATAGCAAATCTTGAGCGGCCCTGCCTGAAATATTAATTGTAATATAGAGGGCTCGGTTCCCTGAGAGCAAAGTCCCGGGGCAATGCGCGGCGGAACTGCGCGCGGCAAAATGCATTTTCCCTAAGAGGAGGAAGTACGAATGGCTGAGATTTTCCCGTTTCGAGCGTATCGGTATAACCGGGCTCTTGTTGAGCCGACCAAAGTGCTGACGCAGCCCTATGACAAGATCACGCCAGCCATGGCGGAGAAATACGCGGCGGCAAGCCCCTACAACCTGATTCCGGTCGAGAAAGGGAAATCGCGGCCTGAAGATACTCCCTCGGACAACGTCTATACGCGCGCCGCAAAAACGCTCGAAGATTGGATTCAGACCAAAATCATTGTGCAGGACCCGGCGCCTTCCCTTTACGCCTATTTTCAGGAATATACGGTCCCGGGCACGAGCGAGCGGCGCGTCCGCAAGGGATTTATCGCCGTTGGACGAATCGAAGATTATTCGGCAGGCGTGATTTTCCGGCACGAACAAACCTTGTCGGGGCCGAAGGCGGATCGGCTCGAATTGCTCCGGCACACGCACACGCATACGGGGCAGCTTTTTATGCTATATAGCGACCCTGCGGCGCGCGTTGATGCCCTGCTGGACGCGGCCGCGCGTTCCGCGGCGGAGGTCGAAGTCCTCGACGAGTATGACGTGACGCACAAGTTGTGGCCCGTGACGGACGCACAGGTTATCGAAACGATACGGCGCGAGCTGGCGGACAAAAAACTCGTGATCGCGGACGGCCATCATCGCTACGAAACCGCACTCGCCTACCGGAACGAACGCCGCGCGCAGGCCGCACGCGTCGATCCCGGCGCGCCGTACGAAAGAGTGATGATGACGCTCTTCAATACGGCGGGAAAGGGATTGACGATCCTGCCCACGCATCGCGTCGTCGCCAACGTGCCAGATTTCTCGTGGGAAACATTTCGAGCGGCGCTCGCAAATGCCTTCGACGTGCGTTCCTATCCGTTCAGCGGCAGCGCGGATCGGCAACGCGCGCTTGGCGAGTTCCGGCGAGATTTGCTTCGAGGCCGAGAACAAAGAGCGATTGGAGTGTACGCAGGAGGCGGAGCCTTTCACATTTTCGTCTTAAAACAGGGAGCGGATCTGGAGGCTCTCCTGCAAGGGGTCTCGCCCGCGCAACGGCGCCTCGACGTCGTCCTGCTGCACCGGCTGGTCCTCGAGCGCGGGCTGAGCATTACTCCCGACGCGGTCAAGACGGAGAGGAACATCACCTACGAAAGAGAAATGGACGCGGCCATCGCGGAAGTCGACGACGGCCGCGCGCAGATCTGCTTCTTATTG
>Ga0335085_10002588_pt1 | contig 33405 bp, 53 predicted proteins | sample Lox_Sample_45_FD_206712 | JGI IMG/M metagenome (GOLD analysis project Ga0335085, IMG submission 206712) | Soil microbial communities from Loxahatchee National Wildlife Refuge, Florida, United States - Lox_Sample_4.5 | ecosystem: Environmental > Terrestrial > Soil > Wetlands | place: USA... | reverse complement strand
TTGCATGCGTTCGTGTCGGCCGTTTTGCTCGGGATGGGCTGGCTCGATGAGTTCTGGATAGATGCCCAGGCGGATCCACCAGACCGAGAGCAGGGAGAGGCGGCCCAGGGCCGTAGTGGCGAAGGGGGCACCGTTGTCGGTTCGGATGATGTTGGGTAAGCCGTACTGGCGGAAGAGGCGCAAGAAGACGGGACGGGAGCCCTCGTGTCGGGTCGAGGGCAGTGCCTGGCAGGCGAGCAGGAAGCGGCTGTAGCCGTCTTCCACGGTCAGCGGATAGCAGTAGAAGCCGTCGCGGGTGAGGAAGTGGCCCTTAAAGTCGGCGGTCCAGATCTGGTTAGGCGAATCCATTGGGGTGAGGGGGCGGCCTGGGTGGCCCGGGTGAGGCCTGCGGCGGCCTTTGGGGATCAGGCCGTGGCGCTTGAGGATGTCGCAGGCGGTGCTGCGGGCAGGCCATTCCCAATCGGGATACCTTCGCGAGACAATCTTGAGAAGCTTCTTGGCTCCCCAGCGGGGATGCCGCCGGCGGGCCTCGAGCAGAGCCTCCACAACTTCGGGAGCAGTCTGATGCAGACACCCGTGGGGACGCCGGGACAAGTCCTGAAGACCCGCCGGTCCCTGCCTCTGGTACCGATCGATCCACTTGTACCCGGTCTTGCGGCTGATCCCGTACCGCTCGCAGAGCTCCGACAAGCTCTGCAGATCTCGCTGGTAGTCACCGATGAACCGCACCTTCTCATCCATGGCTGACGTCTCGCTCCACGGCATCGGGACACCTCCTCGAGGTGCCCTAGCCTCTCGAAACTGTCACCCATGTCCCCGGACTCTTGTTACCTATCTACCTGGACCGTACCTCTGCGCTGCCTAACACGCGCATGCACCGGACTCGCTCCCGCGCTTCGCTTGGTCGCTCGCCGGTGATGCGCAGCCCGTTAGGCAGCCGATAGCCATGACACCGCTCAAGCTCTCGAGGAGCCAGCAGCTTTACGTCTTCATCACCGTTCTGGTCGTGCTGCCTCTTGTGGTGGGCTTTGCGTACCAACAAGAGCTCTATGCGTTGTATCTGATCCACCTCTGTGGGCCAGAGCTCCAGCGCGAGTTCGGCTTCACGGCCGGTGACGTCAAGGTGATGAATGAAGGAGGCGAGCCTCGTGAGGAATTCGGCATTACGGCCGTTGTTCCTGGCGGCCTACTGGCCCGGGCCGGTTTCAAAGCCGGCGATATTCCCACGGGCTACAAGCATGGCTTCGCGAACGGTTTCTATCAAGATCTCGTGTGGGTGCGAAAGGGCCAGCCCATGGTAATCACAGTCGTGGCCTCAGAGGACTATCTTAAGGGCTCGGCAGCTTGGCGAGAGATAAGTCTTCAACCCGGTGCAGGACATTGAAGTGCGGCTGCCTAACATGCGCATGCACCGGACTCGCTCCCGCGCTTCGCTTGGTCGCTCGCCGGTGATGCGCAGCCCGTTAGGCCGCACTGGCCATGCAGGCCAGGATAGCGTCATAGATCGCCTGTGAATTCCGCGTCTTTTGATCGGCAGCCCAGCCTCGTCGGAGAGCTCCTGGAGCTCCGGCCGTTGCATGCGTACGACTTCGAGGCGCTATTCCGGGCTGCGGCGGATCCCCTCATCTGGGAGCAGCACCCGGAGCGCAATCGGTACCAGGAGGCGCCGTTTCAGGCCTTTTTTGAGGAGGCCCTCAGTTCCGGTGGCGCGCTCGTGGCCGTGGAGAGGACTTCCCGGCAGATCATTGGATCGTCGCGCTACCACGGCTTCGACGCAGCGCGCGGCGTCATTGAGATCGGCTGGTCCTTTCTTGCCCGCGCGTACTGGGGCGGCCGATACAACGGTGAGATGAAGCGGCTCATGCTGGAGCACGCATTTCGATGGGTGAATCGAGTGATCTTCATCATCGGACCGGACAATCTGAAGTCTCAGCGGGCTATCGAGAAAATCGGCGGTGTGCTCGCTAGCACGACGATCGACGCAGCGGGGCGCAGAAAGCTCATCTACGAAGTCACGCGCACACTCTACGGTGCGGCCTAACACGCGCGTGCAGCGGACTCGCTCATCGCCTCCGGCTCTGCGCTCGCCGCTGACGCGCCATCCGTTAGGCCGCGGAAAGCCACAGCTTTGCCCTTGAACTTGCTGCTCCTGATTGCGACGGTGGCGAGCTCGCTCGACCTTCGCGTTGAGATCGTAGGTGATCGAATCCTTCGGGTTCTACTTGTGCCCCGAGGTCCCGTCCCTGTCGTCACCACAACCCGCACTTTTCTCGGCTGCCATCTCGAGATCGACGTTCAGGATTCTCAAGGCGTTCTGATTGGACATCTTGGCCCAAGAGCGTCCTGCGCAGTTCCGCAGCTCTCGGACTTTCGGGCGCTCATGCCGGGCGATTCGCACGGGCCGGCCGGCACTGAAGTCTTCGGCGCTCAGTTCGACCTCCTAGCTCCCGAACGCGTGCGACTCGGTCCGAACGAGGCAGCCTTGCAGCCTGGGCAGGAGTACCAATTCGTCGTCAGCTACCATAACGACGACGCAAAGATCCTGGGCACCAAACAGAAGCGGATCCTCAGGGAACGGTACGGCGACTTCTGGTCGTCGACGATCCAGGTGAGGTCGGCACCAATCACTTTTAAGTGCCCGTAATGATCAAGTTGGCCGCGGCCTAACACGCGCATGCACCGGACTCGCTCCCGCGCTTCGCTTGGTCGCTCGCCGGTGATGCGCAGCCCGTTAGGCCGCGCTAGGAGAGACTGGCCGCTGAATGATCTTTGCGAGCTCGCGTCTCGTAGCGCCCGTTGCGACCAAGGAGCGGAACAGCAGGTCGAAAGCGACGGAGGAGTCAGCAGCCTCCATCTTGGCCACTCGCGATTGACTGGAGCCAATGAGTTTGGCGAGGCGCGCCTGGGTCAGCTTCCTGGCCTCTCGGCGCATGCGCAAGCCCTTGGCAAGTGCGAGTCTCAACTCGACAAGCTCGGCCTCCTGTCTCGAGAGTCCCAGGAGGTGGCTCGCGGAGCCGACCTGCCACCCTGCGGCCTCGAGTCTCTTTCTCTTCACGCTTTTCATGATTCACCTCACGTTTGCGTCGTAGTGCCGCAATCGTCGTTGGCAATCGTCAATCACGGCCTTGGGTGTAGTGGGGGTCTTCTTGTCGAAGATCGCCAGGATCAAGATGGCGTCCGCGTCCACCCTGTAAACGACGCGCCAGGTGTGGTCGCGGTCCCGAACTCGAAGCTCGTGGCATCGAGAACCGATCGCCGGCATCGGGCGCGAGTGTGGCAGCCCCAGTCTCCCGCCCTGCTGGAGGCGCCGGAGGAGATAACCGGCTTCCATGCGCGCGTTGGCGGAGAACGGAGGAGTTTTGATTTCGCCCTTTAGCCATGCGAGAGGTTTCTCCATCGCCGCCGTCAGAATATGTCAGAACTGACATATTGTCAAGAAGGTAAACGGGCGCGGCCTAACACGCGCATGCACCGGACTCGCTCCCGCGCTTCGCTTGGTCGCTCGCCGCTGATACGCTGCCCGTTAGCCGGGTGGACAGAAGGGCTACAAGGATGAATGCAGAATTCTCCAACGTTTACGACGACGAAGCACGGTCGGACGCTTATGCGCAGTTGGAGTTCCCCGGCACGTACTATTTGGCCTACCGGGACTTGGGCACGATCATCAAGGAGCATGTTTCAGGTAGGAAGGCTCTAGATTTCGGCTGTGGTGCAGGGCGTTCGACACGATTCCTGCGTGGGATCGGCTTCCAGGCCGCGGGCGTTGACATCGCGGCACCCATGCTCGAGCGGGCTCGCGAGCGCGATCCAGAAGGTGACTATCGTCTCGAGCTTGACGGCGATCTGACGAGCCTGCCACTCGGCACCTACGATCTTGTTCTGTCCGCGTTCACGTTCGACAACATCCCGATTATGGAGAGGAGGGTCGCGCTGTTCCAGTCCTTGAGACGCCTGCTGACCGAAAGCGGGCGAATCGTGAATCTCGTCTCGTCACCTGAGATATACGTGAACGAGTGGGCGTCGTTCTCGACGAAGGCGTTTCCCGAGAACCGGACTGCGAGGAGTGGTGACAAGGTGAGGATCGTGATGCTCGACGTGGAGGACAGGCGTCCGGTCGAAGATATCCTCTGGACGGATGAGGACTACCATGAGGTGTATCGGCGCTCGGGGCTCGTGCCGATCAGGACCTACCGGCCGCTGGCCAGGACGTCCGAACCATTCCCGTGGGTCAGTGAGACCACGATAGCGCCCTGGACTGTCTACGTCCTGCAGGATGAACGGAGTTCTTTCAGACACACCGGCTAACAACGGCATGCAGCGGACGCGCTGGCGCGCGCCGCTGCATGCCGAGCGTTAGGCGCCCCGAAGCGGTTGCATATCGTATATGTCTGAAATATACTTGAGCCGTAGTGGCAGATGATCCTCTGGAGGGCTGCAACGGCTTTGATTGGGATGACGGCAATCTCGAGAAGAACTGGGAACGCCATCGCGTCCCGTTTTGGGAGGCCGAGGAGGTTTTTTTCCACGAGCCGCTCGTCGTCTCACCGGACCGAGGGCACTCCATGGGCGAGCCTCGCTACCTGGCTCTTGGCCAAACAGATTCGGGGCGGCGGCTCTTCATTAGCTTCACTATTCGGGGGTCCCTCGTCCGAATAATCTCGGCGCGAGACATGACCCGGAAAGAGCTAGGGACTTATGAGCAAAGCAAAGCGTAAGCAGCTTCCACGGTTCGAATCCGAGGAGCAGGAGCGGAAGTTCTGGGCTGAGCACGACTCGGCTGACTTCGTTGACTGGACCGCTGGTGAACGCAGGACATTCCCAAGCCTGCGTCCAACTTTACGTACGATCTCGCTGAGGCTACCGGAGTCGATGATTGGCCACCTCAAGGTGTTGGCGAACAAGCGTGATATTCCGTACCAGTCGCTGCTCAAGCAGTTCCTCGCCGAACGGCTCGCCCGAGAGCTGTCACGGGGCGCCTAACACGCGCGTGCAGCGGACTCGCTCGTCGGCTTCGCCTCCTCGCTCGCCGCTGACGCGCCATCCGTTAGGCGCGGGAACACCATAAGTCCTACGGTTTTCCGGGAAGGCGGCATTCGAGTCTTCTTCTTCTCGCGTGAGGAGAGCCGGATGCACGTCCATGTCAATCGGCTCAGGGAGAAGCGAAGTTCTGGATGGAGCCGCGGATTGAACTCCAGGCGAATTACGGCTTGCCAGAGCACGAGATTGTTAGAATTCGAGAAGTCTTAGAGAGACGGCAGGATGAAATCCGAAGAGCTTGGCGCACGCACTTCCCAAGTTGAAGTTGCGAACATTTCGAGGCAGGGCTTCTGGCTTCTCCTTGGCGATAGGGAGTTGTTCCTGTCGTTCAAGGACTTTCCTTGGTTCGAGAACGCGCCGGTCGCGAAGATCCTCAAGGTCGAGTGGCCGCAGGCCGATCACCTTTACTGGCCCCACCTCGATGTCGACCTCTCAGTCGAGTCGATCGAACATCCCGAGCGCTTTCCGTTGGTGTCCGTCGCCCGCGCCTGACACGCGCGTGCAGCGGACTCGCTCCCGCGCTTCGCTTGGTCGCTCGCCGCTAATGCGCTGCCCGTTCGGCGGCACGGAGGCGTAGATGCTCGTTGAATCGTGCATCCCGGTCATACCCAGCGCCGATCTGGAGAAGAGTCTGCGCTTCTGGGTGGACGGGCTTGGGCTGTCCATGGATCGTGCCATGCGGCAGCACGGTCGCCTCGTCGGATGCATGGTTCATAACGAGCGGCTGTGTGTCTGGCTCAATCAACGAGCTGGTTCCCCGATCAGGCCGGAGAATTACGAGGGCATCCGACTCTACTGGGCGCCGGACGATATTAAGGCGCTCAGAGAGCGCCTCTTGCAACTCGGCTACTCAGTTTCAGAGATAGTGGATCGCGACTACGGACAGACCGAGTTCTTTGTCACGGACGATGACGGCTACTCCCACTGCTTCGGAGTAGCGACCAAAAGAGCGGCTAGCCTATGACCACAAGAGTGCAGCCTAACCCGCGGCTGCAGCGGACGCCTTCGGCGCTGCTGAGCGGCCAGCCGTTAGGCCGACCTGGATATGTCGAAGCCCAACCTGCCGATGCATCTGACGAGGCCGGCCCCCCTCTTTGGGCAGAAACAGCCAGCGCAAATACTCGCGACGTTGGGTGGACCTGTCGAAGTTGCGCCGGCGCCCTAGTGGTAACGTGGAGGTTTGGCAAGCACCCCTTCTCCGCCCGTCGGCCATGGTGACCCGATGAACGCGTCGGCGCCGCATGACCTGATGGCCCATGGCCTGATCCGGATCCACGCAGCCCTTCGGCGCAGCCTCGAGACAATCGTGCGCGTCTCGGCCGCTCCCGTGCCCGAAGGCGATCGCGCCGACTTCGCCGAGTTCTGTCAGCGCTTCACGCGCTTCCTGCACACCCACCACGACGGTGAAGAGGAGATCGTCTTCCCTAAACTGACCGAGGTCGCCGCACGCGCCTCGCTGCCCGCGTACGCCTCCGACGTTGTGGGCTGGCGCGCCGATCACGAGAAGCTCCTCGGCCGCTTGAATGCGTTGGAGACGGCCACGACGCAGTTCCGCACGGGCGGCTCGGGCGAGATGCTGCATCAGACCGCGGACGCAGTTCAAAGCGTTCTGTTCCCGCACCTCGACGCGGAGGAGTCGGCGCTCGACGGGACGGCCCTGGCGAAGCTGCTGCGCGCCGACGAGGTCCTCGCGCTCGAGGTCGCGTCGTCGAAGCACGGTCAGCGCGTCGGCGGCCCGTCGGTACTCGTGCTGCTCGTGCACTCCCTCACCGACGACGAGCAGAAGTCCCATTTTGCCGGAATGCCGTGGCTCGTACGGAAGCTGCTCCTCAAGCGAATCTGGGCGGGCAGTTTCCGCGGCTGCCTGAAATATGCGCACAACCCGTCGATCTCTCTCTAGGCCTATCTGCCACACTGTGCGTCAAAGGTGTATAGATCCAGTCGTTCTTACGGTCACCGTCATGCAGGGCACCGAAACCATAAGCATGGTTGCGTCGGCCTAACACCTCATTGCAGCGGACTCGGCGTCAGTCGCTGCGCTGCTTCCTTCCCGCCGCTGAACTCGATATCGTTAGGCGCTGCCATTTCGCGTTGAGGTGCTGAATGAAGAGGGCGCTTCCCGTAGTCGCTGCCGCGGTAATGATTGTTGCGGCGATGGCGTTGGCAATGACCCAAGGCGACAAGACGAAAAGGGTTCTCGGATTAACCCCGGAGCAAGTGCGGTGGTTTACGCCCCCCTACTACCACGATGGCCGACAGCGCGCGCAGTTGCTCGGTGATTCCAGCCAAGGCGGCGCGTGGATAGACCGCGTCAAGATACCCAGCGGCGGGCGCGTGCTCGCGCACACCCACCCGCAAGACGAGCTGGTTACGGTTATCGAAGGGACCTGGTACCTTGGCGAGGGAGAGAGGTTCGACCCGGCCAAGCTGAAGGGCTACCCGGCGGGCAGCTTCGTCGTCATCCCGTACGGTGTCCCCCATTTCGTGGCGGCGACGAACGGCGTCGTAATAGTTCAGCTGAGCGGCGTCGGCAAATTTGGGACAGACTTCGTAGAGAAATAGGTGCATACAGCCGTCGGTCCATTCGGGGCAGCGCCTGACATGCGCGTGCAGCGGACTCAGTACTTGACCCGATAAATTTGACACTCTGGCCTAACGCTCGAGGAGGTGTGGATGGCCAGAATCAAGGGTCCGAGGAAGATTCAGCAGTACAGCGTCGAGTTCAAGCTGAAGGCTGTGAAGCTGAGCGACTTGGCGGGTGTTGAGGTTCAGGATGTAGCGCAGGCGCTGGACATTCACCCGTTCATGATGTCGCGGTGGCGCAAGGAAGCCCGTGAGGGTCGTCTTCGGACTCGGTTGCCGTGGTGCCACCAGTACGCGAGCGTCGAGAGGTCCAGCAGGTGGCCGCCCTCAGACGCCAGTACCGTGTACTGCGGGAGGAGCACGAGCTCCTAAAAAAAGCCATTCGGTTCTGTTCCGCACGAAGGCAGCAGTTTTCGCCTTCGTCCAGGCGGAGCGGGACTGGTTCGGAGTGAAGCTCTGTGCTAGCGCTACGGGGTGACGCATGCCGGGTACTACGCATGGCGTCGGCGCAAGCCGAGCGTTCACGCCAGGCAGGACCAGCACATGCTGGTCCGCATTCGAGCCATCTTCGAGGCGAACATGCGGCATGAACTTCGCCAGATGCAGTGTCGATCAAATCGGGTCAACATCCCTCGCTCCCGCGCTTCGCTTGGTCGCTCGCCGGTGACGCGCCGCCCGTTAGGCGGCCAGGAGGCTTGACGTCTTAACGTCAAAGCGTTATTCTCGCGCCATGAGCAATGCAAAGCGAGCCACGGTCTATTTCGAGCCCGACATCCATCGGGCCCTACGGCTCAAGGCGGCGGCATCCGACAAGTCGATCTCGGACATGGTCAATGACGCGGTGAAGTTGACTCTGGCCGAGGATGCCGAGGATCTCGAGTCTCTTGAAGTTCGGAAACGGGAGCCGAATCTGGATTTTGAGCAATTCGTGAAGGCTCTCAGGCGGCGTGGCAAGTTATAGGGTCCTCATCAAGCCGTCCGCGGCCAAGGAGATCGAGGCCGTTGACCAGAAGAGAGACCGTCAACGCATCGTGGCGAGGATTCTCGAGCTGGCGGAGGATCCGCGCCCTGTCGGGTGCGAGAAGGTCGTTGGCGAGAGCGACGGCTACCGGGTTCGCGTGGGCAGATATCGAATTGTGTACTCAATCGCCGATGACGAGTTGGTGGTCCTGGTCGTGCGAGTCGCCCATCGCAAGGACGTCTATCGATAGGCCGCCTTACACGCGCGTGCAGCGGGCTCGCTCATCACAAGCCGTGAAGGAGACCGTTTGCTAGAGCGCAATGCGATGAGCGAACTTCAGGGCACCGCCAGGCTCAAGATTCACACGGGCAAGCTCGATGATTTCAAGCGTCTCGCCGTAAAGTGCATGGAATTGGCCCGCGCGAAGGACTCGGGGACGTTGCAGTACGACTGGTTCTTCAACGGCGACGATTCCGAGTGTCTGGTGCACGAGAGGTATCGGAACTCTGAGGCACTTTTTGAGCACGTCGCAAATCTAGGAGACACACTGGGTGCGCTTCGCGAGACGTGCACGATCACGGGCGAGGTCTGCGGGATGCCCAGCCCGGAGTTGAGGAAGGCATTCGAGGGTAGCGACGTGCGGATCTACTATCCGTACCAGTCACTCAAATGACGGAGCCGCCTAACACGCGCGTGCATCGCTTTCAGTCTTCGCTCGCCGCTGAACGCGCCAGCCGTTAGTCTGCGGAATACCATTTGCGATTTTTCTTTGCAAATCATCGGAAGAGCGCCACCAATGTCCCTTCAGTCAGGGAGCCATCGATAGTGCGCCGACTCTCGTTGTTTCTTGCGTGTGCCTTCGGATTGTCGAGCTTGGCAGGTGGCGCCGCCGTCTGCCGAGTTCCAGGATCGCAGAAATCCGCCCTCTTCTCTTTTGCATCGGCACCCCTGCTCGCCCACTCTTTGGCACAAGCGGCCGGCTGGCAACCATCACTTGGCCATATGCAGGTTCCGATCTGGCCCGGGGCGGTACCCGATGCGATACCCAAGCCGAAACCGGAGTCTGTTGGCCCCCCCGAAGGACGCGAGTGGTGGCCCAGGGTTAACGATGTCAGCCGGCCGACAATGACGGTGTATGCGGCCAAGGGCCGCAACACCGGGGCGGCGGTGGTGGTGTTCCCTGGCGGAGGTTTCAAGTTTCTGGCCATGGATTCGGAGGGTACGGAGATCTGCGACTGGCTGACATCCAAAGGGATCACATGCGTCTTGGCAAAGTATCGCGTTCCCAACAGTAATCACTACTGGGATGAGGATTGCAAATGCAGCATTACGCCAAAGGTTCCTCGCGCGCTGCAGGACGCGCAAAGGACAATCAAGCTTGTTCGGGCCAGGGCGAAGGAATTGAATCTCGATCCAACCAAGATTGGCGTAATCGGCTTCTCGGCAGGCGGCTATCTCGTCGCGCAGACCAGCAACATATTCAAGCCTACTTACAAGCCAGTCGATGCAGTTGACGAGCTAAGCAGTCGCCCTGACTTTGCTGTTGCGCTCTATCCGGGTCACCTGTGTCGCTCTGGTGGCACTCTCGATCCCGGCATTCACGTCACAAAGCAAACGCCGCCAACATTTCTGCTGCAAGCGTGGGATGACCCCGTCGACGCCATCTGCAACAGCACGGTCTATGCGCGAGCTCTCGATCATGCGGGCGTACCGGCAGAGGTCCATCTCTTTGCCAAGGGCGGGCACGCCTTCGGCCTGAGGGGCAAGGAGCATCCGGTGTCGTCATGGCCATCGCTCGTTGAGAACTGGCTCAAGGACATTGGGATCCTGTACCCATAGACCCGATCAAAAATGCCGCGGGCTGACAATTCGTTCAAGCCGCCGTCGCTTCGCGGTGCAGCGTAACTCAGGCGTTAGGCGGCACGACGTCTTGAAGTGCTGGCAGTGATGCGGGCGAGTATGAATTCGCACCGGACTATTTCGAGCCCAATGCGAAGTTCACTTTGACCGCGAAACCCGGCTTTCTCCTCTTGCAGGTCTGCGGTCATCGCGCGCCGCTGGTTCCCGTATCACCGACCGAGCTCCTCGAGCGCATCTACTTCGGGCATGTCGTCTTGTTGAAGGACGCCGATGGAGACGTGACCGGCTTGACCGTCCGCTGCGGAAACCACACCTTCAGCGCGGAGGCTGGTCGTCAAGTAGGCTCCGCTGGTCCGGCGTCGTGAAAATCGCCAGACAGCGCTGTTCGCTTGCGGTCCCGCACCCGCGGCCCGTCCGCTTCGCCAGCCTCTGGGGTCGCGCTGCACCGGCTTGGCCGACGCCCGACCCCTCATCGCAGCTGACACGCGTTACGTGGGTGGTTCCCAGCCCTGAAGCGGGCTAACCTTCCGAGTCCAGCCCGTCGGCGGTACTCTTGCGAAATGAGACCCCTTCGGTATTCCATCAACGTCACATTGGACGGATGCTGCGATCATCGTGCAATACCCGCGGACGAAGAGTTGCATCGTCACGCGATCGAGAACCTCGACCAGGCCGATGCCCTCCTCTTTGGCCGGGTGACTTACGAAATGCTGGAGGCAGCGTTTCGGCCGCCGGCGGGGACGGGAGCGAGACCTGATTGGATGGAACCCTTCGCCCGGACGATCGACGCGGCAAAGAAGTACGTCGTGTCGAGCACCCTGGACCGGGTCGATTGGAACGCGGAGCTCGTGCGCGGGGATCTGGGGAAGGCCGTTCTGCAGCTCAAGCGGGAGCCGGGCAAGGGACTGGGCGTGGGAGGCGTGAAGCTCCCGCTGGCGTTGGCGGAGCTCGGGTTGATCGATGAGTACGAGTTCGTGGTGCACCCCAGGCTGGCGGGCCACGGGCCGACGTTGTTCGCGGGGCTATCGAAGTGGGTCGACTTGAAGCTCGTGAGCCGGCAGGAATTCGGCTCGGGGGCGGTGGCGATGCGGTATGAGCCGAGAAGATAGCCATCCGTCGAAGCGCGGCCCCGGACAGTCTGGTGGGTCAAGGTCAGAAACGACGCTGGACTCGTTGGCTGGACTCCTGTTGATGCGAATTTCGACGGTGTGGATCTGGACGCGCGCTCGTAACTGTCGGCCGGCGGCCTAACAAGCGCGTGCAGCGGACTCGCGTCCCTCGCTTCGCTCGGGTTCGTTCGCCGCTGACGCGCCACCCGTTAGGCAATTCTTAGGGGAGGACGTCATGCGTTTACGGGCCTTGCTTTCGAGCACCTATTCGCGATGGACGATGACCGGGCTCGCAGCGCTTGTTCTGGCGGCCGCCGGCCCGGTTTACGCTCAGGTGTCGTGCAAGCTACTCCAGCCGGCTGAGCTTGAGTCGGCCCTGAAGGAGTGGGCCGCAGGAGGGAAAGCGACACAGTTCTCGGGCTCCACCGACAACTCCAGCGGCATAGCCTTCGACACCTGCCGCGGTGAGATCGTGAGACCGGGTCAGGGGAACCTGCAGATCACGGTCGTCGTTGCCAAGAATCTCCCCATGAGCGGCAGCGACGCCATACGCACGCGAAACGCGGGTTTGGCCCGCGAGGGCCAGTGGAAGGTGAAGGGCGCGCAATTTGAGGAAAAGACAGTGGGAAAAGCGATGTGCACCCGGTATGGCAGCCCCGGAGTGGCCGCACACTCGGTCTGCGCCATCCCCGGCGCGAATGGATACGTCGAGGTAGAGGTGATTGCTCCTTCTCAGAAGGAGATCGCATCGATGGATGCTGTAGGGACGCTGGTGCAGAAGGCGAGCAGCCGCCTGTGAGGAGTGCGGCCTGACCCCGCGTTGCAGCGGACTCGCTGCGCTCGTCTGTGAACGCGATATCGTTAGGCGCCGCAATCACCAACCATGGCACACGGCCAAGCGCTGCAAGCGCTGAACCGACGGGACGCCAGCAAGGTGCGGAACGCCAACGTTCGCGCTGGGTCCGAGTTGGCGACGTGCCGCGCCACGGTAGCGTCAAGGATCGCAGGCTGCGAGCCTGCACACGACATATTGGAGGGCGATGAAGGCAGCCACGGTCGCGCGTTATGGGTCGCCCGGCGTGATCGAGGTACGCGACGTCCCCGCGCCGGTGCCCGGACCGGGCGAGGTGCTGGTCCGGGTCCATGCCGCGACGGTCAACAGGAGTGATTGCGGCGAACTCCTTCACCCGACAATCATTCGGCTGCTGATCGGCGCCGGGCGATCGCGACGAAGCACCCTCGGCATGGATTTCGCCGGGACCGTCGAAGCCGTCGGCGCATCGGCCAGCCGGTTCAAGCCTGGAGACCGCGTTTACGGAATGTGCCCGTTCAGGAATGACGGCGCCCAGGCGGAGTACTTCTGCATGGCCGAAACCGGGCCGATCACGCGCATGCCCTCGAATCTCCGCTTCGATCAGGCCGTCGTCTGCGAAGGCGCCTTTTACGCCAATCCGATCATCGAACACTTCGCTCTGAAACCCGGCCACAGGATCCTGATCTACGGCGCATCCGGCGCGATCGGAACGGCAGCGCTTCAACTCGCCAAGGATCGCGGCGCCGAGGTTGTCGCGGTCGTGGCAGCCCGCCACCTCGGACTGGCCCGATCGCTGGGAGCCGACCTGGCCGTCGACTACACCACCGACGCATTCGACCAGCTCGGCCGAAGCTTCGACTTCGTGCTGGACGCGGTGGGAAAGCTGGGCATCCGCCGATGGCGGCGATGGCTCAAGCCCGGGGGCGTCTTCGCGGCGACGGACCGCGGCCCCTGGTCGCAGAATCTGCTCTTCATGCTCTGGTCAAAGGTCACGGGAAGCGGGCGGGTCGTGATTCCCCTGGCGAAGCGGGGAAGCGGGCAGGCGTTCGTGAACGAACTGCGGGACAAGATCGAGGCAGGCCGATTCATCCCCGTGATCGATCGCCGATATCCTCTCGCCGCGATCGCCGATGCCTATCGTTACGTCCAGACCGGAGAGAAAGCGGGCGTGGTCGTCATTGACATCGTCACGGAAGGTCGGCCTGCCGAGCCCGAGTGACGTGCGCTCAAGCGTACGGAGGGGGCAGATCCACCGTGCTCTTCGACCGAGTGATGGTGCGCGGAGCGATGTTCGCCTTCGTGTCGGCGAGATCCTTGAGGCCACCATCATCGGACCGGTCGCGATGCCTGCCTTCATGTGTGCTCAGCGTCGGCCTTCTCGAGCGCATGGCGCCGGCGCGGCGTGACGATGTTCTGTCCAGTCTGCGGCGACGAATACCGGCCCGGCTTCAGCCGCTGTTCCGATTGCGACGTTGAGCTTACGGAGAAGGCGCCGGGCACGATCGAGAATGCACCGCCGTTCGAGCTCGTGACGGTTCTGGAAACCGGCGACCAGAGCCTGGTCGCTGTGGCGAAGTCGGTGCTGGAGGGGGCGGGGATTCCTTGCATCGCAAGGAACGAGAGGCTTCAGAACCTTTTTGGTTGGGGAGCCATCGGCACAGGCTTCAACGCGGCCATGGGCCCAATCCGTCTTCAGGTGCTCCAGGAGGACGAGGCGGTGGCCAAGGAGTTGCTGGCCACAAATCCAACATCCGATGATGAGAATGGTGACGCCTAACTGGGCGGGCAGCGGGGCCACTCATCGCCTTCGGCTTTTCGCTCGCCGCTGACGAGCCATCCGTTAGACGGCCGGTAGAACGATGATCGACCTGCCCTGGGTTGATGCCGTGATCCTGCTCATGGCACCGCTTGGGGCTGGTGGTCTTGATTCCAATTCTTCGTCGGCGCAGAGCGCGGCGGAGCCCTAAAAGGGGGCACGCGCTCTCGTCGCCCGGCGAGCCAGGCTGAAGGCGCCGGCCCCACGTGACCCTAAACCGCTCCCGTCCATCCGACCTCGTGTGCGCCGCCACGGCGGGGGTTGACAGGGCGAAGGTTCTAGCCTTTCCTATGCTCTTCACGGTGCTCAGCGGCGTCGCAAGGCAGGGGAGAAGAGCGACCCAAGGAGAGGCGCGTGACATGAAGAAGAGCCGGTCGAAGAGAGCCGAGTCTCCATCTGAGCTAATAGACGCGAGAATCGAGGATCTGGGCGACTGGAGGGGCGAGATGCTCTCCCGGCTCCGCGCCTTGATCAAGGAGGCAGACCCCGAAGTGGCCGAGGAGTGGAAGTGGGAGAATCCAGTCTGGTCGCACAACGGGCTGATCTGCACCGGCGAGACGTACAAGAAAGTCGTGAAGATGACCTTCGCCAAGGGAGCCTCCCTGAAGGACCCTTCCGGCCTCTTCAATTCCAGTCTCGAAGGCAACGTCAGGCGCGCCATCGACGTCCACGAAGGGGACAAGCTGGACGAGAAGGCTCTGAAGGCTCTCATTCGGGCCGCCGTGGCCCTGAACAAGTCTTCAGCCCGCGGCTAGTCCGCAAGGTCGACCCGCCCCCTTGCACCGTCCACCGCCCTCGGTCCGACCATCTCTACCGCCGGGATCTTGACGTCGACCTGTCGGTCAAATCCATCGAGCATCCCGAGCGTTCCCGTTGGTGCCCGTCGCCCGCGTCTAACACGCGCTTGCAGCGGAGTCGCCACTGCGGTTTGCGCGGCCGCTCGCTTCAGTCGCTCGGCTCGCCGCTCGACCCGCAGCCTGTTAGGCCGACCAACACGATTTGGGACATGGAGCGCGACATGCGACTTGCAATCGTGCTCGTGGTTTTCGCGCCGAGGCGGCGCGTCATAGGATGGCCTCGTGCCATCTTGCAGCCGACAGCGCGCGTGTCATCTTGTGAGAGGACCGAGCAACGAGCGCGCCGCGGCCGAGGCCCGGCGTTAGGCGCCATATGACTCCCCCAAAGCGAATGTCCCCGGTCGAATCCACAGACTTCTCTGCACTGGATGCTTTCCTGGCCGACCGGATAGCAGAATCAAATCTCGACATAACGAGGATCAGAGACGTAAAAGACCTGGCGCTGCAGATAAAGGACAATTCCGGGAAGATCGTCGCTGGCCTGAGCGGGCACACGTGGGGCGGAACCTGCCGAATAAATCATTTGTGGGTGGATCCTGGCCACCGAAACCACGGGCTGGGTCACCAACTCATGGCCGCAGCGGAAACGCATGCACGAGAACGTGGCTGCTCGCAAATTGTGCTATCCAGTCATAGCTTCCAGGCCCCGAGGTTCTATGAAAAGCTGGGATTCATCAAGATCGGAGAAGTTGCCGATTATCCAAGAGGACATTCGGACCTGATCTTCATCAAGAGGCTTACGGATCGAGATGTCGCGTGACCAGGCAGTCGAGCGGAGCCTCCACGGCACGCGCTCCGGCGGCGCTCACCGGCCCGTTAGCTCGCGCAAGTTCAAGGAGGTCGTAAAGTGATACTCCGAGCAATTGTTGCGGGCATCGCAAGCGGTGGTCTGACGGCCCTGATTGCCTGGTCGTCGTTCATTCCCGATCCATTGGCATTTCACTCGGTCGCGCTCGCGATCATCGGTGCGATCTATTTGGGCTTCGCCCTTTCGGATGGAAGACTCTCAATCATGATCCTCGAGCTATCGGTGGGTACAGGCTTCGTTGTTCTGGCGCTCCTTGGTCTCTGGCTGGCTCCGATGTTTCTCGCAATCGGTTTGGCTCTTCACGGGTTCTGGGATCTCGCGCATCGGCCGCGCGGAGTAACAACGAAGCTTCCTGCTTGGTACCCTCCATTCTGCGCTGCGTACGATTTTGTCTTTGCGGGGGTGTTTCTCCTGCTTGCACGTCAGCTCGCGGTCCGCGGTGCCTAACACGCGCGTGCGGCGGGCTCGCTCTTCGCTTTCGGCTCCTCGCTCGCCGCTGAAGCCGTGCCCAATAGGCGCCACCGGCAGCGTCATTAGACCAAGGTGAGCAGGAATCAGCAGATGGCGACGAGTCCACCCAAACGGCGAGCCCCGAAGCCAGAGAGCTCGGTCATACGCTGGCTGCTTGATTCTGACCCTTCGATCCGCTGGCAGGTGATGCGCGACCTGACCGATGCGCCCGCGGACGAGGTCATGGCCGAGCGTGCAAGGGTCCCAACCGGGGGCGCGGGAGCGCGGCTGCTCGCTCTCCAGGCGACGGACGGGCGGTGGGGCGGCGCGGCGTGGAACCGCGGGTGGGACTCCACGATGCACGTCCTGTCGCTCCTGCGGGAGATGGGTCTCGATCCCGCCGGCGACGAGGCGCGGCGCGCGGTGAGCCTCGTCCGCGACCGCGTGACGTGGCGAGGATGCGGTCCGCAGGAGGCGGACGACAACCCCTTCTTCGCCGGCGAGGTCGAGCCCTGCATCAACGGGCAGGTCGGGGCGGTCGGCGCCTATTTCGGCCAGGACGTCCGGAGCATCGTCGACCGGCTGCTCCCCGAGCAGCTGCCCGATGGCGGCTGGAACTGCGAGGCCGCCAACGGCTCGACGCGGTCGTCGTTCAACACCACGATCTGCGTGCTCGAGGCCCTGCTCGAATACGAACGGGCCGTCGGGGGCGGCCCAGAGGTGACCCGGGCCCGTCTCCGCGGGCAGGAGTACCTCCTCGAGCGCCGGCTCCTTCGCCGGAGGTCGACCGGCGAGGTGATCGAGCGAGATCGCAAGGGCGGCGCCGCGTGGACCCGCTTCGCCTTCCCGACGTGGTGGCATTACGACGTGTTGCGAGGGCTCGAGTACCTGCGCCGCGCCGGCGTCGCGCCCGACGAGCGCCTAGCCGAGGCGATCGACCTGGTGGCATCCAAGCGCGACGACGATGGCAAGTGGCCGCTCGAGACCCGATACCCGGGCAAGATGGCGGTCGAGATGGACGAGAGCGAGGGCCGGCCGAGCCGGTGGAACACACTGCGCGCCTTACGAGTGTTGGACTGGTATTCAGCACGAGACTAACGCACATGCTGCTGGCAGGAGACTGGCAACTACCCAGCCTGGCCCGTTCCGTGACACTGCCGATACCAAGACGGCCTAACAACCGGGTTCAGCGGACGGCCCTGTGCGCCGCCGCTGAACCGGAGAGTTAGGCGCCGCGCACACGGCGTGACAACCTGATGCGCGAAACGGATCCCTTGAGCGTACTGAAACACCCGAGCGCCTTCGTACCCGTCACGATGTCGCTCGGAGCGCTCGGGGTCGTACTGGTCTTCCTCGCCTCCCACGGAGCGGCGCCCCAGCCAGACGAGGGTGCGGCTGCTCACATTTGGCAAGTTCTCATGGCTGGCCAGATTCCCATCGTCTTGTTCTTCGCGGTCAAGTGGATTCCGCGAACACCCGGACGGGCGATCCCAATCCTGGTTCTGCAAGTCTTGGCCGCGCTGGCGGCCATGACACCTATTTTCTTGCTTCACTGGTAGGGGGAGGTGTCGCTGTCCGAGAACATTGATGTGCGGTCTAACACGCGCACCGGACTCGCTCCCGCATCGCTTGGTCGCTCGCCGCTGAAGCGCAGCCCGTTCGACGGACATTCACGGACCCGTGCTTCTTGGCCAAACAATGGGTCGACCTCTGAGGTAGGGACGCATTGAGGGATTTCAAGAAGCAGGACCGAACGGCCATCGAAGCCGTCGCCAGACGGTTCTCGGCGACGTGGGAAAAGGGCGGTGATCCTCCGGACGCCTACATCATCATCGCCGGGAAACGGGTTGCCGTTGACATCACAACCCTCAAACGGCGCGGCACTGGCCAGGGTAACGCCGCCAAGCCTCGTTTGAGGTTCGATAAGGTCGCGACCAGGCTCATCGAACGTCTGCAAGCCACCCTTGGCCAAACCGTGCCGGACGGCATGACAGTGCTGCTGACCATCACCGCTCCCATCCGGTTGCCGTCGAAAACCGCCGCCTCGCTGGAAGACAAAATACGAACTCTTCTCGCGCGGCGATCGCCGGGTCGAGATGAGAAAGCCACGATTCACGGGAACCGGGTCCAGATCCGACTTCTGAGAGACCAATCTGAGCGAGCGCCAAAATTGATCGGGTTCGTGCACAATTCCGATTCAGACCCCCTTCAACTCTTGACCATGACACGTGAATTGCTTGAGCGAATCGGCGCCAAGGCTGACGGGCGGGCGCCGAGGCTTGCGGGTGATCGATGGCTCGTCCTGACGAGCGCCAGAGGAAGTTCATGCTTGGAGGCATATCGCTACATCTATTCGGAGCTGCGGATGCCGACCGACTTCAAGAAGATTCTCATGGTGTTTGGCGATGGGCGTGTCGGGATGTTGACCGGATGAAACCAGTCTGCGCGCGCTGCCTCTCCGTATGGACGGGCGGCCGTCGCTCGGCGCTGACGCGCCGCCCGTTAGGCGGCGCCCCTTGATCCCATTCAGCACCGCAACTAAGGCCTCCCGGATATCCTGTGTTCGATCACGAGACTGAGGTGGAAACATGAAGAACGTTGCGAAATCCCGATTCACCATCAAGAGCTGGGACGAGACGCCGTATGGTGAGGGCCAGGATCTGCCAAAGCTGACTCGGGCCGCCGTCACCAAGACGTTCACCGGCGACATCGCGGGCGAGGGGCATGTCGAATACTTGATGATGTACCGCAGCGACGGCTCGGCCACGTGCGTCGGCCTCGAGCGGGTCGTCGGGCACCTTGCAGGAAAAGCGGGCAGCTTCGTGCTCCAACGTACCGGAATATTCGAGAACGGCGTGGCGAAGGAGTCCTATTTCGTCGTCCCTGGCTCCGGCACGGGAGAGCTTCAAGGCCTGCGCGGCGAGGGCGCATCGGCTCTTGGGCACGGGACTGAGTATCCCCTGACGCTGAACTATGAGTTGGGCTAACCTGGCGCTATTCAGATCCTTCAAGGCGCTAACCCGCGCGGCTTAAGCGCATTCGGTTGGGCTGACTCGGATCGAGCATGCCCATAGAAATCGGCCATGTGGAGGCGATTTTCCGGTATCCCGTGAAGTCCATGGGCGCCGAACGACTCGAGGTCGCCACGCTCGGGTGGCACGGCCTCGATGGTGACAGACGGCTAGCATTCCGGCGGATTGATGACCGCACCGGGTTCCCGTGGCTATCGGCAAGCAAGCTTCCCGACCTGGTCCTGTTTACTCCGTACCACCGTGACGCGAGTGCCCCGGCAGACCTTCCTACGCATGTTCGCACGCCGAATGGCGAAGAGATGCCTGTCTTCGGGGAGGACCTGGCCACGGAGGTCGGAGGCCGGTACGGGGCTCCCGTGCAGATGATGCAGTGGAAGCATGGCATCTTCGATGAAGCGAGCATCTCCGTGATCGCATCCGATACGGTGCGCGAGATCGGACGACTGGCAGGGCGGAGCGCGGACGTGCGACGATTTCGCCCGAACGTTGTGGTTCGTTTACTGCGACCGGGTCCCTTCCAGGAGGACGAGTGGGTGGGCGGGGCGCTCTCATTCGGCGAGGGGGACGACGCCCCCGCCATCACCGTCACGATGCGCGACGTTCGCTGCTCGATGGTGAACATTGATCCCGACTCGGCAAGCCTCGCTCCAGAAATGCAAAAGGCGGTCGTTCGTGCGCACCAGAACACCGCGGGAATCTACGGCACGGTCACTCGCATCGGTCGACTGGCGGTCGGACAGACCGTGCTGCTCGGCGCGGCGATCGAGAAAAGGGAAGGTGGGTGATCGAGACACAATCTTCCGGAAGGCCTCCAACCCGGCGTTGCAGCTGATGAACTCCTCGCCGTCGCTCGACCCTCACAGCGGAGCGCCAGGGTTGTCAGGCGGCCGTTGTAGCTCTGGTATGTGGCCCCGTGAGGTTACTGTCTACTGTTGCTGGTGGGCTGATGAAGGCGGCGGATAGGGCTCGGCGAGCTGGTCGGTTGGCTGAAGAGCTTCGAAGCTGGTAGAACCGGGGCACCAAACGGACACAAAACGAAGGGAGGACTCATGACGCGGGTTCTATTGGTCGGCTACGATCCGGCGACGGTGGATTTTTCCGACCCCGCTCTGCCACCAGGTATGACCGCTGAGAAGGTTCACACCGGCGTTGCGATTGCGCTGAAACAGTTCGCTGAACGTGGATGGGAGGCCGATGTTGGCTACATCCGGCCTGACGAAACCGCCGGGCTGACAGTGGAGCGTCAACTGGCTTCGAAGAGCTACGATTGTGTTGTCATCGGAGCGGGAGTCCGGCTACCGCCCCGGCGCCTTGCATTATTCGAGGCCGTCATCAACGCCGTTCATAAGGCCGCGCCCGGTGCGGCGATAGCCTTCAATACACGGCCCGAGGATAGCGCCGATGCTGCCGCCCGATGGTTGCCGGTCGGAAGTCGGACGACATAGTCCGGCATTCGACGAGATTCGGCCACCCGAGCGCCCATGATCATCGGACCGTTTTCGGCCGGCACAATGGGTTGCGTCCGGTTCTCGGTCTGCCAAGAGGGGCGGTCCAGCACGCGTGAGCGGCGGATTCGCTCATCGCCTTTGGCTCTTCCTCGTTCGCCGCTGAGCCGCAGCCTGTTGGACCTCGAACCAGGCAAGGGATGAAGTGTCAACAGAGAGTCGGGGAAGGGTAGTCGGCACTCTCATCAGTCTTCTGGGAGCCGGGCTTTCGGCTCTCGTGTGGTTCAACTATCGTCGCGATATTCGGCGCGCACGCGAGCGAATCTCGGTCGGCAGCAGAATCGTCGACACGCCCTGCGGCCCGGTCGAATACGGCTTTGCCGGCGACGGTCCGCCGATTCTGGTCGTGCATGGTGCCGGAGGTGGATTTGACCAGGGCCTCGAGATTGCCAACCCCCTCGTCCGGAGCGGCTTTCGGGTCATCGCGATGTCACGCTTTGGCTACCTTCAAACGCCGTTGCCTGTCGACGCCTCCCCCGCCGCGCAGGCGGATGCGCACGCCTGTCTGCTCGATGCTCTAGACATCCAGCGTGTCGCGGTAGTCGGCGCCTCTGCGGGGGCTCCCTCGTCGATGCAGTTTGCACTGCGGCATCCCGACCGCACTGCGGTTGTCGTTCTGCTGGTTCCGGCTGCCTACCCCTCTCACATCGAGCAGCGGCCGGGGGGCGCAGTGCCGCCGCAGTCCACAGCCGTGGTCAAGCTTCTGTTTGATACCGCACTGAAATCCGACTTCCTCTTCTGGGTCGCGTCCAAGATCGCCCGACACGCGATGATCGAAGTGCTGCTGGGCACGCCGCCATCGGTGTTAGAGAACGCGAGCGCCGAAGAACGCGCGCGGATCGCGACAGTGCTGAATCACATTCAGCCACTGAGCATGCGCAGGCTCGGGCTGCTCAACGATGTCTCCATCGTCCGCTCCCTCCCGCGATACGAGCTCGAGCGAATTGCCGCGCCGACACTCATCGTGGGCATGGCCGACTGTCTTTACGGGACCTATTCAGGTTCCCGCTATTGCGCCGAGCATATTCCGGGCGCCCGCTTCATTAGCTACCCGAGTGGCGGGCACCTGTGGGTCGGGCATGAGAGGGAAATCATGGACGGGATTGCGGGCTTCCTGAGAAGCACGGCCTGACATGCGCATGCACCCGACTCGCTTCCGCGCGTCGCCTGGCCGCTCGCGGGTGTTCCGCCGACCGATAGGCCGCGTGTAATGCCAACCGCGGGGACCCTCTTTGACCTGATTCAGCGCCTGGGTGAGTTCGACGATGATGACGGCGATCATCCCCTGGTTCTTTACGCGCACGATGGAGCCGATGCACGGCAAAGGAGCCCGGCGCTGATCTGTCCACGAGGGAGTAGCGGTGCGACGTGCCCCCTCGACGCCTCAATGTCTGAAGTATTGAGCGTGGCTCAAGCCCTCGATGCTATAGCCGTATGGTCGGCATGGCGGGGTGACCTGACTCCTTCACCTTTGGATCGATTCGATGCGGTCATGTTTCTCGCACGGCACGGCGGCCACCGCCCGCTCGAATCGGATCGGGAGGGGATGTAGCGAGTATGCGCAGGCACCCCAGGCGCCGGCGAACGTGCGAACGAGGGAGACCTTCTCTTTTTCCTCGACGATTATCCGCCGTTCGGTCTGCAGCTGGAGAAGCGGCACAACTTTTGGGGTGTTGAGGACATGGGAGGAGGTAAGGTACCGCAGGACTGGGTGCTAGGGTGCGAGCCTGGTTGGGTGAAGTGGCTTGTCATCAAGGTCGTCTAGACCGCGCGGCAAAGGAAGACGATTTGCGATTGCCAGGAAGACCCGCCTTGCCGCGTTCGCGGCCATCCCGTCACTTGCACATCGGCGGCGAAGTCAGCGAGTCGGTTGAGATCCAACGCATCTTCCCCGAAGTTCCATCCGGCAAGACTGACTCTGTGCGACCCGCGCGGCGTGAAATACTAGCCGGCTGTCAAGACGGAGGCACACTGATGACCGACGCGAGTTCGCAAATTGACCAACTGAGCGACCCCTCACGGGATCCCGTGGTCACCGATGGCGACAAGTACAAGGTCGTATTGGAAAACGAGCGTGTCCGTGTTCTGGAATACCGAGATTCGCCAGGTCAACGGACCTCTCCGCATCATCACCCGGACTACGTTCTCTGTACGCTGAGCGCATTCAAGCGCAAGCTGACGCTGTCTGAGGGGCGCACGGGAATTCGCGAGTTCCAGCCGGGCCAGGTCGTTTGGAGCAACGCGCAGTCCCACATCGGCGAGAACGTCGGTGAAACCGATACGCACGTTCTCATCATCGAGCTGAAGCCTGCTTAGAGAAAGGCTGGAGGTTGTGGCAAGGGGCGCGGCGTCGAGGCGGTTGCGCGCCGCGGGCTGACTCTTTGCCGCAGGGGGCTCGCGCTTGTGTGCGCGCCGCTGAGCCGGCAGCCGTCAGGCGGTGAGAGGGGGGCATGAAGCGGGTCATTCGTCGGGTCGCCTTCGGGGTTGTGGTCATCGTCGCGGAAGGTGAAATGCCGCCTTGGTCCGACGTCGCCGTAGATCGCGAGGCGACCCTATCGGTGGAGGATCGTGCCGCGGTGAGTCAATGGGCGCTCGGTCCCGTCTCTCAACCGACGGGAAGCCGGCCTTAGGCAGCGCCTCCTGGAAGGAGACGCGCGATGACGCTCTTGTCGAGGACCTGCTTTCCGGCGGCGGTAACCGAGTTCCGCCTGGCCGGGCGTCCGAGGTGGAAAGAGCTTTCGATGAGGTCGCCAAGATGTTGATGCCGCCTGTCCCGCAGGGGCGGCGGAGTCGTTCCGCTTCGCTGCGGTCGCCACTGAGCCGCCGGCCATCAGGCGGCGCAATTTCGCTCAAAGGCTGGTCTCCGTGACGCTCTCTCCCAGCAGCGCGCTGCTCCTGATCGATGTCCAGCAGGGTTTCGACGACCCGCGCTGGGGCGAGCGGAACAACCCGGACGCCGAGCGGAACATTGCTGCGCTGCTGGCGGCCTGGCGCCGAACACGCCGTCCGGTCATTCACGTGCAGCACATGTCCCAGAAGCCCGACTCACCGCTCCGGCCCGACCGGCCGGGCAATGCGTTCAAGCCAGAAGCGGCCCCGCAGCCCGGCGAGCCGATCTTCCAGAAAACAGTAAACAGCGGTTTCATCGGCACAGCGCTCGAAGCGCACCTCCGTGCCCGGCAGATTGGCACCGTCGTCCTCGTGGGCATCACTACCGATCATTGCGTGTCGACAACCGCACGCATGGCGGCGAACCTCGGCTTCACGACGATCGTCGTCTCCGATGGCACGGCCACGTTTGAGCGCACGGGGCCGGAGGGCGACCACTATAGCGCCGAGCAGATGCATCGACTCGCGCTGGCGAGTCTCCACGGCGAGTTCGCGAGCGTCCGGCGGACCAACGACGTGCTGGCGGAGGCCGGTGCGATCGGCGGCGGCTGACACGCGCGTGCAGGACACTCGCTCCTGCGTTTCGCAGTGTGAGCTCTCGATTGTTAGGCCGCCCAGAGTAGCCAGGTGTCCGGCATTCGAGACCTTCTCGCCGACGAGCATCGGCGACCCATCCGCCGCAGTAATGACGCGGCTCACGTCATGCCGAGTGTCTGGTCGGGAAGCGCGGGCGGGCCGCGCCCGCGCGATTCGCCAGGCTGGCATCGCACCACCATCTTCCCGCCGGCGGAGGTGCTCGTGACACACTTCACTGAAGGCCGCTACGCCAGGGAGTTTCTCGCTGGCTGGGGCACCATGGACTTCAATGGGCACATGGCGAATACGGCTTACCTGGACCTCGCGGCCGATGTGCGGATGGCGTTTTTCGCCGAGCACGGATTCCCGCCGAGCGAATTCCGGCGGCTCGCACTCGGTCCGGTGATGCGGAAGGACGAGCTCGAGTATTTCCGCGAGGTCGGGCTCCACGAGACCGTTACGGTCACCTACGCGGTACTGGCCATGAGCGCCGACGGCGCCCGGTTCGTCGTCGAGAACGAGATTTGGTCGGCTGCGGGGGAGCGGGCAGCCAGGGTGCGGTCGACGGGAGGTTGGCTCGATCTGCGTGAACGAAAGCTCGTTGCTCCGCCGACAGCCTTGCTCGCGGCGTTCGCCGCGGTCCCGCGCGCGCCGGGCTTTGTCGAGCTCGCCGCACGCGGAGGAAACTCGGAAAGAGAGGGCGGCCCGGCGGTCGGGGGCGGTTGCTGACATAATCGTCCCGCGATCTCGTGATTCAACCGAAAGAGGAGGAGGGAACACATGAATCGAATGCTCATCGCGCTCGTCATGGCCGTCGCGGCAGCAGGCCCGAGCCTTGCATCGGAGGAGTCAGATGTGATGGTGCCCGTGCATCAATTCGTGGACAGCTTCAACAAGGGCGACACGAAGACGGCGGCAGCCGCCTGCGCCGATCAGACATCCATCATCGACGAGTTTCCGCCTCACGAGTGGCATGGGGCCGGGGCGTGCTCCACGTGGATGAACGATTTCGACGCCGACGCCAAGAAGAATGGCATTACCGATGGGATGGTCACCCTGAGCAAGCCCCGACACATCGATATCAGCGGTGACCGCGCCTATGTCGTCGTTCCCGCGAACTACACATACAAGAAGAAGGGGAAGCCCGCCAAGGAGATCGGTTCGATGCTGACGATTGCGCTGCAAAAAGGTGCGACCGGTTGGCGTATGACGGGATGGGCTTGGACGAAGCACTAGGCGCCGCCGCGACGCTACGGCCCGAGGTGACCAGGCGGTAGGGTCCCGCTGAACCGAGCTCCAGGGTTTCGTCAGAACACGAATCGCTGAAATGCGAATCGGGTAGTGACCCGATGTGACGGATCCCGGAGGGATTTCCTGGCGAGTGCGACGGGAGGGACGGCGCTCGCCGGCGCCGCGTTGCGTTCTCGTGACGGGGTCGCGGCTGTCGTCACGAGTCGCGCTCTCGGGCCGACGGCACACGGATTCGCCGCTTTCCCCAGCGAATGCGCGACCTGATGCATCGCGCTTGCCCGCAGCCGCGTATTCCTCGAAAGAAGGAAAAGGGATGATGAGCAAGTTCCGGCCAGACATCCTGCACACCATCGGCAATACCTCTTTGTTGGCCTTGCGCAGGGTCGTTCCCGAGAACGGCTCCCGCATCCTCGTGAAGCTGGAAGGCGAAAACCCCACGGGCAGCATGAAGGATCGGATGGCGCTTGCGCTAATCGAGGCGGGAGAGGCGGACGGCCGTCTGGCCGCGGGCGGCTTCGTCGTCGAATATACCGGCGGCAGTACCGGCGTGTCCCTGGCGCTGGTTTGCGCCGTCAAGGGATATCCCCTGCACATCGTGACTTCCGACGCTTTCGCCCGAGAGAAGCTCGAGCACATGAGGATCCTGGGGGCCAGGCTCGAAATCGTGCGAAGCGAGAGCGGGGGCATGACGGAGAAGCTCACGCGGGACATGGTCGAGGCTGCACGCGTCATCGCGGCGAAGGCTGGGAGCTTCTGGACGGATCAGCTGAGGAACACCGACCAGCTCGCGGCCTATCACCGAATGGCCGAGGAGATCTGGACTCAGACGGACGGACAGATCGATGGCTTCGTTCAGATGGTGGGCACCGCGGCGTCTCTCAGGGGGATCGGGGAAGCGCTACGCCGACGAAACAGTCGAATCAGAATCGCTGCCGTGGAACCCTCGGAATCGCCGGTCCTGTCGGGCGGCAAGAGCGGCGCCCACAAAATTGACGGGGTCGGAGCGGGCTTCGTCGTGCCGCTCTGGCGGGAGGACATCGCCGATCAGATCGAGCAGGTTTCCACGCAAGAGGCGACGGCCATGGCCATGCGTCTGGCCCGGGCGGAAGGTCTCTTCGCCGGGACATCCACGGGCGGCAACGTCATCGCCGCTTTGCGATTAGCCGAGCAGCTGGGCCCCGACTCGACCGTCGTCACGGTCATGTGCGATACCGGGATGAAATATCTCAGCAAACTCTGAGAATGACCTGAGCTCCGTCGGGCACGCGTCCGCGCCGGATTATCGTGATCGAAATGGGTTCGATGAGCTTTGGATCCTTAGCGAGCGATTAGGAGGTCGGTGTTCCCCGAGCCAAGATTCCTGACTTCCGATAAGCTCCACGTTTCGTTAGCGCGCCCCGCACGGGCGCCATGAGGAGATTCAAATGCCAAAGTATCTGCTTCAAGCCAATTACGTTGCGGAAGGGATCAAGGGGCTTCTCAAGGAGGGCGGCACGAGCCGGCGCGCCGCCGCGGAGAGGGCGGTCAAGTCGGTCGGCGGCACGATGGAGGCCTTCTACTATGCCTTCGGCGAGACCGATGCCTATGTGCTGGCCGACCTACCCGACAATGCGAGCATGACCGCCCTGGCGCTGACGATCAATGCCAGTGGAGCGGTCACGACCAAGACCACCGTGTTGATGACGCCGGAGGAACTGGACGCGGCGGTCAAGAAGAGCCCCAGCTATCGGGCGCCCGGGAAGTAGGGAAGCCGACTGAGCTCGTCAGGCTCCCGTACGCACGCGATATCAGATGCTGTCTCGGTGAGGCGCTTGCCTCGCCATTGACCGACAAGGAGAATTCATATGGGTCGTCGTTCTGAATCGCTCGCCGCTCGCATCGAGGAGGGTGCCGCGGCTCTCGCGACGTTCGCCGAGAAACTCTCGGATGCGGAGTGGCGCGCGGCCGGACCCAAGGACCGCCGTACCGTGGGCGTCGTCGTTGACCATGTCGCCAATGTCTATCCCATCGAGATCGACCTGGCCAAAGCGATCGCCAGCGGCAAGGCCGTGACGGACGTCACCTGGGAGGCCGTGTCCGCGCTGAACGCGAAGCATGCGAGCGAGAAGGCGGGGGTCACGAAGGCCGAGGCGCTGGATCGGTTGCGCCGCAACAGCCGGCAGGCGGCGGATGCGGTGCGCGCCTTCAGCGACGAGGAGCTCGATCGGGCGGCGCCGTTCTCGCTCAGTTTCGGCGCGCCTGTGACAGCCCAGTTCGTCGTGGAGGATCACGCCCTCCGCCACAGCTGGCACCATCTCGCCCGCATTCGCGCCCTGCTCGGTCGGTGACGCTGTCCGCGCGGAGATTCTTCGCGCGAATCGGCCAGCGGGATTCCGCTCTTTGGGCAGATCGGTCGAGAGATCGAGCTGCGCCATGTGGCAACGCGTCCGTATCCGGGCGGCCTGGTTCAGAGCGAGTACTCTGTGGCCGCCTGACGTGCGGCGTCAGGTGCAAGGTCGCACCAGGCGCTCGGCTGGCGGCCGCGGAGATTGCGTAGGATGAGCCAATCCAGTGAACTGGCGGGCTTCGCCGCTTTCGGCCCTTCGCCGGTTCACCGAAGCGCAGGCCGTTCAGAACCGAAGGAGTCGTTATGCCCCTCGTCACCCTCACCGTCCGCAAGCCCAAGTCCGGCACGTTCAAGGCGACGATGCTCGACGCGGTGCATGCCGCCCTCGTTTCCTCGGGCGTGCCGGCGACCGACAAGTTTCAGAGAGTCATCGAGCTCGAAGGCGACGATTTCCGTTTCGACGCGAGCTATCCTGACCTACAGACGCCTCGGAGTGCCGACTTCGCTCTCATCGAGATCCTCTGGTCGGTGGGCCGGAGCGCGAAGGTCAAGAAGAAACTGCTCGAAGAGCTCATGAAGGCGCTCTCCGCCGCCGGCATGGATCCCGAGAACGTGATGGTGTGCTTCAAGGAGACCTCTTGGGAGAACTGGTCGTTCGGCGGGGGGCGTCTCCTCCACGTCTGAGCGGCATTCGGGGCTGCGGGAGGCGCCATGACCTACATGATCATCGAACGCTTTCGCGGTGGGGATGCCGTTCCGGTCTACCGGCGATTTCGCGACGAAGGGCGCCTGGCGCCGGAAGGGCTCCATTACGTCGCGAGTTGGGTGACGAAGGACCTCGAGTGCTGCTTTCAGGTCATGGAGTGTGAGGATGATCGTCTCCTGTCGGAATGGATGTCTCGCTGGAAGGACCTGGTCGACTTCGAGGTCATTCCCGTCGTGACGTCGGCCGAAGCCCTGGCGGCCCTCGCCCCCAAATTGTGAGCTCGTGCGGCGCGCCGCCGCTGCCCTGTCGCCTCGGGTAGCGGGGCGATTGCCCGTGCGATACTCCGCGCGTGCCCGATGCGGAAGGGCCCCAACTGCATTGAAAGGAGGTCGTCATGAAGTCCCACACCTGGAGCGGAGTCGCGAGGTACGCCGTCGCGGTGGTCGCGCTGGCCGCGGGAATTCCGGGCTTGAATGCCCAGCAGGCGCCAGCAGTCAAGAGGAATGTGGTCCTCAAGCAGGACATGGAGATTCCGGGGCGAGAGGCCATCATGGCGTTGGTGGAATTGCCTCCCGGCGCAGCGGAGGGACGGCATACGCACCCCGCGGAAGTGTTCGCCTTCGTCCTGGAGGGGACGATCTCCCTCGAGAGGGAAGGCCAGCCCACCGTGACGCTCAAGGCCGGTGACGCCTTTACGATCCCGACGGGCAAGATTCATCAGGCGGTCAACAGCGGCAGCACCACGGCGAAGCTGGCGGCGGTATTCGTCGCCGAGAAGGGCAAGCCGCTCACGACGCAGGCACAGTAGGGATCCGCGCCCGTGAGGCGCCATCGAATCGGACAGCAAGGAGCGGGCCCCTCGCCGCCCGCTTCTTGCTGCCGGTCAGAGAGCTTCTCCACCTGTGTGAAGGCGACTCGTAACCCGGCGGTGGATCCGCGGGGCCACGGGCGAGCCAGGGGGCTTCCATGACACCAGTCTTTCGTCAGATCATGACCCTGACGGGACTCACGCTCGACGGGGCAGGGGTGGTCATCGTCGCCGTCGGCTCCTTTCTCTCGGTAGCTCGCTTCCTATTGCGCCGGAGGATGGACTTCAACGAGTCCTATCGGATTCTCCGGGAAGATGTCGGGCGAGCCATCCTGCTCGGCCTCGAGTTCTTGATCGCGGGCGACATCATCCGCAGCGTCGTCGTCGATCCCACCTTGCTCAACATCATCACGCTCGGCCTGATTGTTCTCATTCGCACGTTCCTCAGCATGACGCTTCAGTTGGAGGTGGAGGGGCGTTGGCCCTGGCAGCGTCGGAGTGAGGCCTCGGGCGGGAGGCCTCCCGTCTAGCCGCCGTTCGGGCTGGAGGCCACGCCGACGGTGGCATTCGTCGGGAGACTTGTTCCGTTGTCGTCGGGCGGCGGCTCTGAACCGATGTGAGCGGGGGTTGCATGGACACCGACGTACTGGTCGTGGGAGCGGGCCCGACGGGGCTCATGCTCGCGAACCAACTGGGTCGGCGAGGCGTGCGTACCTTGATCCTGGACCGTCATGAGGGTCCGGCCCTCCAGACCCGAGCCCTGGGTGTGCAGGCCCGCACGCTCGAGATCTATTCGCATCTGGGAATCGTGGGTCGAGCGCTCGAGCTCGGCAAGCGCGCGACCGGCGCCAACATGTGGGTCAGAAGGCGGCGGGCGGCGTGGGTTCCGCTGACCGAGATCGGGCAGGACGTCAATCCGTATCCCTTTCTTCTCGTCCTCGGCCAGGACGACAACGAACGGATCCTGGGCGAGTCCCTTCGGCGCTGGGGCATGACGGTCCAGTGGAACACGGAGCTCGTCGGCCTTTCGCAAGAGACGGATCGCGTGAACGCGAAAGTCAGACAGCCGGACGGCACGATCCGAGAGGTGACGGCGGCTTGGGTCGGGGGGTGCGACGGCGCGCACAGCGCGGTGCGGGAGATGAACCGGATTCCGTTCCTCGGAGCGCCCTATGAGCACGTGTTCTTCGTCGCGGACGTTCAGGCCACCGGCCCGATGGTGTCCGACCACGTCAACATCTATATCTGGCGGGCGGGATTCCACCTGCTCTTTCCGATGCGCGGCAAGGATCACTGGCGGGTGGTCGGGATTCTGCCGGCGGCGCTTCGGGGAAGGAACGATCTGACATTCGATTCCGTGATTCCGTCGATTCGCGACGTCGGGGGACCGGAGATGGCCTTCCACGGCTGCAGCTGGTTCTCGACCTACCGCATCCAGCATCGCCGCGCGGAGCGCTTCCGGGATGGCCGCTGCTTTCTGCTGGGCGACGCCGCGCACATCCACAGCCCGGTCGGCGCGCAGGGCATGAACACCGGCCTGCAGGATGCGTATAACCTCGCGTGGAAGTTCGCCTTGGTGGTCGAAGGGGGCGCGGATGCCTCGCTCCTCGACTCGTACGCGGAGGAGCGAGTCCCGGTCGCGGAGCGTCTTCTGAAGACGACCGACCAGCTCTTCTCGCTTATCGTTTCCGATACGTGGCTCGCCGGGTTCTCCCGGACGCGTGTCCTGCCGAGGCTCCTGTCGCTTGGAATGAGACTTCCGGGAGTTCAGAAACTCGCGTTTCGGACGATCTCCCAGACCGGTATCCGGTATCCCGAGAGCTCGTTGTCCGAGACGCTGCCCGGCCTGCCACAGGATGCGCCGCGCGCCGGCGATCGATTCCCGTGGCTCCGAGTCAAATTGTCCTCGGACGGTCCGGTCGAGGACATCTTCCAGAAAATCGACGACACGCGCTTCGCTCTGATTGTGGCGGGACAGCCCGCCACTCCGGACGGCGTGCCCGGTCTCGGCGACCGGCTTCGCACCCATGTGATTCCTGCGGATCCGGCAAATGATCGCGAGCTCGAGCGCCGGCGAATCCCCCGTCCGTCCTTCTACCTGCTGCGGCCGGACGGTCACGTCGGGCTCGCCGGCGCTCGCCTGGAGACGGCGGCGGCGGCATTGACCCGTTACGTCTCCGAACGCTTGAGGCTCCGGTTTGGAGCGGCCTGAGGATTGTGCATACGAGCCGATGGGTGCGCGTCTTTGACGTGCTGATCCCGTCTCATGCTTTCACGCTCGATCACACCCACCGCACCCCACCATTGCGCAAGATGCCCGGGATCGGTCCATGCCTCGAAGACGAGTGCGCGCGGCGCGCCGAGGAGGCGGGTGAAAACAGTATCGCTCCCCGGGTCTCGGCGCGCATCGAGTCCCCGTTCAGCTCGCGTCTCCCTTCGTTGCGCCCGCCAGGTAGGCCGCGAGCTGATTCAACGTTGCGCCGAAACCGCCGCGCATGGCTTCGAAGCCGCCTGCGAAGGTCTTGCGCTCCGATTCGGTCGCGTCGATCGGGACGGCTCGCATCAAGAGCGTCGTGCGGCGATCCTGCTCGGAGAACGTCAGCGTATTGAGAACGTGGAGCGGCCAGGTCGGGCTCATCGGGTGGCGGACCGCGTTGCCCTTCTCGTCCGTGAAGGAGACGACGAAGACGAGCTTCTCGGGCGGGACGATTTCCCGGTAGACGAATTTGCCCCACATATCGCGGCCGTCCGGAGACCGCAGGCAATAGTGAAACACGCCGCCCGGGCGCAGATCGAGCGTGGCGCTCACCCACGCGAAGCCTTTCGGCCCCCACCAGCGTCCCAGATGCTCGACCTCGGTCCAGGCCTTCCAGACGCGTTCGCGGGGCGCGTCGACGACGCGCGTAAATACGAATTCGCTCTCCGTGGTCTTTGCTGTCGTCGTCGGCATCGTGGTTATGGGATGTCTCCTTTCACTTCGTCTCGGGCGGCGCGGCGGGGCGCAGCCCCATACTGAACGGATCCGCCCCGTCGGCGAACGCCTGCGCCGGCGAGGCCTCGAAGAGGCGCTCGAATGACGAGGGTGTCGTCCGTACCGCTCGTTCGGCCGTGACGGCGCATCTAGGACTTTCGTCGGTCATGCTTCTTCTCCTGCGCCTGAAGTTCGCGGAGGTAGTCCTCGAGGCGATCGAGGCGTTGTTCCCAGAAGCGCCGATACGACACCACCCAATCGGCCACTTCCCGGAGCGGCTTCGCCTCCAGCCGGCAAGGCCGCCACTGCGCACGGCGGCTGCGTGTGATCAGCCCGGCGCGCTCCAGCACCTTGAGGTGCTTGGTGACGGCGGGAGGGCTGATCTCGAACGGTTCCGCCAGCTCCTTGACCGACGCCTGGCCCGAAGCGAGGCGCGCCAGAATTGCGCGGCGGGTCGGATCGGCGAGTGCCGCGAAGGTGGTGCTCAAACGGTCCGGCGTCATATATAAAACCTATAAGTTAATTAACCGACAGGTAAAATATAGATGTACCGAATGGCTGTCAAGCCCTTTTCTTGTGGGAGGAGGGGAAGCGACGCCGGCGGCAGGGGCGGGGTCCGCCTCTTCGGCTGCCGTCTCTCCGTCTGCGATGCCCTCAGGCCATCGCCTCGAGACGGAGTCTTCCGAGGAGGCCTTCTCGACTTCGAGCCGCTCGACGACTCGCAGAAGTTTCGTCAGCGCCGCGATGTATCGCTCGGCGCGTGGGGTAAGTCTCGAAGAGCCCGACGAAGACGAGGTCATCGTTCAGGTACCGGCGGGCGGCCGAGACGTCGTTTCGCGTCACGGCGGCGCAGAAGTCGTCGAGGACCTTATCCCGCGTCGGGCACTACCAGAGCCTGGGCAGCGGATGCCCGGCCTCTAGCAGCGATTTGAGGCTCGAGAGCACTTTGGGCCAGCCTTCCCGGATGCTCGGAAGCATCTTGGAGCCGGGCTCGAATCGGTCGTGAGTCACCGTCAAGCGCACCACGTCGCCGATCGGCTCGAGCT